>ENA-ORCP01000017-ORCP01000017.1-human-gut-metagenome-genome-assembly--contig:-NODE-17-length-106723-cov-10.552791_pt1 | contig 106723 bp, 93 predicted proteins | sample MGYA00242990_ERZ507991 | MGnify/ENA primary metagenome ERZ507991 (study PRJEB26167, sample SAMN06115496) | human gut metagenome | host: Homo sapiens | place: China:Henan | collected 2015-05-07... | reverse complement strand
AAGTCCCCGGTGTGCCGGAGGTAATGCTCTGTTTTGCGTTTTACAGCGGTGTTGAGGGGATCGCCGGTATGTGGGCCGCCAGTTACTGCACCCTGACCCGCGGTCTGGACGCAATGACCGCCGCCAGCTGGGCGAGCCTGTTTTACGTAGGCATCACAGTCGGACGGTTTTTCAGCGGCTTTTTGACGATGAAATTCAACGATCAGCAGATGATCCGCATGGGACAGCTTCTGAACGCCGTGGGTATTGTGCTGATCCTGCTGCCCTTCGGCAATGCGCTGCTGCCGGTCGGCCTTGTGGTCGCCGGACTGGGCTGCGCACCGATTTACCCCAGCATCATTCACGAGACGCCGTCCAACTTCGGCAAGAATCTCAGCATGTCAATGACCGGCCTGCAGATGGCCGCCGCCTACACCGGCAGCACGCTCCTTTCACCGCTTTTCGGCGTTCTGGCGCAGAATATCACGATGAAGCTCTATCCCTTTGTCCTGCTGCTGATGCTGGTATTGATGACGGTTTTTTCCGAGCAGCTGCACAGAAAGACGGCTGCAAAACGGGCAGCGAATGCCTGAAGCTGAGCCTCCCTTTGACAAGGGAGGCTTTTTTATTTTCCCGCCCCTCTAGCTATTTCCTACGCTATCCTGTATAATAAAAGCAAAAGAGGAGGTGTCCCTATGCAAAAATGCAGCCTGTGCGGCGGACGGGTCGTCAATGGCCGGTGTGAGGACTGTGGTTTGCCCATCCCGCCGGAGCACAGCTACACCCTGCGGGGCGAGAGTGCCCACTATCACCGCGTCAACGGCGAGGATGTTCTCCACCGCGTGCGGCCCGCGGGCAACCGCCCCAAGGTGGAAGGCTACGACGACGAGGAACGCACTGCCCATGTACATGAGAGCGGCACAGACCGCCACAATGCACCGCGCCCCGCGGTGCGCACGGCCCGGGTGGAGCACCACATCGAGGCACCCTCCAGACGCAGACGCAGTGCCAATGTCGCGTGGCTTATCATCGTTGTGGCGCTGTTTTTGATTTTGCCCATGCTGCAGGTCCTGCTGCAGCGTGAAATCGGTTCCTCGGTTTCTGAGCCCGTTCCCGAATTCTCCGAAGAACAGGCCATAGAGGCCGACAGCAATGCCTACGACGACCTGCGCGGCACTGTGCCTGCCGCGGGTGCGGACTGGGACGGCGACCTGACGGCGGGCCTGTACACCGTAGGGCAGGATCTGCCCGAGGGCATCTACACCATCCAATGTGCCGAGAGCAATACATCCATTGACCTGCACATCGTCAGCGATGAGCACGGTGTTGAAATCTACGAGGATCTCTCTTCCAACGACTATGACGCCATCGACAGTGAGCGGGACGATGTGCCGCTGCCGGCAGGCACCGTGCTGTTTCTGACCGGCAATGGCACACTGTACTTCCACAGCAGCAACGCCCAGGTCGATGCGCTGCCCGCTGAGACCGCCCCCAATCCGGTGGTCGGCGATGCGGCATACACCCTCAGCGACAGCGATGAGAGCCTGTATCTTCTGGTAGGGGAGGACCTTGAGCCGGGTGTCTACGATGTGACCTGCACGGCGGGCACCGGATATTTTTCCTTCGTCCTGCCGATGGAGAACACCCGCACAATGTACTGCAGCGCATGGCTCTATGGCGACCCCGACTATGTCGATACGCTCCGCCACATCACCCTGACCGAGGACACCGAGGTCACGCTCTCCAACTACAGCGATATGGATTTTACCGTGACGCTGACCCCCAGTGAAACGGTGTATGTGCATGAATAAAAAAACGGCCACTCAAAAATGAGTGGTCGATTTTTTTATAGCGTTGCAGGGGCCGTACCTGTCCGGCCCTGCCGTGCGGTAGAAATCACACTTTCTGCCGCAATTTTTTCTCTTCTTCCTCCGTCAGCTCCCGCCATTGGCCGGGGGCCAGTGCAGCATCCAGCGCCACGCCGCCGATGCTCTCGCGGTGCAGGGCGTTCACGCCCGCGTCATACACGCCGAACATTCTTTTTATCTGGTGGTACACGCCCTGCCGCAGCGTCACACGCACGGTCAGGCCGTCGTCGGTCAGCGGTTCCACGCCTGCCGGGGCCATCGTCTCGCCGTCGGCCAGCGTCACACCCTCGGCAAAGCCGCGCCGCATCGCGTCGGTCAGCGGTGTGTCGAGCGTAACAACATACTGCTTTTCGACGTGGTGGGCAGGGGAGAGCAGGTCGTGCGCCAGTGCGCCGTCGTCGGTCAACAGCACAAAGCCGGTGCTCGTCTTGTCCAGCCGCCCGGCCGGGAACAACTCCCGCCGGGGGAAGTCCGCCGCCACCAAATCGACCACTGTCGTATCCTTCTTGTCGCGACTGGCGCTGACGACGCCCTCGGGCTTATTGAGCATGATGTAGACGTATTTCCGGTACGCGCCTACCAGCGGTACACCGTCCAGCGCCACGGCGGCGGTGTGCTCGTCCAGCTGGGTGTCCGCCTTGCGGCAGACTGCGCCGTCAATCATCACGCGTCCCTTCGTCACGGCCTTGCGGCTCTCGCTGCGGGTCATTCCGGTGCGCTCGGCCAGGTACTTGTCCAGCCGCATCATGCGTCGTGCTCCTGGGTGATGGCCGCCGTTTTGCCGCGCGTGACCTTGATAAGGTCGGCGGGGGAGCACTCAATTTGCGTGCCGATGCGCCCGCCGGAAACAAGCATCGTGTCCTGGGCAAGGCAGCTCTCGTCAAACACGGTGACGAACTGCTTTTTCATGCCCACCGGGCTGCAGCCGCCCCGGATGTAGCCGGTGACTTTGTTGATGTCGGCGACGTGGATCATCGCCACGCTCTTGACGCCTGCGGCCTTGGCAGCCTTTTTCAGATCCAACTCGGCCAGCACCGGCACGACAAAGACGTAATAATTGCGGTCCGCACCTTGGGTGACCAGCGTTTTGAACACCTTGGCCGGATCCTGCCCGGTCAGCCGCGCCACGTTCGCGCCGTCCACGGCCTGGCCTTCCTCATGGGGGTATTCATGTGCGGAGTAGGCGACCTTCGCCCGTTCCAGCATCCGCATTGCATTGGTTTTTGCTTCTTTTGGCATATTGGCAACCTCTTTATCTTCTCTTTGCCTTCCCCCTTGGGGGAAGGTGGCCCGCAGGGCCGGATGAAGGGCGCGTGTTCCTGGCAACCCTCTGTTGGGCAATAATGGCAAGGCCGCCCCTCATCAGTCCGCTTCGCGGACAGCTTCCCCCAAGGGGGAAGCCTTTGCGTTCCTATTATATAACCCCCAAACAAATTTCGCAAGGGGGGCTTGACTTTAGCGCTTTAAAGTGTTAGAATATCGTCATTGAAATAAATCCATCGTGTATTAGATAGGAAAGACAGGAGAACCCACCATGATCATCGTATTGAAACAGCACGCCCCCGCCGAAAAAGTCGAAGCCTTCTGCAAAGAACTGAACGGCATGGGCTATGAAATCAACGACTCCGTCGGCAGCGACACCCACATCCTGGGCCTGATTGGTGACACCAAGGCCCTTGCTGAAAGCTGGGTGCTGGCAAACCCGGTCGTCGAGACCTGCCGCCGCGTGTCTGAGCCGTACAAAAAGGCCAACCGCAAGTTCCATCCGGACGACACGATCGTCGATGTGGGCGGGCACAAAATGGGAGGCGGCTACTTTGCCGTGATGAGCGGTCCCTGCAGCGTCGAGAGCAAAGAGCAGATTACCTATGTAGCCCAGCGCGTACAGGCCGCCGGGGCCAGCATTTTGCGCGGTGGTGCGTTCAAACCCCGCACCAGCCCGTACAGCTTCCAGGGTCTGCGCGCCGAGGGTCTGGAACTTTTGCAGGAAGCCCGTAAGGTCACCGGCCAGCCCATCGTGACTGAGCTGATGAACAACGAGCATATTCCGCTGTTCCTGGACGCCAAGGTGGACATGATCCAGATCGGCGCACGCAATATGCAGAACTTTGAGCTGCTCAAAGCCGTCGGCAAGCTGAACGTGCCGGTGCTCCTGAAGCGCGGCCTATCCTCGACGCTGGAAGAGCTGGTCATGAGCGCCGAGTACATCATGGCCGAGGGCAACCCCAATGTTGTTTTGTGTGAGCGCGGCATCCGCACCTTTGAGACGAGTATGCGCAATACGTTGGATATTTCCGCCGTACCTATGCTGAAAAAGATGACCCATCTGCCCGTCGTCATCGACCCGAGCCATGCGGCGGGTATCGCGTTCATGGTGCCCGATCTGGCAAAGGCCGCCGTGGCCGTCGGCGCGGATGGTCTGATGATCGAGACGCACAACGACCCGGCCAAGGCCAAGAGCGACGGTGCCCAGAGCCTGACCCCCGACCAGTTCGACGACCTGATGAGCATCATCAAACCGGAGCTGGAGTTCTTCGGAAAGAAACTGAACTAAGGCTTCCCCCGAGGGGGGGGAAGCCTTTGCGGGCTGATGCAAGCATCGGCCCCTACAACAAAACAAAAATCGCGGCTGTCCTTTTCCCGGGCAGCCGCGATTTTTTATCGCTTATACAATTTTTTCCGCTGCTGGTGGGCGGCGATCTTGATATACACCGGCCGCGGCAGGAAGCGGCCCAGCGTCATGCCGGCGGCTACCAGCGGGCTGGGCACAATGACCGTCTTGCGGCGGGCTATGCCGTCCAGCGCACAGCGCACGCAGTATTCCGGCGTGATGCCCCGCAGCGCAAACTCCACATTGGCCACGGCGTTGAACTCGGTATCCACCGGCCCGGGGCAGAGGCAGCCCGCATACACCGGGCTGTGGGCCTCGCGCAGCTCCTGGGCTAAGGCGCTGGTCAGGCTGACAACGTAGGATTTCGTGGCGTAGTAGGTCGCCATATACGGCCCGGCAGGCATCAGCCCCGCGCAGGAGCCGACGTTCAGCAGCGCACCGAAGCCCTGCTTGTAAAGCTTCTGGCCGATTTTTTTCGTCAGGATGTGTACCGCGCGGATGTTGACCGCCAGCATATCCAAGTCTTTGTCTAAATCGGTCTGCAAAAACGGCCCGCAGTCGCCAAAGCCTGCGTTGTTGATGAACAGATCCACACGGCGGTCGTCCAGCGTCTTGACCAGCCGCAGACACTCGCTTTTCTTCGAGAGGTCAGCGGTCATGATCTCGCAGACCGTCGTCAACTGGTCGGACAGTTTTTCCAGCCGGTCCGCGCGGCGGGCCACCAGCAGCAGGTTATACCCGCGTGCCGAAAGCTGGCGCGCAAACTCGGCCCCAATGCCGGAGCTTGCCCCGGTGATGACTGCAAATTTGGGCATAGGAAACCTCCTTCATTTACAAAAAAGGCTTCCCCCTCGGGGGAAGCTGTCGCCGAAGGCGACTGATGAGGGCGAACCTTGCCGTTACACCTCGTTCGCGGGGAAGCCGCCCCTCATCCGGCCCTGCAGGCCACCTTCAGTCTACGCGCTAAGAGCCGCCTACGGCGGTTGCGCTCCGACACGCGCCTGCGGGCGCAGCCCCTCGGAGGAAGGCTTAGGAGTTCTTTGCCCGACTCGCGGCTGTCTTTTTGTGCAGCTGTTCCGACAGTACCACCATCAGCAACAGCATGACGAGCAGCGCCCAGGGGTAGAGCCGCATCGTGATATTCTGCGCCAGGACGCCGAAAAGTGGCGATAACAGCGTCGTGCCGGTGTAGGCGGCGGCCATCTGGATGCCGGTCATTGCCATGCTCAGGCTCTTGCCAAAGTTGGCGGGCGTCTCGTGGATGATGCAGGGATAGATCGGCGCACAGCCCAGCCCAATCGTGACAAGCCCGGCCCGCAGGCAGGTGTTCCCGGCGGGCAGAAACACCAGCGCAATGCCGACAGCAATCAGCACTTGCCCCATACGTATCATCTGGTGATCGTTGAATTTCATCGTCAAAAAGCCGCTCAAAAACCGGCCTACCGTGATGCCTAAGTAAAACAGGCTGGCCCAGCTGGCGGCGGTGGCGGCATCCAAGCCGCGTACCAATGTGCAATAACTGGCCGCCCACATCCCGGTAACGGTCTCGACGCCCGAATACAGCGCAAAGCAGCACATCACTTCCGGCACGCCGGGCACTTTCATCAGCTGCGGCAGGGTGCGATGCTCGGGGGTAAAATCCTCCCCTGCCTCGGCGTCGGTGGGGGTCTGCCACAGCGGCAGGCTGAATATCAGCACAGCCGTCAAGACGATTTGCAGAATCGAGATGATGCGGTAGCCGTTCTGCCAGGTGCTGCCTGCCAGTGCCCAGCCCATGATGACCGGGCCGCCCGCCGCGCCGATGCCCCACATACAGTGCAGCCAGCTCATGTGGCGGCTCTCGTAGTGCAAGGCCACATAGTTGTTCAGTGCAGCGTCTACGCTGCCGGCACCGAGACCGTAAGGGATGGCCCACAAACACAGCTGCCAGAACTGTGTGCAGGTTGAAAAGCCGAACAGTGCCACGGCGGTGGTGGCCACGCTCAGCGCCGTGACCCGCCCAGTGCCGAGGCGGGTGTTGAGCCGCTCGCTGGCAAGGCTGGACACGATGGTCCCGGCGGAGATAATCATTGATACGCCGCCCGCCCAGGCGATGCCCGCGCCCAGCTGCGGGTACATGCTGGGCCACGCCGCACCCAACAGCGCGTCCGGCAGGCCCAGACTAATGAAGGCCAGATAGATGATGGGCAGAAGCAGAGAAACCATAGTAAATACCCCTTGACTTTTTGTGATTGCGATACTATGATTATATCATCAAACGGTAGGAAATAAAGGCACTATTCCCGTGGAATTCTGGTATAATTTCGCCAAAAATGGAGATGAACAGAAGATGGCACTGTCTGTATGCAGAACGGTCATAGACGATTTTGCCCGGGAACTGCTGAAACACGGCACGGCAGCGTTCCCCATCGCTTGCTACCATGACGATTTGCAGACCGAGCCGGTCCCTTGGCATTGGCATGAGGAACTGGAAGTGCTGGTGGTCAGCGAGGGCACGATCCTGGCCACTGCCGCCGGGGAAAAATACCGCCTGGAAAAGGGCGAGGGGCTGTTTATCAACGCAGGCGTGCTGCACGGCGACTGGCCGCTGAACGCTGGGCCATGCCGCCTGCACAGCATGGTGTTCCACCCGCGGCTGGTAGGCGGCAGCCCGGACAGCGTTTTTTGGCAGAAATATTTGCAGCCGCTGCTGACCGACCCCAGCCGCCCCTGCGCCGTGCTGCGTCCCGGTGTGGAATGGCAGCGTGAGGCGATGAACCAGATGGAGCGGGCGTTCCGCGCGGTGGTCAACGAGCAGCCCGGGTACGAGTTCAAGGCCCGCGCGGCGCTGTCGGAAATGCTGTTCCAGCTGGTGGGCCACGCCCCGGCAGTGCAGGCGCTGCCGAAAAAAGCCCTGCGCAGCGCCGACCGCATCAAGACGATGCTGCAATTCATCCAGGAGCATTACGCCGAGGACGTGTCGGTGGAGCAGATCGCGGCCAGCGCGGCCATCAGCCCCAGCGAGTGCCTGCGGTGCTTCCATGACATGATCGGCACAACGCCGAACCAATACCTGAGGGACCAGCGCACCCAGCGTGCCGCTGAGCTTTTGTGCGGCACGGGGTTACAGGTGTCGGAAATCGCGGCGCAGTGCGGTTTCCAGGATGCCAGCTATTTTGCCCGCGCGTTTCGACAGGTCTACGGCTGCGGACCGACGGAGTACAGGAGAAAGGCAAGGAGAGCGGGAGCGGTGTAGCGGGGAAAGCCCCTCAGGCCGGTTTCGCGGCCGGAGGGGGCTTTGGCACATTGCCGCTGTTACCAATAAAAAATACCGCTGTCAATTTCCTGACAGCGGTATTTTTATAAACCGATATTAGCCGTTATTCACGCGGTTCTTGATTTCATCAACAACCTTGGCGATGAAGGCATCCAGTTCCATCGTCGTGGTCTCGCCCTTGCGGTCGCGAACGCTGATGTTGTTGGCCTCGACTTCCTTCGCGCCCAGAACCAGCATATACGGTACGCGGTCAACCTGCTGGGCCTGGCGGATCTTGTAGCCAATCTTCTCGTTGGACTCATCCAGCACAACGCGGACACCGGCGGCCTGCAGCTTGGCGGCCACGTCCTTGGCGTAGTCCAGCGTCTTTTCACTGACCGGCAGCACCTTGACCTGCGTCGGGGCCAGCCAGGTCGGGAAACGGCCCTTCGTCTCCTCGATCAGGTAGGCCATGAAACGGTCAAGAGAGCCGAGGATGGCGCGGTGCAGCACGACGGGGGTCTTTTCGCTGCCGTCCTTGTCCACATAGGTCAGGTGGAACTTGGCGGGCAGGCAGAAGTCCAGCTGGCAGGTGGACAGCGTGTACTCGGCACCGACGGCGGGCTTGACATTGACATCCAGCTTCGGGCCGTAGAACGCGGCCTCGCCGATCTCCTCAGTGAAGTGGATGCCCAGCTCGGTCAGGACCTCGCGCAGGGCGTTCTCGGCGTGGTTCCACATGGCGTCATCGTCATGGTATTTCTTCTTGTCGGCGGGGTCGCGCAGGGACAGAACACAGCGATAATCCGTGATGTTGAAGTCCTTGTAGACGTCGAAAATCAGGGCGCAGACATTGGCAACTTCGCTCTTGATCTGCTCGGGCGTGCAGAACAGGTGGGCGTCGTTCTGGCAGAAGTGACGGCCGCGCTCGATGCCCTTCAGCGTGCCGGAGGACTCATAGCGGAAGTCATGGGCGATCTCGCCGATGCGGATGGGCAGCTGGCGGTAGCTGTGCGGCTGGTTGGCGTAGATCATCATGTGATGGGGGCAGTTCATCGGGCGCAGGACGTAGCTCTCACCCTCCATCTCCATGGCGGGGAACATGTTCTCGCGGTAGTGATCCCAGTGACCGGAGGTTTTGTACAGGTTCACGGTGCCGATGCAGGGGGTCATGACATGCAGGTAGCCGCGCTCACGCTCTTTGCCCTTGATATAATCTTCCAACTGCTGCCAGACGGTGTAACCGTTGGGCAGGAACATCGGCAGGCCGCGGCCGACGAGGTCGTCTGTCATGAACAGGCGCATCTCCTTGCCGATCTTGCGGTGGTCGCGCTCACGGGCCTCCTGCTGCTGCTTCTCCCAGGCATCCAGTTCCTCCTGATTGCGGAAGGCCACGCCGTTGATGCGGGTCAGCATCTTGTTCTCTTTGTCGTTCTTCCAGTACGCGCCGGACTGCTGAGTGATTTTAAACGCCTTCAGCGCCTTGGTGTAGGTCAGGTGGGGTCCGATGCACATATCAACGTACTCGCCCTGCTGGTAGAAGCTGAACTCGGTCTCGTCGGCCAAATCGGCCATATGCTCGATCTTGTAGTGCTCCTGGCGCTCCTCCATCAGCTTGACAGCCTCGTCGCGGGGCAGGATGAACGGCTTGATGGGAAGATTCTCTTTGCAGATCTTCTTCATCTCTTTTTCGATGGCGGCCAGGTCCTCGTCGGTCAGCTTAGTGTCGCCGAGGTCGACGTCATAGTAGAAGCCATTCTCGGTGGCGGGGCCGAAGGCAAAGTCAGCCTGCGGGTACAGGCGCTTGATGGCCTGCGCCATGATGTGCGCAGCCGTGTGGCGCAGAACGTGCAGTTCCTCTTCCTGCGGGCACTCAGCAACGGTGCCGTCCTTGTAGATGATCTTCATAATTGTACGCTCCTTTTGTAAATGCACAAAAATGCAATAAAAAATGCTCCATCCCTTACCTACAAAAGGGATGAAGCATATACGCTCCACGGTTCCACCCAAATTGCGCCCCCTTATATAAAAGGAAAGCACCGCTCGTGTCGGCTGTAACGGGCCGTACCCGGCGGGGGTTCGCCCCCGCGCTCGGCAGTGGTAAGGCTGCGGGCCGCTGCAAGACCGCTTGCACCACGCAACGTTTGCTGCGGCGGTCGTCTCTGATACAGGACCCTGCATCCCGGTTGTCTGCCTCATGGCTTTGTACAGGATGAAGTTAAGTTATTTATAGCACAAGTACGTTTTGAAGTCAAGAGGAAATTTTTGGGATGCTTCGTTTGCTTCGATTGTAGGGGGCCGCACATGTGCGGCCCGCAGCATAAATATAAGCAGGCGTCTGCCGTAAAGCCGCGGGCCGGGCGTGCCCGGCCCCTACATACATACCTCCGCCAGTTTGCACAAAAAACTTTCCACTCCCCTGCCTTGCCCATGTAAAATGCCGAAGTTATTAAATATACATTGACTTTACATATTTATGCAGTTATACTGTATACATCAACCAAGTGAGGGCTTGGGAAGGTACAAACATTGAGATACAATGAATCGAGGAGATCATCATGAAAAAGATTACTGCTCTGATGCTCAGCTCCGCCATGATGCTGAGCCTGGCCGCCTGCGGCGGTTCCGCTTCTTCCGAGGCTGTCTCCAGCGAGGAGGCCACCTCTGAGGCTGCTGCGCTGACCACCGTCAACGCCGGTAAGCTGACGATGTCCACCAACGCCGCGTTCCCCCCGTATGAGATGACGACCGACAGCGGCGAATTGGAGGGCATCGACATTGATGTCGCCGCCGCTGTCGCTGAGAAGCTCGGTCTGGAGCTGCAGGTTGACGACATGGACTTTGACGCCGCTCTGCTGGCTGCCCAGAACGGCAAGAGCGACATCGTCATGGCCGGTGTCACCGTCACCGACGAGCGCCAGAAGGTCATGGATTTCTCCGACACCTACGCCGAGGGCATCCAGTCCATCATCGTGCCCGAGGATTCCGACATTGCCTCTGCTGACGATCTAACAGGCAAGGCCATCGGCACCCAGCGCGGCACTACCGGTTACATTTACTGCACCGACGACTTCGGTGAGGACAACGTCATCGCCTACGACGACGGTCTGACCGCTGTGCAGGCCCTGAACAATGGTCAGGTCGACGCCGTCGTTATCGACAACGCCCCGGCTAAGTCCTTCGTGGAGGCTAACCCCGGCCTGAAGATCCTGGACACCGCTTACGCCCAGGAAGACTATGCCATCGGCGTTGCCAAGGGCAACACCGCTCTGCTGGACGCCATCAACGGCGCCTTGGAAGAGCTGCAGGCTGACGGCACCCTGCAGGCCATCGTGGACAAGTACATCACCGCTAAATAAGCGCTTTTGTATCGCACAGAAAGGCACGCCGGGCCCCGGCGCGCTTTTCTTTTATTTAGTGTGATTTTTCCCGGAAATATGGTATAATACAAATGTCGCGCTGTAGGGGCCGCATATATGCGGCCCGCAACCTTCCCGCAGGCAAGAGTTTGCCGGAAAGCCGCGGGCCGGGCATGCCCGGCCCCTACAGGTGTGCTGAATTCAAACAGAAAGAAAGGTTGTGTTGCGGATGGAAGCACAGTTTGAAGCGCTCTCTGAGCTGGCAAAAAGCGGCGAGAAGCTGAACTTCGGGCAGGACTTCTTCGTAAAATTCTACCAGGCATTTCTCTACTCCGACCGCTGGCAGCAGTATATCAAGGGCGTGGGCACCACCCTGCTGGTCACGGCCATTGCGCTGGTGCTGGGCGTGCTGCTGGGGGCCATCGTGGCTATGATCCGCGTGGGCCACGCTCAGCAGAAACCCCACCACCGCAACCCCATCCTTGGCGTGCTGAACGCTGTGTGCAAGGTGTATGTCACGGTCATCCGCGGCACGCCTATGATGGTGCAGCTGCTCATTATGAGCATGGTCATCTTCGCCAGCAGCCGCAACTTTACGATGGTCGGTGCGCTGGCGCTGGGGATCAATTCCGGCGCGTATGTCTCCGAAATCATCCGCGGCGGCCTGATGGCCGTTGACCCCGGCCAGATGGAAGCCGGCCGCAGCCTGGGTCTTAACTACATGACCACGATGTTTGAGATCATCATTCCCCAGGCCATCCGCTCCATCCTGCCGTCCCTGGGCAACGAGTTCATCATGCTGCTGAAGGACTCCTCCCTGATTACCGTCATCGGCGGCAAAGAGCTGTTGTACGCGGCCCAGGGCATCATGAACCGCACCTACGAGGCTATGTTCCCGCTGCTGGGCGTTGCGGCTGTGTACCTGGTGCTGGTCATGCTGTTCAGCGCATTGCTGGCAAAATTTGAGAGGAGGCTGGCGCAAAGTGATCGACGTTAAAGGACTGAAAAAGAACTACGGCGGCCTGCAAGTCTTGAAAGGCGTAGATTTGACCATCAACAAGGGTGACTGCGTTGTATTGGTCGGCCCCTCCGGCTGCGGCAAATCCACGTTTCTGCGCTGTTTGAACCGGCTGGAAGAGCCGGATGGCGGCCACATCATCTTCAACGGCAAGGAAGTCACCGATCACGACATTGACCATGTGCGCCAGAAGATGGGCATGGTGTTCCAGCATTTCAACCTCTTCCCCCACCTGACGGTGAAGAAGAACATCACGCTGGCCCCGGTGCGTCTGGGCCTGATGAAGCAGCCCGAGGCCGACGCCAAGGCCATGGAGCTGCTGGAGCGCATCGGTCTGGCCGACAAGGCGGACACCTACCCCAACATGCTGTCCGGCGGCCAGAAACAGCGCATCGCCATCGTGCGTGCGCTGGCCATGAACCCCGACGTGCTGCTGTTTGACGAGCCGACCTCCGCCCTTGACCCCGAGATGGTCGGAGAGGTTTTGGAACTGATGAAGGAACTTGCCCGCGGCGGCATGACGATGGTCTGCGTCACCCACGAAATGGGCTTTGCCCGCGAGGTGGCGAACCGAATTATCTTTATCGATGAGGGCGTCGTCAAGGTCGACAAACCCCCGAAGGAGTTCTTCGCCAACCCCGAAAACGAGCGCTTGAAAGCATTCTTGTCGAAGGTGCTGTAATTGCATAGAAAAAGCGGTCTGCCGATAGATTTTCGGCAGGCCGCTTTTCGCTTTTATTATGTTGAGTTGTAGGGGCCGCATATGTGCGGCCCGCAGCCTTCCGGGAAACGCCCATTTGCCTTTCACGACCGGGCCGGGTATGCCCGGCCTCTACTATTATTATAAACGCTTTGGCAAGTTGATTCTTTGCGCATAATGTGGTAAAATAGCACTATTACTATGGATAATTGTGCGACTACGACTTTACACATAAGGGACAGGTATTTTTATGGCTGAAAATCTGCAAACCACCCGCCCGGCCGAGGAGGGCTGGACCACCGTTATACGACCCAAAACAGGCTGGTTCGATATTGATTTGAACGAGCTGTGGCGCTACCGCGACCTCATCACGATGTTTGTCAAGCGCAACTTTACCGTGCTGTACAAACAGACGGTTCTAGGCCCGGCGTGGATCATTCTGAATCCGCTTATCACCACTATCATCTTCAACGTTGTGTTCGGCGGCATGGCCAATATGCCCACCGACGGCGTACCCGGCTTTTTGTTCTACATGGCGGGCAACACGGTCTGGACGTTTTTCGCCAACTGCGTCAATAACACGGCCAATACGTTTGTGACGAATTCACAGGTTTTCGGCAAGGTCTACTTCCCCCGCCTGACCATGCCCATCAGCCAGGTGCTGACAAGCCTTATCAACTTTGGCATCCAGGCGGCTATGTACCTTATTTTCTGGGGCTATTTCTTCGCCACGGGCAGCGGCATCACCTTTACGCTGTGGGCGCTGGCGATTCCCTTCGTCATGCTGGAAGTCATGCTGCTGGGCCTCGGCGTCGGCATCATCGTTTCCTCTTTAACGACGAAATATCGCGATTTGGCCATCGCCGTGGGCTTCGGCGTGCAGCTTTGGATGTACGCTTCCCCGGTCGTCTACCCGCTGTCGATGCTGGACAATTCCCCGCGTCTGAAAGTGCTGGTCCAGCTAAACCCCATGACGTCGCCCATCGAGGTTTTCCGCATGGCGACCTTAGGCACCGGCACGGTCACGGTGTTTGGCATCGTGTACAGTCTGATTTTTACCGTTGCGGCGCTGGTTTTGGGCGTTGTGCTGTTCAGCCGCATTGAAAAAACGTTTATGGATACGGTGTAAGAAAGGGGCGCTTGAATTATGTCTGCAACAGAAAAACGCCCTGTCATCGAAGTTTCGGGGCTGAAAAAACAGTACAAGCTCGGCCAGATCGGCGGCGGCACGCTGACACATGACCTGCAAAGCTGGTGGGCCCGTGTGCGCGGCAAGGAGGACCCGAACACCGTCATCGGCACCGACCAACGGCTGTTTGGGCAAACCTTTATGGCACTGAACGGCGTTGACCTGACCGTCTACCAGGGCGAGGCGCTGGGCATCATCGGCCGAAACGGCGCGGGCAAATCTACGCTGTTAAAGCTGCTCTCCCGCATCACCGCTCCCACCGAGGGCGAAATCAAAATCCGCGGCCGCGTGGCGTCGATGCTGGAGGTCGGCACCGGCTTCAACAACGAAATGACAGGCCGCGAGAACATCTATATGAACGGCGCAATTCTCGGCATGACCCGCGCCGAAATCGATGCAAAACTTCCGCAGATCATCGAATTTTCCGAGTGCGGCGATTTTATTGACACCCCCGTTAAGCGCTACTCCAGCGGTATGTTCGTGAAACTTGCCTTTGCCGTGGCCGCGCACCTCGACAGTGAAATTATGGTCATGGACGAGGTGCTGGCCGTCGGCGACATGAAATTCCAGCAGAAATGCTTAGGAAAAATGAGCGACGTTGCCAACCAGGACGGCCGCACGGTGCTGTATGTCAGCCATAATATGTCAACGATCCGTCAGCTTTGCACCCGCTGCGTTGTGCTGGACAAGGGCAAGGTCATCTTTGACGGTGACGTCGAGCAGGCTATCGCGGTCTACATGGACACCACCGACGTCAACGTCGTCCACTACGATTTGGCCGATGTGGCCCGCATGACCGGCAGTGCCGGCAAGCGGTTCCGGCTGGAAACGTTGGATTTCGTCGGGAAAGAATCGAGCGTCTTTGCCGACACCGAGAAGATGCGCGTGAAAATCACCTGGCGCGTGTCGGAGCCGTTCGCGGGCATCCACATGAAGATGAACCTCCACGCGCGGGACTCGACGCCGGTGGGTATCACCCACCCGGTGGACCTCGGCCCTGCCGAGCCGGGCAAGGTCTACACCTCGGTGTTTGAGTTTGACCCGAGCCTGCTGGGCGAGGGACAGTATTTCTTCTACCTTGATATTTTTGACGGCGCACTGGCTCACGCGGTCTGTCTGGACAAGCCTGTGACCGAGTTCGCCTTTGAAGTGACCAACAGCGACCTGACGATGCCCGAGTGGGCGTCCGGCTGGGGGCGCATCCACTTCCCGCCGGTCAAGCTGGTGCAGGAGTAAGCCATGAAACCGAATTTGTACATCTGCCACACGGCCTATCAGGTTTTGGTAGACCTGCTGCGGGCCGGGCGCTGCGCCTGTGAAAATGGACCCCACACGATGGTGCTTTCCGCGTCCGTGCCCGACACCGCCGCGCTGGCGGCCCGGCTGGACGCGGCCGGCGTTGTAAAGACAGTCATTGTGGACGAGACAAAGTGGCCCGGCACAGTGACAGGCCCCTTTGCCCACCAGCGTGCGGCGCGGGCGTTTGAGAAGCTGTGCGGCTGGAAATTTGACCGCGCAGCGTATGAAAATGTGTATATCCACAACGATTGGAGCGTGCTGGGCCGCTATATGCAGGACTGCCGCGCCGGGTATATCTTGTGTGAAGACACGTTCGGCAGCACCCTTGGCCCCGACCAGCATCTTGTGACCGATCAGCGCGCAGCGGCCGATTTTGCCGCGAAACAGCGCGGAAAAGGCTACCTCTACTGGGGCGACAGCCCGTGGTGTGTGTGCATCGAGAGCGAGGACGCCGCGAAGTGTACGCTGTTCCCCGCTGCGCGCATGGTGACGGACAGCAAGGCCATACTGTTGGAGAGCCTGACCGATGCCGAAAAAGCGCTGGTGCGCCGCATATTTTTGACCCAGCCCCTGCCCGAAAAGGCCGACGGCGCAACGCTTTTGCTGCCCCGCAGCTTTGTGGCGGACGGACTGATGACCCAAGGACAGCAGGACGCGATGTTCAAGGCGGTGGCGGAAAAATATGCCGTTGGGCCGCTGTTTATCAAGACCCACCCCCGGGACATGACGGACTATAAAGCCCTGTTCCCTGACGCTACCGTGTTGGAGCGCACGATGCCCAGTGAGGTGCTGAACTTCTGTCTACCCTTCCATTTCGCCCGCGCCGTGACCGTGCAGAGCTTTGTTTTGCGCGGGTTCACCGCGGCGGATGAAAAAATCCACCTGACGCTGGACGAGGCGAAAAAATTAGTATGACGGTAGGGGCGGGATATGTCCCGCCCGCGACCTAACCATAAACGGACGTTCGCCGCAAGGCTGCGGGGTGGGCATGCCCGCCCCCTACAAGGCGGTGAACCTTTTATAAGCGAGGTACAACCATGAAAACAATCGCCGTTATCCCCGCGCGTTACGCCAGTACCCGGATGCCGGGCAAGCCGCTGGCGGATGTGCTGGGCAAACCGATGATCTACTGGGTCTACCAGGCCGCCAAGGCCTGCCCGAAGCTGGACGATGTGCTTATTGCCACCGACGACGAGCGCATTGCCGACGCCTGCAAAGCCTACGATATGCGCTACTTGATGACCAGCCCTGACCACGATACCCCCACCGGGCGCATCTGGGAGGTCAGCACCGTGGAGGATGCAGACCTCTACTTGCAGCTGATGGGCGACGAACCGCTGGTCAACCCGGCCGCGTTTGACCTGATCCTGCCCAGCACTCTGCCCGAGGATCCTTATTATGTCGCCGTACTGACCAATATTATGGAACACCCGGCGGATGTCATCGATTTCTCCAATCAAAAGGTCGTGACGAACGCCGCGCGGGAGATTCTGCTGATTTCCCGCAGCCCCATCCCCTACCCCAAAGGCACGCTGAATTTTGAGTACGAGAAAGTCACCGGCATTCAGCTGTACAGCAAGCAGGCGCTGAAATTCTACCACGAGACGCCGAAATCCATCCTGGAAAAGGCCGAGGAAAACGACATGATGCGCTTTATCGAGAACGGCCACAAGGTACACGCCATCGTCAGCCCTTACAAGACGGTCAGTGTGGATACGCCTAAAGATTTGGCGCTGGTGAATGAAATTTTGAAGGAGAAGCAGCATGGCTGATATCAAACTGCTGGACTGCACCCTGCGCGACGGCGGCTATGTCAACAGCTGGCAGTGGGGCTTCGGCTCTGCGAGGCGCATCATCCAGACGCTGACCCGCGCGGGCGTGGACGTCGTCGAGGTGGGCTTTCTGCGCAATGTGGACGGCTACGACCCCGACGTGACGGTCTGCAACACCATCGAGGAGCTGAACCGCCTGCTGCCCGACGAGAGCCAGCGTGGCCACACGATGTATTCCGGCATGGCGATGCGCTCGAACTACGATATCTCGAAGCTGTCCCTCTACGACGGCCACGGCATCGAAATTATCCGCATCACCGCCCATGACTACGACATTAAAGACGGCATGGACTTCGCCCGCCGCATCAAAGAACTGGGCTATAAAGTCTCCATCAACCCCATCAACATCATGGGGTACAGCGACAAAGACCTGCTCTGGATCTTTGAGCAGGTCAACGAGATCCACCCCTGGCAGTTCTCCATCGTGGATACCTTCGGCAGTATGCGCCGCCGTGACCTGGAGCGCATTGTCAGCATGGCCGACCACAACCTGGCCCCGGATATCCGGCTGGCGCTGCACCTGCATGAGAATATGGCCCTGAGCTTCTGTCTGGCACAGGAGTTTTTGGACAAGCATCTGCGCCGCGACCTGGCCGTGGACGGCAGCCTGATGGGTATGGGGCGCATCCCCGGCAACCTGCCCATTGAGCTGATCGCCGACTATATGAACGAGTATTTCGACGGCCACTACAACATTGATGACTTGATGGACGCCATCCAGGACCACATTGCGCCCATCAAGGGCGAGTGCGCCTGGGGCTACACCCCGGCCTACTTCCTGTCGGCCAAGTTCAATCTGCATCGTAACTATGCCGAACATTATCTTGGCAAGGGCGACTTGACGAACCGCGACATCAACCACATCCTGGCGGCCATCGCGCCGGACAAAAAGACTGTGTTTGACGCCGCCTACGCTGATACGCTCTACACCGAGTACAAGAACCGCCGCACCGACGACACCGCCGCGCTGGCTGCCTTGCAGACCTCCTTTGCGGGGAAAACCGTGCGGGTGCTGGCCCCCGGCGCGAGCCTTGCCACCGAGGCAGGCCGTGCGGCCGTGGCGGCGGCACAGGCTGACGTGACCGTCTCGGCCAACTTTGTGCCGGAGTTTGTCAAGCCGGACTATGCGTTCTTCACCAACGCCAAGCGCTTTGATGAGGACGCCGCCTACCCCTGCCCGCTGATTTTGACGAGCAACCTGCGCGCTGACAAGGGCGCGGCGGTCGTCAACTATGACCGCCTCTCCGCCACCGACGCCCAGGGCGGCAACAGCGTTTTGATGCTGCTGCGGTTGCTGCGGCTCTGCGGCGCGGCTAAGGTGCTGCTGGCCGGTGCCGACGGCTACAAGGCGGGCACGGCGGCCTACGCTGACGCCGGGCTGCACACCCACACCGGGCGCGGCGCGGCCTACAACGCCCAGATGGCGGGGGCCATCCGCGCGGCGGGCCTGCCGGTGGCGTTCATCACCCCCAGCGAGTACGAGAGGGCCTGACCATGATACGATTGCTGGTGCTGGATGTGGACGGCACAATGACCGACGGCGGTGTCTACTACGACGCCACCGGCAACGAGACGAAGAAGTTCGCCATCAAAGACGGCGCCGGGCTGGTGCTGGCCCGCACGGCGGGCATCCGGGTGATGATCTGCACCGGGCGCGAGTGTGAGGCTGTGCGCCGCCGTGCTGCGGATTTGAAAATCACCGACGTATACCAGAACGTTGGCAAAAAGGCGGCGTTCCTGCGCGGTTTTATGGCCGAGAACCACTACGCGAGGGAAGAAGTCGCCTACTGCGGCGACGATTTGAATGACCTGGCGGCCATGGCGCTGTGCGGTTTTGTGGCCTGCCCGGCGGACGCCGCTGCGGAGGTGAAAGCCCGCGCCGATTACATCTGCCCCCAGCGCGGCGGCGAGGGTGCCGTGCGCGGTGCCGTGGAGAAGATTCTGCGCGGGGACGGACGATGGAAGGACGCCGTGCAAAAGGCGTTTGATGTTGAGCTATAATTGGGAGAACCCATGAAACAACAATGGAAAAACCATAAACCCCTGCTGGCCGCCCTGGCGACGCTGGTCGTGCTGCTGGCGGGCGTAGTGCTCATCTGGCTGGCGCAGGTGCGCCCCAACGTGGGCAAGGGCCGCAGCGAGATCATCACCGATTTTCTGCGTGCGGAGCTGATCCATGACGGCGAAACCGCCGAACAGGTGTTTACCTACGACAAGGATATTTTGACGATAGGCCTTGAATTTTACCTGCCGGGCGCACAGCCCAGCGGCGAGCTGGATGTAGTGCTCTATGACGCCGACACCGGCGAGGAACTGGCCCGCTCGGTGGGAACGATGGACTATATCGTGCCTGACCAGTACACGACGCTGGGCCTGGACCCCGCCGTGACCGGGCAGGAGGGCCGCCGCTACCGGCTGACCGTGACGCCCCACTACACGACCGACGCGATTCTGGCCGTTGGCCACAGCGACGGCGTGGCGCTTTGGAAAGAGCAGATGTCGGTGGCTGACCGCGCCGTGGACGGCACGATGGCCATGCAGATCACCTACCAGCGCATCGGCGGCTACCTGACCCGGTTCTTCCTGGTCGTGGGCGGCTTTGCGGCGCTGCTGGCAGCATTTGCCGTGTGGGCAGTGCTGAGCAAAAAACTGGCGCTGCACCGTCTGATATTTGTTCTGGTGCTGGGCCTTGGGCTGCTGTACAGCTTTGTGCTGCCGCCCTACGCCGCGCCGGACGAAAAATACCACATCAACCAGAGCTTCACCCTCGCCTGCCGCTGGGCCAACGATTTGTCCCGCGATGAATGGCGGATGGGCAAAGTGCCCACGACGACCTCCTTCCGCCGCGTAGGCGACGAGGACGCTGATTTGCAGGACGAGAACACGACGGTCTTTACCTGGGAGGAGTTTACCTCCGAGCTGTTCACGACGACGGACCAGCCATTTGACAGCCACCAGGAGTACAACGAACTGCAGACCGACCAGAACCCGCTTTTGTATGTGGTCAGTGCGGCGGCGGTGTTCCTGGCGTATGTGCTGCACCTGGGGTTTGCCCCGGCGCTGTTCCTGGGGCGGCTGGCAAACCTGCTGCTGTTTGCGGCGCTGGCGGCGCTGGCCGTGAAGGTCGCGCCGTTTGGCAAGCGGGTGTTCACCGTGGCGGCGCTGCTGCCCATGACGCTGCACCTGGCGGCCAGCTTCAGCCGCGATGCCCCGCTGCTGGGGCTGTGCTTCGCCTTTACGGCGCTGCTGCTGGATGCGGCCTTCGGACCCGAAAAGCAGAAGGCTCTCTCCCCTGCCCGGCTGGCGCTGCTGCTGGGTTGTGGTGTGCTGCTGGCCCCCGGCAAGCTTGTTTACCTGCCGCTGGCCGCGCTGCTGCTGGTGGTGCCCGCAGCCCGGCTGGGCCGCCACGCCAAAGCAAAAAAGTGCGGCTACCTGGCCGTCTGCCTGGCGCTGGCCCTGCTGCTGAACACCGGCCTGCTGGCCGACACGCTGCACAGCGGCGCAGGGGCGCAGACGGAGACGGCAGAGACGACCGCCGAGGCAGCAAATATTGAAGACACCGACCGCACGCCAAAGGGCCGCCCGGAGGAACGCGACGCAGATTACGAAGTAGAGATCTGTACGGTAAACACAACGGAAAACTTCCTGCGTCGGTTGTACTATTTTATTGATAATACGCGGGATCCCGCCCAAAGCGAACTGGACTTCTGGGTGCAGGCTCTCAATGACGGTGATGTTACCCCTGCTGTGCTGGAGCAGAGTTTCTTCCTTTCGCCAGAGCATATCAATGAATACAATGATATCTCCGACTTTTATTGGAACGTGTGCAGCGCCCTGCTGGGCACCAATGTCAGCTATGGCAACGAGGATGCCTTCTACCCCTACTTTGAACAGGGCGGTCCGGTGCTGGCCTATAAGCAGCTGCTGGGGCTGGACGGCACCCAGACTTACTTTGCAGAGCTGGGGCTGGAAGTCGGCTCAATGGATGACCGCATCCCGCTGGACCGCGACGAACTGGCAAAAGAGGTCGAGGCCGCCCGCGCGACCCGCAGTACCCAGAGCACGGCGGATGAGGCCGACAAGACTACCTATACGCCCGGGTACATCCTGCGGCATCCCGTGGCCACTGTCATGCTGTTTGTGCGCAGCGCCGTGGAAAACGGCGACCACTATATCCGCACGCTGGTGGGCGGCAGTTTAAGCTACTACACCGTGGAGCTGGCCTGGGGCTGGGTTGTGGTGCTGTACCTGCTGCTGGCCTATGCGGCTCTGCCGGTGCAGGGCGCGGTGCTGGCCCCCTGTGGCAAAGCCCGCGGCTGGTGCTGCGCGGCGACAGTGGTCAGCTGCCTGCTGGCTGTGGCTGGCTGCCTGCTGTGGACGCCCACCCATTACGAGACACTGTACGGTCTGCAGGGGCGGTATTTCCTGCCGGTTCTGCCGCTGCTGCTCCTGACCTGCCTGCCCCGCCGCCTGGCCGCCGTGCCCGACGAGGATACGGCGCAGTCCCACCTGACTCTGGCCCTGGCGCTGGTGCAGGCGGGCGTTGTGGTCAATATCATGCTGGCAGTGATTGCACGATAAAAAGGCTTACACTATGGTTATTTGCTTCTTCTCCACCCAATACCTCCCCACTCCCGGCGGGGTCGAGCGGTATACCTGGAATCTGGCGCGGCGGTGCGTCGCGGCGGGGCACCGGGCGCTTGTGGTCGCGACGTCGCTGCCGGGTCTGCCCGCGCGGGAGACCGACCCCGACGGCATCGAAATTTTCCGCCTGCCGTCGTACCCTGTCATGGGCGGGCGGTTCCCGGTGCTGCATCCCTTCGTTGACGCTGGTGACCTGTGGGCGCAGGACATCGACTTTGCGGTCATCCAGACCCGGATGTACCCCCAAAGCGTCTGGGCAGCCCGCCAGTGCAAGCGGCGGGGCATCCCGGCGCTGGTCATCGACCACTCCACCGGCTATATGATGCACGGCGGGCTGGCCGGGGCGCTGGGCAAAGCCTATGAGCACGCCGCCTGCGGCTGTATCCGCCGCTGTGGGTTCCCCTTCTACGGCGTTTCGGGGGACGTCTGCCGCTGGCTGCAGACCTTCGGCATCGCGGCGGCGGGCCGCCTGCCCAACGCTGTTGATCCGGATGAGCTGGACAAACTGGCCCGCGCCGAGAACGCCGTAGACTGGCGCACCAAACTGAACGTGCCCGCGGGCGGCAAGCTCATCGCCTTTGTCGGGCGGCTTATCCCCGAAAAAGGCGCACTGCGCCTTGCCAACGCCGTGCAGGCCATCCCCGGTTGTGTGCTGGCCGTGGCTGGCACCGGCCCGGAGGAACCGTCTCTCGCCGCGCTGGGCGGCCCCATCCACGTGCTGGGTGCGCTGCCGCATGAGCAAATCGTCCAGCTGCTGGCCCAGGCAGACGCCTACTGCCTGCCGACGGAATACGCCGAGGGCTTCCCTACCACCCTTTTGGAGGCTGCGGCCTGCCGCTGCCCCATCGTGACGACCCGCACGGCGGGCACCGGGGAACTGCTGCCCGGGGGCGATTACGCAGTCTTTCTGGCTGACGCATCCACCCAAACCATCCGCGCCGGGCTGGATACCCTGATGGAGGACCCTGCTGCGGCGGCCGCCCGGGCCGAAAAAGCCCACGAAAACCTTTGCAGCCACTTTACATGGCAGGCTGTGTTTGCTACAATGATGGAAATTGTAAATGCAGCCAAAAGGAGCTAAGATGTCAAAACTACTCATCGTCATCCCCGCCCATAACGAGGAAGCCAACATCGTGCAGGTCGTGGAGGAACTGACCCGCGACTATCCCCAGTATGATTACGTGGTCGTCAACGATGGCAGCCGCGACAAAACGGCGGCCATCTGCCGCGCCCACGGCTATCGCCTCATCGATCTGCCGGTCAACCTGGGGCTGGCGGGCGCGTTCCAGACCGGGCTGCGCTTTGCCGCCGAAAATGACTACGACTGCGCCATGCAGATGGACGCCGACGGCCAGCATAAGCCGGAATATATCGAAGCTATGCTGAAAGAACTGGAAGCAGGCAGCGATATCGTCATTGGCAGCCGCTTTTTGACCGTGAAAAAGCCCAAGACGCTGCGGATGCTGGGCAGCTACATCATCAGCTGGTCCATCCGGCTGACGACGGGCCGCGCCATCTGCGACCCGACGAGCGGGATGCGGATGTTCAACCGCGCTATGGTCGAGGAATTTGCCCAGAACCTCAACTACGGCCCCGAACCAGACACCATCAGCTACCTGATCAAAAACGGCGCGACCGTCAAGGAAGTGCAGGTGGAAATGGGCGAACGCATGGCGGGCCAGAGCTACCTGACCTTCTGGCGCAGTGTGCAGTATATGGTCAAAATGTCCATCTCGATTTTGCTGATCCAGTGGTTCCGCAAGCGGGACACCGAGACCCCCTACCCCGAAAGGAGCCTGTGAAATGTTCGATCAAACGCTCATTCGCATCTGCCTGATCCTGGGCAGCTTCATCACGGCGGGGTATATCCTGCGGCGCGTGCGGCAGGCAAAAGTCCAGATCGAGGATACGATCTTCTGGCTGCTGTTCAGTGCGGCGCTGCTGATTCTGGCCATCTTCCCCGGCATTGCCTACTGGGCCGCCAACCTGTTGGGCTTCATGAGCCCCATCAACTTCGTCTACGTCGTCATCATCTTCCTGCTGCTGGCTAAGCAGTTTTTCATGTCCATCAAATTGAGCCAGCTGGACAGCAAGGTGCGCATCCTGACCGAGCAGGTCGCGCTGAACGAGGAAAAAGTGGAGCGGGACAAGCTGGACCTGTAAAGGCTTCCCCCAGAGGGAAAGGCATTTGCAATAAAAATTTGTATTCCGGCAAAATCTATGCTATAATATAGTATTGACTAAACAGAAAGAAGGTTTCAGATATGGCATATACCCCGAAACTGACCTATAAGGGCCGCCCGCTGGTGCGTTGCGGCAACGATATCTACTACGGCTCCATGAAAGATCCGTTCGTCGTTTACCTGCAGGTGCTCTCCACCAAGAAGGAAAACGGTGTCGACGTGGCCGATAAGGTGCACATCGTCCTGCTCTCCACCGACGAGACGAAGCCCCTGCCCGAGCGCATTGCCCGCCAGGCCAACAAGGTGGGCCTGTACAACGCGCTCTCCTTCGGCGATATCATGCTGCAGGGCGCATTGCAGAAAAAGTAAGAAATGGCTGAATCAAAAAACTGCCTGTCTCCGCATTTGGGAGACAGGCAGTTTTTTAATAGATAGGCCAGCCGTATAGAAATTGCATTGTGTAGATAACGCTTACGATAACCTGCGTTACCAGTACACCCTTTGTGAGCCGTGGGCGGCCCTGCAAAAGCAGCGCCAAGGCAACGGGCAGGCAGAACAGCCCCACCGCGTACCGCGGGGCGCTGATCAGCCAGGTGGCACCCATCGTTACGGCAAAATAGGCAAGACCGAAGCCTAGCCAGTGCGCCGGAAGGCGGCGCACCGTGGCAGACAGCAGTGCCAAAATTGTCAACAGGCAGAGCACCGCAGCCAGGCATAGCGCAAGGGCGCTTTTGGGGCTGCTGTCCCACCACTGCGCCATGTAGTCCAGGTGGTAGCGCACAGTATTGGTGAACAGCCCCAGCTTCTGGTTCCAGTTGTCCCATTGGTATATCTGGTACTGGTTCCACCGCCCATATACGAGGTAGTTCAGCAGAAAATAAAGGCCAAGTCCGGCAGCCGGGGACAACATAGCAAGCAAGGACGGTATCGTGGGCCGCGTACCGCGCCGCCACCGCATAAAGAGATACAGGCCGGTCAGCCCCAAAAGCAGACCGCCGGGGGCACGGCACAGACCGGCGAGCACCCCCAGCAAGGCACAACGCCACCATTGTTCACGTTCCAGCGTCAGCACATACCGCACCGTAAGCAGCAGGAACAAGCTCTCTGTCATGGGCACTGCAAAAAACACGGACGCCGGGCTGGCCACTAGAAGCGCCAGCGACAATGCGGCTGTCTGCTCGCCCCAACGGCGGGCGATTACTGTGTAGAAGGATGCTGTGGCCGCTGCAAAGAGCGGCAACTGCACTGCAAAACCCAGCCAGAAGGCGTCGATACGGGTCACGAAGTGGAGAATGTGCAGCAGCGCAGGATACAGAGGGAAAAACACGATTTGGAGATACTGCTCCGGGAAGGCCTCCTGCGTGCCGTAGCCATAGATGGAAAGGTCAAGGTAGTGCCGAGAATCGGTATTGCCGTAAAACTGCCATTCTATCGCCTGGCGAAAATCAGCCTCGGGATAGTTTATATGGGCCGTGACGGCAAAAATCAGATGAAGGACAAGGATAAAGGCGGCCCCGGCAATGGCGACCCAGCATCTGCTGCGCGACGAAGGCTCCGTATAGTGCGGGGCGGGCTCCGGGAAAAAGACGCGCCTAATGCACCACACGGCAGACCAGAGAAACAGCAAAGCGGCTGCCATGGATAAGGCTGTTTTGATTGGTTCAGGCATTTGAAATTCTCCTGATTTCAGCATAAAAGGCTCGGTGCTTATCCACCGAGCCTTTTGGCATACTTTAAAAATTACTGATCCTGCTTGTCGGTCTCCTCGGCGGAGTCCTCCTCGGTGCCTTCCAGCTCAACGTCGAAGGTCGCGCCGCAGTGGGGGCAGACCAGGTCACCCTCGGGATCCATCAGGGTCTCCTCGTCCAGGGTGGAGATCTGGCCGCAGTTCGGGCAGGTCACCTCGTACATGGTGCTGTCGTCGTCTTCGTCGTCCTCATCCTCGTCGTCGTCATCGGCATAGAGGTCGCTGACGATATCGTCAACATCCTGATCCAGCGTCTCCAGCTCGTCGTAGACCTGATCCAGGGCGTCGTCATGCTCGGTGACCTGGGCAGCCATCTCTTCCAGCAGGTCCATCATGGCGGCAATGACTTTGCCGTTCTTGGAGTCTGCGTCAAATTCCATACCGGTCATCAGGCCGCGGATGTAGGCGGCCTTTGCATTCAGATCCATAGCCATAATTCAATCCTCCCTAATGTTAAAAAATGCCGGGCGCGGCGGTACGGCCATGCCCGGCAAAGAGAAACAAAATTAGTTCACGCGCTCCATATACTCGCCGGTGCGGGTATCGATGCGAATCTTGTCGCCCTCGTTGATGAACAGGGGCACGCGGATCTCGGCACCGGTCTCGACGGTGGCGGGCTTCAGGGTGTTGGTGGCGGTGTTGCCCTTGACACCCGGCTCGGTAGCGGTGACTTCCAGCTCAACAAAGTTGGGGATCTCAACGCTGAAAACCTTGCCCTTGTAGCTCAGCAGCTTGCAGGTGTCATTCTCCTTGCAGAACTTGAAGTTATCGGGCACGTCAGCAGCACCAACGGGGATGTCGTCGTAGGTCTCAACATCCATGAAATGGTACAGATCGCCGTCCTCGTAAGAGTAGGTGACCTCGCGGCGCTCGATGAAAGCCTGCGGGAACTTAGCGGTCGGGTTGTAGCTGGTCTCAACAACAGAGCCGGTGATGACGTTCTTGGTCTTGGTACGGACGAAGGCAGCGCCCTTGCCCGGCTTGACGTGCTGGAACTCAACGACCTGAAGGACCTGGCCGTCCTGCTCGAAGGTGACACCGTTACGGAATTCGCCTGCAGAAATCATATAGAAATTCCTCCAATATTAGATTATACATACCTGTATTTATTTTACAGGAAAGTCGGCATTTTTTCAAGCCCTGTTCGGACTTTTTTGCGTGAAATTTGCTAAATTTTGTGTTTTTTATAGGGCGGCATAGGTTTTTGCCAGCGTGGCGGCGTCCTCGGCCTGCGTTCCGGCAGACTCGCAGATTATGGTGGGCGCTAAACCACGCTCCTTCAGCAGCGCCAGCAGCGGCGCGTGGGGTGGGCCAAACTCGGTATCCGCAAAGGTCAGGTGGCACTTTTCCCCGCCTTTGGTGTAGGCAATGCGGGAAAAATGCGCGTGGAAGTGTACGGCACGGTCGTCGCCCAAACGCGCCGCCAGCGTGTCCAACAGGGCAGCGTAATCGGCGGGCGCGGTGGCGGCGGCAAACTGCTCGCCGCAGCTGCGGGCGTACAGATGCCCGAAATCGATGCAGGGCGTGATGCGCTTGTCGACCTCGCACAGGGCCAGCACCTCGTCCAGCGTGCCCAGCTGGTTGATCTTGCCCATCGTCTCGGGGCAGAGAATGCAGTCGCCGTAGCCGGCTTCGTCGCAGGCTTTGACAGCGCGGGCCATCGTGTCCAGCGCCTTTTCCAGCGCCGCCTCCCGGCTCTGCTTGCCGCAGGAGCCGGAGTGGAAGATGACACGCCGCCCGCCCAGCGCCTTGACGAGGGCGCAACTTTGCAGCAGATAGTCGATGCTGTTCAGCCGCTTGTCCTCCTCCAGGCTCGACATACTGATATAGTACGGCGCGTGGACCGAGAGGGCAATATTTTGCCCTGCACAGGCGGCGCCCAAGGCGGCGGCCTTGTCGTGGGCCAGCCGCACGCCGCGGCCGCACTGGTACTCAAACGCCGTCAGGCCAAAGCCTGCCGTGTAGGCGGCGATGGCGGCGGGGTCAAACTTTTTGACCGTGTAGCTGTCGGCCAGCCCGGCCGTGCCGAAACGCGGAGTGTCACTCATACAGCTTGCCGCCCTTCTGATAGTATTTGTCGATCCAGTACGGTTCAAACTTGCGCTTTAACAGCACAAATTTGTTTTTGTCGTGGTTCGTGCGGGGCATCAGGTACAAGCAGGGGCAGCCGTACAGCCCGGCGGCCATCCGGTCGGCAAAAATCTGGTCGCCGACCATGGCCATCTCGCTTTTTTGGCAGCCCAGCCGCCGCCGCGCTACCCGCAGGCCGACGGTGAACGGCTTGCAGGCCAGCGGCACCCAGTCCAGGCCGATGCGCTCCGCAAAGGGACGCACCCGCTTGGCGGTGTTGTTGGACACAATGGTCAGTTTGATGCCCGCCGCGCGCATTTCATCCAGCCAGGCCTGGACGGATGGTTCCAGCACCTGGCTGTTGTCACCGGTCAGGGTGTTGTCTACGTCCAGCACCAGCGCCTTGATGCCATGTGCCGCGAGAAAATCTGGGTGGATGCACTCGATGGTTTTGAAAATATATTCAGGGGTTAAAATCATGGGTGTGACCTTTTTAAAGATGGCGGTTGGCTGCGGCGGCATGAGGGTATGCCGCCCTACGATGCACAATTCCGTAGGATGTGGGGCGGGGTGCCCTCACCCTGCCGCATCGCTGCCGCCGATAAAATAAAAGTGCAGGCCCGCGCGTAACGCGAACCTGCACAGTCGTTCGTTGTAAGATACCTTACTTAAACTTGCGCTTGCGGGCAGCCTCGGACTTCTTCTTGCGCTTAACGGAAGGCTTCTCATAAGCCTCGCGCTTGCGGACCTCAGCTAACACGCCGCTGCGAGCAGTGCTGCGCTTAAAACGGCGCAGAGCGCTCTCGAGGGACTCGCCCTCTTTGACACGGATCTCCGACATCTTCTTCCCTCCCTTGACCTGAGACAGGAGTTTGCCGGTCAAATACTATTAACCAGTAAACAAGATTATACTATAAAAGCCCCCCTGATGTCAACAACAATTTTCGCTAAAATGAAAATTTTTAAAATGTTCATAAATGGTGGGGTGGTCTGCCCTCAGGCCGCCGCACTTTGCCTTTAGAACTACTTTAGCCTTTAGTTGTAGGGGGCGGCGTCCTCGCCGTCACATCTCCCTGATCCTATGCCACACCCACAGCGCCCCATAAATCATGGGCTGGTGCAGCATATACACAAACAGCGTGTTCCGTCCAACAACACAGAGCGGCGCTGCCGCAGCCGGGGCCTCTCCCCTGCTCGGGTGCCACAGCCGCGCCAAAAACACGCCGCACCAGAACAAAAACACCCACGGTATGACCGGGAAATAATCCGCCGAGGTGAACCGCGTCAAGTCCGGCAGGCCCAGCCAGAACCAGTTTGCCTTGTACAGCCCCGCAGGCAGGGTGCAGAGGTGCCAATTCTCAAAGCCTAAATACCCGTAGGGCAGCTGATTCGTCAGCGCAAACAGCGCCGCAGACGTCGCCAGCCCCATCCCGGCTGGCACACGTTGCAAAAGCGGATACACCAGGCAGGTCAGCAGCACGGCGGCGGCGTTTAGGTGCAGCACGCCGAACCAGATGGCTTCCGACGGCATGAATACCGCCGTCACAGCCGTGAGCACCGCCGCGCACCCGGCGACCAGCAGGCCGTTTTTGACCGGCTTGCGGGCCAGCGGAAAGCTGAACCCCGACAGCACAATAAAGCTCCAACAGATATATTGCTGCCACGCATGGCACCCCGGGGCCCAGATATCGTACCAGCGGCTGGCATGGCCGAACACATATACCCAGTCGTACATGCCGTGGTAGACCAGCATATTCAGCAGCGCCAGCCCGCGCAGGGCGTCCGGCAGCCACATCCGGTTGGTTTTGGTGCGCAATACAGGCATGTTACCGCCTCTTTCTCAAATTTTACCGATACTTTATTGTAGCACAGTTGCCTGCACCTTGCAATCGGTGCGGTTTTGCGATACAATATTCTGGATAAGGAGTGTGAAACTATGCAGGACATCCGCCTTGTGGCGCTGGACCTTGACGGTACTGTTTTCAACGATAAAAAGGAGATCACCCCCCGCACGCTGGCGGCCATCCGCACGGCCTGTGAGCGTGGCGTGGCGGTGCTGCCCGCTACCGGCCGCACGGCAAGCGGTGTGCCGGAGGCGTTCACCGCCATTCCCGGCGTGCGGTACGCGCTGACCTCCAACGGTGCCAGCGTCGTGGACCTGCAGACCGGCGAGCAGTTGGTGAACCAGCCGTTCAAGACCGAGGACGCGCTGAAAATCTATGATATCCTGGCGGGTGGTGCCGGCATGATGAGCATTTTCATCGGCGGCAAAAGCTACACCACCCGCGAAAACGCCGAGCAGCACATGGACATGGTCCCGGAAAATCTGCGCACCTACTTCCGCATGACCCGCCTGGAAGTTGCGGATATGCACAAAACGCTGCGCGACCACGCCCACGAGATTGAAAAGTACAGTATGATCTACGCCACCGAAGCCGAGCGCGACGCTGCCTGGCACGAGGTGCTGGCCGCCTGCCCCGGCATGGAGCTGACGAGCAGCCTGCCCTGCAACATGGAGATCAACGCCCCCGGTGTGACAAAGGGCAGCGGCCTGATGGCGCTGGCCCGCACGCTGGGCTTGACCCGGGCGCAGGTCATGGCTGTGGGTGACTCCGGCAACGACTGCGCCATGATCGAGGCTGCGGGCTTGGGTGTGGCGATGGGCAACGCCACCGACGATATCAAGAAAATTGCCGATGTTACGACGGATGATAACAATCATGACGGTGTAGCAGCTGCGATTGAGAACTATGTTTTATAATACTATGAAATAAAATATACGAGAGGTAAACCTATGAAGAACGTTCTGGTAGGGCAGTCGGGTGGCCCGACTGCTGTCATCAACTCCAGCCTGGCGGGTGTCTACGAGACCGCGAAGGCCTGCGGTGCACCCCATGTCTACGGTATGCAGTACGGCATTGAGGGCGTGCTGGAGGGCAAGCTCGTTGACTTGGACACGGTCCTGGGCGACAAGATGGACATTGAGCTGCTCAAGCGTACGCCGTCCAGCTTCTTGGGAAGCTGCCGCCACAAGCTGCCCGACCCCACGGTGGACGAGAAGCCGTTTTTGCAGCTGTTTGAGCTGTTCAAGCAGTACGACATCGGCGCGGTGTTCTACATTGGCGGTAATGACTCGATGGACACGATCTCCAAATTGAGTGCCTATGGCAAGACCGTAAACAGCGAGATCCGCTTCATTGGCGTGCCAAAGACCATCGACAACGACCTGATGCTGACCGACCACACCCCCGGCTACGGCAGTGCAGCGAAGTACATTGCCACGATTTTGAAGGAAGTTATCTGCGATTCCAGCGTCTACGACCTGCGCAGCGTGACGGTGGCGGAGATCATGGGCCGCCACACCGGCTGGCTGGCCGCTGCCGCCAGCCTGGCCGCAGGCCCGGACTGCAACGGCCCCGACCTGATTCTGCTGCCCGAGCGCCCCTTTGACGAGGAAGCGTTCCTGGCCCGCGTCGCAGAGCTGGAAAAGGAGCGCCACAATGTCATTATCGCAGTCAGCGAGGGCGTGAAGAATAAGGACGGCGTTTTCCTGTGTGACCTGGTCTCCACGGCCGGGCAGCTGGACGCCTTCGGCCACAAGGCAATTTTGAGCGGCACGAGCCGCTACCTGGCGGACCTGATCCGCGTGCGCCTGGGCTGCAAGACCCGCGCCATCGAATTCTCGACGTTGCAGCGCTGCGCCAGCCACCTGGCCAGCCGCACCGACGTGACCGAAGCCTACCAGGTGGGCGGCGCGGCGGTGGAGGCCGCTGTGCGCGGCGAAACCGCCAAGATGGCAGCCATCAAGCGCCTGAGCGACCAGCCCTACCGTGTGGAGACCGAGATGGTCGATGTGACGCAGGTCGCAAACTTTGAAAAAACGGTCCCCGACGAATGGATCACCGCGGACGGTATGCACGTCAACGAGAAGTTTGAGCGCTACGCCCGCCCACTGATCCAGGCCGAGCTGACGCCCATCTACATCAACGGCGTGCCGCGGCATATTCATCTGTGATTTTGAACCAATAAAGACCGGAGCACCGCGTGAAAATGCGGTGCTCCGTTTTTTGTGACTCTCCTAAAGGGCACCCCTCCAGGGGAGGCTTTAAAGTGGGAAACAAAAAGGACCCGCATCCCTGCGGATCCTTAAAAGCTATCAATCTGTACGAGATCAGCCGGAGACCTTCTCCTTCAGGCGGCCGCTGGCCTTGAAGCCGGGGATAGCGGTCGGCTCCAGCTTGCTGGTGACCTTGGTCTTGGGGTTGGTGAAGTTCTTGGTCTGGCGCTCACGCATCTCGAAACGGCCAAAGCCTGCGATGGTGACCTTGTCGCCGCTCTTGAGCACATCGCCGATGGTGCCGAAAATGCCGTCCATAACCTTCTCCACTTCAGCGGCGGTCATGTTGGTGTCATTGGCAACCTTGGTAATCAACTGAGATCTCGTCATGATATTTTTAACTCCTATCCTTATAGGCACACATAGCCTTTATTATTACGTTGTTTATTATAGAGAAAATTGTGCGCAGAATCAAGAGTTTTTTCGCAAAAAGGCGGTTTTTCGGCAAAAATCATAAAATTTGCGAACGGAATCCGGCAAAAAGTGACATATGGCAAAAAATGCACGTTCTGCGCTGGAATATCCGAGCGGCGCAGCGCGTTACAAGCCCATCTGCGCGGCGTCGGGGTAGCTGGCGATCGCACCGCTGCCCTGTACGCTGATGCCGCAGAATTTATTGGAGAACGCAAGCCATTTGTCCAACCGTGCAGCGGTCAGACCGGCCAGCGCGGCGCGGTCAGCACCGGCGGCGTGCAGCTGCCACAAAAACGACCCTATAAAGCCATCCCCTGCCCCGGTGGTATCCACGGCCCTGACGGGCTGGCAGGGCGCGCAGCCGTGCGCAGAACGGGTGTAGGCGTGGGCCCCGGCGCTGCCGCATGTGTAGAGCACGAGCTGCACGTTCCCGACAAAGAGCGTGGGCAGTGCGGTGTCAATGTCCGCTGTGCCAGTCAGAAATTCCAGCTCCTCGTCGGAGATTTTGACTATGTCGGCCAGCGGAAGAAATTCCAGCACGGTGCGGCGCAGCGCCTCGCGGTCGGGCCAGAGCGGGAACCGCAGGTTCGGGTCAAAGCTGATGATGGCCCCGGCCTGCCGTGCGGCGGCAATGGCGGTCTTGTGGGCCTCGCGCATGGGGCTTTCGACCAGCGCTACGCTGCAAAAATGCAGAGCAAATGCTGTGTCAAACAGGGTGGTGTCCACCTGTTCCGGCGCGTAGAGCAGGTCCGCCGACGGCTTGCGGTAGAAGCTGAAAGTGCGGTTGCCGTCGGCTTCCAGAGAGACAAAGGCCAGCGCGGTGTTGGCTTTGTCGGTGAAGGCAATGTGCGCCGTATCGATGCCGCAGGCCGCCAGCTCGTCGGCAATTTTATGGCCGAAGGGGTCATCGCCCAGCTGGGTCAGCAGCGCGGAAGCACCGCCCAGCTTGGTGAACGCGCCGCAGACATTGGCGGGCGCACCGCCTACCCGGGGCGCAAAGGCGGGTACCTCGGCAAAGGCGCAGCCGCTTTTGGACGGTATCATGTCGATCAGCGCTTCGCCGATCGCGTACAAAGTATCACGAGCCATAGCGGACCTCCTTACAGATTCAGCGGGTAGACTGCGGCGGTAAAGTTGGCAGGCCGCAGTGTGACCTGCCCACCGGCGGGGTAGTACCGAGTGGACAGAACGGCCGCGCCGTCGTTGAGGAAAATTTCCAGCGAGGACGCATCCCCCACCACCCGTAGACGGCGGCATGGCGCATCCAGCACCACACAGCGGCTCGTGCGGCCGCCGGACATGGCGGCGTCGGTAAAGGTCAGGCAGCAGGTGCGGTCGGCGTCACTGTAAGCCAGCGTCAGCCCGCCGTCAAAGCCCAGAGAGAAGTCACCGCCAGGGGCGGCAACCAGGTCGAAGCAGGCATCCACGGCCTGCTCTGCGCCGTCTGTGGCGGTCACAGCGGTCCCGTGGCGGGCGGCCAGCTCGGACACCGGGTTTTGCAGGATGTGCCCGGCATTGTCCCGGGTCAGCACCCGGGGAATCGTCATGCAGTGCTGCCAGCCGTAGGCCACGGTGGCGGCGTTGCCGTAGGCGGCGTCGGGCATACCCATCCAGCCGATTTGAATGCGGCGGCCCGTCTCGTCGGTAAAGCTCTGGGGCGCGTAGTAGTCGAAGCCAAAATCTGCGTGGTAGAAATCGCCGAGGGTGCAGTCCCTGCGCCAGTCGCCGTAGATCGGGAAGTACCCGCAGCCGTAGATGTTCTGGCACTCGATGCCTTGGGGGGACACGGCCAGGAACCACTGGCCGTCCAGCTGGAACAAATCGGGGCACTCCCACATAAAGCCGAAGGGCTCGGGTGTGGTCAGCGTGTTGGTGTGCCGCCAGGTATACTTGTCCTCGCTTTCCAAGACAAGCACCTCTCCCCTGTCCTCGACCGTGCGGGCACCCAGCACCATGTAATAGCGGCCCTCGCAGGCAAAGACTTTGGGGTCGCGCACATGGCAGGTCAGCCCGGCGGGATAGTCCTTGTTATACATAAGGCACTGCTTGCTGTCGATGTGCAGCCCATCGCAGCTGACAGCCAGGCAGACATTGTGGCCGCGCCCTTGTTTGATGTAGTCAAACGCCCCGGGGTACTTGACGTTGCCGGTGTAGTACAGGTACATCGTGCCGTCCTCGACGAGGGCCGAGCCGGAGTAGACGCCGTGGCAGTCGAACGGCTCATCGGGGTAAAGCATCGTGGGCTGGTAGTCCCAGTGGAGCAGGTCACGGCTGGTGACATGCCCCCAGTGTTTGACGCCACCGTTCACATCGAAGGGCCCGTACTGGAAGAAAGCGTGGTAGGTATCGCCAATCTTGCACAGGCCGTTGGGGTCGTTGAGCCAGCCCACCATCGGCTGGATGTGGAATTTCTGGCGGTGGGGGTCGCTGGCGGCTTTCTCCGCACCCAAGGATTCCACCAGGGAAACCAGTTTTTTCAAGTCACGCTGTAAGGCGTTCATGGTATTACCTCATTTGCCTCATTTGTTTGAATAGAGATTGTAGGGGAGGATGTTTGCATCGACCCCTACAAGGATGCGGTCTAAATAAATTTTATGCTTGTTCCTTCACATCCTCCGGCTTCCAAATCACCCAGGTCACGGCGAAGGCGACGCCGAAGGAAATCGCCATCATGATGATGTACTGCAAGGGCATATGAAGATGCAGCAGGATACCGAAGATGCCGGTCACGCCGGTGCCGGTGGCACCCAGGCCCACAATGCTGGCGTAGAGCGCACCGCAGGCACCGCCCGCCAGGCCGCCCAGGAAGGGCTTAAAGTAGCGCAGGTTGACGCCGAAGATGGCAGGCTCAGTGATGCCCATGCAGGCAGACATGGCGGAGGGCAGTGCCATGGATTTGACCTTCTGATCCTTGCTCTTGAGGGCGACGGCCAGGGCTGCACCGCCCTGGGCCACGTTGGCGGCGCTGGCCAGCGGCAGCCAGTATGTGTAGCCGAACTTGGACAGCTGGCCGAGGTCAATGATCGTGTACATATGGTGAATGCCGGCCACGACGGTGACGGCATACAGACCGCCCATGATGAAGGAACCGATGCCGAAGGGCAGCTGGATGAGGGCCTGCACGCCGTTGATGATGCCGTCCTCAATGGTGGTGAAGATGGGACCGATGACGGCCAGCGTCAGATAGCCGGTGACGAAAACGGAAACCAGCGGGGTGACAAACAGGTCAAACATGGCAGGCACGACCTTGTGCAGCCGCTTTTCAATCTGCGACATGACCCAGACTGCAATGACGACCGGGATGACGTGGCCCTGGTAGCCCACCAGCGGGATGGAGTACAGCCCGCCGAACACCGGCTGATAGGTCTGCACGCCCTGGGACGCGACGGTCCAGGCGTTTTGCAGGTTGGGGTGGATCATGATCATGCCGATGACCGCGCCCAGGTAAGGGTTGCCGCCGAAGACTTTCGCGGCAGAATAGGCAATCAGGATGGGCAGGAAAGTGTAGGCGGTGTTGGAAAAAATCTGTGCAAAGACGTAGACCGAGCCGGAGGTATCGATGTTGAGGAAGCCGTTGTTGACCATGAAGTTCAGCGCTTCCATGATGCCCATGAGGAAGCCCGACGCCACGATGGCCGGGATGATGGGCACAAAGATGTCCCCCAGGGTCTTGATGGCCCGCTGGTACCACGGCGCTTTGGCGGCCGCAGCCTGCTTGACTTCCTCTTTCGTTGCGCCGGTGATGTCCGCCAGCGCGGTGAACTCGTCGTAGACTTTGTTCACGGCGCCGGTGCCGAAGATGATTTGTAATTGCCCCTGTGCCTCAAAAACGCCCTTGGCACCCTCGGCATTTTCGAGGGCTTTCTTGTCGACCTTGCTGTTGTCGGCGATGACCAGGCGCAGGCGGGTCGCGCAGTGGGCTGCGGATACGATGTTGGATGCACCGCCGATGGCATCCAGAACTTGCTGTGCCGCGTGTTTGTAATCCATAATGACTCTCCTTCTTGTGATGGTGTAGAGGACTGTGAAATCAATTTCATTTGATGATTTTATTATAAGCGATGTTGTGCGGAATTTCTATTCGCGGGTTGCAACAATCTACAAAGTATGTGTTATCGATTTCACACAGTTTCACATGGAAGTAAGGCAAAATGCACAAATTTATGGGTGCTGAGTTGTAGGGAACGTCCATGGGCGGCCCGCAGCTTTTGCGGCAGGTGCCCGCTTGTGGGAAAGCCGCGGGCCGGGCATACCCGACCCCTACATGGCAGCGGGTCGGAACGCTACAGCGCCCAAACATTCTCGTCGGCATTTTCATCCCCGGTAGACGCCCGGCATTTCAGCTCCCAGCTTAGTTGCAGGCCGCGGGGTTTGGTGTGGGGGTCGGCCAGCATTTCCAACAGCAGGCGGGCGGCCTTGTCCCCTGCCGTGCGATAGTGCAGGTGGACGCTGGTCAGCGGCACATAGGCCACACGGCCCGCACGGCTGTCGCCCACGGCGGCGATCATGATGTCCTCTGGCACGCGCAGGCCATGGCTGCGGCAGTATTGCAGCGCACCGATGGCAATGGTGTCGGTGGCGCAGAACAGGCAGTTGATGCCGGGGTCACGTTCCAAAAGCTGCTGCGCCTGCTGGTAGCCGGACTCCATGTTGAACCGCGCCACGCTGACCCGCTGGGGGCGCGGTACCAGCCCGGCGTCCCGCAGTGCGGCCTCGAACCCGGCCCGGCGGGCCTGGCCGACGGCCTTGTCCAGCATGGTGGCCCCCAGGAACCCCGGTGCGCGGCGGCCTTTTTCCAGCATATGCGCAGTGGCGGCGCGGGCTGCACCGAAATCGTCGTGATACACGCTGGAATAGCCGCCGTACTGCTGGCCCAGAATGACGACCGGGATTTTCAGACTGTCCAGTACGGCTTGGTGCTCCGGCGTGAAGAAGGTGGCGATGAGGATAATGCCGTCCACGGCGTCGTGCCGCAGCGTGTCCAACGCTTTGACCTCGCGCTCGTTCTCGTTGGCTGTGTTGACCAGCAGCAGTTGGTAGCCATGTTCGTCCAGCACGCGGCTGATGCCCTCCACCATGCGGGCGCAGCTCTCACTGCTGAGCTTGGGCATAATGACGCCGATCTGCCGGGTACAGCGGGTGCGCATCATCTGCGCCTGCATACTTGGGCGGTAGCCGGTCTCGGCCACGGCCTTTTCAATGGCTGCGCGCTTGTCGGCGCTCAGGTAGCCGTTGTTGAAATACCGGCTGACCGCCGCCTTGGATACCCCTGCATAGGCCGCAAATTCCGTGATATTCATATAGGATGCCCCCAATGATGTGATATTGATTTCAGTATAGTTCGTTTCTATGGAATTGTAAACCCCTGCAACCGCCCTATAATAGCAATCCACAACAAAACGCCTGCACCCCTTTTACAGGTACAGGCGTTCAAGCTATTTGTTATTTTCCATTTGCCGCTTCGCGGTGCAAATTCGCGATATCCACCAGCTCCATCTGGCTGATATCGTGGTCGCCGCGCAGGGCGTCCACCAGCACGCTGGCGGTGTCCATGGCCGTGATGGTCGGGATGGACAGCTCGGTGGCCTTGCGGCGGAACTTGACCGAGTCGCGGTGCGGGTCGCGGCCATGGGGGCTGGTGGAGATGATGTAATCCACCAGGCCGCTTTCCAGCAGATCCAGCACATTGGGGCGTGCGCCGCTCATCTGGCGGACGACGCTGCAGGGTATCATCTCGCCGTTCAAGTACTTGGCTGTGCCGGGTGTGCCGTAAATCTTATAGCCGTAGTCGTGCAGCTTCCAGGCCAGCTTGGCAGCTTCAGCTTTGTCGCTGTCCTTGACCGAGATAATGACGCAGGAGCCGGGGCCAGGCACCTTGAACTGGTAGCCAGCCGCCACCAGGCCCTTCATCATGGCCTCGTGGAAGGTGGGGGCGATGCCCAGCACCTCACCGGTGGACTTCATCTCGGGGCCCAACATCGTATCAACGCCGTGCAGCTTCAGGAAACTGTACACAGGCACCTTGACGGCGTAGTAGGGACTCTGTCCATTGCGCCACAGACCGGTGCCGTAGCCCATATCCTTGAGCTTTTCGCCCAGCGTGCAGCGCACGGCCAGATCGACCATCGGCACACCGGTGACTTTGGAGATATAGGGCACGGTGCGGGAGGAACGCGGGTTGACCTCGATGACGTAGACGCGGTCATTCTGCACAGCGTACTGCACGTTGACCAGGCCCACGACCTTCAGCTCGCGGGCAAAGCGGCCGGTGTAGTCGACCAGCGTGTCAATGACCTTCTGGCTGAAGGTCGTGGGCGGGTAGACACAGATGGAGTCGCCGGAGTGAACGCCGGTACGCTCGACCTGCTGCATGATGCCGGGCACGAGGTAATCCGTGCCGTCGCAGATGGCGTCGACCTCGCACTCGGTACCCAGGATGTACTTGTCCATCAGGACCGGGTGGCTCATGTCAACGTGCTTCGTGATGACGCCCATGTACTCGATAACGTCGCTGGAATTGTAGGCCACGATCATGTTCTGACCGCCCAGCACGTAGGAGGGGCGCATCAGGACCGGGTAGCCGACCTCCTGTGCCGCCTGCAAAGCCTCGTCCAGCGTAAAGACCGTGCGGCCCTCCGGGCGGGGGATGCCGCAGCGCTCGAGCAGCTCGTCAAAGCGTTCGCGGTCCTCGGCCTCATCAATGGCGTCAGCGGGGGTGCCGAGAATCGGCAGGCCGATCTCATCCATGTGCTTCGCCAGCTTGATGGCCGTCTGGCCGCCGAACTGCACGAGGCAGCCGTCGGGCTTTTCGGTCTCAATGATATGGTCAACACTCTCGGGGTTCAGCGGGTCAAAGTAGAGGCGGTCGCCGGTGTCAAAGTCGGTGGAGACCGTCTCGGGGTTGTTGTTGACCAAAATCGCCTCGCAGCCGTGCTGTTTCAGCGTCCAGACCGCGTGGACCGAGCAGTAGTCGAACTCGATGCCCTGACCGATGCGGATGGGGCCGGAGCCGAAAACGAGTACCTTCTTCTTGTTGGGGTCGCTGCGCTCGGCGATAAACTGCTTGGCCTCGTTATCCTCGTCGTAGGTGGAGTAGAAATACGGCGTCTTGGCGGCAAATTCCGCGGCGCAGGTGTCGACCATCTTGAAGGCGGCCTTCGGCGCTTCGGGCAGGGTGTCCACGCCCGCCAGGCGTTTGATGGTCTTATCCAGGAAACCGAACCTCTTCGCGTTCAGATATTTTTCCGTCGTCAGTTCGCCGGTTTTCAGGCCCATTTCAATGTCGGCCAGGTGCTGCAATTTGTCCAGGAACCACCAGTCGATCTTAGTGATGTCATAAATCACATCATGTGGCACGCCGCGCTTGAGGGCTTCGTAGACGCAGAAGGCGCGCTCGGAGTCCTGCACGTGCAGGTGTTCAATGACTTCCTCGGTGGTCAGCTTCTCAAAGTCGGGCAGCGTCATCGTGTCAAGGCCCAGCTCGGTGGAGGAGACGGCCTTCATCATGGCGTGCTCGAAATTGTTGCCGATGGCCATGACCTCGCCGGTGGCCATCATTTGGGTGCCCAGAGATTTGTCCGCATAGACGAACTTGTCAAACGGCCACTTCGGGTACTTGACGACAACGTAGTCGAGGGCCGGTTCAAAGCAGGCGCAGGTCTCGCCGGTAACGTCGTTGGTGATCTCGTCCAGCGTATAGCCCAGGGCGATCTTCGTGGCGACCTTGGCGATGGGATAGCCGGTGGCCTTGGATGCCAGCGCGGAGGAGCGGGACACGCGGGGGTTGACCTCGATGACAGCATACTCAAAGCTGTCCGGCTTCAGGGCAAACTGGCAGTTGCAGCCGCCCTCGATGCCCAGTTCGGTGATGATATCCAGCGCGGCGGTGCGCAGCATCTGGTACTCTTTATCGGAGAGGGTCTGGCTGGGGGCCACGACGATGGAGTCGCCGGTGTGGATGCCGACGGGATCCAGGTTCTCCATGTTGCAGACGGTGATAACGTTGCCCTTGGAGTCACGCATGACCTCGTACTCGATTTCCTTCCAGCCGGAAATGCACTTCTCTACGAGGATTTGGTGGATCGGAGACAGGCGCAGACCGTTGGTGGCGATTTCATGCAGCTTCTCGCGGTCCTCGCAGATGCCGCCGCCGGTGCCGCCCATGGTAAAAGCAGGGCGCACGATGACCGGGTAGCCGATGACCTCGGCAAAGTCCAGTGCGTCGTCCAGATCCTCCACGACTTTGGAGGGGATGATGGGCTGGTGCAGCTTTTCCATCGTGTCCTTGAACAGCTGGCGGTCCTCGGCGCGGTCGATGGTGTCGGGCTTGCAGGCCAGCAGACGGACACCGCTGCGGTCCAGGAAACCGCTGCGGGCCAACTCCATGGAGAGGTTCAGGCCCATCTGGCCGCCCAGGTTGGGCAAGATGGCGTCGGGTTTTTCTTTTTCAATGATGCGCTCGACGACCTCGGCGGTCAGCGGCTCAATATACACATGGTCGGCGATGTCAGGGTCGGTCATGATGGTGGCGGGGTTGGAGTTGACCAACACCGTCTCTACGCCCTCGGATTTCAGCGCACGGCAGGCCTGGGTACCGGAGTAGTCGAACTCCGCCGCCTGACCGATGATGATGGGGCCGGAACCGATGACCAGTACCTTTTTGATACGCGGGTCTTTAGGCATTGTCGATCACTCCTTTCGCAGCCAGCACACGGCTGACAAACTCGTCAAACAGGAACTCGGTATCCTTGGGGCCGCCGTTGGCCTCGGGATGGAACTGCACGGTGAAGCAGTTCCATTTAAAGTAGTCAACACCCTCGCAGGTGCCGTCGTTGGCGTTGAAGTAGCTCATCTGGCCTACGTCCTTGGACAGTGTCTCGTCCTCCACCGCGTAGCCGTGGTTCTGGCTCGTGATGAAGGTACGGCTCTTGCTGATGTGGCTGACCGGCTGGTTGGCACCGCGGTGACCGTATTTCAGCTTGCAGGTCTTAGCGCCCGCGGCCAGCGCGGTGAGCTGGTGGCCCAGGCAGATACCGAAGGTCGGGATGCCGGTGTTCAGCATTTCGCGGATGTTTGCAATGATTTCCACATTCTCCGCCGGGTCGCCGGGGCCGTTGGAGAGCATCAGGCCGTCGGGGTTAAGTTTAGCCAGTTCGGCGGCGGTGGTCGTGCCGGGCAGCACGGTCACGCGGCAGCCGCGCTTTTGCAGACAGCGCACGATGTTGTTCTTGCAGCCCAGGTCCAGCAGTGCAACGTGCAGCGGCGTGTCGCCCCACTCCCCTGCCTGGGTCGGCTCGTAGGTCTTGGCCTCGCGGCAGGTGACGGTCTTGACGGCATTGACGACGGCATAAGCGGCAATCTCGGGCAGCAGCGCGGCCTTCTTCTCCGGCTCGGCGTCAGGGTCAAACTCGGTGGTGATGGCACCGTTCATGACGCCGCTCTCCCGCAGGGTGCGGGTCAGGCTGCGGGTGTCGATGCCCTCAATGCCGATGATGCCGTTTTTCTTCAAGAAGGAATCCAGCGTTTCCTCGCTGCGGAAGTTGGAAGGGGTCTTGCACGCCTCGCGCACAATGTAGCCCTTGGCCCAGATCTTGCCGCTCTCAGTATCCTCGCTGTTCATGCCGTAGTTGCCGATGAGCGGATAGGTCTGGGTGATGATCTGGCCGTAGTAGCTGGGGTCAGTCAGCGTTTCCTCAAAGCCGACCATACCGGTGGCGAAAACGACCTCGCCGATGGTGGTGCCGGGGCAGCCCACGCTGACCCCGCGGAACACCCGGCCATTGGCCAATATCAGATATGCCTGCATAGTGTAAGCCTCTCGTTTTTGTTATCTATAAAGTAAACGTGTGCAAGAGAAGAGGTAAGAGAGAAAAGAGTAAATTCAGGAAGCTCTCTTATCTCTTCTTTACTTCTCATTTCTCTGCTTACAAAGTCTGCTTCGCAGCTTCCTTCATCTTACGGCTGCCCAGGTGCACCAGCGGCAGCTTGCCCTCCTTGCAGATGGGGCATTCCTCGGGGGCGTAGTTGGGCAGGTCGAGCTTGAGCGCACTTGCCACAATGGGGATCGGGGACGGTGCCTCGGCGCGGGTGCGATCCACCACGCATGCGATGCCCACGCAGATGCCGCCGTTTTCCTCAATGACACGCTTGGTTTCCAGGCTGGAAACACCGGTGGTCACAACGTCCTCGGCGATGACGCAGCGCTCACCCGGATGGATGCGGAAACGCTTGAGGGTCATGACATTGTCAACGCGCTCGGTGAAGATGGCGCGCTTGCCCATCTGACGGCCCAGCTCGTAGGCGTAGACAATGCCGCCCATGGCGGGGCCGACTACGACGTCAATGTTCAGTTCCTTGAGCTTCTCGGCGACCGGGGCCATGACCTCAGCGGCCTTGTCCGGGTACTGCTGCAAAAAGGCCATCTGGCAGTATGCGCCGGAGTGACGGCCGGAGGACAGCAGGAAGTGTCCCTCCAAAAATGCTTCACATTCTTTCAAAACGTCCAGAGCTTCGCGTGCCATAGTTTGTTCCTCCTGTATGTTATTCAACTTATAGTAGCATATTCTGTATAAAAATGCAAGTTATATGAATAATTTATCTTGACGGTGGCTCCCCCAGGGAAAAGGCTTTTACCGTGCGCACCCTCTGATCTCCTCCAGCGTCTTGACGCTGTGAGCGTCCATCCACTGGTTGATCTCGCTCGTGATGCGGGTGCAGGCTTTCGGGTCCAGGAAATTCGCGGTGCCCACCTGCACGGCGGTCGCACCGGCCATGATGAACTCCAGCGCGTCCCTGCCGGTCAGGATGCCGCCCAGCCCCACGACCGGGATGCTGACGGCCCCCACGGCCTGCCAGACCATGCGCAGGGCGATCGGCCGCACCGCCGGGCCGGACAGGCCCGCGAAGGTGTTGTTGAACACCGGGCGGCGCTTTTCCAGATCGATGGCGCAGGCCTGGAAGGTGTTGCACAGGCTGATGGCGTCCGCGCCTGCGGCCTCGACGGCCTTGCACATCTCGGGGATGCTCTCGGCCTGGGGGCTCAATTTGACGATGAGCGGCACGTTGCAGACTTTGCGCACCGCAGAAACGACCTCGCTTGCATCCGCCGCGCGGATGCCGAACGCCAGACCACCCTGCTTGACATTCGGGCAGCTGATGTTCAGTTCAATGAAATCCACGCCAGCGGCGCAGAGCATCATGACGCCCTCGACGTTCTCGTCGATGGTGTGGCCGCCCAGGTTGGCCCAGACGGTAGTGCCGCACTGGCGCATGGCGGGCAGCTCGTGGTCGATAAAGTGTTGTACGCCGGGGTTTTGCAGGCCGATGGAGTTCATCAGGCCGGAGGGCGTCTCGTACAGGCGCTCGCCCTCGTTACCGGGCTGGCCGTGCAGGGTCAGCCCCTTGCCGGAGATACCGCCCAGCACCCGCAAATCCTCGATGCCCGCGTACTCGGGGCCGAAGCCGAAGGTGCCGCTGGCCGCGACGACCGGCCCGGCCAGGCGCTTGCCGAGGAAATCAACGTGAAGATCTGCCATCAGTCAAACACCTCCTGTGCGTTAAAGACCGGGCCGTCCTTGCAGACCGTGACCGGGCCGATTTTCGTGTGGCAGGTGCAGCCCAGGCAGGCCCCCAGACCGCAGGCCATCTTCTTTTCAAGGCTGGCCAGGCAGGGCACGCCCGCGTCGGCGCAGAGCTTGGCCACGCCGCGCATCATGACCATGGGGCCGCAGGTCAGCACAATGTCATAGTTGCGCACGTCCAGCAGGTCCGTTACCAGGCCGTGGTGTCCCTCGCTGCCGGAGTCGGTGGCCAGGTGGATAGTGTGGCACCAGGGCACAAAGTTCTCCATGCCATAGCTGGCGTCGCGGAAGCCGACGTAGAGGTCGGGCCGCACGCCTGCGCGACACAGCTCCTTGCAGAGCAGCAGCAGCGGCGCGGTGCCGATGCCGCCGCCCACGACGGCAATGCGCTTGTGGCTGGCGGCCAGCGCGGCGGTGTCAAAGCCGTTACCGCAGGGGCCTGTCACGGTCAGGGTATTGCCAGCCTGCAGCGCAGCCAGCTTGAGGGTGCCCTCGCCCTTGACCTGATACAAAAAGGTCAGTGCGCCGGTCTGGTGATCAAAATCGTCCACGCTGATGGGGCGGGACAAAATCGGCGTGGCGTCCGCTGCCCAGGCGCGCAGCATATAAAACTGGCCCGCATAGGGTTCGCGGCTGGGATCCTGCCATTGCACGACCAGGCGCATGATATCGGAAGCGACAACTTCCTGACGCAGGACCGTTAAATTACAGCTTGTTGCATTCACCTTGGATATCCTCCCGCATGCGCACGCACTCGTTGTAGGCGGCCTCGTCAAAGGCGACGCCGGGCTGTTTCTTGTAGGCCAGCAGGATGCCGCGGCTGGAATTGACGACGCCGCCGTTGCCCTTGGTCAGGTACTGGGCAATGTCGGCCGCCTTGCCGCCCTGCGCACCGTAGCCGGGAATCAGGAAGAAGGTGTCCTTGTAGGCCGCGCGAATGGCAGTAGCTTCCTCGGTGTGGGTACCGCCAATGACCAGGCCAATGCTAGAATAGCCGTGCTCACCCATGTAGTCCTTGCCCAGGGCGGTGAGACTGTCGCCGACGAGATCATAGACGTGGCGGCCATCGTCCAGCTTTTTGTACTCAAAATCCTTCGCGCCGGGGTTGGAGGTGCGGCAGAGGACGAACACGCCCTTGCCCTGCTCGGCGCAGTACGGCAGATAAGGGCTGATGGAATCCAGGCCCATGTAGGGGGCCAGTGTGATGATATCGGCCTCAAAATCGCCGGTAAAGTGCGCTTTGGCGTACATTTCAGCAGTCTTGGCAATGTCACCGCGCTTGATATCGGCAATGACCGGCAGGCCGGTGGCGCGGGCCATTTTCAGCGTTTCGGCGTAGGCGCGCATACCGTCCAGGCCCAGGGACTCGTAGTAGGCGATCTGCACTTTGTAGCAGCCCGCCACGCCCTTGGTGGCGTCAATCAGGGCGCGGTTGAACGCGACGACATTCTCCCCTGCCGTCCTGGCGGTGTCGGTGGTGGGCAGGTAGCTGATTTCGGTATCCAGCCCCACGCAGACAGGGCCGTTCGCGGCAACGCTCTCGTACAGTTTGTCCATGTTGGTAAGCATGCTGATTCCTCCGTTTTATTGTGCTTTTATCTATTATCTCTTATCTTTTTCATTCTTCAATCTGGAACGTAACCTTTCCGCCTTTGATCGTTGTTACGACCTTGCCGTAGAGCAGCGCACCGTCATAAGGGCAGTTCTTGCTCTTGCTGTGCAGCTCGTCGGCGTGGACTTCATACATATGGTCGATATCCACCAGCACGACATCGGCGTCGTAGCCCGGTTCCAGCAGGCCCTTGTGGTCGGCCAGGCCCAGCACGGCGGCGGGGCCTGCGCTCATCAAAAAGCTGAGCATTTCCAGCGGGATGCGCTGCTCGCGGCAGAGCTTGGTGTAGCAGACGCCGAACGCGGTTTCCAGGCCCACCATACCGGCGGCTCCCTTCTCCTTTTCTTCGGCGGTGTGGGGAGCATGGTCGGTGCCGATGCAGGTTACGGTGCCGTCCTTGATGGCGTCAATCAGTGCGTTCACGTCGTCCGCCTTGCGGATGGGCGGATTGACGCGGTAGGTCAGGCGGCTGTCGTCAAACCACAGGTGATGGGGCGTGACCTCGCAGCTGACCCGCGCACCCTTCATCCGGCTCATCCGCACGGCGTCCACGGATTCCTTCGTGGAGACGTGGCACATATGCAGCCGCGTGCCGTAATATTCGGCCAAGTGGCAGTTGCGCACCGTCTCGATGTTCTCAGCCAGGCGGTAGTCCCATGGGCTGATCTCGCGGTCCTCGGCGTGGGACATGATGGTCAGGCCGCGCTCGGTGGCGATCGCAAAGGCGCGGGCCATGACGGCATTGTTCATGACGCCGTTGCCGTCCTCGGTGATGAATTTGACATCCTCGGGCAGGGTCAGCAGATGATCCAGCGTTTTGCCGTCAAAATCTTTCGTGATGGAGACGGTCTGGTTTGCGTCGCACAGCCCCACGCGGGCGGCCTCAGCCTCGACGGCGTGGGCAATTTCGGCGGAAGAGCAGACAGGCTTGGTGTTGGGCATCAGGTTCACGAAGGTATACCCGCCCGCTGCTGCGGCGGCAGAGCCGGTGGAGATATCCTCTTTATACTCAAAGCCGGGGGTGCGCCAGTGGCAGTGGGTGTCGATGAAGGCAGGCAGCACGGTACGGCCCTTGGCGTCGAGCACCGTCTCCCCTTCCGGGACAAGCAGCCCCAGGCCGACAGCGGCGATCTTGCCGTCGCACAGCCAGACCTCAACAGGTTTGCCGGCGCTGTTCTTTGCATTGCGGATCAGCATGGTGGGAACCTCCTTACCATTTCCTTTTGCCCAAAGGCCCCTAGGGTATTTGGGCAAAAAAAAACTTTTCCCAAAAGGGAAAAGTCAAAAAGTCACACTCAAATCAACGGCGGGAAAAAACACTGCACCGTGAATTTTGAAGCAAGAAACAAACTGCATCATCATTCTGGCAAGCCCCTTCCCATCATTTTTACATAGGTTTTACTTATTGTACCATGCACACGCGGCAGTGTCAATGCAAACGCCCGGATTGCGAAAGTAGGGATTTCCTGAATTTTTGCGCCGACTTTTGTACAAATTGATAAAAGTGTATTTACAGCGTGTGCCGATGCGGCCAACCTTACAGCACCCCCCCTCGTTTTTGTGTGGTTTGGGTTCAGTATACCGTGCAGTGCGATTTTTTGCAAGCATTGCACCCGGCACAAAAATATGCTATACTATAAATCATTATGGTGAAGTTAAGAGGAATGAACTATGGGCCTTTGGGAAGATGCAAAAAATATCCGCGATAAAGACCCCGCCGCGCGCAATGTGGCGGAGGTCATTATCCTGTATCCCGGCTTTCATGTGCTGGTCACGCACAAGATTGCGCATTTTTTGTACAACCATAAGTGTTTTTTTCTGGCGCGGTTCGTCAGCCAGCTGGCACGCCACCTGACCGGCATTGAAATTCACCCCGGCGCCAAAATCGGCCGCAAGCTCTTTATCGACCACGGCATGGGCATCGTCTTTGGCGAAACGGCGGAAATCGGCGACAACTGCACGATCTACCACGGTGTGACCCTGGGCGGCACCGGCAAGGATACCGGCAAGCGCCACCCGACGCTGGGCAACAACGTCTTGATCGGCGCGGGGGCCAAGGTGCTGGGCCCGGTTTATATCGGTGATAACGTCCGTGTCGGCGCGGGCAGTGTGGTGTTGAAAAACCTGCCCGCCAACGCCACCGCCGTCGGCGTCCCCGCCGAGGTCGTGCGGGTCGGCAGCGTCAAGTGCGTCCCGGCGGACGACCTGGATCAGCAGGATCTGCCGGATATCGTCAACCAGCGCATCTCCGAACTGGAAGCCCGCCTGAGCCGCTTAGAGGCCGAAAAGCAGGGCGAGTTCCCGCCGGATAAGCCGAAACAGAAATAATAAAAACCGCACGCCGTGAAATTTACGGCGTGCGTTTTTTGTCAGTATGGCTTCCCCAGAGGGGGGGGGGGGAAGCTGTCAGCGGCCCCGCCCGCTGACTGATGAGGGGCAAACTTACCGGGAATTTCCCACTGACGGGCAATAGGGCAAACCCGCCCCTCATCCGCCCTCGGTCGGGGCCTCGGGCACCTTCCCCCACGGGGGAAGGCAATCAACTCATTTCAAATTCCGCAAATCTCCGCTCTCACGGAAATCTTCATAGTCCAGAGACAGTGACGGGCTGTAATAGGGGTCGTGCAGGATGTTGTCCCTGCCGTGTACGGCATACAGGCGGTCGTGCTCGGCGTCAAAACGAGCTTTTTTGGCCGGGTCGTTCTCGTCCGAGCCGCGGCTCTTGCTCTCATAATGGTAAAGTTCGGCATAGGGCGTCCAGACGATGCGGTAGCCAGCATCCCGCACCCGCAGGCAGAAGTCCACGTCGTTGTAGGCGACGGTGAACTCCTCGTCGAGACCGTGCATTTCGTCATAAACGGCGGTGCGCACCAGCAGGCAGGCGGCCGTCACGGCCGAAAAATCCTGCACGGTGGCCAGGCGGAACATATACCCGCTGCCGCCGCGCTTGTGGTACTTGTGGCTGTGGCCCGCGTAGCCGCCCAGCCCGGTGATGATGCCTGCGTGCTGGATCGTGTCGTCAGGGTAGTAGAGCATCGCGCCGCAGATGCCGACACCGGGCTGGCTGCACTCGCCCACCATCTGGGTGAGCCAGTCGCCGTTGATGACCTCGACGTCGTTGTTCAGCAGCAACAGATACTTGCCCGCAGCGTACTTGCGGCCAAAATTGTTGATGCGGCTGAAATTGAACCCGCCCTTGTAGGTCACGACCCGGGCGCGGTCGTAGCGGTCGGGCAGCTTTTTGTAGTAGGCCGCCGTGGCGGGGTCGGTGGAGTTGTTCTCAATGACGATGACCTCAAAATTCTCATAGGTCGTCTTGGCGTAGATGCTGTGCAGGCATTTTTCCAGATCGTCGGTGTGGTCCTTGTTGGGGATCAAAATAGACACGAGGGGTTTTGGCTCAGGGATGTCCCACACCACATGGCAGGTGCCCGGGAACTTGCCCGGTTCTGCCCTGCCCTGCCGCCCGGTGGCGGCCAGGTGGTCCGCCACAGCGCGCTGGGCGGCCTGCTCGACATAAGGCTTGGCCGCTGTGCCGCCGCTGGTGGATGCCGCGTGTACACGCCAGTAGTAGAGCACCTGCGGGATGTGCAGCGGCTTGGCTGCGGGGTCAGTGCGCTGCATTTCATCGATGAGGCGCAGGAATAAGTCGTGATCCTGCGCACCGTCGCATATGGGTCGTTCGCCGCCGACGGCATTGAACAGCGATTTTTTGAAGACAGCCAGGTGGCAGATGTAGTTGACCGCCATCAGGTACTCGGGCGCGTAGTCGGGCTTGAAGTGGCCGACGCGGGGATGCTCGGGCGTTTTTTCAAACAGGGCCTCGTCGCTGTACGCGAAGGCTGCGCCGCTCTCGGCCAGGGCCTTGCCCATGCAGTAGACGGCGTGGGGGGCCAGCATATCGTCGTGGTCGGCCAGGGCCAGGTAGTCCCCGGTGGCGAGCTTGGCGGCCTCGTTTGTGTTGGCGGCGATGCCCTTATTCTCAATTTTGGCGTAGACAATGCGCTTGTCCTGCGCGGCGCGGGCCTGCACGGTTTTGGCAACGTCGGGGTGGGCGTCATCGCTGGCATCCACCAGCACCAGCTGCCAATTCGGCGCGGTCTGGGCCTGCACGCTGTCCAGAAATTGCTGCAAAAACTGCGGCGGCGTGTTGTACAGCGGCGTCAGGATGCTGATGGTGGGCCAGGTCTTAGCGGCCGGGTCGGCACGCTGAACGTCTAATGTCTGTTTTGCGGGCAGGTACCGCGCTTTTTTGCCGAAGAACCGCCGTTTAAAAAAGCCGACGGCCCGCCCAGCCATGACGCCGACACCCTGTTCTTTCGTCAGGGTCCGCGCATAGCCGAACAGCTCTTTGATGCGTTTTGTCTCAAGGCTCATGGGGTGGCTCCTCATAAAAGCAATCTTTGTGCCAGAGTTGGGGGTTCGTGTCGATATACTGCCCAATTTGTGCGTAGCCATGTTCGGTGCGCACAATGTGGTCGTGAAAGGATTTTTGCCAGATGGGACAGCCAATCGCTTTCGTGACAGCCTCTTTCATCTGTTTGATGACCAGTGAAATTGTAGGGGCGCACAGTGTGCGCCCGCCCTGTTCCCGCTGAATCAACAACAATAAATGAACATGATTTGGCATTACGGCATATTTTATTAACTTTACTGCGGGATGCCGAATGGAAATCTGCAAAATGGCATCTTCAACGGCTTTCCCGTAAGGCGATAACTCCGGGGCAAGGCGCGGGCGCACACTGTGCGCCCCTACATCCTCAACCGCCGTAAGGACATCGCTTTTCCACAAAATTTTCTGCCGCCCATGCGTGCAAATCGTGATGAAATACGCACCGTTTTGGGCGTAATCATACGCCGTCAGGCGGTTAACCTTGCGCCTTGCCAATTTACCCGTGCAACCCTTTTGCTTGGCGCTCCATGTTTTCTACGATGATGGTGTTCAATTCGCCGAGGGCGGCGGCGTACTCCAAAACCTTCCACGGGGTGTCGGTGTGGTAATGAACCTTGACGACATCCTCGTCGCCGACGACCAATAGGCAATCGCCCTTGGCGCTGTTCAAAATGCCGTCGTGGATGGCGTCCTCGTCGAGGGCGTGGCCTTCGATTAAAAACTGGGTATCAAACTTATTTTCCATGCAAAACACCTCCTCACTTCAACCCGAAATTCTCAAACAGATTGTTGAAATGTGGGTTGTAATAAGGGTCGTAATTGTCGATATACTGTTGATATTTTGCGTAGAAATTCGCTTTCTCGCGCTCGTAGCGGCGGGCGTTCTCGCTCAGGGTGTCAAGGCCTCGGCTCTTGCTCTCGTAGTGGTAGGCTTCGGCGCGGGGCGTGTAGACGTTCAGAAGGCCTTTCTGCCACAGCTTCAGGCAGTAGTCCACGTCGTTGTAGGCAACGGCGAACTTTTCCTCGTCCAGGCCGCCAAATGCACGGTAGAGTGCGGTTTTCGTCATCAGGCAGGCACCGGTCACGGCCATGTAATCCTGCGTCGTGACCAGGCGGTACATATCGCCGACGGCCGTGCGAGGGTAACTCTTGTGGCTGTGGCCCGCGCTGCCGTTGATGCCCATGAGCACGCCCGCGTGCTGGATCGTGTCGTCGGGGTAGTAGAGCTTTGCGCCCACCGCGCCCACATCGGGCCGCTGGCTGTAACTCAGCAGTTCGCGCAAAAAGTCGGGCGACAAAATCTCGATATCATTGTTCAGTAGCAGCAGGTGCTCACCCTCGGCAAACGTCGCGCCAAAGTTGTTGATAGCCGAGAAATTGAACGGGCCTTTCCCCTCAAACGTCACGACCCTGCAGGTCGGGAACCGGTCATGCAGCGTTTTATAGTAGGCGAATGTCGCCGGGTCAGTGGAGTTGTTCTCGATGACGATGGCCTCAAAATTGTCATACCCGGCGTTTTTGTACAGACTTGTCAGGCAGCGGTCCAGGTCGTCGGTGTGGTCCTTGTTGGGAATCAGCACGCTGATTTTCGGGTGGCCGGTCAGCTCGTACTTGACCTGGAACGCGCCGGGTGCATCGGGCACAGCCATGGCGTGCCCCGGCAGGCTGAGACGTTCGAGCTGCGCGTCGATGGCCCGCTCCCCTGCCGCGATGGCGTAGGGCTTGGCCTCCATGCCAGCGGCGGTGGAACCCGCGTGGCCGCGCCAGATGTAGAGCACTTTCTTGATATGCTCGATGCGATGTGCTTTTTCAGTCAGGCGCAGAATCAAATCGTGGTCCTGTGCGCCGTCAAACTCTTTCGATTCATAGGCCCCGGCGGCATCCAGCAGCGGGCGGCTGAACACGGCCAGATGGGTAATGAAGTTGACCCCGCGCAGGTAGTCCGGCGCAAAGTCGGGCTTGAAGTGGTAGCCGCCCAGCTCCTTCAAATCGGCGGAGAGGACAATTTCATCACTGTACACAAAATCTGCACCGGTGTTTTGGATGGTCTGCACAACCTCGAACAGTGCATTTAAATACAGTACGTCGTCGTGGTCCAGCAGGGCAATAAAATCGCCGGTGGCCAGCTCGAACCCACGGGTCGTGTTGGCCGCAATGCCGCCGTTCTCAATCGGTTCATAGACGATGATGCCGGGCACGGCCTTGGGCAGGCGGCTTTCCAGCCGCTTGTCGGCGTCGCTGGCGTCCACCAGCACCAATTCCCAGTTCGTGTAGGTCTGTTTGACGACACTTTGCAGCATTTCGTCAAAAAATTTCGGCGGCGTGTTGTACAGCGGGACGATGATGCTGACCTTCGGCCCCTGCAAATGTGCAGCGCGTTGGGCTTTCAGCTCCCGGCGCAGCGGGATATCTGCCCGATGCCGCCAGTCGTCGTGGTGCATCGCCAGCCCGACGCGAAATTTCACGTCGCGCCACAGCTGCTCGGCCCCCTGCTCCCGCAAGGTGCGCACACTGCGCCCGGCCAGATCCCGCAGGTGGGCGGGGTTCAAAAGCCGCCGCGCCATGCCGCCCACGCTGTCCTGTACGGCAAGGTCGGCGGGGCGCTCGTTGTTCGGTTTTGCATTTTCGGGCATCGTTTATTCCTCGGTAACTTTCGCCGGCATGGCGTCCTTTTTCTCGAACCTGCGGTACTCGGCGGTGATCTCCTTCGTCGGGCCTAAGCGGCGCAGATGGCCGTGGTCGAGCCAGGCGACCTTGTTGCACATACGCTCGATCTGGTCAATGGAGTGGCTGACCAAAATGACCGTGGTACCGCCGGAAAGCAGCTCCGCCATGCGCTTCTCACACTTTTCCTGAAACAGGAAATCACCCACCGACAGAATCTCGTCGGCAATCAGGATATCGGGCTTCGTCATCGTCGCCACGGCGAAGGCCAAGCGCGCCACCATGCCGGAAGAGTAGTTTTTCAGCGGTACGTCGAGAAAATCCTGCAATTCGCTGAACTCAACGATATCGTCAAATTTTGAGTCGATGTACTTGGGCGTGTAGCCCAGCACCGTGCCGTTTAAATAGATGTTCTCCCGCGCGGTCAGGTCCATGTCAAAGCCCGCGCCCAACTCAATCAGCGGCGCAATCGTGCCGTTGACCGTGACGCGGCCCGCGCTGGGCTTATACACGCCGGAAATGACTTTCAGCAGCGTGGACTTGCCGCTGCCGTTTAAGCCAATCAGGCCGTAGAAATCGCCGGGCATGATATCAAACGATACATCGTCCAAAGCAAAGAACTCGTCAAAGCGCACGCCACCGTGCAACAGCGCCACGAAATACTCTTTCAGGCTCTCGTGCTTTTCTTTGGCAAGGTTGAAGCGCATCGAAACATGGTCGATGGAGATAATGGGTTTCTGTTCTGCCACTTCGATGCCCCCTTACATATACAGGACGAATTTGTCCTGGTTCTTTTTAAAGACGCAGACGCCCAGCCCCAGGCTGAGTGCGGCGCAGAGGAACGGAATGAGCACCATGTTCGGGGTCAGCCCCTCGCCCCACATGACGCAGGAACGCACCGAGGTGATGTACCAGTAGATGGGGTTCAGGTTGATGATGTACTGCATCCAGCTTTCCATCTGGCGCGGGTCGTAGAAGATGGCGCTGCCGTAGACGAGCAAGGTGCAGAACACTTCCCAAATGTGCATGATATCGCGCACAAAAACGTAGAGCGTTGACAAAATCAGCCCGATGCCCAGGCTGAAAATAAACAGCATGACGATAGGATAGACGGCCAGCAGTACGGTCTTGACCGAAATGTGCGACAAGGTCAGCAGCGCCACGATGAAGAGCGCCACCAGGCTGAAGAAAAAGTTGACCAGCGCAAAGCAACACTTTTCCAGCGGGAAAATGTACTTAGGGATGTACACTTTTCGCAGCAGCGGGCCGTTTTTCAGCACGCTCTCCATGGCCATGGTCGTACTCTCGCGGAAGAAGTTGAACATCAGCTGGCCGATGATGAGGAACAGCGGGAAATCCTCAATGCCCTGGCCGCGCTGGTTGAACAGCGCACCGAACACGGCCCACATGACCAGGCAGGTCAGCAGCGGGTTCAGCACGCTCCAGGCTACGCCCAGCACGCTGCGGCGGTATTTCAGCTTGAAGTCACGGGTGATAAGATTTTGCAGCAGGTAGCGGTACTTCCAGAAGCCTGCAAAGGTGTTTTTCAGATTTTGCACAGCTTATCCTCAATATTTTTCAAAATACTCGAACTTCTGCTCGGCGAAGGGGGTGTGCTCCTTGTCCTTGGCGCTGGTCTTGTGCGCACAGCCGCAGTCAGGCCACTGCACGTTGACGGTCGGGTCGTCGTACGGGATGCCGCCCTCGGCAGTCGGGTCGTAGACGTCGGTGCATTTGTAGCAGAACTCGGCCACGTCAGACAGCACGACAAAGCCGTGGGCAAAGCCCTCGGGAATCCAGAGCATCTTTTTATTCTCGGCGGACAGCGTCACGCCCACCCACTTACCAAAAGTCTTGCTGTTGGGGCGGCAGTCCACGGCGACGTCGAATACCTCGCCCAGGGTCACGCGGACAAGCTTGCCCTGGGTGTGCTTGGTCTGGAAGTGCAGACCGCGCAGCACGCCCTTGGTGGAGCGGCTCTGGTTGTCCTGCACGAAGGGCTTGTCGATACCGGCAGCGGCGAACTCGTCGATTTGGTAGGTCTCCATGAAATAGCCGCGGTCGTCGCCAAAGACGGTCGGCTCAATGATCTGCACTTCAGGAATCTCAGTCTTGATAAAATTAAACTTGCCCATGGTTGGAATCTCCTTTTTCTATATTTCATAGGACAGTATATACATAGCGATACAGGTTATATTATACTCCATTATAGCGCATTGGGCAAGATAGCAGAAAAATTTTGTCGCTGCTGTAACAACACGTCCGCCTTTTCCGTCTTGTAGGGTGAGGGCAGATGTGCTATGATAATACGAAATGAAAGGATGGTGCGGCAGATGACAAAACGCGAAGCACGCGCACAGGCCAGGACCCTGCGTGCGGCCCTGGATATGCAGGCCGTGGGGCGCGGCATGGCGGCAGTGCTCTTTCCCCTGCCCTGCTGGGCGGCGGCAGGCACGGTGCTGGCCTTTGCAGCCATGCCGGATGAGCCGGATACAGCGGCGATTTTGCGCCAGGCGCTGACGGACGGCAAACACCTGCTGCTGCCCCGCGTGTTGAGCAAAACGGCCATGGACTGGGTGGAGATCCCGGATTTGGCTCTGTTGCGTCCCGGCGCTTTTGGGATTTTAGAGCCGCCCGCCGACTTGCCCGCTGCCGATCCGGCAGCCTTTGCGCGGCCGCTGGCGCTGATTCCCTGCCTGGCTGCTGGCCGCGACGGCGTGCGCCTGGGGCGCGGCGGAGGGTATTATGACCGCTTTTTGGCACACTATAAAGGGGCAAAGCTATTGCTCTGCCCCGAAGCGGTGCTGACGGATACCCTGCCCTGCAACGATTGGGACGCCCATTTTGCGCCCGAAGAAATTTTGACCGAGAAAGGAATACAAGTATGAAGAAGCTGCTTTTTGCAACAGCCCTGCTGGCCGCGCTGCTTTTGAGCGCCTGCGGCGGCAAAACCAACGACGATGATTTTATGAACAAGCCTGCCGTGACGCCCGAACCGGGCATGGAAATCGACCCGGAATTTGGTGTTGACCCCGAGCCCGAAACCGATGAAAATGCCCAGCCGGCACCGGACGCCGAGCTGAGCGATATGGTGGACGCGATCTATAAGATTCAGCCGGTGGAGCTGATGGGCATGGAGACAATGGCCATCGACCTGACCGACGAGACCTGGTACGGCTACCTGGCCGGGCTGACCGCCGACAATGTGGGCAAAGTGGACGCGGCTGTCATCAGCGAGCCGATGACTGGCAGCCAGGCGTACAGCCTTGTGCTGCTGCGCCTCAGGGACAAGGCCGATGCCCGCGAAATCGCCGATTCGATGGAGGAAAATATCAGCATGCGCAAGTGGGTCTGCGTGGAGGCAGATAAGGCCCGCGTGGTCAGCTTTGATGATAAGCTGCTGTATGTCATGGCAGACAGTGAGCTGGTCGATGTCGATCTGTTAGCGGATGCTGCTGCAAAGGCCTTTAATGCGACATTCGATGTCGATGATTCCCTCGTCAATGAGGACGAGAGCGAGCTGCCCCCGGAGCTGCTGTCCGCCCCGGCGGTGGAGGGGTAATAAAAAGTCCCGTGTGGAAAACCACGCGGGACTTTTTTGTGCCTGCTTACAGGAAAATATACTTCAGAATAAACAGCACGGTCAGCACATACATCAGGGGGCTGATCTTCTTCTCCTTGGCCTTGCCAGTCAGGACATTGATGAGCGTCCAGGAGATGACGCCGATGGCGATGCCCTCGGAAATGCTGTACGCCAGCGGCATGATGAGGATGGTCAGGAACGCCGGGATGGCGTCGGTCATGTCGTCAAAGTTGATCTTGGCGACAGCGCCCATCATGTAGAAGCCGACGACGATCAGTGCCGGGGCGGTGGCGAAGGACGGAATCGTCAGGAACAGCGGGCTGAAGATGCTGGCCAGCAGGAACAGCACGGCGGTGGTGGCAGCGGTCAGGCCGGTGCGGCCGCCGACGGTGACGCCGGAAGAGCTTTCAACATAGGTCGTGGTGGTGGAGATGCCCAGCACAGCGCCGGCACTGGTGGCAACGGCATCGGCCAGCAGTGCGCCCTTGATGCGGGGCAGCTTGCCTTCCTCGTCCAGCATATCGGCCTTGGAGGCAACACCGATCAGGGTGCCCAGGGTGTCGAACAGGTCAACAAACAGGAACGCGAACATGACGACAATGAAGTTGGTGATGTTGAAGTTGGTGAAATCCAGATGGAACACCTGGCCGAAGGTCTCGCCCAGGGCGGAAAAGTCGAGGCTGACAAAAGCCGTGGGGATGACGGAGTACATACCGGCGTCCACATCGGGGACATAGATACCGGTCAGCTCACAGACGATGCCCAGCGCCCAGGTCAGTAGGATGCCGTACAGGATAGCGCCCTTGACGTGTTTGATGAGCATGACGGCAATCAGCAGTACACCGAGCAGGGTCAGCAGGGCGCCGATGCCAACGCTGTGGAAGGTCTCGCCCTTGAAGTGCTGGTAGGTCAGCAGCGTGGAGTCGCTGTTGACGATGAGCTTGGCGTTCTGCAGGCCGACGAAGGCGATGAACAGGCCGATGCCGACGCTGACCGCAGATTTCAGGGTCATGGGGATGGCGTTGAAGATGGCCTCGCGCACATTGGTCAGGGACAGCACGATGAACACGATGCCCTCAACAAAGACGGCCAGCAGGGCCATCTGCCAGGAGTAGCCCATCGTCAGCACGACGGTGTAGGCAAAGTAGGCGTTCAGGCCCATGCCGGGGGCCAGCGCAAACGGATAGTTGGCCAGGAATGCCATGAGCATCGTGCCGAGGAAGGATGCCAGTGAGGTGGCAATCAGCACCGCCTTGGCGTCCATACCGGCCGCAGACAGGATGTTGGGGTTGACCGCAAGGATGTAAGCCATCGTCATAAAGGTCGTGATACCGGCCATGACTTCGGTCTTGACATCGGTGTGGTTCTCTTTCAGGTGGAAGAGTTTTTCCATGATGTACCTCCGATTTTAGGTTGTATCGTCCTGTTGTGCCTATTTTGTAACCGCAAAAGCACAACGGTTTTATTGTACACCCGGGATACACATTTGTAAATGGGCAAATGGAGATTGTTGTGGGGGAACAAAAAGGAGCCGCGCTCCTTGCGAAGCACGGCTCCCCTATTGCGGATGCAATCAAGCCTTGGCGGCCTTGATCTCCTTGATGAGTTCGGGAACGACCTTGTACAGATCGCCGACGATGCCGTAGGTGGCAACGTCGAAGATGGGGGCGTTCTCGTTCTTGTTGATGGCGATGATGTTCTCGGAGTCCTGCATACCGGCAACGTGCTGGATGGCACCGGAGATGCCCAGGGCAACGTAGATGCGGGGATGCACGGTCTTACCGGTCTGGCCGACCTGATGGTCAGCAGACAGCCAGCCCTCATCGGTGACGGCACGGGAAGCACCGACAACACCGCCCAGAGCCTCGGCCAGCTCCTCAGCCAGCTTGATGCCCTTCTCGGGGTCGGCGGAGATACCGCGGCCGACGGCGACGACAACGTCAGCACCGATCAGGTCGACGAGCTTCTCAGCGCTCTTTTTGATGTCGAGCACCTGAACATGGATGTCGTCGGCAGTCAGAGCGGGCGCAACATTCTCGATGACGACCTTGTCAGAACCGGCCTGGTCGAACGCCTGCATCTGCATGACGCCGGGGCGGACGGTGGACATCTGCGGGCGGAAGCGCGGGCAGATGATGGTAGCCATCAGGTGGCCGCCGAATGCGGGGCGGGTCATCTTCAGGTTGGTGTTTTCCTCGAACTTGGTGTTGTCCACATCAATGTTGGAGGTGGTGCGCAGGAAGTTCTTGTACTTCTCGACATCGACGTCCAGATGGGTGCAGTCGGCGGTCAGACCGGTGTGCAGACGGGCTGCGCAGCGGGGGCCGAGGTCGCGGCCCAGATTGGTCGCGCCGATCAGCATGATCTCGGGCTTCTTGTCCATGATGAGGTCGCACAGCGCCTTGGCATAGCCATCGGTGGTGTAGTCCTTCAGCAGGGGGCTGTCGATATTGTAAACACGGTCAGCGCCGTAGCCGCCCAGAGTCTTGAGGTCAGCCTCAGCCAGGCCGCTGCCCATGACAACGCCAGCCAGCTCAACGCCAAGGTCGTTGGCCAGCTTGCGGCCCTCGCTCAGCAGCTGATAGCTGATGGACTGGATCTCGCCTTCGCGCTGCTCGCAGAAAACCCACACGCCCTTGAAGGCGGCGGTGTCCATTGCATTGAATTCAGCCATTGTTCGTTTCTCCTTCCTCAAATCAGGTGCTTGTCGTTCAGGATGCCGACCAGCTGGGCAGCGTCCTCGACCTTGATGCCGGCGCCCTTGACCGGAGGAGCAAAGGACTTGTAAACGTTCGTCGGGGAGCCCTTCAGGCCGATGGTATCGGTCTCGATGAGCGGGTCATCCTTCAAAGCGTTGTAGTCAAAGACCTCGAGCGGCTTGTCGTAGCACTCGAAGATGCCGGAAACGCTCATGTAGCGCGGGGTATTCAGCTCCTTGATGCAGGTCAGCAGGCAGGGAGTCTGAACCTTCAGCTCCATGTAGCCGTCCTCCAGCTGACGCTTGACAGTCAGGGAGTTGCCATCCTTCTGGATGTCGGTGACATAGGTGACCTGGGGCAGGTGCAGCTTCTCGGCGATCTGGGGGCCGACCTGGGCGGTGTCGCCGTCGATGGCCTGACGGCCGCAGAAAACGATATCCTCAGGGCCGACGCCGATCTTGTTGACGGCAGCAGCCAGGATCTGAGAGGTGGCGAAGGTGTCGGAACCGCCGAACTCGCGGCCGGAAACCAGCACGCCGCGGTCAGCGCCGCGGGCCATCAGCTCACGCAGCATACCCTCTGCCGGCGGCGGGCCCATGGTGACGACGACGACTTCGCAGCCGGTCTCGTCTTTCAGCTGCAGGGCAGCCTCAACGGCGTTGAGGTCATCAGGGTTGGTGATGGTCGCCATTGCGGAACGATCCATCGTGCCGTCAGCCTTGACAGCGACCTTGCCCTGCGTATCGGGAACCTGTTTGACACAAACGATTGCTTTCATTACGTCTGTCCTCCTTACTTCAGCAGCGCGCCGCCGATGACCATCATCTGAACTTCGCTGGTGCCCTCGTAGATCTCGGTGATCTTGGCATCACGCATCATGCGCTCGATGGGGTAATCGCGGGTGTAGCCGTAGCCGCCGAACAGCTGCAGGCAGCGGCGGGTCACGTCGCTGGCGGTGCGGGCGGCAATGAGCTTGGCCTCAGCAGCCTCGACGCTGTAACGAACCTTCTGGCCGTCCATGGCAGCCTGCTTCTTCTGGGCAGCTGCGTAGACCAGATACTTGGCAGCGTCAACGCGGGCCTTCATCTCGGCCAGCTCAAACTGGGTGTTCTGGAACTGTGCGATGGAGCGGCCAAACTGCTTGCGCTCCTTGACATAGGCGACGGTCTCGTCGATGGCGCCCTCGGCAATGCCCAGAGCCTGGGAAGCGATGCCGATACGGCCGCCGTCCAGCGTAGCCATGGCCAGCTGGAAGCCCTTGCCCTTCACGCCCAGCAGGCGATCCTTCGGGATGATGCAGTCTTCCATGATCAGCTCGCAGGTGGAAGAACCGCGAATGCCCATCTTGTCCTCGGGCTTGCCGACCTTGAAGCCGGGATCAGTGCGCTCTACGATAAAGGCGCTGATTTCCTTCTGCTTGCGGCCGCGCTTGTCGGTGACAAAACCGGTGACGGCGATGATGATGAACACATCGGCAAAACCGGCGTTGGTGATGAAGATCTTGGAGCCGTTCAGCTTCCAGTGGTCGCCCTCGTCAACGGCGAAGGTCTGCTGGCCCTGGGCGTCGGTACCGGCACCGGGCTCGGTCAGGCCGAAGGCGCCGATCCACTCGCCGCTGCACAGCTTGGGCAGGTACTTTTCCTTCTGGGCGGGGGTGCCGTTCTCGTAGATAGGCGCAGCGCACAGAGAGGTGTGGGCAGACAGGATAACACCGGTCGTGCCGCAAACCTTGGACATCTCCTCAACCGCCATGACGTAGGACAGCACGTCGCCGCCTGCACCGCCAACGGACTTCGGGAAATAAATGCCCATCATGCCCAGCTTAGCCATCTTCTCAACGGTCTCTTTGGGGAAGTACTCCTCCGCGTCGACCTTCTTGGCCAGGGGCTTGACTTCGTTCTCAGCAAACTCCTTGTACATCTTCTGGACCATTTGCTGCTGTTTAGACAGAGTAAAATCCATTACTTAATCCTCCCTATATCAACAAACGCGGCCCGGCACGGTACATTGCCGCGCCAGGCGCGTAAGTTTACGAAATTACAGAGCGTCGACCGGGGTCTTGGTGCGGTCAGCGTTGTAGACGTAGAAGCCCTTGCCGGTCTTGCAGCCCAGGTTGCCGCCGCGAACCATCTTGCGGATCAGCGGGCAGGCACGGTACTTGCTGTCGCCGGTCTCCTTGTACAGAACGTCCATGATGGCCAGGCAGATATCCAGACCAACAAAGTCACCCAGCTCCAGGGGGCCCATCGGGTGGTTGGCACCCAGCTTCATGGCGGTGTCGATACCGGCGATGTCGGAGACACCCTCCATCTTGATGAAGGCGGCCTCGTTGATCATCGGGATCAGGATGCGGTTGACGACGAAGCCGGCGGCCTCGTTGACCTGAACCGGGCTCTTGCCAATCTCGGTGCTGATCTTCTTGATGGTCTCAACGGTCTCGGCGGGGGTGTTGACACCGGCGATGACCTCGATGAGCTTCATGCGGTCAGCAGGGTTGAAGAAGTGCATACCGACCAGAGGACGAGACAGGCCCTTGCCGATCTCGGTGATGGACAGAGAAGAGGTGTTGGAAGCGAAAACGCACTCGGGCTTGCAAATTTTATCCAACTCGCCAAAGGTGGTCTGCTTGACCTTCATATCCTCAAAAGCAGCCTCCACGATCAAGTCGCAGTCAGCGCACAGATCCTCTTTCAGGCCAGCGGTGATAGCAGCCATGCGGCGGTCGACTTCAGCCTGATCCAGCTTGCCCTTGGCAACCAGCTTGGCATAGCCAGCGGCGATCTTGTTCTTGCCGCCCTCGGCCCACTCCTGCTTGATGTCACACAGAGCAACGGTGTAGCCCTCAACCTGTGCGAAAGCCTTTGCAATACCCTGGCCCATAGTGCCAGCGCCAATAACGCCTACCTTCATAGTAGTTACCTCCAATTTAAGATAAAAGATAATAGATAAAAGACAATAAAACCGGTGTGCGCGCTGCGCACGATTTTAAGATTTATCTAAAATTAGTTGTTCGTGAAAACCGGCTTCGGTTTCGGCTTCTCGCGGCTCAGGAAGCAGCCCATGCCCTCGACCTGATCGTGGGTCTCGAAGCAGTCGCCAAACAGCTTCTCCTCGACTTCAACAGCCTTCTCGATGGGCAGGCTGATACCATCGTTGATAGCCTTCTTGCAGTTGCGCACGGCGATGGGAGCGTTCTTGGCAATCTTGCCAGCCAGCTTCAGTGCGGCGGGCATCAGCTCTTCCTGGGTGTACACAGCGTTCACCAGGCCGATGCGCAGGGCTTCGTCCGCCTTGATGTTCAGGGCAGAGTAGACCAGCTGCTTTGCCATGCCCATGCCGACGAGACGTGCCAGGCGCTGGGTGCCGCCGAAGCCCGGGGTGATGCCCAGGCCCACTTCCGGCTGGCCGAACACGGCGTTGTCGGAGCAGAGGCGGATATCGCAGCTCATGGCCAGCTCATTGCCGCCGCCCAGCGCGAAGCCGTTGACAGCTGCGATGACAGGCAGCGGGAAATGCTCAATCATCAGGAACACATCGTTGCCCAGCTTGCCGAAAGCCTCGCCCTCGGCCTTGGTCATAGTGGACATGGAGCCGATATCAGCACCGGCAACGAAGCTCTTGTCGCCAGCGCCGGTCAGCACGACACAGCGGACGGTGTTCTGATCGATGGCCTCAAAGGCGGCCTTCAGGTCAGCCAGAACCTCCGGGTTCAGCGCGTTCAGCGCCTTCGGGCGGTCGATGGTCAGGACAGCAACAGCGTCCTGAATTTCAGTGGTAACAAAGGACATTTTGATTTCCTCCGGTAATTACATCTCAACGATGGTGGCGCAGCCCATGCCGCCGCCGATGCACAGGGTAGCCAGGCCCTTGTGAGCGCCGCGATGCTTCATGGCGTACAGCAGGGTGACGAGGATACGGGCACCGGAAGCGCCGACGGGATGGCCCAGCGCGATAGCGCCGCCGTTGACGTTCAGCTTCTCCTGGTCGAAGTGCAGAGCCTCGCCGACGGCAACAGACTGAGCGGCAAAAGCCTCGTTGGCCTCGATCAGATCCATGTCGTCCACGGTCAGGCCGGTCTTGGCCATGACCTTCTTGGTGGCGGCGATGGGGCCCAGGCCCATGACCTCAGGCTCAACACCGGCCAGAGCGCCGGCAACCCAGGTAGCCAGAGGCTCAACGCCCAACTCCTTGGCCTTCTCCTCGCTCATGACGACCAGAGCGGCAGCGCCGTCGTTGATGGCGGAGGAGTTGGCGGCGGTGACGATGCCGTCCTTCTTGAAGCAGGGCTTCAGCTTGCCCAGAACTTCCATGCTGCTCAGGCGGGGACCTTCATCGGTATCGAACACGGTGTCGCCCTTCTTGCCCTTGATGACAACGGGAACGATCTCGTCCTTGAAAGCGCCGTCGGCGATAGCCTTGGCGGCCTTCTCCTGAGAATGGAAGGCAAACTCGTCCAGCTGCTCACGGCTGATGGGGCTGTAGCCGTACTTCTTCTGGTAGGTCTCGTTGGTGCAGACGTTCTCGGCGGTCATGCCCATGTGCATGTTGAAGCCGGTGGCATCCCACAGAGCGTCGTTGACCATCGTGTCGACCAGCTCGCTCTTGCCCATGGGGGAGCCCATGCGGTAGCCATAGCGGCCCTTCATCATGGCAAACGGGGCCATGTCCATGTTCTCCATGCCGCCTGCAACGACGATGTCGGCATCGCCGGCCTCGATCATCTGGGCAGCCATGTTGACGCAGTTCAGACCGGAGCCGCAGACCACGTTGACGGTGACGGCGGGGGTCTCGATGGGCAGGCCGGCCTTCAGGGAAGCCTGACGTGCAACGTTCTGGCCCAGGCCAGCCTGGATAACGCAGCCCATGTAGACATGGTCGACCTGCTCGGGCTTGACGTGTGCGCGGTCCAGAGCCTCCTTGATGACAATGGAGCCCAGCTCTGCAGCGGGGACATTGGCGAGGGTGCCGCCGAACTTACCGATGGCAGTACGGCAGGCGCTGGCAATGACGATCTTTTTCATAAGTAGCCTCCTAAAATAAGTCTCTTTTGGATGGACTATTGAGTAACTATCTATCTTCAAGCCGACGATACGTGCGGCATGAATGCGCTATAACTCCCCTGCTTCCCTCTTGACGATGAGGGCCTTTTCAACGTTGCGGGGCACAAAGCGGGAAACATCCTGCCCATAGTGGGCAGCCTCCCGCACGATGGTGGAGGAAAGGTAACTCCACTTGATGGCCGTCGCCAGGAACACTGTCTCGATCTCGGGCATCATGGCGAAGTTCGTGTGGGCCAGCTGAATCTCATTCTCGAAATCCGTGACTGCCCGCAGGCCGCGCACCATGACGGTCGCGCCCTTCTGCTTGGCGAAGCTGACCGTCAGGCCGTTGAAGGAGTCGATCTCGACGTTCGGGATATTCTTGCAGGCATCCCGCAGCATGGCAACGCGCTCCTCGACCGTGAAAAGCGGGGTCTTGGCACTGTTGACCAGCACCGCGACAATCACTTTGTCAAACATACGGCTGGAGCGCTTGATAATATCGAGATGCCCGTTGGTGACGGGGTCGAAGCTGCCGGGGTACATGGCAATGGTTGGCATGAATGTGTGAACCTTTCGGTTTGGAATAACGCCCTACCTGTTAAAAATTAAACAAATTTAGGGGTAAAGCTAGGCACCTGCGCCGACGCTGGCTCTTTGGTTGTCCATTGGGTCAGGAAGTACGGCGGACTGGTGCCGCTGCGGTCAAGTCTCCTTGAACCGCTACTATAGTTTTACCATCTTGTTAAGGTTTTGTCAATGACGAATTTGCTAAAATTCAGTCAAATTTGAGAAAAAACCCAAGCTGCCTACCTATTTATATAGGCAGGCGCAGAAAAAATCTTTTTTGGGCAGTTTATCGGCTCCATTTGTAGGGGCGGGCATCGAAGCCTACGAAGCGGGAAACGTCAAAAAAACAATTTTTTAACACCCTTCTCCCCTTCCCCCTCTTGACCCATGGACCATAACGTGTTATTATTTTAACATACGGGGCTTTGAGAGCGTCCCGCGTCTGAAAGAGTAAAACGAGGTGCTGTAAAATGAATTTTGAGGACCTGATCGCAAAAGTAAAGACCTGCGGCAAGCAGAAGCTGGCCGTTGCCGCTGCCGAGGACGACGCTGTCCTGGAGGCTGTTGACGCTGCCCACAAGCAGGGCATCGCCGATGCAATCCTCGTCGGTGACGAGGCGGCCATCCGCAAGATCGCGGCCGAGCTGAACATCGACCTCTCCGACTATGAGATCATCAATGAACCTGACAAGGTGCAGGCTTCTCTCAAGGCCGTCAAGCTGGCCCACGACGGCGTGGCCAATATGTACATGAAGGGCCTGCTGGATACCAAGACCTTCCTGAAGAGCGTGCTGGACAAGGAAGTCGGCCTGCGCACCGGCAACACCCTGTCCCACGTCGCCGTGTTCGAGGTCAAGGGCATCGAGCAGCTGCTGTTCCTGACCGACGTCGCCTTCATGACCTACCCGACATTGGAAGATAAAGTACATATCATCGAGAATACCGTTGCTGTGGCCCATGCCTGCGGCGTCGAGTGCCCCAAGGTCGCGCCCTTGGCCGCTGTTGAGGTCGTCAACCCGAAGATGCCCTGCACCGTCGATGCCGACGAGCTGCGCAAGATGAACGCCGAGGGCAAGATCACCGGCTGCGTCGTCGACGGCCCCCTGTCCATGGACATTGCCATCGACCCCGAGGCTGCCCACCACAAGGGCGCCCAGGACCGCCCGGCCGCCGGCCATGCGGATATCCTGCTGTTCCCCGACATCCAGGCGGGCAACCTCGTCTACAAGACGCTGGTCCATACCGCCGACTGCAAGAACGGCTGCATCCTGACCGGTACCAAGGTACCCGCCATCCTGACCAGCCGCAGCGATTCCTTCCAGACGAAGGTCAACTCCATCGCGCTGGCCGCTGTTGTTGCGGCTGGACTGAACCAGTAAAAAATGCCTTCCCCCGAGGGGCTGCGCCCGCAGGCGCGTGTCGGAGCGCAACCGCCGAAGGCGGCTCTTAGCGCGTAGACTGAAGGTGGCCGAAGGTCGGATGAGGGGCGGGTTTGCGGCAGCCATCCATTGGCGGGCAATCACAATAAGGCTGCCCCTCATCAGCCGCCTGCGGGCGGCAGCTTCCCCCTTGGGGGAAGCCAAAGAATGTAAAAAGGAGACGTTCACAATGTCCATCAAAACTCTGGTCATCAATCCCGGCTCCACCTCCACCAAGGTCGGTGTGTTCGAGGATGAGACCCTGCTGTTTGAAGAAACGCTGCGCCACCCCACCGAGGAAATCGCCAAGTATGCCAGCGTCATCGACCAGAAGGACTTCCGCAAGGAGATCATTCTGGACTTCCTGAAAGAAAAGGACTGCGATCCCAAGACCCTCAACGTCATCGTGGGCCGCGGCGGCCTACTCAAACCCATCCCCGGCGGCACCTATGCCGTCAGCGATGCCCTGCTGGCTGACCTGAAGGCCGGTGTCCAGGGCCAGCACGCCTCCAACCTGGGCGGTATCCTCGCCCGCGAGATCGGTGATTCCCTGGGCGTGCCCAGCTACATCGTTGACCCCGTCGTCGTTGATGAATTGACCGATAAGGCGCGCATTTCCGGTATGCCGGAGCTGCCCCGCCGCTCCATCTTCCACGCGCTGAACCAGAAGGCCGTTGCCCGCCGCTTTGCCAAGGAGAACGGCAAGCGCTACGAGGATCTGAACCTCATCGTCATCCACATGGGCGGCGGCGTCTCGGTTGGTGCCCATGACCACGGCCAAGTCGTGGACGTCAACAATATCCTGGACGGCGAGGGCTGCTTCAGCCCCGAGCGCAGCGGTACCGTGCCTGTGGGCGACCTGGTCAAGATGTGCTTCAGCGGCAAGTACACCCAGAAGGAAATCTACAAGAAGATTTGCGGCAACGGCGGCTTCAACGGCTATCTGCATACCAACGATGCCCGCGAGGTCGGCAAGATGGCGGAGTCCGGCGACGCGCTGGCAAAGCAGGTCTGGGAGGCATTCTTCTACCAGATCGCTAAGGACGCCGGCGCTATGGCCGCTGTCCTGCACGGCAAAGTAGACCAGATCATCCTGACCGGCGGCATTGCCTACAACCCGTTCACGGCCCAGACCCTGACCGATTACCTCGGCTGGATCGCCCCTGTCACCACCTACCCCGGCGAGGACGAGCTGCTTGCCCTCTGCCAGGGGGCTCTCCGCGTCATGACCGGCGAGGAAGAAGCGAAGAACTACTAATTTAATAATAGTAGTGCCCCTGACAGCAACCATGCTGCCAGGGGCATTTTGCGTTTGTAAGGGGCGGCGTCCTCGACGCCCCACGGAGTGGTGCTTAGTTTATTGGGCGGTTGTAGGGCGGCCTGCCCTCAGGCCGCTCTACATAGAGCCATTTCTGGGACAGAGGATGTAGGGGTGGATTCCATATCCGCCCGCGTGGCCTTCCCGCGAAGGGGTGTTTGCCATACACGCGCGGGCCGGGCATGCCCGGCCCCTACGGTGTGGCGAGAGATATACAGTGCAAGAGCGGCCCGCGCCCCCGGGAGGGATAAATCCCATCCACTGCGACTAAAACAGATGTGCCAACAACTTTTTTACGGAGGGTATCCTGCCGATACGCCAGAACACTACCGCCCCGAGTACCCGCAAAAGGATAGCGTCCACGTCAAACCGGAATGGTGCGGTATCGGTGCGCACAAACAGCTGCGTGACCTCGATCACACTGCCGCCCAACACGGCAAGCCAGACGGCGGCCCCTGCCCCGCGCCAGCGGGGCGAGATGCGCGGCAGCAGCAGAACCGGCACGGAAAACACGAAAAAGTTCATCCAGAAGGCAAAATGTCCGCGGAACGCATACCCGCCGCCGTTCAAGTACCCCTGCCCCGATACCAGACAGAGCAGGTACTGCATGATTTGCCGAAACGGCACCAGATTTACATTTGCCTGCCACGACGGGTCGCGCCAGAAATCCAGCACCGGGAACGCTGCACATCCGGAAAATGCTGTGGCAAAGTACAAATCGAACAGCCACAGCCCAGCCACGGCCATAGCAGATGCACGGCGAAAAGCCCGCGTTTCCGCCAGGCCATCCGTGCAGAGCAGGCGCAGCAGCCAAAAGGCGAATGTCGCAAAAACAAACGGCAGAACGACAAGCAGTAGCAGAGACGTTACGCTAAGACCATGGATGCCCGCCCCGCCCATCAACAGCCGCAGAAATTGCAGAGATAAAAACGCTGCGGCAAACAGCAGCAACCCGGCCAGCACTGTGCAGGCACGGCGGCGGCGCAGCTGCGGGCCAAGCTCCCGCGTGTAGCTGGCAAGCTGTACCGCTGTGCGTGTCTCGGCGGCCTGTATCGCAGGCGGCTGGGGCTGGCTCTCCCCTGCCAGCAGTTCACCAACGCTGACGTCCAAAGCAGCGGCCAACGGCAGCAAAAACGAAACATCCGGCAGGCCCTTTCCTGTCTCCCAACGGCTGACTGCTTTGTCCGTCAGTTGAAGTTTGTCGGCCAGCTGGCGCTGCGTCCAGCCCTTGGCGCGGCGTTCGGCGGCGATAAACGTTCCGATTTTTGTAGCATCCATAAGAAAACCCTCCTGCATTGTTTTGCCCTTATCATAAAGAAACACGCCGATTTTGGCAACCTATGCTTCATAGAATTGCGCAAAATCAGCGTGTGTATGATACTTACTTATTCTGACTTGTTCTCGGTCTTCCCCAATTCCAACTGCCTGAAGCCCTCGCCGTGGACTTCGTTGGATTGGAGCATGATGATGAAACAGCCGGGGTCGATGGCTTGGACAGCGTGCTCGATCTCGTACAGTTGCTTGTTGGAGCAGGCACAGAGCACCACGTCCTTCGGCTGGCCGCCGTAGCCGCCGCGGCCCTGCAAAATCGTCGAGCCGCGGTCCGCTACCCGGTCAATCTCAGCACAGGCGGCCACACCGTCGTCGGTGATGATCATTGCCAGCATCGACGACGAGAAGCCGAACATCATCTTGTTGATGACGGCGGACACAATGAAATTGAACATGATACCGTAGATAATAGAATCCACATCCTGGAAAACCGCGCCGTTGAGCAGAATGACCGCCAGCGCCGCCGCAAAGGTGATGTTGCCAAACGGCAGGTGCGGGTGCTTGGCCTTGATGCCCATGGTGATGAAGTCCAGGCCGCCGGTACTGGAATTGTTCATGTAGATCAGTGCGTCGCCGATGCCGCCCACCACGCCGCCGCAGATTGTGGCCAGCAGGCGGTCGCCCTGGTAGACCGGCATGAGTGGCAGCAGATAGTCGGTAAACACCGCAAACAGCACCATGCAGTAGACACTGCGAATAAAGAACGATTTGCCGAGCAATTTATACGTGCAAAGGATAATGGGAATGTTGATGAGCACATTGCTCAAACCCATGGGGATGCCGAACAGGCGGTACAGAATGGCGCAGATGCCCGCAACGCCGGTGACGGGGACTTCGGACGCGACCGCAAAGCTGTAAATGCCCGCCGCCGAGATAAAGCAGCCCAGCATTTGCAGCAGGAAGTTCACGGATTTGTTTTTCGTCATAGGGGATCCTCCTCAACAAAAAGGCCGGGAGCAAACAATGCTGCTCCCGGCCAAGCGTTTTACGCTCAAACGTTCTTTTTAATCTTGGATGCGCTGTATGTGTTCAGGGCGGAACTGTTCAGGTTATGCTCCAGTGCGGCACCGGCGGCGTACAGCTCGCTCTGGATGTCGGTGGACTTCATGCTGCTCAACAGGTCGTACATACTGTTCAGCTCGTCCACAGTGTAGGTCTTGAACGGATCAATCTTACGGGCAACCAGAATCGTCGTGCCCAGGTTGATGGTGGTCCAGTGGTTCAGTCCGGCCTCGTCCAGCGGGTCGGTCAGGTTGTTGTACTCGTCGCTGCCGTAGCTGCTCAGGTCGTCCGGCGTGTACAGCTGGGAAGCTGCGTAGTAAACGGCCTGGCTGGCGTCCAGACTGCTGCCCATGGCGGACATCGCCTGCGGCACATAGGTCATGGCGGCGGTGTACAGGGCGCTGTTGCTGGCGGTCTCGGCGGTGGCGGTCGTGTTAAGTTCAGCCATGCAGCTTTCGGCGGTGGCCATGATAGCGGCCTTCTGGTCGTCATCGGCCATCGAGTAGGTGGAGTAATCCACCAGCGGGAACTGCACAGCCTCGATGTAGTAGCAGTCGTTGTTGACGAAGTCGGTGTACTCGTCCTCGGCCACAGGCGTCGTACCGTCGGGGCCGTAGGTCATCTTCAGTAGAGCCTTGGCCTTCTGGGCGTTGAGCAGGTAGGTCTGCAGACTCGTCTTGGAAATGCCATTGGCGGTATACAGATCGCCGTTGGTGGACCACAGGTTGTCGGCAGTGTCGGCGGCCTCGGCGGTAGCGGCGTCATCCAGCACGCCGTTCATCTCGGTAAAGCGGCGCTCGACCTCGGCGTAATAAGAAATGGCGCGGTCGGTCAGCTTGGCAACATACTCACTGCCGGTGGCGGTGACTTCCTCATCACCGATGGTGCCGGTGCAGGTGGCCTTCAGCACGGCCTTGACGTCGGAGGCAGTCTCGCCGGTGGCAAGCTCTGCCGCGTTGGCGGCGGTGTTGTAGGAGTTGTACTGGGCCAGCAGGTAGATACCGGCCGGGATCTCGATCCCGCCGATGGAACCGACGGTGGACGGCGTGGACATGGCGCAGCCAGCCAGCGCCAGCACCATGGAAACAGCCATGGCAAGGCTGAACAGCTTGGTTTTAATGGAACGCATGGATTTGGTTCTCCCCTTTATGATTGGCTTTGCGGCACAACGCCGCAGCATAAATGATATTATACCGCATTTTTGCCGCTATTGCAACCCCTGCGGGGGTGTGATATACTTGTGAAAAATGTGTGAGGGCACCTATGTAGGGGCCGCACATGTGCGGCCCGCAACTTTCCCGTGAACGACCGCCTGTTTTACACGCAGGGGCCGGGCATGCCCGGCCCCTACAAAGCTACCGAGGAGATTCACTATGCTTTTAACCGCCGAACTCGACAGATTATCCGCCACCGATTGGCAGCCGTTTTTTGCGCAGGAGCGGGCAAGGCCGTATTTTGCGGAATTGGACGCCTTTGTGACAGCGGCTGCGGCGGAAAAGACCGTCTACCCCGCGCCGGAAAATATCTTTGCGGCGTTCCGCGCCTGCCCGGCATCGGCGGTGCGGGTGGTCATCCTGGGGCAGGACCCCTACCATGAGCCGGGCCAGGCTATGGGGCTTTCCTTTTCGGTGCCGGACGGCTGCAAGGCCCCGCCGAGCCTGCGCAACATCTCTAAGGAATTGGAGAGTGAGTTCGGCCCCGGCTGTGCCGCCCACACCGACCTGACCCCCTGGGCGCAGCAGGGTGTGCTGCTGCTGAACACCGTGCTGACCGTAGAGCAGGGCGCGGCCAACGCCCACGCGGGCCATGGGTGGGAGACGTTCACCCGCGCGGCGCTGGAATACGCCGCCGCTGCAGACACGGCCCCGCTGGCCGCCGTGCTGTGGGGCAAGCCCGCCCAGAAATATGCGGCGATTTTTGAGAAGGCCGCCGCCCGCCGCCCGGTGCTGGTGCTGGAATCTGCCCACCCCAGCCCGCTTTCGGCCTACCGCGGGTTCTTTGGCTCGGCACCGTTTGGCAAAGTAAATGCTTTTTTAGAAAATAACGGTGTATCGAAAATTGACTGGCATCTGCCCGCAAACGCAACCCACAGTTGACAGATTGCCGGGGCCGATTTATGGTGTGCAACCGGGGATTCTGGTAGGATAAGGGCAAGGAAATTGAAGGAGGTACACCCAAATGATCTTTGCAGACAAACTTATCACCCTGCGCAAAAAGGCGGGCTGGTCCCAAGAGGAACTGGCCGAGAAACTGAACGTGACCCGGCAGTCGGTATCCAAGTGGGAGGGCGCACAGTCTGTACCCGACATTGACAAAATCTTGCAACTGAGCTGCCTGTTCGGCGTGACGACCGACTACCTTTTAAAAGACGACGCGGCCGAGCCGGAGTACACCGAGGACGATACCTCTCCCCTGCCCCGGGTGACGCTGGCCCAGGCCAACGACTACCTTGCCAAGGCCAAGGCCAACGCGCCGAAGCTGGCGCTGGCGACGGCGCTCTGTGTCGTCTCCCCCATCCCGCTGCTGGCGCTGGGGGCGTTGAGCGAGACCGGCCTGTTCGGCATCTGGGATGACCTGGCGGGGGGCATCGGCCTCATTGCGCTGCTGGTCATCATCGCCGTAGCGGTGGCTATCTTCATGCAGTGCAGCGCGTCAGTACGGGCGTATGAATTTTTGCAAAAGCAGGCCATCGAGACCGAGTACGGCGTCACCGGTCTGGCGAAGGAGCGCCGCGATGCCTTTGCGCCGCAGTACGACAAGGCCAACATCCTCGGCACGGTGCTCTGCGTTTTGTCGGCGGTGCCGGTGTTTGCTGCCATGATGGTTGGTGCGTCGTTTTTGGTGTCGGCGTCCATCTGCCTGGTGCTGGCCCTGGTGGCCTGCGGCGTCTACGCCTTTGTGCGGGTAGGCACGGTGCGGGACGCCATGGATCAGCTGTTGGAGGAGGGCGACTACACCCGTCCAAACAAAGCCATCAAGAGCCGCATAAACGCGCTGACTGCCGCCTACTGGCTGGTGGTGGTCGCCATCTTCCTGTGGTACACCTTCGGCCCCCAGGGAAACGGCCAGCCGCAGTACAGTTGGTTCATCTGGGCCATCGGCGGCGTGGTGTACGCCGCGCTGGTAATTGCGGTCAAGGCGTTTATGAAGAAGAATCGGTGAAAATAAAAAAGCCTTCCCCAAGGGGAAGGCTTTTTTATATCAGCCCAAAATGTTCCAGCGCCTTCGCCAGGCCGTCTTTCATAATATCATCCGTGACATAATCCGCGGCCTGCTTGGCGGTATCACAGGCGTTGCCCATGGCGACGCCGATGCCCGCATAGTCCAGCATCGTCACATCATTGCCGCCGTCACCAAAGGCGATGCATTGCTCCCGGGTCAGCCCCAGGTGCGCCAGCGTGTGGGCCAGGCCGTTAGGCTTGCCGCCGCCCTCGGGTAGGATATCGCAAAAATCATCCGCCCAGCGCACAGCCAGGCAGCCGGGGCAGCGGCGCAGGAACTCGGCCTCCTTCTCCGGCGGCAGGAACGCGCTGAGCTGGTAAATATCCTCGTGCTGGATCAGCGCGGCAACATCCCCGGTCCCCAGCTCCAGCTTTTTGGCAAAGTCACGGCTCAAATCGTTGATAAGGTTGAACCGGCAGAAGTCCTTGCCTACAAAACCGACGGACAGCTGTTCTTTTTCAATGTACGGCAGCAGCGTTTGCAGCGATGCCGCCGGGATATACTTGCTGTACAGCAGCTCGCCGTCGGCCAGGTAGCAGTACTGGCCGTTCATCGTGACATAGCCGTCAAAGGGGGTGCCGTCCAGCGCGTGCAGGTACGGCAGATGTACCGGCGGGCGGCCGGTAGCAATAAACGTTTTGACGCCGTTTTTACGCAGCCGGGCCAGCGCGTCCACCGTTGAGGCGGGCAGGTGCGTGGCCTCAAAAGGCAGCAGCGTACCATCAATGTCAAAAAATGCAGCTTTGATATCCGCCATGGGGTTACTCCTTCTTCAGATTGCGGCCCATCAGCGCCATCAGGGCGTTGCGGGCTTCGAGCTTGCCGTCGAGGATGGCCTCCACAGCCTGCACGATGGGCATTTCGACTTTGTACTTTTTGGCAAGGTGGCAGGCGGCGGGCAGCGCGTTGATGCCCTCAACGACTTGGCCGACCTCAGTCTTGGCGTCCTCGACGGATTTGCCGCGGCCAATCAGCATACCGGCGTGCAGGTTGCGGCTGTGCATACTGGTACAGGTGACGATTAGATCGCCCATGCCGGACAGGCCCGCAAATGTCTCGGGCTTGCAGCCCATGGCGATGCCCAGACGGGAAAGCTCGGCGTTGCCGCGGGTGATAAGGGCGGCCTTGGCGTTGTCGCCGTAGCCCAAGCCCAGCGCGATGCCGACGGCCAGCGCAATGACGTTCTTGACCGCGCCGCCCAGCTCGGTGCCGCGGCGGTCGTCGTTGGTATAGACGCGGAAAGTCGGTGTGTTGAAAATTTTCTGCACAGTCTTGGCGGCGTCCTCGTCGGCGCTGGCGGCCACGATGGCGGTGGGCATATCGCGGGCGACTTCCTCGGCGTGGGTGGGGCCGGACAGCGCCACGACCCGGGCCGTGCGCTTTGCCTTGGTGAGCTCGTCCTCAATGATCTCGCTCATGGTCATCAGGGTCTTATCCTCAACGCCTTTGGCGACATCGACGATGATCTGGCCCTCCGGGATGTGCGGGGCAGCTTTTTTGGCGGTGGCACGCACAAAAGGAGACGGTACCGCAAAGAGCAGGATATCGCGGCCCGTGCAGGCCTCGGCGATATCGGCGGTGTAGTGCATGGCGGCGGGCAGTTCCATACCGGGCAGGTTGGGATGGCGGCGGGTGGTGGAAAGCGATTTCAGCTCTGCCGGGATCGCGCTCCACACGGTCACATCGCGGCCATTGGCGGCCAGCAACCGCGCCAGCGCAATACCCCAGGTGCCGGCACCGAATACGGCAATTTTAGTCATAGAAATAGTTCTCCTTGTAACGAGAAAGTTTGGAATGTAGGGGCGAGCATTGCTCGCCCGGGAACCGTGCGGCAGCCTGGCGGGCGACCAATGGCCGCCCCTACCGATGGTTGCCCAGCAGCCCGGCAAACAAGCGGTGCCGGGGCTTGGGGACGGGGGCGTCCACATCCAGATAGACCCTCTCAAAGCAGTTGACGATACGGGTGGTGCCGTAGGTGTGCTCCCGCGGGATGGAGGCACCGTAGTTCAAATGGATGTGCCCATGCAGCATATACTGCGGGTGATAGCGGTCCAGCAGCGTGGAAAACGCCGCGAACCCGCGGTGCGGCAGGTCGGTCATGTCGCCGTAGCCGTGCAGCGGCGCGTGGGTGACTAAGATGTCCACCCCGCCGTGGCGGTCAATCTTGCCGCGCAGGCGGTTGACCCGTTTTTTCATTTCGGCTTCGGTAAACTGCCAGGCACCGGTGCGGTAGCGGCAGCTGCCGCCCAGCCCCGCCACCCGCAGGCCGTTGTGGACATAGACCTCGTCATCAATGCAGATGACCCCCTGCGGCGGGAGCAGGTCGTAGCTTTCATCGTGGTTGCCGTGTACGTAGAGGACCGGCATCGGGGCCATGGTGGCTAAGTATTCCAGATAGTGGCGGCTCAAATCGCCGCAGGCGATGATCAGCTCGACCCCTTCCAGCTTGTCCGGGGTGAAATAGTCCCACAGGGCCTTGCATTCCTCGTCGGCGATAGCTAGAATCTTCACAACTCGGCCTCCTTCTCCACCGGGAGAAGATCGCGGTGGATGCCCTGCATACGGTACATCGGCTTCGCGATATCGGCTAGCTCGTCATATTCGGGAATGTGGCCGTCCACGGCGTCGCACAAGTAGTCCATGTGGGCAATCTGCTCCAGGTCCAGCCCATGGCGGCCGCTGTTCTTGACGCTGCCGTCCTGCGCCGTGATGCGGCAGTGGAACGGATCGATCATACCGGAAGTGACGCCGGAACGCAGGATCTGTGCCAGATGGTTGACATCGGGCGGCAGTTCGCGGCTGAGCAGCACGTCCATGACGCCGCTGTTCATGCCCCACCAATAGTTGACGGCGCGGCCGTCGGTGCCGGATTTATCCCGCACCCAGCCGCCGTTCAAAACGGTGCGGATGACATTCTCATAGAACTGGCCCCAGTGCCAGAACGGCGTAGCCAGGTCCTGCAATACGCCGCCGGGGCGCACCAAAAATGTGCCGAACTCCCGCTGCGGGCGGTTGGGCATCGGTGCGTCGCGGCCCGAAATAACCGTGATGCCCTTCTGGGTGAAGGTGTGCAGCGGGTCGGCCTGGTCAGGCAGGCAGGTCCACAACAGCTCAATGCGGGCGCGGGGATTCGCCATGCGGGCACCCAGCGCAAAGGCGTTGATGTTGGCGGGTACGCCAAAGCTCGGGTAGTCGGCCACATAGCCGATGCGGTCCGTGCCCGCCATGGCACCGGCAATCGCGCCGGTGATGAACTTGGCCTCGTACACGCGGGTGTAATAGGTGCGGATGCTGGCGTAGGGCATCTCCATCGAGCAGTTCAAAATGCGAACCTGCGGGTGCTTGACGGCGGCGCGTAAGGACGCACCCACCAGCTTGGGGCTGGTGGTGAAAACAACGTCTGCGCCGTCGGCGATGGCCTGCTCGACCAGGGCATCGGCGTTCTCACCGGGGACTGCATTGAAGTAGGCGGTCGTCTCGACCTTGCCCGCAAATACGGTGTCCAACTGGGTACGTCCAAACTCATGCTGGCTCGTCCAGGAGCTGGTCCCAGGGGTGCGCTCGTGGACAAAAGCAACTTTCAAGTGGCTGGGTGCGGTGTGTTTGCCGGGCAGGATGCGATCCAACAGCCCGGTCTGCTTCGGCTCGGCGGGCTTGTCGCTGACACGCACGGGGTCAGCCTTTTGCAGGGCCAGCACATCGTCCCACAGGGCGTCGAGCTTCTCGCTCAACTCATTGGGGCTGAGCTTGGCAAGCTCCTCTTTGGTGTAAACGCGCAGCAACAGCAGCAGTACGTCGCCCACTGTGCAACGCAGTTTTGCGCCACCGTGGGCCAGAAAAGCCTTTTCGACCCAGTTGTAAAGGGATAATACCTCGGCGCGGTCGTCGTCGCTCCACTTTTCATCCGGGCCTTTGCCCAGGATTTTTTGCAGGCGGGCATAGCTGCCGGGCTTGGTGAAGGTGAGCAGATAGTTCTGTGTGATGGGGTAAAAGTGCATGAACTCGTAGTACATCTGCACGGCGGGGTCGTCGCTGTACTGCGGCACGACGCGGGTCACATTGCCCAAGATACTGCTGGCATCGAAGAATTTCAGCACGCTGACGCGCTTGTTGCCCTCCTGCACATAGAAGCGACCCATGTACTCATAGCAGCGGATGGGGTCGCGGATGCCCTCTTCCAGATGAGACAGGCAGAGGTTGACCCACTTACTGGCAAACTCGGTCTTGAGGTCCAGCAGCGGCATAAAGTTGGATGCGAACGCTGCGGTGCGGCCAGTCGTTTTGGTGCCCACCAGCAGATGCAGCGGGATATCCACCTGGCCGAGGGGAATTTGATTTTCCACCGGGACATTTTGCAGGATATCGTCCAGCACAGGCAGAAACGGCGATTGCCCGGCAAGCATTTTCTCCCGGTAATCGCGCAGTGCCAGCTTTTGGGCTTTCAGGTACAGTTCATTTCCCTCGTTGCGGTTCACAGCCGGTCGCCTCCTCGATTCTTATACAACAGATACAAAATTATTATAACACATATGTGCGGAATATACAAAGATTTTTGCAATTACCCTGTATGCACCGCCTTCGGGTATACCTTATACATTCGGTCATTGTCGTAGTGCTCGTCTAAATAAGTTTCGATGCTGTTCGCGGCGGGAACGCCGTTCAGGCGGTCGTTGTAGCGCACCAGCGCAGCCGAGCTGACGACCATATCCGCCGCCATGAACACGCAGAGCGCCCAGGTCAGCACCGTGCCGAAGCGGCGGGGCAGCTTTTCGATGGCGGCAGAAATCGGCGGGTACAGCACTTTGAACCACGCCACCGCCGCAAAGCCCCAGAAGAAGCAGTACAGCAGGTTGATACGCCCGCCCAAATTGAACGGTATCGCGCTGTAATCCCAGAACACCGCGCCGAACACGACCTCGGTAAAGACGCTGCACAGGTACTCATAGGCGCCGCCCAGCAGCGTGCCGGTGACAAACAGCCAGCTGGCGGGTTTGTCCTTGTAGCGGTAGAGCAGCTGTGTGACCAGCGCGATGGCGAGGCCCCACACGATGGAAAACGGGCCCCACACCACGCTGGAACGGCTCATCCACTCGCCGCCTGTGACGCGGCAGAAAATGGTCTCGGTGATATCGCCCAAGAACGCGCCGATGAAGAACAGCAGAATGATTTTGTAGGGGCTGCACCCGGCGGCAAAGGTGCCGCTCTGCTGCCGTTCGGGGCGGGCAAAGGTCAGGGCCGGGTGGGCTTTGGCCATACGGCGCTCCACACGATCCAGGATCCACATACCGCCGCGCACCGTCATGTTGGCAAGGCGGTTCTCGATGGCCTCGGCGGCGGGCCACTTGTAGCGCAGGCCCGCCATAGCCAGCAGCGTGCCGCCCAGATCAATGCCCAGCACCACCAGCGATGCCCACAGCACTACGGCGGCCAGGCCATGGGGGATCAGGCTGAACAGCGCCAGCAAAAGCGGGTTGCCCCACTTGAGCAGCACAACGCCCAGCACGCCCCAGGTGGCCGATGCACCCAGGCAGATGTAACCGTCCAGGTTGAACGGCATAGCGCTGTAATCCCACCAGCGGGTGTGGGAGGTGCGCTCCAAAATGTGCCCGCCGATCCACTCAATGACGGTGGCGTAGACGGCGCTGAACACAAAGAGGAAGAACCAGCCGTCGCGGCTCATATCCCCCAAAGCAAACGTGATGACCAGACCGCCGATGCCGTACAAAATGCACAGCGGGCCGCTCAGAACGCCCCGGTCCTGGTACTTGCGGCGGACCGCCGCCGTAAAGACGACCTCCCCCACCCAGCCCAGGAACGAGTAAGTGAAAAATAGAAATGCGATTTGGTAGAATGTCATAAAGGTAACTCCTGTTTAGGGGATAACGTTTGCAAGGGCGGATGCCTGCATCCACCCGCGGGTCGATGCAGGCAGCGACCCCTACGCGGAGGGACGTTCTCTTTCTTTTTTGCTGAATACACACCCGCAGTAATCCTGCCGGTACAACCCATACTCGGCGCTCAACTGTAAACTGCGCTTGTAGCCGTCCTTTTTGCGGAACTCACTGGGCAAAAACGGTACGCCGTACTGCTTGCCCAGTTCGGTGCCCAGTTCGTTCAGGCGGATAGGATCCTTCATGGGGGAGATGGACAGCGTCGTGCAGTACCAGTCAAAGCCGTGCGCGGCGGCATAGCGGGCGGCCTGTTCCAGCCGAAGCCGGTAGCAGACCGTGCAGCGTGCGCCCTTCTCCGGCTCGCTCTCCAGTCCCTTCACGGCGGTGTAAAACTCCTGCGGGTCGTAGGGCAGCTCCACCACCGGGTAGTGGTAGCCCGCCTCCTCCACAAAGCGTTCCAGCTCGGCCTCCCGGCGGTGGTATTCCTCCGGTGGGTAGATGTTGGGGTTGTAGTATAAGATCGTGATGTCGAAATGCGCGGCCAGGCGTTCCAGCGTCGCGCTGGAACAGGGCGCACAGCAGGCGTGCAGCAAGAGCTTTGGCCGCGTGCCGTCCAGTGTGCGCAGGACCTTTTCCATTTCCAGCTGATAGTTGATGCGGTTTGGCATGAAGAGACCTCGTTTTTACACGGTGACGGCCACGCGGCGCTTGCGGCGGGCGAACACACTGTACCCCACCGTGCCCAGCAGGCTCAAGGCGGAAATGACCTCGAACACGCGCCAGAAGCCGGGGGCCTGGTACCAGACACGCACAGTGCCGGTGTAGTTGGCGGGGATCGTAAGCACAATACGCTCGTTCTCGCCGCTGGTGACGGTGAAGGGTTGGTCGTTTTCGTCGGCCGCGTAGTAGTTGCCGTAGTTAAAGATAGGCAGCGAAATGGTTGCCTCGCCGCTGTCGTTCTGTACGCTTACGTAGGCGACGCCCTGCTTTTTCTCATAGCTGACCAGGTGCAGGTCATCGCTGCCCGGCTTGGGCTGCGCCCAGATCGTCTCGTAGGAGCTGGTGCCGTCGATGAGGTACTCCCCCACGCCGATGCAGCTCGTCGGGTTTTCGTAGCTGAACACATTGTAGCTGACCTCGCGCTGGCCGTTGAGCATCTGCGCCTGCATACCCCCGGTCATAAACAGGGCGGCAGCGGCCAGCACTACGGTGGCGGTCAGCCCCAGGCGGCGGTCACGCGCCGTCAGCAGCTTGACGGCCATAACGACCGCCAGGCAGAGCAGCGCCGTCGCCAGCGAGAGGAAACGCCACGGATACTGGAACAGCCCGGCCAGCTTGCCCGCCGTGCGGCCCAGCGTGGTCTGCACGTAATCCCAGGGGAAGATGTGCAGCGCCAAAAACACCGTCAGCGCAAAGAAGCCGGCGGCCGTCGTCAGGATGGACGCGGCCTGGCCCTGGGCGTCGCGGCGGCGCAGCAGGCAGAACACGACCAGCCCCAGCCCCAGAATCAGCGGCAACCCCAGCGAGAGCATCATGTCGGGGTTCGTGCCCGCATCCGCGCCCGCAAAGCCGTTGTAGAAGGGGTTGAACAGCTGTATCAGGTAGAGGCCCTGGAACTGAATTTTGCCGATCAGCGGGCCATTGACCATGAAGGGAATCGACGAAGTGGAGAGGAAGAACGGCACCAGATACCACGCGCTCAACCCCACGGCCAGCAGTGCGGCCTTGACCCAGGCCAGCAGCCGCGCGGGGCGCAGCGTCTCCCGCAGGCGCAGCAGGCAGAAGAGGATGAGCAGCAGCGCCGTCAACTCGCAGGAGAGCAGATGGCTCTGCACCATGGCCGCCATGCCCAGCGACATGGGCAGCCAATCGGCAAAGCGGGGCTTGTCCCTGGTGTAGATGCCGTACAGGCCCGCCAGCACCAGCGGGAAGAAGGCCATGGCCGTGAATTCGCCCGCAGCGGCGCGGGTGTAGACGCAGACGAGCCGGTAGCAGGACAGGGTGTAAAGCAGCGCCCCCAGCAGGCCCAGGCGGCGGCTGGCCGCGATTTTGGCAAAGCTGTAATAGGCAATGGCGCAGGTGGCCAGCGTCACGGCAAACAGGTAGATTTGGTAGCAGGTGCGCAGCGGCAGCCACAGGTTGTACAGCAGCGCGGGCAATAGCAAAAACAGCTCGCAGTAGCACAGCGGGTTCGCGTAGCCGTAGCCGTTCAGCGTCGTGGTGGTGAACCGCACCGGGAACTGCCCATAGGACAGCTCTGCCGCCATGGCAGAAATGCGCTGCAGGTGGTAGTCCATATCGTGGCCGAAGTAGAGATAATTGCTGAACAGCGGCAGGCAGGCAAACGCCGTGATGGCGATGAGCGCCAGCGGCAGCCGCAGGGCACGGCGGCTGGCAGCGCCCTCCTCCCCTGTTTTGGCAAACAGCAGCCAGAGCAGGAAGTCCACGACCGCGAAGAACAGCGCAAAGCCCAGCAGCCGGGTGACGCGGTAGATGGGCTGCTCGGTCAGGGTGATGGCGTAGAGATAGAGCTGGCCCTGGTCGTTGTAGTGCAGCGTGGCGGTCAAATCGTTGAGCTGTGCGCCGCTGCTGACCCACAGCCGGGTAGTCAGGGTGCGGTGGCAGTCATCCAGCCGCAGGGTGTCGGCGCTGACCGCCGAGGGAACCATGGCGCTGGAAAAACTCAGCGTACCGGCGGAGTTGAGCATATTGAAGGTGGGCGCGTCGGGCGTCTGGCAGGAGAAATACTGCACCGTCACCTCATACGCGCCGGACCGCACCGCCTGCCCGGCAGAAGGGAAATCCAGCGGGTCACTGGTCTGGAAGTTCGTCTGGTTCCACACCTGGAAGTGATCCCCCTCGTTGGAGGCAATGTCCGGGAAGGGGTTCTCGAACAGGTCGGGGGTCATCGTCAGCTTGTAAGGCGCACCGAACAGCCCGGCCGCCAGCACGCAGAGCACGGCCAGCTCCACCGCCAGCAGAGCAGCGAACAGCCGGTTGCGCTTGCAGAAAGCAAAGAAATGTTTCATCCGTAAATCCTCTTTTAGTTAGCCGTCCCAGATCATGAGCTTGGCATTCACGATACCGCTGTCCTCCACGGTGGCAAGGTAGTCGCCGTTGGCGTCCCGCGGGGTCTGGGTGCAGTCCAGCAGGCAGATGGCGCGGGCTTCCTCGGTGCCGTCGGCCAGGCGGACTTTGTACTTGATGACTGCATTATCGGGCACGCAGGCGCTCTGCACATAAACCTGCACGCCGTCCATCAGGTCACTGTCGGCGCTTTGCAGCCTGCCGCACCAGGCCAGGTCGTACCCGCCGTACTTGCGGTAGGTCTGGTAGGCGTAGGTGTTCCCGGCGGGGGCATCGTAGGTCGTGCCCAGCACGGCAGCGTGCAAGTCGCGCCCGGTGAACCGGCTGAAGAAGGCCGTCTCGGCGTCGGCGTTGCTGTCCCAGACATTCTCATTGCAGAGAATGAGATCCCCGGGCTGGGCGGCATCTGCCAGGCCGGATTGGATGGTGCGCACAAAGAACTGGTAGTTATCCAGATTCTCGGCGTGGTGAGTGCGCACGACGCCCCGCAGGTAGGAGCCGTTCAGGCAAAGCCCGGCGGCCAGCGCGGCGGTCAGGCCCAGCCGCGCCAGAATGGACAAAATTTGGGGCAGCTTGCGGCAGGCACCCGCCAGCGCAGCCAGCAGCACGGCCACCACCAGCGCAAAGCCGATGGAGCTCGCGGCGGCGGGGATGTAGCCCCACTTCCAGGTGATGGCCCCGGGAGCCTGGTAGCGGGCGGACAGCGCCAGCAGCAGTGCGGGCAGCGCCCAGACCGCCAGGCCAAACCCGGCGGCGGCGCCCAACATTTTGCGGTTCAGTTTTTCGCGCGGCACGGCGAAGAAAAGCAGCAGTCCGGCCAGCACGCCCAGCACCAGCGGCCACAGCCGGTCGCCGTTGGAGAGTACGCCGCAATCCTCCTGCAAAATGCGGGAGTTCAGCCCGGGGATGGACGCAGCCATCTGCTGCACCAGTACGCGCAGCACCTGGGGGATATCCAGCGAGACCTCGTTGCCGGTGCCGCCGCTGCGGCCGCACAGCATATGGAATATGAGCGCCACGCCCATGCCGCCCAGCGCGGGGGCGGTGTTGAACAGCCCGGCTTTGACGCTGCGGGCACGCAGGCACCAAACCACAAAGGCCAGCGCCGCGAACATATAGCCAATTTCATAAGTACCGCAGGCGACGAAGGAGAGCAGCGCTGCCGCTGCAGCCCAGCCGCGGCGGTGGGAATTCTCCCACCCAAACAGGCAGAGCCAGGCCGCCATGGCCCAGAACAGCGCCCGCTGGGGCACGGCGTAGTAGCTGTACATACCCTCGTTCCAGATGGGGGCCGCCGTCATGGCCAGCGTAAAGCCGCCCAGCGCCAGGGCATCCCCGCTGCCGAACCGCGCGGCCACCCGGCTGACCAGGAACGCCGCCGCCCCGGTCCAGGCAATGATGTAGAGCCGGTAATGGCTCAAACTGCCGTAAAACAGCAGCGCTACCGCGTTGGGGTAGTGGAACGGAAAGAACCGAACCTCCTGCAGGGTGAAATACCGCAGCCGCCCCTGCAAGTCCTGCAATAGGTATTGCCAGAAGGGCATCCGTTGAAAGTCGTACATCCAACGGTTCAGCGTTAATTTGTCGTCCCCTTCCGGCGGGATGCTGATGGTGACGCGCAGATACAGCACGCCCACCGCAAACACAACCAGATAGGCCGCCGCTAAAAATAACCAGCGGTACCGCCGGTAAAACGTCTTGACCTGTTCCATGGGGGTAAAGGCCTCCTCTTTTTGACACACATATATTTATAGTATAGCATAAACCCCCGCTGCACGCAACGCACAGCGGGGGTGGAAAGCGGATATTCTGCGGCAGGAACGAAGAAAACGAAGATTTACGATTTCACAGGCTTCTTCAGCATACCGACCAACAATGTGGTCAGCAGACTGCCAGCCGCCAGGGCAGCCAAAAAGCCCAGCGGATTGCCTATGACGGCAAGCAGGAACAATCCGCCGTGGGGTGCAGGGCAGCCGCAGCCAAACAGTACGGTCAGGAACCCGGCCAGCGCACTGCCTGCCATGCAGGAGGGTACGACCCGCAGCGGGTCGCGCAGGGCAAAGGGCAGCGCACCCTCGGTCACAAAGGATGCGCCCATCACAAGGTTCTGCGGCACGGTGCGGCGCTCGGCCTTGGTGAACCGCGTCGGGAACAGCAGGCAGGCCAGTGCCAGCCCCAGCGGGGGGATCATACCGCCCGCCATGACGGCGGCCATGAGGTCATATTGGCTGTTGGTCATAGCCAGCGTGCCGGTGACGTAGGCCGCCTTGTTGATGGGCCCGCCGTAGTCGGTGGCCATCAGCGCACCCAGCACGGCACCCAGCACCAGGCGGCTGCCGCCCTGCAGCTTGGCAAGCGCCAGCGACATCCAGCGGTTGAACCGCCCCAGCGGCGGGTTGACGACCATAAGCATCAGCCAGCCGACAAAAAGCAAGCTCAACAGCGGCACCAGCAGCCCGGTCTTGATGTGGTCCAGATCCTGGGGGATGCGGCGGAACAGTCGGTTCAGCAGGCGTACCACCAGCCCGGCGGCAAAGCCCGCAATGAGGCCCCCCCAGAACCCGCTGGGGATCCAGCTGAGTTTGGTGGCCGTTGTCATGCCGGTCTGGGCCAGGTAGCCGCCCATCAGGCCGGGCATCAGGCCGGGCCGGTCGGCAATGCTGTACGCGATGAACGCGGACAGGATCGGGTACATCATGGCGAGCGCGGCGTTGCCGACATTCGTCATCATCGTGGACCAGTTCGCCGGGCCGCCCAGGTGCTGCAAAAGCATCGAGAGCGCCAGCATCACGCCACCCGCCACCACAAAGGGCAGCATATGGGAGATGCCGCTCATCAGGTGGCCGTAGTACTCGCGGCCCAGCTCCTTCCAGTCGTTGGTGCGGAAGGCGTGGCCGCCGCGGTAGATGGATGCTTTGCCGGAGACGGCCTTTTCCAGCAGGGCATCCGCGTTGCGCACGGCCTCCCCTGCCGAGGTGTAGACCAGCCGCTTGCCCACAAACCGTGCTAGCGAGATCGAGCGGTCTACCGCCACGATGATGCAGTCGGCGGCCTGGATCTCGTCCTCGGTCAGTTCATTGCCCACGCCGCCCGCGCCGTTCGTCTCCACTTTGATGGTCAGGCCCCGGGTCTGGGCGGCGTGCTGTAAGGCTTCGGCCGCCAGGTAGGTGTGCGCAATGCCGGTGGGGCAGGCCGTTACACCCAGCAACCGGTAGCCCGGCTCGTTGGTGGGCGTCGGTGGGGGCGCGGCCGGGTCGTCCTGGGCTTCGCGCCGGGCAATGGCGCGGCAGAAGGCCTCGGGCGTCTCGCTCTGGCGCAGACTGGCGCAGAAATCGGTATCCAAAAACAGCGTTGCCAGCTCGGCCAACACCTGCACATGCAGGTCGTTGGCCTCGGCGGGGGCGGCGATGAGGAACAGCATCTCCAACGGCTGGCCGTCGGGCGTATCGCAGGGCAGCGGCGGATCCAGCGTCAATGCGGCCAGCTGCAATTTTTCCACCGCGGTGCTCTTGGCGTGGGGGATCGCCAGCCCATTGCCCACGCAGACGCCGCCCAGTTCCAGCCGGGCGCGGACATCCGCCGCAAAGACTGCCGTGTCCGTCAGGACTTTGGCCCCATCCAGCAGCGCCACAAGCTGCTGCACCGCGCCCTGCAGAGAATCCGCCCGCTGGCGCAGTGCGACACAATCCGGCCGCAGGTAGTTGGCAATGCGCATCGTCGTTCCTCCGTTTACTAAAAAAGCGGTTCCGCCGCAACGGAACCGCTATGAGAGCTTGAAGAATTAGTTGAGCAGGGTCTTCTCGGTCTCGGGATCGAACAGATGGATCTTGTTGGTATCCATGGCAACGGTGATCTTGTCGCCGCGGCGAGACTTGGAAGTGGGGGCAACACGAGCCATCAGGTTCTGGCCCTGATAGGTCAGGTACAGGTAGATCTCAGCGCCCATCAGCTCGGAAACCTCAACCTCAGCGCCAACATGGCTGTTGGGATGCTTGGCCAGGAATTCCTCATCGTCCTTGATATCCTCGGGACGGATGCCGACCTTCAGGGTCTTGCCAACGTAAGCGTCCAGCTTGCCGTCAGCGGTCTTTTCCTTCGGCAGAGGAATGTCGGTGCCAGCCAGATCAACGGTGAACTGGTCGCCGTTCTTCTTCAAAGTGCCGTCCAGGAAGTTCATCTGGGGGCTGCCGATGAAGCCTGCGACGAAGATGTTGCAGGGATAATCGTACAGGTTCTGCGGGGTATCGACCTGCTGAATCAGGCCGTCCTTCATGACGACGATGCGGTCGCCCATGGTCATGGCCTCGGTCTGGTCATGGGTAACATAGATGAAGGTAGTAGCCAGCTTTTTGTGCAGCTTGATGATCTCGGTACGCATGCTGGTACGCAGCTTAGCATCCAGGTTGGACAGAGGCTCGTCGAGCAGGAAGACCGCCGGGTTACGGACCATTGCACGGCCCAGGGCAACACGCTGGCGCTGACCACCAGACAGAGCCTTCGGCTTACGGTCGAGCAGGTGCTCAATCTCCAGGATCTTAGCAGCCTCGCGGACACGCTTGTCGATCTCGTCCTTGGGCATCTTGCGCAGCTCCAGACCGAAAGCCATGTTCTTGTAAACGGTCATGTGCGGGTACAGAGCGTAGTTCTGGAAGACCATCGCGATGTCGCGATCCTTCGGGGGAACGTCGTTGATCAGACGGTCGCCGATGTACATCTCGCCGCCGGAGATCTCCTCCAGGCCAGCGATCATACGCAGGGTGGTGGACTTACCGCAGCCGGAAGGACCGACGAAAACGATAAACTCCTTATCCGCGATTTCCAGGCTGAAATCGGGAACAGCGGTAACATTGCCGGGGTAAACTTTCTTGACGTGACGGCAGCTAATGGAAGCCATAATGCTCATCCTCCATAAAATTCAGTGGTATTCAGCCCATGTAGAGGGGGCTGTTTCTGTTGACATGATTATAATAACAGGTTATAATCTATTTGAAAATAGCATTTTATTGATGTTGAGGTGCCGAAATTGATATTTGACCCAGAAATTTACTGCAATGCAGCCGAGAACGCCGAGCTGGACGGCAGTACCCCCCTGACCCTGGCCGGGAACGGCCTGTGGGTGGGGGTACTCTCCCGCGGGGAATGCCTGCTGGACGGCTTTGACCGCCCGGGCCAGAGCGGCGATATCCTGCTGGGGCCTGCCCCCCTGACGCTGACGCCCCAAACGGACTGCCACCTGCTGGCTGTGCGGCTGACCGGACACTGCACGGACGCCTACCTATTACAGTCGGGTGCGGCCCGCTGGGCTGACGGCGCGGCCTGCCCCGGCGCGGCCGAGCTGATTGCCCAGCTGCACGGTATCCACACGGCGGCGATGGCCTATGCGCTGCTCTGCGCCGTGGGCAAGGCTGACGAGACGGCCCGTCCCCTGCCCCCGCTGGTGGCCGAGGCTGTGGCGGCCATCCGGCAGAACTACATGGCCCTCTACGGCGTGGAGGAACTGAGCGAGCAGCTCGGCGTGACGAAGAGCCATTTGGTGCGGGTGTTCAAGCAGGAAATCGGTATCCCACCCGGAAAGTACATGACGAATGTGCGCATCGAGGCCGTGAAGGCGCTGCTGCTCAGTGATGAGTACAACCTGGATATGATCGCGGGCCTGACCGGGTTTTCCGGTGCAAACTACCTCTGCCGCGTGTTCAAGCGGGAGGTGGGCCTCTCCCCTGCCGCCTGGCGTGCCGCCGCTGCACCGCTGCCCGCCGTGCCCAAACTGCCGCCGCGCAGTCAGGAAATGTATGTGTAAAAGAGAGGCTTCCCCCTCGGGGGAAGGCATACAAAACAAATGCCCGATGCGGCTCGTCACAGCATCGGGCATTCTTACTTTATGAAATTTTATTTCGCGGTCTTATACCCATCGGGGTTGTGGCTCTGCCAGTTCCAGCTGTGGGCGCACATTTCCTCAATGCCGTACTGGGCCTCCCAGCCCAGCTCGCGCTTGGCCTTGCTGGGGTCGCACCAGCACTCGGCAATGTCGCCGGGGCGGCGCGGGTCGATGACGTAGGGAATCTCTTTGCCGCAGGCCTTGCTGAAGGCGTGGATGACGTCCAGCACGCTGTAACCGTGGCCGGTGCCCAGGTTGCAGATGAACAGGCCGGGCTTCTCTTCCAGCTTCTTGATGGCTGCCACATGGCCGCGGGCCAGGTCAACGACATGGATGTAGTCACGCACGCCGGTGCCGTCGGGCGTCGGGTAGTCGTTGCCAAAGACATGGACCTTCTCGAGCTTGCCGACAGCGACCTTGGCGATGTAAGGCACCAGGTTGTTGGGGATGCCGTTGGGATCCTCGCCAATCAGGCCGGACGGATGGGCACCGATGGGGTTGAAGTAACGCAGCAGCGCAACATTCAGCTCGGGATCCGCCTTGCAGCAGTCAGTCAGGATCTGCTCGGTGAACACCTTGGTTGTGCCGTAGGGGTTCGTGGTGCCGCCCACGGGGAAATCCTCGCGGATGGGCACGCTGGCGGGGTCGCCGTAGACCGTGGCAGAGGAAGAGAAGATGATGTTGTGGCAGTTGTGGCGGCGCATGACATCCAGGATGTTCAGCGTGCAGGCCAGGTTGTTGGAGTAGTACTCGATGGGCTTGGAAACGCTCTCGCCCACGGCCTTGTAGGCGGCGAACTGGATGACGCAGTCAATGTCCTCGTTCTCAGCAAAAATCTTCTCCACGGCGGCCTTGTCGGTCATGTCGGCCTCGACAAAGCGAAAATCCTTGCCGGCAATCTTCTTGACGCGGGCCAGGGCCTCGGGGCAGGAGTTGTAGTAGTTATCGGCCACGACGATGTCGTACCCTGCGGCCAGAAGTTCCACACAGGTGTGGCTGCCGATGTAACCGGCGCCACCGCTAACCAAAATTGCCATAACAGTCGTCTCCTTATATTTATGCTTTTGTTGCCTGTGGGCGGGCGCTCTGCCTGCCCTTTGTCACTATTTTACTTTTTCTGCGGTGATTCTGCAATAGAGGTTTTAGATTCTGCTTTATCTTTTTGTTGCCTGTTTTGCCGCTTAGCGGGCAGCCCCTGCTGGATGCGCCGGTAGGCCGACGGTGTGTGGCCTGTGGCTGCGCGGAATTTCTGGCTGAAATACGCGCCCGAGCAGTAGCCCATCTGGGCCGCGACCTCGCCGGGGGATGCCCCGCGTGCCAGCAGCTGGGCCGCATACTCGATGCGCATGGCGGAAAATTCCTCCATGGCCGTGCGGCGCAGCCGGGCGCGGAAGGCCTGCTGCAGCTGGGGCCGGGTACAGCCCAGGGCCTCGCAGACCTCGTCCACTTTCAACTCCCGTTCCAGGTTTTCGACAAAATAGGCGCGGGCATCCTCCACCAGGGCATTCTGGCGGCGCTCCCGCCGGACGCGGGCCACGGGGCGGCGCAGGCGGCGGCAGCGCCGGGCCAGCAGGATCAACAGGTTTTCCAGGTGGATGATGAACTGCTGCATCGCGCCGAAGGGCAGCTCCTCTTTTACGACGGGCCGCCCGCCCGGTACGGGCGCGGCGTCGAACAGCTCGTTGGCGGCGTTGGCCAGCCAGTTCAAATCGTGCTGCTCGGCGGGCTCGGCGTGGAGCATCGCACCCCGGAACCGATCCATGGCCGCGCCGGTGCAGTAAAAATCGATGCGCAGCGTCTCGGGCGGGACCTCCCCCACCGTCGTCATGGCGAACACCTCGCCGGGCTGGTGGAACAGAAGTCCGCCCGCCCGCAGCAGCACATGGCGGTCGTCGCAGCGTTCCTCAATGGTGCCGCTGCGCACAAAAATCAGCTGCCAGGCCTCGGTCTCGCTGGGCAGAAAGGAGTCGTCGGCGCGCCATTCGGTGGCGTGGGCGGCGGGAACCGCCTCGACCCGCAGCGGAAAATCATCGTTCAGCATGGGGCCTCCTTATGCCGCCACGGCTCCCGGCCAGGCGTCGGCGGTTTCGTCAGATGTGTCTGCCGTCAATTCACGCCGGAACACCCCCGGCTCGACCTGGGTCAGCAGCGGGAACTGTTCCAGCTCCGGACAGGTGTCGGTCAGGCCCAGGCAGTAGGCCGTCAGCGGGCTGATCTCCTTCGTGATCACGTCAAACCGGCTCGTGCCGTCGTCCTCGTAGGTGCTTACCATGATGTCGTTGGGGTAAGTCTCGGCCACGTAGTCTATCAATGTGCGGTCCACATAGGGGTCGCCGCTGCCCTCGTAAAGGTCAGGTGCTCCGAACAGGTGCAGAATTTCGTGGGCGTAGGTCGCCGGGCTTTCCCGCTCACCGTCGGTGTAGGCGTCGTGGCGGTACAGGCAGCTGTACTCATAGTAGAAATACTCGCCATCGTCGGCATAGTGGGCCATTGTGAAGGACGTGCCGCTGATGGGTAGGTAGAACAGAAATCCGATGTGCCGCGTGCCGTAGACCGCCAGGCGGCTGTCCGCGGCCAGCGACTCACACAGGGCGTCCATTTCCTCAATGAAGGCGGTGCTCTCGTCGGAATCCTCGCCCCCGCGCATGGCAGACTGCACAAGATAGCTGCGGGTCAGGGCGGCGTTGCTGCCATCCTCGGTGCGGTCACAGATCAAATCCGGCATCACGCCGTAGCTTTCGGCCTGGGCTGTGATCCAATCCACGGCCATCCGGGTTTGCTGCACGGCGGCGGTGCGGTCGGCCTCGTCCCAGGTCAGGCCGCGGGCGGCGTCGTTCAAAAAGACACTGACCAGCACCGTCGGCTCACTCAATAGGGACGCGCTGCCGTATTTTTTTTGCTCCTCGGTAAAGGTGGGCGTCGGTTCCGGCGTCGGCGTGGCGGCAGGGCTTTCGGCCTTCGGCGGCTCGGCCGGGATGCGCTGCACCGTCACTTGGGCTGCGCAGCCGCAGAGTAGCGCCACGGCCAGCAGCAGGACGGCCATTTTTTTGTACATGGCGGGCCTCAAATTTCCAGAACGGCCTTACCGTCGTGGTCGGCCAGTTCCAGCGTGACCTCGCGGCCATCCAGTCGGCCATCCACCAGTGCCTCGGAGACCGGGTCCTCGATGGTCTTGCGGATGGTGCGGCGCAGTTCACGCGCACCGTACTTGGTGGAGCTTTCGGCTACGATGTCCGCCAACGCGGGCTGGCCGTAGTGCAGCGTGATACCGTGGGCGGCCAGGCCGGGCTTGTACTCGTCCAGCATTAGCGCGGTGATTTTTTCAAGGTTTTCTTCGCTCAGCGGGTGGAAGGTGATGATCTCGTCCACGCGGCCGATGAACTCGGGGCGCAGGAACTCCTGCAGCGCCTTCATGCTGCGGTCCGCGCTGGCGACCTCTGCCTTTTTGCCAAAGCCTGTTGCCCCGGCTGTGTCGGTGGAGCCTGCGTTGGACGTCATGCAGATGACCGTGTTGGAAAAGTCCACCGTGCGGCCCTGGGCGTCGTTGATCTTGCCCTCGTCCAAAATTTGCAGCAGGATATTCATGACGTCAGGATGCGCTTTTTCGATTTCGTCAAACAGCACGACGCTGTACGGATGGCGGCGCACCTTCTCGGTCAGCTGCCCGGCCTCGTCGTAGCCGACATAGCCCGGAGGCGAGCCGATCAGGCGGGACACCGCATACTTTTCCATATACTCGCTCATGTCGATGGAGATAAGCGGGTCAACAGTGTCAAACAGCTGGTTTGCCAGCTGCTTGACCAGCTCGGTTTTGCCGACGCCGGTGGGGCCGACGAAGATGAAACTTGCCGGGCGGTGGCGGCCGGACAGGTCCGCCCGGGCGCGTTTGATGGCCCCGGCCACGGCATGGACGGCCTCGTCCTGGCCGATGATGTGGGCTTTCAGGGCATCTTCCAGCCCTTGCAGGCGGCCGTACTCGGTCTCCTTGATCTTCACGGCAGGCACACCGGTCCACAGCTCAATGACCTGGGCCACGTCGTCCATCGTGACTTCAATTTCAGCCACTTTCAGCTGCAGGGCGGGCAGCTTTTCGCGCTGCTTCGCCAAATCGGTCTTGACCTGGGCCAGCGCCTCGTAGTCGATGGCGGCGTCCTGGCCGTTCTGCGGCTCGGGGTTTTCCAGCTCGTGCTCGCGGGCTTCCAGGTCGGCCACGGTGCGCTGCGTCTCGATCAGTTCGGTGATTTCGGGGTGGCGCAGGTTGCAGCAGGCGCAGGCCTCGTCCAACAGGTCAATGGCCTTGTCGGGCAGGAAACGGTCGGTGATGTACCGCTCGGACAGCTTGACGATGCTCGTCACGATGGGATCCGGCACGCGGACGCAATGATGCTTCTCGTAGTAAACGCGGATGCCCTTGATGACCTCGATGGTGTCCAGCAGCGACGGTTCCTCGACCTTGACGGGCTGAAAACGGCGTTCCAGCGCGGAGTCTTTCTCGATATATTTGCGGTATTCGGTAAAGGTCGTCGCGCCGATGACTTGCATCTGCCCGCGGGAGAGCGCGGGCTTCATGATGTTGGCAGCATTCATCGAGCCGTCCGAATCACCGGCACCCACGATGGAGTGAATCTCATCGATGAACAAAATGATGTTGCCGGCGGCCTTGACCTCGCTGATAAGGCCCTTGACGCGCTGCTCAAACTGGCCGCGGAACTGGGTGCCGGCGACGAGGGAGGTCATATCCAGCAGGAAAATCTCCTTGTCCTGCAAACGCGCAGGGACTTTGCCCTCGGCAATGCGCTGGGCAATGCCCTCGGCAATGGCAGTCTTGCCGACACCGGCCTCGCCGATGAGGCAGGGGTTGTTCTTCTGGCGGCGGCAAAGAATTTGGATCGTGCGGTAAATTTCGCGGTCGCGGCCAATGATGCGGTCGGTCTTGCCGTCGCGGGCCTTCTGGGTCAGGTTCTCGCAGTAGGTATCCAGGAACTTGCGGCGGGGAGCCTTGTCCTTCTTGCCGTTTTTGCCCTTGGCGTCGTCAGCTTTCTGCTGGCGCGCACCAAAGCCGAAGGGAAAAACCGGGCTGCCGCCGGGGACAAAATCGTCCTGCGGGGCGTTCTCGTCGCCGCCGTCGGTCATATCGCCGCCCATTAGGGGGGCCATCATGCCGGAGTCGGCGGCCTCCTGCAAAAAGCTGGACATACGCTCTTCCATGCTCTCCAGGTCCTGGTCGGACATACCGAACTGTTTCATCAGGTCATCCACCGGCTGGATGTGCATAGCACGCGCGCAGGTCAGGCAGTAGCCCTCCTGGATGGCCTTGCCGTTTTCCAGCCGCTGCACAAAGACGACGGCCGGGCGTTTCTGGCATTTAACACAAAGCATATACTTCACCTCTATGGAAAGTGCCGCATGGGCACGTGGGATTGCTGAAAATTTATAGGGGCGTCCTCGACGCTCTGCGGCGGCATGGGGGCATGCCGCCCTACGCACCACCGAGAAAGGGATTGTAGGGCGGGGTGCCCCACCCCGCCGTACCACCTTATTACTATTATCAAGCAAACCCTGCCAAAATGCAAGTTTTGGCGGGGTTTGTTCAAAAAATGTTTAATAATGGACTAAAAACGGATTGAACGCGCCAAAAAAGCTGTACCCGACGCTGCGCTGCAATACGGTGGTGTTCAGCCAGTCCAGCCCGCCCGCGGTGACGCTGACGAGGAACCAGAGCACCAGAGCCAGCAGCCAGCAGTCCAGCGCGCCGGTGCACAAGCCCAGTGCCAGGCCCAGCAGGCGGTTGACGCCGCCTACCAGCGGCACGCCGTTGATGCCGCGCAGCAGACGTACCAGCAGGGCGAACACCCACCGTACCACGACGCAGAGCAGCACGAACAGAACGACCTGCACCAGCGGCAGGAAAAGCGGCTCCAGCAGTGCGGTGATTTTTTCCGGCAGCTGGTCGCCTGCGGTTTGCAGCCCGGCGGCCACGGCAGTGCGCAGGCTTTCCGGTAAAAAGTCCAGCCCCTGCACGGCAGCGGCAATGTCTCCGCCCGACTGTGCCACGGCCTGATCCACCTTGTTGGCGATGGCGTCGCTGAAGAAGCGCTGGTAAATTTCTGGGGCCAGCGCGCGGCTGCCCCATACGGCAATGCCCACGCCCAGCACCGCGCCAATCAGCTCAGCCAGCCCGGCAAGGAATCCCTTCTGCCAGCTTTTGACCGCGGCGAAGGAAAACACGATAAGGAAGAGAATATCATAGAGAATAGCGGGAGAAAATGACATAGATGGGTACTTCTTTCTGTGTAAATGTTTTGGGGTGCGAATGGCTTCCCCCAAGGGGGAGGGCTTTTAGTTCGGTGCCTCCAGCACGCTGGCCCTGCTCCCGGTAAACACCAGCGTCTGGGCGGCGTCCAGCACGGCCAGAGGGCGGGCATCGAGGCTGCTCTGCACCCACTTTTGCACGCCGTCGTAGCCGAAGCACTCCACAGCGTTGGGGCACAGTAAATAGATATCCGTGTCGGTGGCCGACACGCCAAACGCCTGCCGGGCGGGAATTTCCGCCATGGCAGCCAGGTTTTCATCCAGAGTGACCAGGCTGTTGCCGCCGCGCACATTCAGCAGCAGCGCGGTCTGGCGGCGGCCCGGTGCGGCACTTTGCAGCGTGGCACCGCCAAAATCATACCGCGAGGTCTCGGTGCCGGTGCGGGGGTCCAGCACGGCAATGTAGGTGTCAAACACCGCCATGACGCGGCTCTCGCTCTGCCAGTCCAGCCGCAGCAGCATACTCCCCTGCTGGGCCGTGTAGACCGGACCTTCGGTGTCGGCGTCGGTGTTCATAAAATAGACCGAACAGCTCAACTGGCCCTCGCGGGCGGCCAGCATCCCGGCGGCAAATTTGCGGCTGTCGGGGGCAAAATCCACCGCGATGGGGGTGCCGTCGGACTGGGTCATCTCCCAGCTGTACGTCTGCCGCATCGAGGGGTCATAGATGCGCACCTGGGCGGCGTAGCGGCCCGACTCGGTCACAACGGCCAGCGAGTTATTGTTGGACATGGCGCAGAGCAGGATGCCGCTGTCAAAATTCTGGGAGTAGAGCGTGCGGGTGCGGCTGCACACGGTCAGCTCATTGCCCGCGCGGTTGTACACGGCAAAGCGGGTACCGCCCACGGCCAGCACCGGCCGCGCGTAGGATGGCTGCAAGCTGAGGATTTTGGATCCGTAGGCCGAGTAGACGAGCACGTCCTCGGCCCCCAGCTCCACAAAGCCCCCGGCCAGCGGCTCGATTTGCAGCGGGTCGGTGATACCGGTGGTGGCGGGCCAGCCGCCGTCGGTGCGGTCGATGTACAAAATGGCGCTGTCGATGGTATCGCCCAGCAGCGCCAGCGACGCGGAGAGCGTACCGGTCATGACCACGACGGCCACGGCCAGCGCGGCGATAACGACAGCGAAGAACACCCGCCGCCGATGCTGCCGCTGCTTGTAGAGCGGTGTCAGGGACTTGAGCCGCGCGGCGGTCTCCCCTGCTGCGGGGTCAGGCGTTTTGGGCGGGGGCGCACCGCGCCGCACCGGCTTAGGCACGCGCAGGCTGATATCCCCGCTGGTGCCGCGGATACCGGCTTCGGGGGCTTGCCCCTGTTCCCGCGCCAGCATCCGCTGCCGCCGCGCCAACCGTTCTTTTTCCGATTTGTTCATGGGGCGGGCCTCCTTTCGTTACGGTATCGCATTGTAGGGCGAGCAGGAGCTTGCGGGCGGGGTTATGCCCCGCCCCTGCATACAGAATCCGTGGGGGCGCATTCCATAGGCGCCCGCGGGGCGTCGAGGACGCCGCCCCCCTACAAAACGGCGTTCAGTCTCGGATACTCTACCTTCTCCAAAAACAACCCCTTTGCGGGCAGCGTCGGCCCGGCCTGGCGGCGGTCGCGGCTTTCCAGCAGGGCCGGGATGCTTTCCGGCGTGCGCTTGTGCAGCCCGGCGTCCACCAGCGTGCCCGCCAGGATGCGCACCATATTATACAGGTAGCCGTCCGCCGTGACGGAAATGACAATTTGATTGCCATTTTGTATAACGGTACAATCTGTAATCATCCGTACTGTGTCGCCGTGGGCGGCAGCGCTGGAACCTGACGCACAGAGCGCCGAGAAATCATGCGTGCCTACGAACTGTTTTGCGGCGACCTGCATGGCGGTCACGTCCAGCGGCGGGCCGACCCGGTAACAGGTGTCGAAGGTGAAGGGGTCATCGACCCGCGCATTTAAAATATAGTAGTGGTAGGTCTTGGCGTGGGCGGCGTACCGCGCGTGGAAGTCGTCCGGCACAGGCTGGATGTCTACCGCGCGGATATCCGGCGGCAGATGCGCGTTGAGCGCGGGCACCAGCTTTGCCATGGGCACCTTGCCAGTATAGCAGAAACTGAGCGCGAAACGCCGCGCATGGACGCCGGAATCGGTGCGGGAGCAGCCTTTTACATCGGGCCGCTGGCCCAGCACCGCCTGCATGGCGTCCTGCAAGACCGCGCACACCGTCGGTGCGTTGGGCTGCACCTGGAAACCGGCGTAGCGGGTGCCTTTGTAGCTTATCCAGAGTAGATAATTCATAGTAAGAACTGTGTAGGGGCCGGGTATGCCCGGCCCGGTCGTGTAAGAAAAGCGGGTACTTGCGGGAAAGCTGCGGGCCGGACATATCCGGCCCCTACAGGGCGGCAAAATCTTACGCCAACCCCGGCACAAACAACCGTGTGCAGGCAATGACTACCAACGCCACCGTGATTACCACCAGGCAGCGGAAATCCTCGCTCGTGAATTTCAGCTGCTTCAGCCGGGTGCGGCCCTCGCCGCCGTGGTAGCAGCGGCATTCCATAGCCATGGCCAGCTCGTCCGCGCGGCGGAACGCAGAGATGAACAGCGGAATCAGAATGGGCACCAGCGCCTTGATGCGCTGGGTGAAGGTGCCGCTGTCCAGCATGGCACCGCGGGCCTTCTGGGCGTTCATGATTTTTTCCGTCTCTTCGATCAAAGTCGGGATGAACCGCAGCGCGATCGTCATCATCATCGCCAGCTCATGCACGGGAAAATGCAGTTTCGCCAGCGGGCGCAGCAGGCTCTCGATGGCATCGGTCAGCACAATCGGGCTGGTCGTGTAGGTCAACAGGCTCGTGCCCGCGATCAGTGCGCAGACGCGTACCGCCAGCAGGATCGCGTACTTGACACCCTCAATATAAATGTTCAAAACCCAGAAGTGTACCAGCGGCTCCCCCTGCCCCGTGACGAAGAACAGGTTCAGCACCGCCGTAAAAATGACGATGGGCACGATGGGCTTTAAGCTCTTCAAAATCATCTTGCCGGGAATTTGCGCGATTTTGTACAGCGCCGCCAAAAGCGCAATGGACAGCGTCAGCCCCAGCGGATTCGGCGCAACAAACAGCACGACGATGTAGGCAATCGTGGCGACCAGCTTTAACCGCGGGTCGCAGCGGTGCAGCACAGAATGCCCGGGAAAATGCTGACCGATCGTGATATCTTTAAGCATTTACTGCACCTCCCCTGCCTGCTTGGCGGCCAGCGCCTTTTGGATGGTCTTGACCGCATAGGGTATCGTGTAGACGTCTGCGGGGATGTCAAGCCCCATCTGGCGCAGCTTTAAGAAGATCTGCGTGACCTGCGGCACAGACAGCCCCAGCTCCAGCAATTCCTGTGCGCGGGCAAAGACGTTTTCTACCGTGTCATACATGGCGATTTTGGCGCGGTGCATGACCAGCACGCGGTTGGCGTACTTGGCAATATCTTCCATCGAGTGGCTGACCAGCAAAACCGTGATGCCGGTTTTTTTGTGGTAGTCCTTGATCTGGCTCAAAATCGTGTCGCGGCCCTCGGGGTCCAGGCCCGCGGCGGGTTCATCCAGCACCAGCACGCGGGGGTGCATGGCCATAACGCCCGCAATCGCAACGCGGCGCTTCTGCCCACCCGAAAGCTCGAAGGGGCTTTTTTCCAGCAGCTCATCCGATAAACCGACGAAGGCGGCGGCCTCCTTGACACGGCGCTGGATCTCGGCCTCGTCAAGGCCCATGTTGCGCGGGCCGTAGGCGATATCCTTGGCGCAGGTTTCCTCGAACAGCTGGTACTCAGGGTACTGCATGACCAGACCGACGAGAAAACGGAAGCTGCGCAGGTCAGCGCCCTGTTCCCACAGGTCTTTGCCGTCCACAAGGACGCGGCCCGACGTGGGGCGGTTCAGGCCGTTGAAATGGCTGATCAGCGTAGACTTGCCGCTGCCGGTGGAGCCGATGATGCCGACAAAATCGCCTTCCTCGACGGTGAAAGACACGTCGTCCAGCGCCTTGGTAGCGTCGGGCATCCCCAGGTTGTAGATGTAGCTTAAGTTTTCTACACGAATGATTTCGGACATAGTGATTCCTTTCCCGCCGGATACAGCCCTGGTGTGGTGCCGTTCCGGCATACGTGGGATGTTTCTGAACGAAAGGCTTCCCCCATCGGGGGGAAGCAGTCAGCGGCTTGCCCGCTGACTGCTGAGGGGCAGGTATGCGGATACTGCCCGTGAGCGGGATATCTCCGTGAGGCCGCCCCTCATCCGACCTCGCTTCGCTCGGCCACCTTCCCCCTCGGGGGAAGGCAGGGTTACTTCAGCAGCTTAAACAGTTCCTCCGCGCACGCCTCCGGCGTAATCACGTTCTCCGGCATCGGGATCCCGGCCTTGACCAGCTCGTCGCGCAGCTCGGCGGCCTGGGGTACATCCAGATGGTAACTGTGCAGCTTCTCGGTCTGGCTGAACACCTGCTCGGGCGTGCCCTCCATTACGATGCGGCCCCGGCTCATGACCAGCACGCGGTCAGCCTGGGCGGCTTCCTCCATATAGTGGGTGATGGACACGATGGTGATGCCCGCCGCCCGCAGCTGGTGGATGGTTTTCATGACCTGGGCGCGGCCGTGGGGGTCTAGCATGGCGGTGGACTCATCCAGCACCAGGCAGTCGGGCCGCATGGCGATAACGCCCGCGATGGCGACGCGCTGCTTCTGGCCGCCGCTCAACTTATACGGCGCAGCATCGCGTTTTTCGTAGATGCCGGCCAACTTCATGGCCTCGTCGATGCGGGTGCGGATCTCCTCCGGCGGCACGCCAAGGTTCTCCGGCGCAAAGGCCACGTCCTCTTCAACGATGGTCGCTACGATCTGGTTGTCGGGGTTCTGGAACACCATGCCGACCTTCTGGCGTACATCGTAGAGGTGGTCCTCGTTGCGGGTGTCCATACCCTCGACCAGCACCGTGCCCGCTTCTGGCAGCAGAATGGCATTGAAATGCTTTGCCAGCGTGGACTTGCCGCAGCCGTTCGCGCCCAGCACGGCCACGAACTCGCCGCGCCGGATGTCAACGCTGACGCCGTCGACGGCGTAGGTCGGCTGCTCCGGGTCATAGCGGAAGTGTACATCCTGCACCTGTAAAATGGATTCCTGATTTGGCATAATTACTTCTCCCAAATAGCCGTTGCGCCGCAGGGCACAACGCCGCCGGTGGCGGAGACCGGCAGGCCGATCTCATCACAGTGGGTGTGGCCGCCCTGGATGGGGCAGAGCGTCGTCTTGACGATGTACTCCATGACCGCCGGGCTCAGACCCTCGGTGTAGGAGTTGATGGCAAAAAACAGCGGGTCGTCGCTCAGCACCTGCTCGGTCAGGGTGATGAGGTCGTAGACGTTGTCCTCCAGCTTCCAGATTTCGCCGCCCGGGCCGCGGCCGTAGCTCGGCGGGTCCATGATGACGGCGTCGTACCTGCTGCCGCGGCGGATTTCCCGCTGTACAAACTTGACGCAGTCGTCAACGATCCAGCGGCAGGGGCGGTCAGCCAGGTTACTGGCGGCAGCATTCTCCCGCGCCCAGGCCACCATGCCTTTGCTGGCATCCACATGGGTGACGGAGGCACCCGCAGCCAGACAGGCCAGCGTCGCGCCGCCCGTGTAGCCGAAGAGGTTCAGCACACGGATGGGGCGGCCAGCGGCCTTGATTTTTTCCTGGTACCAGGCCCAGTTCACGGCCTGCTCCGGGAAAACGCCGGTGTGCTTGAAGCCGGTGGGGCTGACGATGAGGGTCAGGTCATTCCAATGAATCTGCCATTTCTGGGGCAGCTTTTTGTGGTAATTCCACTGGCCGCCGCCCTTGGCGGAGCGGTAGTAGACGGCATCGGCCTTGGCCCACAGCGGGCTGGCCTCGTCGTTTTTCCAGATGACCTGCGGATCGGGACGAATGAGCAGGGTCTGGCCCCAGCGCTCCAATCGGTTGTGGTTGGTGGCATCCAGCAGCTCATAATCCCGCCAGGTATCAGCAGGGCGCATAAGCAAATCTCCTTTATCTATTCAACAGGTTAAAACATACTCGTCTGGCCGCTGTCCTCTTCGTCGAAGCGCTTGGGCACGGCCATATGCAGGTGTTCGTAGGCAAGGCGGGTCACGCAGCGACCGCGCGGGGTGCGGGTCAGCATGCCCATCTGCATCAGGTAGGGCTCGCAGACATCGTAGAGCGTGACGCTCTCCTCGCCCAGCACGGCGGCCAATGTATCCAGGCCAACCGGTCCGCCGTTGTACATTTCGATGATGGCGCGGAGCAGGCTGCGGTCCAGCTCGTCCAGGCCCAACTCGTCAATGTCCATCCATTTGCGGGCGGCAATGGCGGTCTCACCGTCGATGGTGCCGTCGCCCTGCACGGTGGCAAAGTCGCGGGCACGCTTGAGCATACGGTTGGCGATGCGCGGCGTGCCGCGGGCGCAGCGGGCCAGTTCCAGTGCGCCTTCCTCGGTGATGGGCACGCCCAGGATGCCGGCGCTGCGCATGATAATACGGCCCAGCTCCTTCGGGCTGTACAGCTCGAGCTTGAGCAGGATGCCGAAGCGATCACGCAAGGGCCCTGTCAGCTGGCCCGCGCGGGTCGTGGCACCCACCAGCGTAAAGCGCGGCAGGTTGATACGGATGCTTTGTGCGCTCGGGCCTTTGCCAATCATGATATCCAGCGCGAAATCTTCCAGCGCCGGGTACAAAACTTCCTCAACCTGGCGGGACAGGCGGTGAATCTCGTCGATGAAGAGAATGTCGCCCTCCTGCAGGTTCGTCAGCAGGGCGGCCAGGTCGCCGGGCTTTTCGATGGCGGGGCCGGAGGTAATGCGGATCTGCACGCCCATCTCCTGTGCCACGATGCCGGCCAGCGTGGTTTTGCCCAGACCCGGCGGGCCGTAGAGCAGGATGTGGTCCATCGGCTCGCCGCGCTGCTGCGCCGCCCGCAGGTAGACTTTCAGGTTGCCCTTGGCCTTCTCCTGGCCGACGTAATCGTCCAGCGTTTTCGGGCGCAGGCTGATTTCCTCGGCGTCGGCGGCGCTCATATCGGGGCTGACGAGGCGGCTGGGGTCAACGGTATATTCCTGGTTCAATTCGGCACTCCCCTTCTGTTACACGCGCGACAGGCTGCGCAGCGCAATGGTGATGATCTCCTGCACGGAGAGCGTTTCGTCCACGCGGGCCACAGCGGCAGCGGCGTCGCTGGCCGAGTAGCCCAGGCTGACGAGGGCGGCCACGGCCTGGGCCGGGGCGCTGGAGGGCGCGGGGGTCGCAATATTGCCGGAGAAGCCGGTACCGGCAGCCAGCCCCCTGCCAACCTTGTCTTTCAGCTCCAGGGCGATGCGCTGGGCCAGCTTCGGTCCGACGCCGGATGCCTTGGTGAAGGCCTTGTGGTCGCCGCTGGACGCCGCGAGGGCGACTTTTTCCGGCGTCATGATGGACAAAATCGACAGTCCGGCCTTGGGGCCGACGCCGGTGACGTCGGTCAGCATCTTGAAACAGTCGCGCTGTTCCTCGGTGGCAAAGCCGTAAAGCGAGACGTCATTCTCGGTCACGTTCATGATGGTGTAAACGGTGCCCTCCTGCCCGACGGAGGGCAGGGCTTCGCCGGTGGTGGCGGGTATCTGGACAAAATAGCCGACCCCGGCGCAGCTTATGACGACGGAATCCAGCGATTTTTTAATGATTTTTCCGGTCAGACAGTAAATCATGGTTGATCCTTCTTTTATAGGGGGGATTTGTTACCGCACAGGTGTGCCCATCAGGCGGCTGCGGCTGCAATGGCAGTGGGCAATCGCCATGCCCAGGGCGTCGGCGGTGTCGTCGGGCTTGGGGATGGTTTCCAGATGGAGCATCATGCGGGTCATTTCCTGAATCTGCTTTTTCACGGCCTTGCCATACCCGGTGATAGCCTGCTTGACCTGCATGGGGGTGTACTCATAGATCGGCACGCCGCACTGGGCAGCCGCCAGCAGAATGACGCCGCGGGCCTCAGCCACGCCGATGACGGTGGTTTGGTTGTGCTGGTAGTACAGCTTTTCGATGGAGAGGGCTTCGGGCTGGTAGCGCTTGCAGATATCCAGCACACCCTCGTAAATTTCGACGAGCCGCTGTTCAAAGGGCGTGTCTTTTTCAGTGATGACCGCGCCGTACCCGATGGGGGCAAAGCGGTTGCCGATGTATTCCACAACGCCCCAGCCAACAATAGCATACCCAGGGTCGATGCCTAAAACGCGCATGGTCCTATACCTCCCCACTATAACTGATATAGTATAGCATAAAATCGGGGGTACGTCCACTGCCTGCAAATAAAAAAGGCTTCCCCTTTGGGGAAGCTGTCCGCAGCGCGGACTGATGAAGGGCGACTTACCGCTATTGCCTCTTCACGGGTTACTGTGGCACACGCGCCTCTCATCTGGCCCTGCGGGGCCACCTTCCCTAAGGGGGAAGGCAAAGAGCTACCACCCAATCTGCCTTTTCGCCGCCCTCAGTGCTTTCCGCAGCGGGCGGTACAGCACCAGCATGATGGCAAAATTGCCGACGCCGTGCATGGCGTCGTAGCTTAACCCACTCAGCCACCAGCTCAAGGCAAAGGCGGGGGCTTTACTGCCTTACCCCTTCATTTGCTCCTTATGATATTGCAGCGTATACAGCTGGTAATACCGCCCATGCTTTGCCAGTAGCACCTGATGGTTCCCCTGCTCCAGAATCTTGCCGTGGGACAATACAATGATATTGTCCGCGTGCTGGATGGTGGAAAGCCGGTGTGCCACGATCAGCATCGTGCCGACAGAACGCATTTTTTCCAAACTATCCTGAATCAACAGCTCGGTCTCGGTGTCAATATTCGCCGTGGCTTCGTCCAATATCATGACGCTGGGCTTGTGGATGATGGTCCGCGCAAAGCTCAGCAGCTGCCGCTGACCAGCCGAGAAATTGTTGCCGCGCTCGCGGACCTCCTCGTCGAGGCCGTGGTCCAGCTTGTCAATGAACTTATCGGCGTTGACATAACGGCAGACCTGCATGATCTCCTCGTCGGGGATGCCTTCTTCCCGTAGGACGATATTGCTGCGGATCGTGCCCGAGAAGAGGAACACATCCTGCAGCATCTGGCCGAAGTGGCGGCGCAGCGACGAAATTTTGATTTTGCGGATGTCGATGCCGTCAATTAAAATCTCGCCCTTCTGGAACTCATAGTTGCGGCAGATCAGCGACAAAATCGTGCTCTTGCCCGAGCCGGTGGAGCCGACAAAGGCCACCGTCTCCCGGGGGTTCACGTGGAACGACACGCCCTGCAAGACCCACTCGCCGGGGATGTAGCTGAACCAGACGTCGCGGAACTCAATGTCGCCCTTCACCTCGTCCAACTCAACGGCGTCGGGTGCGTCCACCATCTTGGGCTGAATGTCCATGATGGAGAACACCTTCTCCGACGAGGCCAGCGCCGATTGCAGCCAGTTGAACTGCTCGGCCAGATTCTGGATGGGGGTGAAGAACTTGGAGATATACATATAAAAGGTAACGATAGTGCCGCCGGAAATCGTCTGCCCCAAAAACGTCGCGCCGGTCAGGTGGCCCATGCCGCCCAGGTAAAACAGACACAGGATCGAGCAGATGTACAGCATATACACCAGCGGCCGGAACACGCCGAAGACAAAAATCTGCTCCTGGTTGGCCTTGGCAAGCCGCTGGCTTTTCTCGCGGAACTCCGCCATTTTTTCATCCTCGCGGCCGAAAATCTGCGTGACCTTGATGCCGGAAAGATTTTCCGACAGGTAGGTGTTGATATCCGTCGTCGCGTCCTTGACCTTGCGGTAGGCGCGGCGGGAAAATTTGCGGAAAATCACCGTGAAAATCACGATGAACGGCACAAAGCACAGCACCATCAGCGTCAGCTCATAGTTGAGGGACAGCATGGCGATGAGAATGCCGAGGATGACGAAGATGTTCTTGGCCAGCGTGACCAGCAGGTTCGTGAACATCATCGAGATAGCGTTCGTGTCGTTGGTCACGCGGGTGACGAGCTTGCCGACCGGGATTTCGTTCAGCTGCTCGTGGGCCAGCGACTCAATGTGGGTGAACAGATCTTCGCGCAGGTCGGAGATAATGCGCTGGCCGACGCGCTGCAAAATGACGGCCTGGAAGTAGGTGCTTGCCATCGAAAACACCAGCACGCCCGCATAGACGGCCACGCCCGCAAAGAGGCGCGGCAGCGCAAACTCCCCGGCCACCAGTTCTTCCAGCGCACCGACGATGAGGGGCGAGATAATGTCGTAGGCAATCGAGAACAGCATCAGGAACAGCACAACGACAAATTTTGCCCAGTAAGGCTTGGCGTACCCGGCCAGGCGGCGCAGGATTTCGCCGTCCTTCATCGTGCGCTCAAAGCCCATCGTCTCCTTTTTGTCCTTGACAAGGGCGTAGGCAAAAATCAAAATGGCCGTGACCGTGCCGATGACGGCCCCGACGAGAAGCAACGGATTCAGGTTAGCCATTGCCGTCACCTCCCACTTCATCTTCCAGCTTTTGCAGGTCTACCATGCGGCGGTATTCGTTGCAGGTACGGTACAATTCGTCGTGCGGGCCTACGGCCTCCACCCTGCCGTCCTCGATAAAGATGATTTTGTCCAGCTGCTCCACCGTGGAAATACGGTGGGCAATCAGCAGGGTGGTCTTGCCCGCGCGGCTCGTTTTCAGGTTGTCGAGGATGATGCGCTCGGTGCGGGTATCGACTGCCGAGACCGAGTCGTCCAGAATCAAAATCGGTGCGTTTTTCAGCAGTGCCCGGGCAATCGAAATACGCTGCTTCTGCCCGCCGGAAACGGTCACGCCGCGCTCGCCGAGGACGGTTTCGTAGCCATCTTTAAAGTCCACGATGTTGTCCCGCACATCGGCCAGCGCGGCGGCGCGGTCAATGTCCTCCCGGCTGGCGTCGTCCACGCCGAAGCCGATGTTGTGGGCAATCGTGTCCGAGAACAGGAAGTTATCCTGCGGCACATAGGCGCAGGCGTTGCGCACCGAATGGATGGACACGGTGTTCACGTCCTGCCCATCCACAAACAGCGTGCCGTCGGGCACATTGTAGGTGCGCAGCAGCAGATCTACCAGCGCGGTTTTGCCCGCGCCGGTCTTGCCCACGATGCCGACGCTCTCCCCCGGTGTGATGGAAAAGGAAATATCCTTCAAAACATCGTACTCGCCGTCCGGGTAGCGGAAGTTCAGATGGCGGAACTCGATGCCGCCGCGGGGATTTTTCAAATCGGCCACGCCGTCACGGTCGGCCACATCGATGGGCGCGTCCAGCAGCTCGGTAATGCGGTTCAGCGATGCTTTGCCGCGGGCGGTCTTTTCAATCAGCATCGAAATCGCCATGATGGGCCAGACGATGGCCTCAAAGTAGCCGATGTACTCCACCAGCTGGCCCGCGTTGAACTGGCCCCGGTAGACGAGCCAGCCGCCGTAACCGAGGATAACGCAGATGACCGATTCAACAAACAGGGTGACGAGGACCTCCAACAGTGTGGCAATTTTTGTATAGGTAACGTTGATTTCCTCGTTTTCCTTGTTTAACTTGCGGAACGCCATCAGCTCTTTCAGCTCTTTGACAAACGCCTTGATGACCGCAATGCCGGAGAAATTTTCCTGCGCAAAGTCCGATAGGTCGGAAAATGCCTGCTGGCGTTCCTCCCAACGCTTGGTCATGACCTGGCTCATCACGGTGCCAATGGCGAACATGACCGCCGCCGGGATCAGGGCCAGCAGCGTGAGTTTGATGTCCATGCGCCACATTTTGACCAGCGCCAGAATGCCCAGCACCGACGCATCAAAGAACATGAGGATGCCGTCGCCGAAGCACTCTTGGATGGTGTCCAGGTCGTTGGTATACAGGCTCATCAGGTTGCCTACTTTGTTGACCTGGTAATACTGCTGGGACAGCTGGCGGCTGTGGTCAAACATCTGCTCCCGCAGGTCGGCCTCCACCCGGACCGCCGAGCCGAAGAAACAAACGCGCCACAGAAAACGCCCGATGACCATGAGCACCACAATGTAGATCATGGGCAGGCAGATGTGTTGGAACAGCACTTCTTTGGTGAAGGCCATCGTCTGGCCGTCCACCACCACCTGCCCCAGGTTTACACCGTTGATGACCAGCCGGTACAGCTCCGGGATGAGAAGCTGGATATAATCCACCGTCAGCAGCGACAGAATACCCAAAAGCAGTACAGGCGCGTGCTTGAGGTAGTAGCGGTTGATATACTTGCCGAAAATCACGGCGGTTCTCCCTCCTTTTATACACACATTGCGGCCAGAGCCGTAAATATTCAGTATATCGTACCAGCGCGGATTCGTCAAGCGTCGCACAAAGAAAAGCGCCCTGTGCCGAACAATGGCACAGAGCGCGGAGAAGGCAGCGTGTTTTACGCGCCGAACACCTTGGTGTAGTCGGCCTGGAACTTCTCAATGCCGGCATCCGTCAGCGGGTGGTGGAGCATCTGCTCGATAACTTTGTAGGGCACCGTGGCAATGTCCGCCCCGGCCAGGGCGCAGTCCGTCACATGGATGGGGTTGCGCACGCTGGCGGCAATGATCTGAGTCTCGATATCGGGATAGTTGAGGAACATATCGTGGATCGTCTCGACCAGATCAATGCCCGGCTGGCCGATATCGTCAAGACGACCCAGGAAGGGGCTGACGTAAGCTGCCCCCGCGCGGGCGGCCAGCAATGCCTGGTTGGCACTGAAAATCAGCGTGCAGTTGGTGGGGATGCCCTCGGCGGACAGCACCTTGATGGCCTTTAACCCCTCGGCAGTCATGGGGATTTTTACCACCATGTGCTTCGGGTCCAGCGCG
>ENA-ORCP01000016-ORCP01000016.1-human-gut-metagenome-genome-assembly--contig:-NODE-16-length-107835-cov-10.787403_pt1 | contig 107835 bp, 86 predicted proteins | sample MGYA00242990_ERZ507991 | MGnify/ENA primary metagenome ERZ507991 (study PRJEB26167, sample SAMN06115496) | human gut metagenome | host: Homo sapiens | place: China:Henan | collected 2015-05-07... | reverse complement strand
CGGAGAACTGCGGCTATGTTCTGGCCCCGGCAGAAGACCCCTTTGAGGTAGCTATGCGGAAGCGGGAGGCGGGCTATACCTGATGCAGTTGGCTGAATGATTTTGAGAAATTCCGGCAATGCTTCCCGCGAGGTGAAGGATATGCTGTTTTTCTTGGGCGGCGCCGGATATGTGCTCCTGGAGCTATTGTACCGGGGGCGAAGTCACTACAGTATGTTTCTGGCAGGGGGTGTATGCTTTCTGCTGCTGGGAAAGCTGGAGGAGGTGGAGCCCCGGCTGCCGGGGGTCATCCGGCCCCTGGTTGGGGCCGGGATCATCACCACGGTGGAGCTGGCTGCGGGGCTGATTTTCAACCGGGATTACGCCGTATGGGACTATCGGGGCATCCCCGGGAATTTCTGCGGCCAGATCTGCCCGAAATTTACCCTCCTCTGGATTCCCCTGGCCTGGGGCGCGGGAAAGCTCTACCGGCGCTTGCGGCGTTAATCATAAAATACTTGCTATTTTCTGCGCTTCCGGCTATAATGTTATGCAGAGATCGTCTTTTTTGTAGGAGGAAGCATGAAAAAGCATATTTTGCTGCTGACCACCGGCGGGACCATTGCCTGTGCCCCCGGGGGAGAAGGGCTGGAGCCCCAGCGGAGCTCCATTATGGAGCGGGAGCTGGACCAGCTGCGGTCCTATTATGACATCACGGTGAAAGATGTGATCTGCCTGGATTCCTCCAACATTACCCCGGAGGAGTGGCAGCTCATTGCCCGGGCGATTTTTGAAAACCGGCTGGATTACGATGGCATTGTGGTGTCCCACGGAACGGATACCATGGCCTATACGGCCTCGGCCGTCACCTTCCTGCTGCCGGATATGGACAGAAGCGTGGTCTTCACCGGCTCCCAGCTGCCGCTGACCGACATGCTGTCCGACGGCCCTGCCAATCTGCGCACGGCCTTCGCCATGGCGGCATCCTCCTGCCCCGGGGTGTTTCTGGCCTTCGACCGGAAGGTCATGCTGGGCTGCCGGGCGGTGAAGGTAAGGGCCTCCGGCTTTTCCGCCTTCGAGAGCGTCAACGCCCGCTATGTGGCCACGGTGAGCAACCGGGGGCTGGTGGTGGACGAGAGCGTGCTGCCCAGGCCCCGCGGAAATGCCCGGCTGTGCCTGAAGCTGAGCCGGGAGGTGTTCCTGCTGAAGCTGACCCCGGGACTGAATCCGGCGATCTTCGATATGCTGGCCGCCATGGGCTATAAGGGCATCGTCATCGAGGCCTTCGGTCTGGGCGGCGTGAATGTGCTCCACAAGGGGCTGCGGGGCATCCGCAGAGCGGTGGAGGACGGCATCAGCGTGGTCATCACCACCCAGTGCCTGTATGACAGCGCGGACCTGCGGGTCTATCAGGTGGGCAATAAGCTGCTGGAGCTGGGGGTCATTCAGGGTATGGACATGACCTCCGAGGCCGCCTACACCAAGCTTATGTGGGGCCTGGGCCAGGGCATGGACCAGAAGCAGATCGCGCAGTTGTTTGCGACCAATCTGGCTGGGGAGATCCAGCTGGAATCGGAATAAAAGGAGGAGATTTATGGACCCCATTTATGTAACGGGACACAGAAACCCGGATACGGATTCCATCGTCGCGGCCATGGCCTATGCGGCCCTGCGCAACGCCGTGGGGGACCGGGAATATAAGGCCGCCTGCCTGGGCCGGGTGTCGGACGAGACCCAGCTGGTGCTGGACCGGTTCGGCTTCGAGCCCCCCAAGCGCATTACCAGTATGTACACCCAGGTGCAGGACCTGGATTTTGATACGCCCCCGGTGCTGGATGCCAATGTCACCGTGGCCCAGGCCTGGAAAACCTTCCAGGCCCAGCCCAGCATCCCGGCGCTGCCCGTAGCCAACGAGGACGGCACCCTGTACGGTATGCTCTCCAAGGATTACATCGCAACCTACAATATGGATTTGATCGCCGGTGCGGAGCTGGCGGATGTGCCCCTTTTCAATGTGCTGTCCGTGCTGGAGGGCAAGGTGCTCAACGATGCCGGAGACCAGGTGGACACCATTTCCGGCAAGGTCACCATCGCCCTGCCCCAGAACCGGGAGAGCCTGCTGTGGAGCCGGAAGGACTCCATCGTCTTCTGCGGCACCCAGCCGGATATGATCCGCCGGGCGCTGGAGATGAACGTCACCGCCGTGGTGCTGTGCCAGGCGGAGCTGGACGAGGAGCTGCGCAATTACCCCACCACCACCTGCATCATCTCCACCCCCTACGCCGCCTACCGGGCTACCCGGATGATCTTCCAGTCCACCCCCATCGGACGCATCTGCCGGAAGAACGACCTGGTGTGCTTCCACCTGGAGGACCGGGTGGACGATGTGAAGGAAGCGGTGCTGAAGCACAGAGAATCCTGCTACCCCATTCTGGACGGCGATGAGAAGATCGCGGGGGTGCTGAGCCGGTACCATCTGCTGCGGCCCCGCCGGAAGCGGGTGGTCCTGGTGGACCACAACGAGGCGGCCCAGTCCGTCCCCGGCCTGGAGGAGGCGGAGATCCTGGAGATCATCGACCACCACCGCCTGGCGGACATCCAGACCACCAACCCCATCTATGTGCGCAATGAGCCCGTGGGCTCTACCAATACCATCCTGGCCGGAATGTACCAGGACCGGGGGCTCATGCCCTCCAAGGGCATGGCCGGCATGATGGCGGCGGCCATTTTGTCCGACACCGTCATGTTCAAGTCCCCCACCTGCACGGACCGGGACCGGAGGATGGCAGAGCGTCTGGCCAGAATGGCGGATGTGTCCCTGGATGAGCTGGGCAAGGCCATCTTCTCCGGGTCTCTGGGCAACAAGACCGCCCAGGAGCTGCTGTTTACGGACTACAAGGAGTTCCACATTGCGGGCCATGACTTCGCCGTCTCCCAGATCACCTGTGTGGACAGCCCCAGTATGCTCCAGCGCAAGGCGGAGTTCCTGGAGCACATGCGCAAGCAGGCGGAGAAGGAGAGCCTGATGATGATGATCCTGATGCTGACGGATGTGCTGCTGGAAGGCACCCAGCTGCTGTATGTGGGCGACGACGACACCATCCAGCAGGCCTTCGGCGTGACTCCCAAGGACAATTCCGTGTTCCTGCCCCGGGTCATGAGCCGGAAAAAGCAGATCATCCCCATGCTTTCCGCCTTGTGGGGCTAAAAAATGGGCTTTGATGGGCTGCTTGGCAACGAGCATATCAAGAGAAATCTGGCCGCCAGTCTGGAAAAGGGCCATATTTCCCATTTTTACCTGATCTCCGGCCCGGAGGGCTCCGGCAAGCACACCCTGGCAAGGCTTCTGGCTGCGGCCATCCTCTGCCGGGGAGCGGACAAGCCCTGCGGGAAGTGTACCCCCTGCCGGAAGGTGGCGGAGGGCGTTCACCCGGACTGCATCACCGTGGACGATCCGGAAAAGAAGACCGTCCCCGTGGACCTGATCCGGCAGGCCCGGGCGGATATTTACATCCAGCCCAATGAATCCGAACATAAGATTTACCTGTTCCCCCGTGCCCAGGACATGGGCCTGCCGGGACAGAACGCCTTGCTGAAGGTCCTGGAGGAGCCCCCGGCCTACGGTGTCTTTCTTCTGCTGACCACCAATGCGGACGCTCTGCTTCCCACGGTCCGCTCCCGGTGCACGGAGCTGCGGATGGAGCCCCTGCCCCAGAGCCTGCTGCGCGAGGAGCTGGCGAAGGGGTACGGCAAGGTATCCACCGAGGCCATTTCGGCGGCGGCAGAGCGCAGCGGGGGCTTTCTGGGCCAGGCAAAGCGCCTTCTGGAGGAGGACGGCCAGGTCAGGGCGGAAACCGCCGCCCTGGTGGAGGCCCTGTGCAGGAAGAGCAGCCTGGGCCTTGTGCAGCTGCTGGCGCCCCTGGAAAAGAGCAAGCGGGATGTGCTGGCAGAGCTTTTGCAGGACTGGCAGGGGCTGCTGGAAAACGCCATTACCGCCGCCTGCGGCGAGGGCACCGTTTCCGACCAGGCCCGCCGCCTGGCGGCAGCCCTGGACGTAAGGACACTGCACCGGCAGTACGCCGCCATCCGAAAAGCCCGGGAGTACACCCTGAGCAACGTATCCCCCGCCGCCGTCTGCGGCTATTTGGAGTGGGTACTGCGATAATTGGGAAAAAGCTTCCCCTCCGGGCGGTGCGTCGCGCAGCGAATTGAATCTAACATAGCTGCCGGTGGCAGCTATACCATAAAAAGTGGAGCTGGCTCGCGTTAGCGAGACTGAGGAGGGGCGTTGTGGGCGAGAGCGGCACGTAAAAAGCGCGTATCGGCTACAAACCGCTCTCTTGCATAAGGCCCCTCTTCCACCGCTGCGGCGGTCCCCCTTCCCCGTAGGGGAAGGTTAGGGGAGCTGTGTGCATAGTTACCGATAAAAGTTAGGAGCTTATCATGGAAGAAACCAATACCCCGGAGCTGGTCTCCGTTGTGGATATTCAATTCCGGCCGGGACAGAAGGTCTATTTCTTCGACCCGGACGGCATCACCCTCGCCCAGGGGGACCGTGTCATCATCGACACGGCCCGGGGGGAGGAATACGGCATCTGCGCCAGCGGCATTCACCGCATCCGGCAGAAGGATGTGGTAGCGCCCCTGCGGAAGGTGCTGCGCAGGGCAAGCGCCCAGGATGAGCGCGTTGTGGCGGAGAACCGGGCCAGAGAGGCCAAGGCCCAGAGCGTCTGCATCCAGAAAATCCAGGCCCATGGGCTGGATATGCAGCTGGTCAGCGCCGAGTGCGCCTTTGACGGCAGCAAGATCCTCTTCTATTTCACCGCGGACGAGCGGGTGGACTTCCGGGAGCTGGTCAAGGACCTGGCAGGCGTGTTCCATACCCGCATTGAGCTGCGGCAGATCGGCGTCCGGGACAAGGCCAAGATGGTGGGAGGTCTGGGCATCTGCGGCAGACCCTTCTGCTGCGCCAGCTTCCTGGACGATTTCCAGCCCGTGTCCATCAAAATGGCCAAGTCCCAAAACCTGAGCCTGAACCCCACCAAGATCTCCGGCACCTGCGGCAGACTGATGTGCTGCCTGAAATACGAGCAGGATACCTATGAGGCCCTGATCCGCACCAGCCCCAAGATCGAATCCTTTGTGGATACCCCCGAGGGCCGGGGCACCGTCATTGAGGCGGATATTCTGCGGCAGCGGGTGAAGGTGCGCATGGAGAGCAGTCCCGATACCGTCTCCACCTTCGCCAATGAGGAGGTGGCCGTGCTGCGCAGCGGCAGGGCCAAGAAGAACGACCCGCCCATTCCGGCGGATCTGGCCCCCATCTCCGGAAACGGCATCCGGCCCAAGGCGGCAGCCAAGCAGGAGGACGATATGGTCCTGGAGCCCATCCGCTTCCGCTACAGCACCGAGTCCCTGGTGGAGGAGACACCGGCAGAGCCGGAGCAGGAGACCGCCGGGCGTCCGGCCAATAAGCCCCGGCGCAATGACCGCCGCCGCCAGAGAGCCCCCCGGACAGAGGACGGGAAAAAGTCGGAGGACGGAAGGCAGACAGAGGACGGGAAGAGAGAGGAGCCCCGGCAGGGGGCGGCCGAGGGGCCCGCCCAGCAGCCCAGAGGCGAGGGAAGACCCCGCCTGCCCCGGAAGCCCAGACCCCCGAGAGATGCCAATGGAGCACCGGCAGACCGGAAGGAGAACGGCGCTCCTCAGAAAAGCGCCCCTGCCGAGGGCAAGGAGAGCACGCCCGGCGAGCAAAAACCCCACCGCCGGGGTAATTACAGAAATTACCGGAAAAACAGGGGACCGGCCAGGAATTCCAGGGGAAGTAATTGAGAAAAAGCAGATTCTACCGGCAGTAGAGTGGGAAAACCCGGTAGAGTAGAGTCCGTTTCCGTGCAGTCGATACCCGGCTGCACGGTTTTCCTTGCCTAAAAGAGGGGGGCGGGGTATAATGGTCTCAAAACATTTGGAGGAGAAGCCTATGTCTTTTGTCGTATTTGCGGACGGCAGCGCCAATCTGCCGAAGAGCTGCCTGGAGGGCATTTCCATGCTGCCCTGCACCTACTATGTGGACGGCGTGCAGAAGGAATATGAGGGCGATGTGGACAGCTTCGATGTGCACCACTATTATGACGCGCTGCGCAGCGGTGCGAAGATCACCACCAGCCTTTTGAATACCCATTTGTTTATGGAGCACTTCCGGCCCGTGCTGGAGGCGGGGCAGGATGCGATCTACATCGCCATGTCCTCCGGCATCAGCGGCACCTATCAGGCGGCCATGAACGCCAAGCAGGAGCTGGAGGAGGAATACCCGGACCGGTACATTCATATTGTGGATTCCCACGGCTGCGGCTTCGGCAGCGGCCTGCTTGCCATCCGGGCGGCGGAGCTGAGCAAGCTGGGCACTCCCGTCCGCCAGGCCGGGGCCATGCTGGATGCGGATGTGCCCCATATGTGCCAGTATTTCACGGTGGACGATCTGAACTTCCTGAAGCGCAGCGGCCGGGTCAGCGGGGCCACCGCCATGATCGGCACGGTGCTGAACATCAAGCCCATTCTCTATGGGGATGCCTCTGGCCATATCGTCTCCTGCGGCAAGGTCCGGGGCCGGAAGAAGGCCATCGACGCCATTGTGGAGAAGTACGCCCAGAAGCAGACGGACGCGGAGCACCATGTGGTGGCCATTTCCCACGGCGACTGCCCCGAGGAGGCAGAGCTGCTGGCGGAGAAGATCCGCGCCGTGGCCAACCCCGGAAAGCTCATCATCGTCCCCCACGAGCCCTTCTCCGGCGCCCACGTAGGCCCCGGCATGCTGGCCCTGTTCTTCTACGGGTCGGAGCGGTAAGAAAGAGCTTCCCTACCGGGCAAAAGCTTCCCCTTCGGGGGAGCTGGCAGGGCGTTAGCCCTGACTGAGGAGGGGCGTAATGAGCGGGAGTGCTGCGAAAAAAGCAGCTTACCAACCGCTCTCGCTCATAAGGCCCCTCTTCCACCACCGCCTACGGCGGCGGTCCCCCTTCCCCGGAGGGGAAGGTTAAAAGCTTCCCCTTCGGGGGAGCTGGCAGGGCGTTAGCCCTGACTGAGGAGGGGCGTAATGGGCGAGAGCAGTGCGAAAAAAGCAGCTTACCAACCGCTCTCGCTCATAAGGCCCCTCATCCACCGCTGCGGCGGTCCCCCTTCCCCGGAGGGGAAGGTTGGGGGTAGCCGCGGGTTGCTTTTTTGATTGAAATATGCTATACTGCTTTTACAGACGTTTTTCCGGATTTCCTGGGAAAACGCCAATTTTTTAAAGGCCGCACTGCATAATTTGTCTGCGGTGCTGTCTCAGGAAACGGGGTTTTATTTTGTCTCAAAAGAACAGGCCGCTGTCGGAAAAGCTCCTGCCGGGATTTACGGTTCCCCGGGCGCTGTGCATTGTGGCGGGGGCGGCCATTGTGTCCTTTGGACTGTACAATGTCCACCAGCAGAGCGGCATTACGGAAGGCGGCGTGCTGGGCACGGTGCTGCTGCTGCACCACTGGTTTGGCTGGCCCGCCTCCGTCATCACGCCGGTGCTGGACATCAGCTGCTATCTTTTGGCCCTGAAGGTTTTGGGGCCGGACTTTATCAAGTGGTCCGTGGCCTCCACTTTGTGCGTCTCCGGCTTTTTCCGGCTGTGGGAGACCTGGCCGCCCTTCCTGCCGGACCTTTCCGGGCAGCCGCTGCTGGCGGCGGTGCTGGGGGCGCTGTTTGTGGGGGTGGGCGTTGGGCTCATCGTGCGCCAGGGGGGCTCCTCCGGCGGGGACGATGCCCTGGCCCTGTCCATCGCCAAGGCGGTGAAGTGCCGCATCTCCTATGCCTATCTCTTCACGGACCTGACGGTGCTGACCCTTTCGCTGAGCTACATTCCCTTCAAAAGAATTGCCTATTCTCTGATCACCGTGACGCTGTCCTCCTGGATCATCGATTGTTTCCAGAAGGGAAAGAAAAATGCCTAAAGACACATTGACAAACTAGGCATTGAGTGCTATGATACGTCCGTTCAAAGGAAAGCCAAGACTTTCCGGACCGGAAGGGCGGTATGTACTATGCCGCATTTCGATGTTGAAGAGTGGAAGTAAAAAAGCTTCTCCTCCGGGGGGTGCGGCGGTCCCCCTTCCCCGGAGGGGAAGGTTAAAGGCTCCCCTGAAAGGGGAGCTGGCTCGCGTAGCGAGACTGAGGGGTTCTACCGTCGAACCCCTCCGGCCTGCGGCCACCTCCAGCTGTGCATTAAGAGTCCGTAAGCCGCTTTTGCGGCAACGGCCTCTATACCTTTCAGGGGAGGCATAAATTCACATTCTTATACAACGAAAGGAAGTTTTTCATATGTCTAAGATCTACACCTCTGCTGACCAGCTGATTGGCCGTACCCCTTTGCTGGAGCTGACCCATATTGAGAAAGAAGAGAAGCTGGAAGCCAAGATCCTTGCCAAGCTGGAGTATTTTAACCCCGCCGGTTCCGTGAAGGACCGGGTCGCCAAGGGCATTATTGACGATGCCGAGAAGTCCGGGGCTCTGAAGCCCGGCGCAACCCTCATCGAGCCCACCTCCGGCAACACGGGCATTGGCCTGGCCTCCGTGGCAGCGGCCCGGGGCTACAAGCTGATCATCGTCATGCCGGACACCATGAGCGTGGAGCGCCGCCAGCTGATCAAGGCCTATGGCGCAGAGCTGGTGCTGTCCGAGGGCGCCAAGGGTATGAAGGGGGCCATTGAGAAGGCCAACGAGCTGGCCGCCTCCATCCCCGGCAGCTTCATCCCCGGCCAGTTTACGAACCCCGCCAACCCCAAGGCTCACTTTGAGACCACCGGTCCTGAAATTTACGAGGATACGGACGGAGACGTGGATCTCTTCGTGGCAGGCGTGGGCACCGGCGGCACCGTCACCGGCGTGGGCGAGTACCTGAAGAGCAGGAAGCCCGAGGTCAAGGTGGTCGCCGTAGAGCCCGCCTCCTCCGCCGTGCTGTCCACCGGCAAGGCCGGCCCCCACAAGATCCAGGGCATTGGCGCAGGCTTTGTGCCCGATGTGCTGAACACCAGGATCTACGATGAGATCATCCCCGTGACCAACGAGGATGCCTTTGCCGCCGGCCGTCTGGTGGGCCGCAAGGAGGGCGTCCTGGTGGGCATCTCCTCCGGCGCTGCCGTGTGGGCTGCCATTCAGCTTGCCAAGCGGCCCGAGAACAAGGGCAAGAACATTGTCGTCCTGCTGCCCGACACCGGCGACCGGTACCTGTCCACCCCGCTGTTCCCGGAAAAGTAAGTCGATACCCCCTCTCTTCAAAATTTTGGGGCTGCTAAAACGGTGTCATTGCGAACCAGTGACCGACGTCACTGGTGTGGCAATCCCCCGGTTGAATGGAATTGGCCTGAATTTCATGCCAGGAAATTCCAATATCCGGGGGATTCCCACGCCAGTGTGCGCACTGGCTCCGAATGACAGGCGCTTTTTAGCAGCCCCAAAAGTATTTTTCTCAGCCTACCCGGAAGCGGTTCAAAGCCCCCGAAACATTGTCGTGGATGACCAGGGCGAATTTTTCCACCAGCTTTTCGGGGTCGGCGCGCATGTCGTCCTTGATCCAGTCCAGCATGAGGCCCACAAAGGCATAGGAGTACACCCGGGCGATGAAGGCCTTGTCCTCCTCCCGGACCACCATATTGGCGGAGAGCTCGTTGATGACCCCCATGATCAGGTTGTCCGTCAGCGGCGTCAGGTACCGCTCCACCTGCTCCCGACTGACGCAGCGGTACACGTTCATCACGAAGGGCTTGTTCTCCTGGACGGCCCGGAAGATCTGCACAAAGCCCTGCTGCCAGGTTTCGTAGCTCTTTTTCCCGTCCAGCGCCCGCTGGGCGTCCTCCAGGCAGGACCACTCCACAAGATCGTAGATGTCCTTGAAGTGGTAGTAAAAGGTCATTCGGTTGATGCCGCAGTCCTCGGCAATATCATTGATGGTGATCTTGTTCAGGGGCTTTTGCAGAAGCAGATGCTTCAAAGAATCCTCCAGCGCCCGTTTGGTAAACTGTGACATATTATTTCCTCCTTGGGGAACTCTGAACAAATCGTCTGCGGCTGAGCAGCGAATCTTTTCCTCCCATGCTGCGGGATTGAAAATGGGAAATACACAAAGTATTCCCTCATTTTCAATCCCTTGCCTGGAAGCAAAATCTTTCGCTGTCAGCTCTTGCCGATTTGCCCAGAGCTCCCCTATAATCTGTGCTAATTTTAGGAGAAAAATCGAAAGTCAGAAAAAACAAAATGTGAAAGATTTGAAAACGAAAGCGCCCCCAAAAACCTTCCCCCACCGGGGAAGGTGGCTCGCCGCAGGCGAGACGGATGAGGGGCGTTGCGGGAGTGAGCTGTCGGAAATACGCGCGTTCTAAGGCTCCCCTGCAAGGGGAGCTGGCTCGGCGCAGCCGAGACTGAGGGGTTCCGGCTTTTCCTTGAAAAGCCTCCGCTGGAAGCGGAAAAGCGGCCTGGATATGCAGAAAACCCGGTGATTCGCCTTCGGCGGGGCTTGGCCGCCGAACCCCTCCGGCCCTGCGGGCCACCTCCCCTTTCAGGGGAGGCAAGTTCTTTTCCAACCGTTCCCGCCCATTACGCCCCTCCTCAGTCAGGGCTACGCCCTGCCAGCTCCCCGTAGGGGAAGCTTCTTAACCTTCCCCTACGGCGGTGCGTTGCGTAGGGGAAGCTTTTTCAGAGCGCCACTTGATTTCCGGAAGACGTTTTGGTAAAATGAGAAGCGGAAAACAGTCGCATTTGGGGAAAAGGCCCGGGAAAGGCCCTTTCCGAACAAGGGGGGAGCTTCGTCCCCGGAGGAACGATCATGACCATTCAGCAGCTGCAATACGCCCTGGCCGTTTACCGTGCGGGCTCCATCTCTGCCGCGGCGGCCAATCTCTTTATCGCTCAGCCCAACCTCAGCGGCGTCATCCGCGCATTGGAGGAGGAGTTGGGGTATTCGATTTTTGTCCGCACCAGCCGGGGTGTGCAGCCAACGGAGCAGGGCATGGAGGCGCTGCGGCAGGCGGCCCAGATCGTGGACTGCCATGAGAAGATGTGCCGCGTGGGCACGGCGGCTCCCCGCCGCCGTCTGCGCATGGAGGGCATTTCCTACAACCCCGTGTGCGATGCCTTTACCCAGCTGTGCAAGGAATGCGAAGGGGACGAAAACCTGGAAATGGCATTCTTCGCGGATGAGATCGACACGGCCCTGGAAAAGCTGATGCTCTCCGAGGTGGACCTGGCGGTCATGCTGCGCAGCCCGGAAGATATGGAGCGGACGGCCCAGCTGTGCCGGCAGAAGAACCTGAAAATGACCCACCTGACGGATGTGCCCATGGTGCTGCGCATCGGCCCCAGGCACCCGCTGTACCGGGCGCCGGAGATCCGGCTGTCGGATTTTGAAAAATACACCATGGTGGACTATAACGACCGGGTGTTTCTGGAGCATCCCAGCCTTTCGGGGCTGCTGCATATCAACCAGGAGCGTGTGGTGACGGTTGCGGACCGCACCCTGAAAAACCGGCTGATCGCCGAGACCTCTATGTATTCCATCGGCTGCAAGCTGCCGCCCCGGTCCAACGAGCGCTTCGGCTTCCGCTGCATCCCCCTGGAGGGCCTGCACTACAGCCTGGCCATCCTGGAGCGCACCGACAGCCCCCGGGGAGAGCTCGCCGTCCGGTATCTGGACCTGCTGGAACGGTATTTGGAGGACCTGTAATCCTTGACCTTCCCCTGCGGGAAAAAAGCTTCCCCTACGGGGGAGCTGGCAGGGCGTAGCCCTGACTGAGGAGGGGGGTAATGGGCGAGAGCGGTTGGAAAATACGTACCACTCTCTCCCGTAACGCCCCTCTTCCGTCTCGCCTGCGGCGAGCCACCTTCCCCGGAGGGGAAGGTTAAAAGCTTCCCCTCCGGGGGAGCTGGCTCGCGTCAGCGAGACTGAGGAGGGGTGTAATGGGCGAGAACGGTGGGGAAATACGTACCACTCTCTCCCGTAACGCCCCTCATCCATAAATTATGGTATAGCTGCCACTGGCAGCTATAGGAGATTCGATTCGCTGCGCGACGCACCGCCGCTGCGGCGGTCCCCCTTCCCCGGAGGGGAAGGTTAAGAGCTTTTTTACGGAACTATTAGAACCCATTTGTAACGATTTTTATTTCTTCGGCAGAAAATCCGTTGATTCGAGGGCATAAATGTGCTATGATTTCGGGGGCACAAATGTGCTGTGATGACGCCATTCAAGAAGGAATGTGTCTGTAGGAGAGCGCCAATGGAAGAGAAATATGGGATTCATTTTACGGAAGAGATCCTGACCGCCCCCGGGTTTGGCCCTTTGACGAGGGAGGTCGTGGACACGGTCCAGTCTGTGCTGGATATGAACGACCCGGTGGGCATCGCCGCCGGTTATTATACGGATCGGCTGCCCATTGTCTGCGCCAGCCGCTTCTTTGCGGAGATGCTGGGCTACGAGCGGGAGCGCCTGGGGCAGGAGCCCGGGCTAAAGCTGGAGGACATCATCTGCACCACCCTGCGCTATCCCTTTGAGAAACGGGATTTTTCTGCCCTTTGGGGGAAATTCCGGGTGTATATGCTGACCCGAAAGGGCACGGCTGTGCCGATGACCTGCTTCAAGGAGGAGACCCGGGACGCCCAGGAGCGGCCCATGTGGGTGATCTCCGCCCGGCCCAGCCGCACGGAGCAGTATCTGGACCTGGTGGAGGACATCCGGGAGATCAGCCAGTGGTACATTGACTACGACCTTGCCGGTCAGGTCACCCAGGTCCACTGGGACGACAATCTCCGTGCCCTTTTGGCAGACCCGCCCGGAACGCCCCGGCCCGGCTCCAAGGGCCTGGGGGAGCGCATCCATCCGGAGGACCGGCCCCGCATCCGGAAGGAGCTGGCCGCGTTTTTCTTTGACTCCGGCCGGGACCGCTTTACGGCGGAGTGCCGCCTGCTGCTGGGCTCCGGGGGCAGCAAGTGGGTGCAGCTCAGCTGCCAGGCCATCCGCCGCACCGACGGCACCGTCAGCCGCATGGTGGGCCTGTTTATGAACATTGACCAGTGGAAAAAGACCCAGATCAGCTCCGAGCGGCAGCGGCTGTTCCACGATATCTACAGCGCCGGCAATATCTGCGAGTACGTGGTGGATTTGGAAACCGGCAGCTTCGAATCGGAGAAGATTCACCCGGCCTTTCGGGAGCTGGTGGAAAACAGCGCCGATTGGGATTCTCTGGCCCGGGCGTTCTGCGAAAAATATGTGCTGCCGGAATACCGGGATATGGTGCTGCTCAGCTGCAGCCGGGATTATATCCGCAAGGTTCTGACGGAATTCCAAGGGGAGCAGTGCGTGGAGTTCCGGGTGGAACTGGACGGTCAGGAGCGCTGGCTGCGCCATATGGTGCTCCACGGCGACACGGACCGCCGGAAGACCCCCCGATATGCCGTTTCCTTCCTGCGGGACATTACGGATGTGAAGCAGGGCGCCCAGGAGCGGGACCGCATTTTGCAGAAAAATGTGGATATGCAGCGGCTGATCTCCGGCCTGGTGAAGCAGGTGGAGCGTTTCGGCACGGTGGATATGAAAACCGGGCACTATGAGTTCGGCGGCAATACCAATGCCAACCGGTATGCCCCCAGCGGCCCCTACAGTCAGCTGGTGGACGAGATCTGCGCCAGATACCGGTCCGTGGACGGCCTGAAACCGCTGAAGGAGCTGCTGAGCCTGGAGTCTATCCAGCAGGATATCAAAAAGGACACCAATATGTATAAGGTGGAGTGCGTCAGCCTGGACGGGGAGACCGTGAAGATGCTGTCCGTCATACCCACGGCCTGGGAGAACGGGACGCTTACCCAGGTGCTCATTGTCACGGTGGACATGACCCGCAGCAAGAAGACGGAGCTGCAGGCCCGGCAGTCCCTGCGCCTGGCCTACGAGGCGGCCAGCCAGGCCAACCAGGCCAAGTCCCGGTTCCTGGCCAATATGTCCCACGATATCCGCACGCCTATGAATGCCATTATGGGCATGACCACCATTGCCAAAAGCAATCTGAATGACCCCAAGCGCATGGCGGAGTGCCTGGATACCATCGCCCGGTCCGGAAAGCTGCTGCTGGGGCTCATCGATGAAATGCTGGATATGGGCCGCATCGAAAGCGGCAAGATGATGCTCTCCCGGGAGGCCTTCCGCTGGCCGGAGCTGCTGGATGAGACCCTGGCCCTGGTCCGGGGGGAGGTCCGGCGGCGTGGCCACAGCCTGTCCGTACACATGGAAAAGATGGACCATGAGTCCGTCATGGGCGACAGGACGAGAATTCAGCAGGTGTTTCTGAACCTGCTGACCAATGCGGTGAAGTACACGCCGAAGGGCGGAAGAATTCAGGTGTTTCTGAAGGAGGAGCACGCCCAGTCCCCCAATACGGGGGCCTTTATGCTGGCGGTGGAGGACAACGGCGTGGGCATTGCGCCGGAATTTTTGAAGGAGGTCTTCCAGCCCTTCGCCCGGGAGGACACCAGCCGCACCACCAATATCCACGGCACGGGGCTGGGGCTGGCCATTTCCAAGAATATTATGGACCTGATGGGGGGCGATATCTCCGTGGAGAGCGCCCCAGGCAAGGGCAGCCGCTTTACGGTGCGCTTTGAGCTGGAGCTTGGCCCGGAGCCGGAGAAGGACCTGGGCGATGAGCGCCACCTGCACATCCTCATGGCGGATGCCGATGAGGTCTGCTGCCGCCGGGTGGCGGCGGACCTGGAGCACATGGGCCACCGGGCGGACATTGCCCTGACAGGTCCCGGCGCGGCCCAAAGGGTCATCAACTGCGCCCGGGAGGGGGCAGGGTATGATTGGATGCTCCTCAACTGGGACCTGCCCGAGGCCAATGCTTTGCAGACCCTGGAAGCCATCCGGGGAGCGCTGGGTGACGAAACGCCCAAGTGCGTCTTCACCGCCTATGACGTGGCGGCGGTGGAAAAGCAGGGCAGGGAAGCGGGAGCCCGGGGCTTTCTGACCAAGCCCATCTTCCGCTCCCGGCTGCAAACCCTGCTGGGGCAGGACAGCCAGGGGGAGACGGGCGCTGCCATCGAGCCCATGGAGGCCCTGAAAGGCCTTGCACTCCGGGGAAAACGAATTTTGCTGGTGGAGGACAATGCGCTCAACCGGGAGATCGCCGCGGAGCTGCTGGGCGTTACCGGGGCGGAGATCGAAACGGCGGAAAACGGCCGGGAGGCCCTGAATACGGTCCGCAGCCGTCCCGGGGAATTTGACCTGGTGCTGATGGACATCCAGATGCCGGTGATGAACGGCTACGAGGCCGCCCAGGCCATCCGCGCCCTCCACCGCCCGGATACGGACGCCTTGCCCATTGTGGCCCTGACCGCCAACGCCTTTGACGAGGACGTCCTCCGCTCCCGCAAGGCCGGCATGAACGCCCACCTGAGCAAGCCCCTGGACATCCGCAAGCTGGTGGAGACCTTGCGGGGGCTGATGTAATATGGTCCCCCTTCCCCGTAGGGGAAGGTTGGGGGGTTGAAAGAAAGAGGAGAAAACGCAATGCTTTTGAACATGGAGCGGGTCTGCAAGACCTATGGGGACCGGACGCTGCTGGATCATGTGACGTTTTATATGAAGCAGGGGGACCGGGTGGGGGTGGTCGGTGTCAACGGCTGCGGAAAGTCCACCTTCCTGCGCCTGGCGGCCGGGCGGGAGAAGCCGGATTCCGGCGCTGTCAGCTATGACCCCAATGTCCGCCTGGGGTATCTTCCCCAAGACCCGCCCTTTGACCCGGAGAATACGGTCATGGAGCAGGTGGAGGCGGGGCTGGACAAAACCGCCCGGGAAGTCGCCCGGTATGAGGCGGTGGAGATCCTGACGCGGCTTGGCATCACCGACACGCAGCAGAAAATGGGTTCTCTCTCCGGCGGACAGCGCAAGCGGGTGGCCCTGGCTGCCTGCCTGGTGCACCCGGCGGATCTGCTGCTGCTGGACGAGCCCACAAACCACCTGGACGCGGAGATGATCGGCTGGCTGGAAAATTATCTCCAGCGGTTCACCGGGGGCATTCTGCTGGTGACCCACGACCGGTATTTTCTGGAACGGGTGGCGGACCGAACCCTGGAGGTCAGCTTCGGCAAGGTCTATCTCTATGAGGGGGCTACTCCGCCTATCTGGACGGGAGAGCCCGCCGGGAGGAGATGGATGGGGCCTCGGAGCGGAAGCGGCAGTCCATTCTCCGCCGGGAGCTCCAATGGGTGCTCCAAGGCCCCTGTGCCCGGGGCACCAAGAGCCGGGAACGGCTGGAGCGGTATGAGGCCCTGAAAGCGGCCCAGCCGCCCCAGGCCGAACAGAGCCTGGAGGGAATCCAGGCCCTTTCCAGCCGGCTGGGCAAGAAAACCGTGGAATTAAAGGGCGTGGGCAAGGCCTTCGACGGACGGTGGGTGCTGAAAGATTTCGATTTTCTCTTGCAGCGCACGGACCGGGTGGGCATCGTCGGCGGCAACGGGGCGGGAAAATCCACCCTGCTGAATCTGATCGCCGGGGAGATCCCGCCGGACGAGGGCACCGTCACGGTGGGGGACACGGTGGTACTGGGCTACTTCTCCCAACATGCGAAAGAGCTTGACCCCAACCAGACGGCCCTGGACTATGTGAAGGAGCGGGGAGACCGGATCGAGACCCCGGAGGGAACCCTGACCGCCTCCAGGCTTATGGACAAATTCCTGTTCTCCGGCCCCATGCAGCACCGGCTCATCGGCAAGCTCTCCGGCGGCGAAAAGCGGCGGCTGTTCCTGCTGGGAATTCTGGCCTCGGCTCCCAATGTGCTGCTGCTGGACGAGCCCACCAACGATCTGGACATCCCCACCATGACGGTGCTGGAAAACTATCTGGAAACCTTCCCCGGGGCCATCATCGCCGTGTCCCACGACCGGTACTTCCTGGACAGGCTCTGCACCCGGGTGTTTGCCGTGGAGCCCGGGGGTGCGGTGCGGCAGTATGTGGGCGGCTACTCCGACTATCTGGAATCCCTGGGGGACAGGCCGAAGCAAGAGAAAAAAGCCCCAAAAGAGACCGAAAAGCCCAAGGCCCGGAAGCTGAAATTCTCCTTCAGGGAGCAGCGGGAATACGAGACCATCGACGGGGACATTGCCGCTTTGGAAGCGCAGCTGGAGGAAAACAGGAAGCAGCAGGACCTCTCCGGCGCGGATTTTGAAAAGCTCCAGGACCTTATGGCGGAGCAGGCGGCTCTTGAGCAGCAGCTGGAGGAGAAGACCGAGCGCTGGATGTACCTGACAGAGCTGGCCGAGAAGATCGCCCGGCAGGCATAAAGACCTTTTCAGATGAAAATCCCCGCCGCTCTTGGCAGAATGACCAGAAGCGGCGGGGATTTCTTTTACCAATTTTACGTTTTGCACATATGACAAAATCCGCAGCACACAGGCTGCGGATTCTGCAACAAAAAAGAGGAGAGGAAAATGAAAAAGATGAAAATCAAAACTGATTTGTCTTTAGTATACCCGCAAGATGTGAAGAAAGAAAGGGGATAATTATTAAGTTCCTGTGAAGATGTGAACTTTTTTTGTACATTTTGGAGAAAGCGTCAAGCAGTAAAAAAATATCGAAAAATCTGTTTACAATCTGGATTTGTTGTGTTAATATGTATGCGGTGAACCACGGGCTCAGGAAACGTGGGTTTACCAATTTGTGTTAAAAAAGCGCCAAAGCCGCTTCTAATTAACGCTAATAAAAACTAGGAGGAACCAATCATGGAAACATACGGAATTGAAAAGTATGGCATTACCGGTACTACCGAGATTGTCCATAATCCTTCCTACGAGCTGCTCTACAATGAGGAGACCAAGCCCGGCCTGGAAGGCTACGAGGTCGGTCAGAAGACCGAGCTGGATACCATTAACGTCATGACCGGCATCTACACCGGCCGTTCCCCCAAAGACAAGTACATCGTCATGGACGAGAACTCCAAGGACACCGTGTGGTGGACCTCCGACGCGTACAAGAACGACAACCACCCCATGTCCGAGTCCACCTGGAAGGCAGTAAAGGACCTGGCCATCAAGGAGCTGTCCAACAAGAAGCTGTACGTTGTGGATGCCTTCTGCGGCGCCAACAAGGATACCCGCATGGCTGTCCGCTTCATCGTGGAAGTGGCATGGCAGGCACACTTTGTCACCAATATGTTCATCCGTCCCTCCGCTGAGGAGCTGAAGAACTTCAAGCCCGACTTCATCGTCTACAATGCCTCCAAGGCAAAGGTCGAGAACTTCAAGGAGCTGGGCCTGAACTCCGAGACCTGCGTGGCCTTCAACATCACCTCCCGTGAGCAGGTCATCATCAACACCTGGTACGGCGGCGAGATGAAGAAGGGCATGTTCTCCATGATGAACTACTACCTGCCTCTGAAGGGCATTGCCTCTATGCACTGCTCCGCCAACACCGACATGAACGGTGAGAACACCGCCATCTTCTTCGGCCTGTCCGGCACCGGCAAGACCACCCTGTCCACCGATCCCAAGCGTCTGCTGATCGGCGACGACGAGCACGGCTGGGACGACAACGGCGTGTTCAACTTCGAGGGCGGCTGCTACGCCAAGGTCATCAACCTGGACAAGGAGTCCGAGCCCGATATCTACAACGCCATCCGCCGGGATGCTCTGCTGGAGAACGTCACCGTGGATAAGGACGGCAAGATCGACTTCGCCGACAAGACCGTCACCGAGAACACCCGTGTGTCCTACCCCATCGACCACATCCAGAACATCGTTCGTCCCGTTTCCGCTGCTCCCGCAGCCAAGAACGTGATCTTCCTGTCTGCCGATGCCTTCGGCGTTCTGCCTCCCGTGTCCATCCTGAGCCCCGAGCAGACCCAGTACTACTTCCTGTCCGGCTTCACCGCAAAGCTGGCCGGTACCGAGCGCGGCATCACCGAGCCCACCCCCACCTTCTCCGCCTGCTTCGGCCAGGCCTTCCTGGAGCTGCATCCCACCAAGTATGCAGAAGAGCTGGTTAAGAAGATGAAGGCCTCCGGCGCCAAGGCTTACCTGGTCAACACCGGCTGGAACGGCACCGGCAAACGTATCTCCATCAAGGATACCCGCGGCATCATCGACGCCATCCTGTCCGGCGCCATCAACACTGCGCCCACCAAGACCATCCCCGTCTTCGGCTTCGAGGTTCCCACCGAGCTGCCCGGCGTCGATCCCGCAATTCTTGACCCCAGAGACACCTACGCCAATGTGGCCGACTGGGAAGCCAAGGCTGCCGATCTGGCTGGCCGGTTCGTCAAGAACTTCGCCAAGTACGAGGGCAACGAGGCCGGCAAGGCTCTGGTCGCCGCAGGCCCCAAGGCCTAAGCTTTTTATAGCTTAGCATTTCGTTCGTATTCACGGTACCGGCAGGGGGAAACCCCTGCTGGTATCTGGAGTTCGGCAGTGGGGTGAATCTGTGGGGATAAGGCGTGTGTGTCATTGCGAGGCAGTCCACAGACTGCCGTGGCAATCTCCCGGATTTTCAGAGTGATTGCCTGTACACACAGCCCCGGAAACTCCGGGGGGCTGCCACACCGGCGTGCGCGCCGGTTCGCAGCGACAGAAAAAACTTGTCCCCAGAGATTTCCCCATATGCCGAGAATATTCATTTTAACGGAGGTTAAAACCAATGGCTCAGAAAGTCCAATTCACTGAAACCGTCCTTCGTGATGCAAACCAGTCTCTGATGGCTACCCGTATGGCTTTTTCCGATATGGAGGGCATCCTGTCCACCATGGATAAGGCCGGCTACTATTCCGTCGAGTGCTGGGGCGGCGCTACCTTTGACAGCTGCCTGCGTTACCTGGACGAAGATCCCTGGGAGCGCCTGCGCGCTTTCCGCAAGGCTATGCCCAACACCCGGCTCCAGATGCTGCTGCGGGGCCAGAACCTGCTGGGTTACAAGCACTATCACGACGACGTTGTGGAGAAGTTCGTGGAGCTGTCCATCAAGAACGGCATCGACGTGCTGCGTATCTTCGACGCACTGAACGATTTCCGCAACATCCGCACCGCTCTGGAGGCTACCAAGAAGTACGCCACCGCCAACACCGTGGCTTCCGGCTGCATTTCCTACACCCAGTCCCCCGTGCACACCCCTGCCAAGTACGCCGAGATGTGCAAGGAGCTGCAGAGCATGGGCTTCGATACCATCTGCCTGAAGGATATGGCCGGTACCATGAGCCCCAACGAGGCTGAGCAGCTGTTCAAGGGCATCAAGGACGCAGGCGTGACCCTGCCCCTGATCCTGCACACCCACTGCACCACCGGCATGGCTTACATGACCGTTATGAAGGCCATCGAGGCCGGTGTGGACATCATCGACACCGCTACCTCCTGCTTCTCCAACGGCACTTCCCAGCCCGCTACCGAGACCATCTACTACGCTCTGTCCGAGCTGGGCATCGAGACCGGCCTGAACGAGGAAGTCATCAACAAGGTCAACGATTACTTCAAGCCCGTGAAGCAGAAGTACATCGACTCCGGCCGCATCAACCCCAAGTCCATGGGCACCGACGCCCAGGCTCTGGTCTACAAGGTCCCCGGCGGCATGCTGTCCAACATGATCGCCAACCTGACCGATATGCACGCCATGGATAAGTTCGACGCCGCTCTGGCTGAGATCCCCTCCGTCCGGAAGGACATGGGCTATCCTCCTCTGGTCACCCCTCTGTCCCAGATGGTCGGCAACCAGGCCGTTACCAACGTCCTGGTGGGCGAGCGCTACAAGAACATCTCCAAGGAAGTTAAGGCTTACTTCAAGGGTGAGTACGGCATTGCCCCCGCTCCCGTGAACGCCGACCTGGAGAAGCGCATCCTGGACGAGGCCGGTATGTCCACTCCTCTGGACTGCCGCGTGGAGGACAGCAAGCGCACCGGTAAGGAATTCGAGGACGCCAAGGCTGCTCTGGGCGATCTGGCTCAGTCCGAAGAGGATGTCATGAGCTACATCTGCTTCCCTGCCCAGGCCGAAAAGTACCTGGAAGGCCGCAAGGCAAAGGAAGAGAACAAGGCTACCTATACCATCGTCGAAGCCTAAGGAGGGTATCAAACTATGATCCTTGCTTCTGATATTTCCATTGGCGAGGCCGGTGTCTACGCACTGCTGGGCTATGCCGTCGTTTTCTTCGGCATTGTCCTGCTGATGATTGTGATCACTGCCTTTGGCAAGTATTTTGCTTCCAAGGACGCCAACCTGGCTGCCGCTGCCGCTTCCGCCGCCCAGGCTGCCGCCCCCGTTGCTCCCGCCGCAGCGCCCAAGGCTGTGGCTCCCGGCTCCGCCGGCGAACTGGCGCTCCATGATGTGGAGCCCAAGACCGCAGCAATGCTCATGGCCATTGTGGCCGACAAGATGGGCAAGCCTCTGAACGAGCTGCGCTTCATTTCCATTAAGGAGGTCAAATAATCATGAAATACAAAGTGACTCTGAAGGGCCGTACTTACGAGGTCGAGGTGGAAGCCGGCGAGGCCATCCTGCTGGACGAGTACGAGGCCATTGCTCCTTCCGCTCCCGCTGCTGCCCCCGCAGCCGCTCCTGCCGCAGCCCCCGCTGCCGCTGCCCCCGCTCCTGCTGCCGCTCCCGTTGTGACCGGCGCCGGTGAGCCCGTCAATGCCCCCATGCCCGGCAACATCCTGAAGGTCAATGTGACGAGCGGTCAGGCTGTCAAGGCCGGCGACGTGCTGTGCGTCCTGGAGGCTATGAAGATGGAGAACGAGATCATGGCTCCCAAGGACGGAACCGTTACCCAGGTCCTGGTTTCCAAGGGTGCCAACGTGGACACCGGTGCGCCTCTGGTCGTGATCGGTTAAGGAGGGCTCCCAATGAATGTTGGTGCTATCCTTGGCAAGTTGTGGAATAATTCCGGCTTTGCCGCAATTATTACCGGCTTTGTCTCCAATAACGGCTGGCAGAACCTGGTGATGCTGGCCATTGCCTGTGTGCTGCTGTACCTGGCTATTGTTAAGAAGTTCGAGCCCCTGCTGCTGGTGGGCATTGCCTTCGGCTGCCTGCTGACCAACCTGCCCAATGCTGGCCTTTATCATCAGGAGCTGTGGGATGCCTTTATGGACCCCTCCAGCCCCATGTATCACAGCTTCGGCCAGATCATGCGGGAAGGCGGCCTGCTTGACATCTTCTACATCGGTGTCAAGACCAGCCTGTACCCCTGCCTGATCTTCATGGGCGTTGGCGCTATGACCGACTTTGGTCCCCTGATCTCCAACCCCAAGAGCCTGCTGCTGGGTGCTGCCGCTCAGCTGGGCGTGTTCGTGGCCTTCTTCGGTGCTGTGTGCATGGGCTTCACCGGCAAGGAAGCTGCCTCCATCGGCATCATCGGTGGTGCTGACGGCCCCACCGCCATCTTCCTGACCACCCGCCTGGCTCCCCATCTGCTGGGCGCCATCGCCGTGGCCGCTTATTCCTACATGGCCCTGATCCCTCTGATCCAGCCCCCCATTATGAATCTGCTGACCACCCCCGAGAGCCGGAAGATCAAGATGGTCCAGACCCGGAACGTGTCCAAGACCGAGAAGATCATCTTCCCCATCATCGTCACCTTGTTCGTGGCCCTGCTGCTGCCCGACACCGCCCCTCTGATCGGCTGCCTGATGCTGGGCAACCTGTTCAAGGAGACCGGCTGCACCGACCGTCTGTCCGACACCGTGCAGAACGCTCTGATGAACATCGTCACCATCCTGCTGTCCACCGCCGTGGGCTCCACCATGGTTGGCTCCTCCTTCCTGACCGCACAGACCCTGAAGATCGTGGTCCTGGGCGTTGTCGCCTTCGGTATCTCCACCGCCGGCGGCCTGCTGGGCGGCAACGTCATGTGCTGGGCCACCAAGGGCAAGGTCAACCCCCTCATCGGCTCCGCCGGTGTGTCCGCCGTTCCTATGGCTGCCCGTGTGGCCAATAAGGAAGGCCAGAAGGCCAACCCCTCCAACTTCCTGCTGATGCACGCCATGGGCCCCAACGTGGCCGGCGTGATCGGCTCCGCCATCGCCGCAGGCTTCCTGCTGAGCGTCTTCGGCGGCTAAGCAATTCCGTAACAAAGGCCCGCTGCTTTTCGCAGCGGGCCTTTGCTCGTTCATTTACTGCCGCTTTTGGAATACCGTGTCCGCAGATCATTGAAACAGCGACAGGCTGCTCTTTACAATCCGATTGACGAAGGAAATGACTTCCTCACGACTGTACTTGTCATAGCCTCCGACGACAACGTGCATCAGGCCGTTTGACAAGTGGGTATAGAGCATTTCCAGCTCCGCGTCGGTAGCATGGCGTAGCTTTTGCTTCCAGTAGGCAATGCTCTCATCTCTGGCAAGGTCGATCATCCTTTGCAAAACAGACGCACTTGCACCTTGGAAGATCAGCACCCGGCAGGTGTCCTCGTGTTGCTCCACCATTGCATAGATCGCTTCAATGAGGGCGGTCACATCAAAGGAATCTACCAACTTCAACGATTTCTGAAACGCTTCCAGTAGTTCTTGCTCGATGCTTTCCAACAGAGCAAAGCAATCACTGTAATGCGCGTAAAAGGTCGCGCGGTTCAGCTCCGCCATTTCACAGACCTCTTTAACGGTGATCTTGTTGACAGGCTTTTGTTTGAGCAGAGTTAAAAAGGATTCTTTCAAAACTCGCTGCGTATATCGGATTCTTGCATCGGTTTTCCTCATAGAAAAAACTCCAAACATAAAAAAATTTACAAATTTTCGAGACACTAACGCCGTATATGTCGGTTATCTTTCGCGTAACAACGAGTTGTCGGTTGTCGCAAAGGTTCATTTTAAGTATACTATACTTGTCAAAGATAATCAACACTTGTCGTTTGGTTTGGAGGTAATTACGTGTTTCAAAAGTATCTTGTTACAGGCGCAACCGGCTTTCTCGGACGTGCCGTGGTCGCGCAGCTTCTTGAAAGAAAGGCAGAAATCCACGCCCTTGTCATGGAAAATGATCCTCTGGCGCGGGAACTTCCGCAAGAGGTTCATTCCGTTGTCGGTGATGTATGTGATGAAAGCTCCATGAATTGTTTCTTCTCCGGTGCAGACCGGCAAACCTGCGTCATACATTGCGCCGGTATTGTATCGGTAGCTTCTCATCCGGGCAATCGGATTTACCGGGTGAATGTTGGGGGAACCAACAATATTCTGCGCTTGTGCGCAGAATACGGCGTTGGAAAACTCGTGTATGTCAGTTCAGTCCACGCCGTTCCAGAAAAACCCAAGGGAACGGAGATCACAGAGGATGCCGTGTTTTCGCCGGAACTGGTGCGGGGCGATTACGCAAAGAGTAAGGCCATCGCAACTGCCCTGGTTTTTGATGCTGCGAAGCGGGGGCTGAATGCCAGCGTGGTATTTCCCTCCGGCATCATCGGTCCGGGGGACAGTGGGAAAGGCAGCATCACCAATATGCTGCTGGCCTTTCTCAGTGGAAAGTTGCCGGTAGCGGTAAAGGGAGGGTATGATTTCGTAGATGTGCGGGATGTTGCATCCGGGATTACCGCCTGTGCGGAACATGGCCTGCCCGGTCACGGTTATATTCTCTCCGGCCACTATGCCTCTATCCGCGACATACTGGAAGCGGCAAAGAAAACGCTTAATCTTAGACGTGCGGTATCCTATCTGCCGATCTGTTTTGCTAAGGTTGTTGCGCCGATTTATGAGAGATGGAGTTTGCGGAAACAGAAGCCGCTATACTTCACACCATACGCTGTGGCCGTTCTCGATTCCAACGGCATTTTCAGCCGGAAAGCCGCTGCCGACACTTTCGGCTATGAACCGAGATCGTTGCAAAGCACCATCCTGGATACCGTTCTGTGGCTGAAAGGCAGCGCAAATGGTCATGGATAATGATAAAACAGAGCATACAGCACAGAGATACGACAATAATACCTGTAACGCCTATTATTGAAAACAGCAGAAATGCGGGACGCAGCAGCCGAAGATGGCCGCTGCGTCCCGCGTTTGTGTATTTCATTTCTGCTGCCCCAAGTAGGCCTTCATCTCCCGCAGGAAGGTTTCGCCGAGCTCGTCCAGCTCCGTGTTCTTCGGCTGGATGTAGCCGATCTCCATCTTTGCGTTCTGATTGTCCTTGTCCTCCTGGTAGGGCACGGCCAGGTAATCCGTGCCGTTGAGCTCCTCGCAGATGATGCCGGAGCAGAGGGTGAAGCCGTTGAGGCCGACCATCAGGTTCAGCATGGTGGCCCGGTCCGTGGCCCGGATCATTTGGGGATATTCCCGTTCCGAGAGAATTTCCTCGGCAAAGTAGGAGGAGCTCTGGTCTCCCTGCTCAAAGCACAGGCAGGGATAGGCGCACAGCTCGTCCATGGTGATGGATTCGTTCTTCGCCAGAGGGTGCCCCTTCCACAGGTACACATAGGCGCTGCACTCCACCAGCGGGTGGAATTCCAGCCGGTTTTCGGCAAAGAGCTTGTTCAGCACCGTCCGGTTGTGCTTGGAGCGGAAAAGAATGCCAATGTCGCTGCGGCGCTGGGCCACATCGTGGATCACGTCGATGGTCCGGGTCTCCCGGATGGCGTATTCAAACCGCGTTGCGTCAAACTGCCGCACGGTTTCCACGAAGGCCTTGGTCACGAAGGAGTAGTGCTGGGTGGAAACGCCGAAAATGCGCTTCTTGGGCCGGAGGTACTCCTGCTCCATGAGCTCGTATTGCTGGTAGACCTGCCGGGCGTAGTGCAGGAACCGCCGCCCGTCGTTGGTCAGGGTCACGCCCCGGTTGGTGCGGTTGAAGATGGTAACGCCCACCTCCTGCTCCAGCTCCTGAATGGCTCCGGTGAGGGCGGGCTGGGTCACGTAAAGCTGCTCTGCCGCCCGGTTCATAGACCCGGTCTGGGCAATGGTGAGGCAGTAGCGGATCTGCTGTAAAGTCATAGGGTCTCCTTCTGACGAAGTGTACGATAGACGAGTTGACAGTTGACAATTGCGGTGTCCCTTCGGGACGATTTTGAAATCATTTCCGAAGGAAATACCTTAACTGTCAACTGTCAACTGTTCACTGTCAACTTGCTTATTTCACTGCGTTCAGGGCCTGGTCCAGATCGGCCAGGATGTCGTCGATGTGCTCGGTGCCGATGGACAGGCGGATGGTGTTCTGGTAGATGCCCACGTTTGCCAGCTCCTCGTCGGTCAGCTGGGCGTGGGTGGTGGAGGCGGGGTGGATGACCAGACTCTTCACGTCGGCCACGTTGGCCAGCAGGGAGAAGATCTTCAGGCTGTCAATAAACTTGAAGGCCTCTTCCCGGCCGCCTTTGATGCGGAAGGTGAAGATGGACGCGCCGCCGTTGGGGAAATACTTCTCGTACAGAGCGTGGTCCGGATGATCCGGCAGGCTGGGATGGCTGACGGATTCCACCATGGGATGCTTCACCAAAAATTCCACAACCTTCCTGGTGTTCTCCGCATGGCGCTCCAGGCGCAGGCTCAGGGTCTCGGTGCCCTGGAGCAGCAGGAAGGCGGCGAAGGGGCTGATGCAGGCGCCCTCGTCCCGCAGCAGAATGGCCCGGACATAGGTGACGAAGGGAGCGGCGGGGGCAGCCTTGGTGAACTGCACGCCGTGGTAGCTGGGGTTGGGCTCGGAGATCCAGGGGTATGCGCCGCTGCTGGCCCAGTCGAAGGTACCGGCGTCTACGATCACGCCGCCCAGGGTGGTGCCGTGGCCGCCGATGAACTTGGTTGCGGAGTGGACCACGATGTCCGCGCCGTGCGCAATGGGGCGGATCAGGTAGGGGGTGCCGAAGGTGTTGTCAATGACCAGGGGCAGGCCGTGACGGTGGGCAATCCCGGCAATGGCGTCGATATCGGGAATGTCGGAATTGGGGTTGCCCAGGGTCTCAATGTAGACGGCCTTGGTGTTGGGCTGGATGGCGGCTTCAACCTCCTCCAGATTGTGGGCATCCACGAAGGTGGTGGTGATGCCGTACTGGGGCAGGGTGTGGGCCAGCAGGTTGCTGGTGCCGCCGTAGATGGTCTTCTGGGCCACAATGTGCTCCCCCTGGCGGGCCAGGGCCTGGATGGCATAGACAATGGCCGCAGCGCCGGAGGCCACAGCCAGACCGGCGGTGCCGCCCTCCAGGGCTGCAATGCGCTTCTCGAAAACATCCTGGGTGGAGTTGGTCAGGCGGCCGTAGATGTTGCCGGAATCCGCCAGGCTGAACCGGTCGGCGGCGTGCTGGCTGTTGTGGAAGACATAGGAGGTGGTAGCGTAAATGGGTACTGCCCGGGCATCGCTGGCAGGGTCTGCCTGCTCCTGACCGACGTGCAGCTGAAGGGTCTCAAAATGGTAGTTGCTCATAACTATTTCCTCATTTCCATCTATATTCAGAAGTGTTTGTATTCCTTTCGCGCGGCCCTCGGGGGCTGCTGACGGGGTTATTATAGCGAAAATCGGCTATAAGTCAACACAAGAAAACAGATAGCTGGCTATAAGGAGTGCTTAGAATCAGACCGCAGCCTCGATTTCCTTTACAAAGGCGGCTTTGTCCTTTGCCTTGAAGAAGGCAGACCCGGCCACAAGGACGTTGGCACCGCTCTGCCTGCACAGCGCGCCGGTCTGGGCGTTGACGCCGCCGTCCACCTCCAGCAGACACTCCGGATTCCGTTCGGCGCAGAGAGCCTGCAGGGCGGCGAGCTTTTCCATCTGGTTTTCCAGAAAGCTCTGGCCGCCGAAGCCGGGCTCCACGGTCATGACCAGGATCATGTCCACCTTGTCAAGGAAGGGCAGCACCGCCGAAGCCGGGGTGTTGGGCTTGACGGACACGGCAGCCTTGGCCCCCAGAGCATGGATCTTGTCCAGGGCCAGCAGGTTGTTTTCTGTGGTGTCGGCTTCCACGTGAACGGTCACGTAGTCTGCGCCCGCCTTGCAGAAGGCCTCCACATAGCGCAGCGGCCGATCGATCATCAGGTGCACGTCCAGCACCAGGTCCGTATATTTCCGCAGCGCGGCCACGGTGGGCATGCCGATGGTGATATTGGGCACAAAATTGCCGTCCATCACATCCACATGAACCCAGCGGCAGCCGGCACTTTTGATGGTTTTCAGGTCCTCTCCCAGGTAAGCAAAGTCCCCGGAAAGAATGGAAGGGGCGAGAGTAAACATATATTTTCCTCCTGTAGGTTGGTGAAAGCGGGAAAAGGCTTCCTCTGGGCGTTTGGCTCCCCTGAAAGGGGAGCTGTCAGCGTAGCTGACTGAGGGGTTTCGGCTTGGCGATCAGCCAAGCCTCGCCGCAGGCGAAATACCGGACTGTTGATTCATCAGGGCGGACATTTCGCTTTCAGCGAAGACTTTTCGGAACGAAAAGTCGGAACCCCTCAGTCTCGGCTAACGCCGAGCCAGCTCCCCTTTCAGGGGAGCCTTTCAGAAAAAGTATACCACACCCCATTCCATTGCGCAACTGAAATTGTTGACGGTTAGGCAGCGCTAACGCCTTGCGCGGTGCAGAATGGGGTGCTATAATGGCGAAAAAGCAATACTATGAGGTGACACGCGATGACGATGGATGAATTGAAGCCAGGCCAGTCCGCCTTTATCTCGGCGGTGGGCGGGGATGGAGCCCTGCGGCACCATCTGCTGGACATGGGCCTGACGCCCCAGACCGAGGTCATGCTGCAAAAGGTGGCCCCCATGGGCGACCCCGTGCAGATCGCCCTGCGGGGCTATGAGCTGACATTGCGGCTGGAGGAAGCCAAGTGGATCGAGATCGGGAATGTCCATACAGACCCGGTGCCCGTCCATGGCAGGGAGCCCAGAATTCAGCCCATTCCCCACCCCGGCGTGGGCGAGAAGCAGGGCAAAGAGGTACATCTGAAAGAGGGAAAGCTGACCTTTGCCCTGGCAGGCAACCAGAACTGCGGCAAGACCACCCTCTTCAACCAGCTCACCGGTGCCAATCAGCACGTGGGCAATTTCCCCGGGGTCACCGTGGATCGGAAGGACGGCACCATCCGCAATCACCCGGAGGCCACGGTGACGGACCTGCCGGGCATTTATTCCCTGTCCCCCTACTCCAATGAGGAGATCGTCACCCGGGACTTTTTGATGAACGACCGCCCCAGCGGTATCATCAACATTGTGGATGCCACCAATATCGAGCGCAACCTTTATTTGACCATGCAGTTGATGGAGCTGGAGATCCCCATGGTCCTGGCCCTGAACATGATGGACGAGGTCCGGTCCAACGGCGGCTCCGTGCGTATCAACGAGCTGGAGGAGATCCTGGGTATCCCCGTGGTCCCCATCTCCGCCGCCCGGAATGAGGGCATTGACGAGCTCATCGACCACGCCCTGTATGTGGCCCGGGCAGAGCAGAAGCCCCAGCGTGTGGACTTCTGCCTGGAAAGCGACGACCCCAAAGATCCTGTGGGTGCAGTGCACCGCTGCATTCATGCCGCCGGTACCCTTTTGGAGGCGGACATCCGCCGGGCGGGGCTGCCTGTGCGGTTCGCCACCACCAAGCTGGTGGAGCAGGATGCCCTGATGGAGAAAATGGTCCCCTTAAACCCGGAAAAGCAGCAGGCCTTCCGGCAGATCGTGTCTGTCATGGAGCAGGAGACGGGCCTGGACCGGGAGGCGGCCATGGCCAATATGCGCTTCCGCTTCCTGGAGACCCTGTGCAGAAAGACCGTGGTCCGGCCCCACGAGAGCAAGGAGCACAAGCGCAGCATGGCCATTGACCGGGTGCTCACCGGCAGGTTCACAGCCATTCCCTGCTTCTTGGGGATCATGGCCCTGGTGTTTGTTTTGACCTTTACCGTCATCGGCGGCACCCTGTCCGATCTGATGGAGCTGGGCGTGGGCTGGGTGACGGACCTTATTGACGCAGGCCTCACCGCCTGGGACATCAACCCCGTGGTCCATGGCCTGGTGGTGGACGGCATCTGCGCCGGTGTGGGCAGTGTGCTGAGCTTTTTGCCCACCATTGTGACGCTGTTCTTCTTCCTGTCCATCCTGGAGGATACGGGCTATATGGCCCGGGTGGCCTTCGTCATGGACCGGCCTCTTCGGAAGCTGGGCCTTTCGGGCCGGAGCTTTGTGCCCATGCTCATTGGCTTCGGCTGCTCCGTGCCTGCGGTCATGGCCACCCGGACGCTCTCCAGCGAGCGGGACCGGAAGATGACCATTTTGCTGACCCCCTTCATGAGCTGCTCTGCCAAGCTGCCCATCTATACCATGCTGATCTCCGCCTTCTTCCCCCGGCCCTGGCAGCCGGTGGCCATGATTGGGCTGTATGCCCTGGGCATTCTCTGCGGCGTGGTCTACGCCCTGATCCTCAAGCACACCGCCTTTTCCGGGGAGCCCGTGCCCTTTGTCATGGAGCTGCCCAACTACCGCCTGCCCAGCGCCAAGAGCGTGGGCCAGCTGATCTGGGAAAAGGCCAAGGGCTTTGTGCAGAAGGCCTTCACCATCATCTTCGCGGCCTCCGTCATCATCTGGGTGCTGCAAACCTTCGATATCCGCCTGAACGTGGCGGCATCCCCGGAGGTGAGCCTGCTGGCCCTGCTGGGCAGCCTGATCGCGCCCATCTTTAGGCCTTTGGGCTTCGGTGACTGGCGGGCCTCTACGGCCCTCATCACCGGCTTTACGGCCAAGGAGAGCATGGTCTCCACCCTGACGCTGCTCTTAGGCGGCGATGCGGGGAAAATCACCGCCATGTTCAGCCCCTATACGGCGGTGGTGTTCCTGGTGTTCACCCTGCTGTATACCCCCTGCGTGGCAGCCATTGCCACGGTGAAGCGGGAAATGGGCAGCGCCCGGGCTGCGGCGCTGACGGTGGTCTCCCAGTGCGCCATTGCCTGGGTAGTGGCCTTTTTGGTGCGCTGCATCGGGCTGGTCTTCGGAGCGGTGTGAGAATATGAATCTGCAAAGCATATTGGTCTTGATTGCCGTGGCGGTTGGCTTTTTCTTCGCCCTGCGCCAGGGCAAAAAGAAGAGCAAATGCGGCTGCTGCGGGGACTGCAAGACCTGCAAAAACCGCGACAGCTGCCATTGACATGAAAAAGCGGGAGCTGTTAGAAAACACTTTGTCATTGCGAACCAGCGCGCACGCTGGTGTGGCAATCCCCCGGATTTTCAAACACCTTGGCAGCAAAACCAAGCTGTTTCCATTTAACCGGGGGGCTGCCACACCAGTGACGTCGGTCACTGGTTCGCAGCGACATACTTTTCTAACAGCCCCTGCTGCTTTATCGGCTGGGCTTCAGCTTGTCGATGGTCTGGGCGGCGTCCTGCAGGGCCAGACGGCTGGAGGCGATGGCGGTTTGCAGGGTGTCCAGCTGACCCGTGACCTGCTGGGAGATGCCGGTCATCTGCCGCAGAGCGGCCTCAATGCGGTTGGAGGCCTGGGTCAGCACGGTGCCGGTCTCGCTGTAGACCTGCTCTGCCCGCTCCCGGGCCATGCGCTCTGTGCGCTCGGCCCGGCGATAGGCTTCCAGCTCCCGGTTGGCCTCCAGCTTTTCGCCGCAGGACCGGAGCAGGGCCTCCTCCCGGTCCTGCCGGGCGGAGGCCAGCTTTTGCTCCGCCGCTTCCCTTTGCGCCAGGGCCTCGTCCCGTTCCTTCCGGGCAATTGACAGCTGCTGCTCCAGCTCCCGGCACCGGGCCTCCAGGGCCGTGCGCTGGGGGTCTTCTGCAGGGGCTTCCGCCTGCCGCCGCAGGGCCTCCAGGTCGGTATTCAGCTGATTCACCTGGGCTGCGTGGCGGTTGTTCAGGTATTCCAGATAGTTTGCCACATCCTGCCGGTTGAACCCATGCAGGGAGGAACGGAAGTTCAGATTCATAATATCTCTCCGCAGTTTTGATTTTCTCTGATTATACCATAAATTTCCTGAGAAAACAACTGAAAAAGGGCCCCGCCCGGGGCCCAAATTTTATCGGAAAACCATGTTGGCGAAGATCCGCTGCATCCGGCTGTCCGGGAAGCGGGCATCGATGAAGGCCCAGAAGGCGTTGGAAGCGGCAATGCCGTCTACCCGCTGGGACCAGCGGAAAACGGTCAGCAGGGTAACCGCGCAGTCAAAGACGAAGAAGGCCGTCAGTGCCCAGGTGAGGATCTTGCCGAAGCGGCTGGGAATTTTCAGAATCAGCTGTGCCACCATGGGATAGAGGGTTTTCACCCAAAAGACACCCAGAAAGCCCCAGAAAACGGAATAGACCAGGCAGATCCGCCCGTTGATATTGAAGGGCATATGGCTGTAGTCCCAGCTGACGGAGCCGAAAAGCATTTCCTGCGCCCAGGAGCAGAAGTATTCCAGGGCACTGCCCACCAGGAAGCCCCCCAGAAAGGACAGCCATTTGCCCCGGTTCCGGTAGCGGTACAGGGCAACGGTCAGCACCAGGGCGCCGGCGCCGTACACCATGTTGAAGGGGCCGTATACCAGGCCGGAACGGCTCTGCAGATAGCCATTGGTCAGCAGGCACCAGGCAAGTTCGATGACAACGCCGCCAAAGCAGCCGATGAAGCAGACCAGCAGCAGCTTATAGAGATTCATGCCTGCGGCAAAATGGTCGCTGCGGGTCTCCTCCAGATCGATGACGGAGTTGGCCGGTGCCTTCAGTCTGGAATGGTGCTGCCGGGTCAGGTCGTCCCAGCGGGCGGAGAGCTCATCGTAGTTTTCAAGCAGGGTGCTGTTTGCCTTGCCCAAGTCCGCGGAGGCCCGGCGGTAAGACCGCAGGCGGTGCATGACGGCCTCCCCATAGTCCTCCGGATTTTCGGCGGCTGCCAGATTTTCATACAGGCTCTGCAAGTCCGGCTGCGCGGCATCCAGGGCTTCCAGTGCTTCCCGGGCCTGCTGCTCCACGGGGGTTACGATATCCTGCTCGGAGACCTGGTCATACTCCCGCAGGGCCTTTTTCCAGCGCTTGACCTTTTCCTTGGCAAGCCGTTTTCTCTTTCTCATGACGGTTCTCCTTCTGTCACAATTTTCCGGTATATTACTCGACCAACCTCAATTGTTTCTTAACTGTCTTTGAACAGAATATGAACAGAAAGAAAAAGAAAAATGTTGTTGACGGCGGCTATTTTCCGTGATAAAACTATAAAATATGGAAAGAAATGTTAGGAGGATCTATTATGAACGTATTCCTGACCCTGGCCTGCCTGTTCTTCATCGGCAGCGTCACCGGCTGGGTGATCGAGCTGCTGTTCCGCAACATCGTTCACCACAATAAGAAGTGGGTGAATCCCGGCTTCTGCACCGGCCCCTATCTGCCCATCTACGGCTTCGGCCTGTGTACGCTGTACCTGCTGGCCAATCTGGAGCAATATGGCTGGATCACGAACCCGGTATGGAATAAAATTGTGCTCTTCATTGCCATGGCCATTGGCATGACCCTCATCGAGTATATCGCCGGACTGTTCTGCCTGAAATACTTCAAGGTCATGCTCTGGGACTATTCCAACCTCTGGGGCAACATTCAGGGCCTGATCTGCCCCCTGTTCTCCTTCTTCTGGGCGCTGTTGGGAGCGGTGTACTATTTCTTTGTGCACCCCTATGTGCTGGGGGCTCTGGACTGGCTGTCCAGGAATCTGGCCTTCTCCTTCTTCATCGGCATGTTCTTCGGCGTCTTTCTCATCGATGTGTGCCATTCCGCCAATCTGGTGGTCAAGCTCAAGGCCTTTGCAGAGGAGAACCGTATGGTGGTCCGCTACGAGGCCGTCAAGAAGCACATCCGGGAGAATTTCGAGACCGGCAACCGGCACTTCAAATACAATTTCTTCCGTCCCTTCCATGACGAGCATCCCCTGGAGGAGCGCCTGAAGGAAATGCGGGAAGAGATGAGGGAAAAGCTGGAAAAATACAAGCTGCAAAAGCAGTAAAATAAAAACAGGAGGTATTTTATGAATGAGGTAAAACAGCCGAAAAAGCCCCTTGCCTATTACTATGGCGTTGTGCTCCTGCTGCTGCTGGTGTTCAACTGGCTGGTCATGCCCCTGATCACCGACGCCAAAATCAAGGAAGTGGACTATGGCACCTTCATGTCCATGACCGAGCAGAAGAACATCGGCCGGGTAGAGATCGAGGGCAACCAGATCCTCTTCACCGACAAGGGGGAGACCCAGGTCTATAAGACGGGCGTGATGCAAGACCCTGATCTGGTCCAGCGGCTCTATGATGCCGGGGCCACCTTCAGCAGCGAAATCGTGGAGGAGACCTCGCCCCTGCTGACCTTCCTGCTGTCCTTTATTGTGCCGCTGGTGCTCTTCATCGCCCTGGGCCAGTTCATGTCCCGGAAGCTGATGGACAAGATGGGCGGCCCCAACGCCATGTCCTTCAACATGGGCAAGTCCAATGCCAAGGTCTACGTCAAGTCCTCCGACGGCATTCGCTTCTCCGATGTGGCAGGCGTGGAAGAGGCTGAGGAGAGCCTGACGGAGATCGTCAATTATCTGCACGACCCCACCAAGTATCGGGAGATCGGTGCCACCATGCCCAAGGGCGTCCTGCTGGTAGGCCCTCCGGGCACTGGCAAGACCATGCTTGCAAAGGCCGTGGCCGGTGAGGCGGATGTGCCCTTCTTCTCCATTTCCGGCTCGGAATTCGTGGAGATGTTCGTGGGCATGGGTGCCAGCAAGGTCCGGGACCTCTTCAAGCAGGCCAAGGAGAAGGCACCCTGTATTGTCTTTATCGATGAGATCGATGCCATTGGCCAGAAGCGCTCCGGCGGGGCCTACGGCGGCAATGACGAGCGGGAGCAGACCCTGAACCAGCTGCTCACCGAAATGGACGGCTTTGAGGGCAACTCCGGCGTTATGATCCTGGCTGCCACCAACCGGCCCGAATCCCTTGACCCCGCCCTGACCCGCCCCGGCCGGTTTGACCGCCGGGTTCCCGTGGAGCTGCCGGACCTGAAGGGCCGGGAGGCCATTTTGAAGGTCCACGCCAAGAAGGTCAAGCTGGCGGAGGACGTGAATTTTGAGACCATCGCCCGGATGGCCTCCGGTGCCAGCGGCGCAGAGCTGGCCAACATCATCAATGAGGCCGCCCTGCGGGCCGTCCGGGATGGCCGGAAGGCCGCCAATGAGGCGGATTTGGAGGAATCCATTGAAACCGTCATCGCGGGCTACCAGAAGAAGAACGCCATTCTCACCGACAAGGAGAAAATGGCCGTTTCCTACCATGAGATCGGCCATGCCCTGGTGGCGGCATTGCAGACCCACTCCGCCCCCGTGCAGAAGATCACCATCATTCCCAGAACCTCCGGCGCACTGGGCTACACCATGCAGGTGGAGGAGGGCAACCACTACCTGATGACCAAGGAGGAGCTGGAGAACAAGATCGCCACCCTCACCGGCGGCCGTGCCGCGGAAGAGGTGGCCCTGGGCACCGTTTCCACCGGCGCTTCCAACGACATCGAGCAGGCTACCAAGCTGGCCCGGGCCATGATCACCCGCTACGGCATGAGCGACAGCTTCGATATGGTGGCCCTGGAAACCGTTACCAATCAATATCTGGGCGGCGACACCAGTCTGGCCTGTTCTGCCGAGACCCAGACCAAGATCGATGCTCTGGTGGTGGAGACGGTGAAGCAGCAGCATGAGAAGGCTCTGAACCTGCTGAAGGAGAACCGGGACAAGCTGGAGACCCTGTCTCAGTACCTCTACCGGAAGGAGACCATTACCGGCGAGGAATTCATGGAGCTGCTGAACAAATGAACCTGCTGTTCTGCATCAATCAAAGCTTCCGCCCCCTGCTCTGCCAGTGCCTTCGCTCCGTCGTGAAAAACGGGGGCGAGGAGGAGGCGTATGACGCCTATATTCTCCACTCCGATCTGACGCAGGAGGATATGGATGCAATTCAGGCGGTGAGTAACCGGGTGCACTGCCGCTTTGTGACGGTGAATGCCAAGGACTTTGAGGGCTTCCCGGAGAGCAGCCGCTACCCCAGGCAGATCTTCTACCGTCTGGCAGCGCCGCTGCTGCTGCCGGAGGACCTGGACAGAATTCTCTATCTGGATGTGGATACCCTGGTGATCAACCCCTTGAAGGAGCTGTACGCCATGGAGTTTGCAGGCAATTATTACATTGCCTGCACCCATGTCCGGGAGCCCCTGACCCGGCTCAATGACCGCCGCCTGAATGTCCCGGCAGGTACGCCCTATGTGAACACCGGCGTGATGGTGCTGAATCTGGCAGCGCTGCGGGAAAATCTGACCATGGACATGCTCCGCCGGACGGCTTTGGAAAAAATCGACACCTTCTGGCTGCCGGACCAGGACCTGCTCACCGTAATGCACGGGGACAAGATCCTGCTGGCAGACACCCAGAAATACAACCTCAGCGACCGCATCCTGAACATCTACAACGCCAACCCCGAAAATCCCCGGCACGACCTGACCTGGGTGCGGGAAAATACCGTGATCATCCACTATTGCGGCAAAAACCGCCCCTGGAAGCCCCACTATGTGGGCAGTCTGGGCGTGTTTTATGAGGAAACAAAGAGATAGAAAGGAACCGCCTATGGAGCTTCGCAAGCCTGATTTTTATGATTCGTTCCGCTGCATCGCTGCTTGCTGCCCGGATAGCTGCTGCAAGGAGTGGGATGTGGCGGTAGATGCGCAGAAGGCTGCTCTCTACCGTGGGCTCCCCGGGGCGCTGGGGGAGAAGCTGCGGGAATTCCTGCAGGATGAGGACGGGGATACCTACCTGACCCTGGACAATGGCCGCTGCCCCATGTGGCGCGCCGACGGCCTGTGCCGCATCCAGGCAGAGCTGGGGGAGCACGCCCTGTGCAATACCTGCCGGGATTTCCCAAGGCTGCGCCATGACTATGGCAGCTTTACGGAATTGGGTCTGGAGCTCAGCTGCCCGGAGAGTGCGCGAATCCTTCTGAGCCGGGAGGGCTGGAGCTGGGTCTCTCAGGGCAAGGCAGAGGAGGAGACAGACTATGATCAAAGGGACATGGACCTCCTGCTGAAAACCCGGCAGACGGCCATGGACCTGGTGACCGGAGCGGAAGAACCCCTTTCCGCCCTGCTGCTCTATACCTGCCACGCCCAGGCGATCCTGGACGGGGAGGAGGAAGCCCCCTTCGATCTGTCCGCCGCCATGGAGACTGCCGGGGACCTGACAGGCCCGGGGGACAGGGAAGCCTTTCTCAAGGTTTTCCGGGACCTGGAAATCCTGACGGAGCCCTGGCGCAAGCGCCTGGCGTCGCCCAGCCCCCGGCCCCTCCAAAAGGAGGACCGGGCACTGCTCCGGTATCTCATCAGCCGCTATTGGCTCCAGGCCATTTCGGATTTTGACCTGGTGTGCCGGGGCAAGCTCATCGTCTCCCTGGCCCTCCTCTGCCGAATCCTGGGCGGCGATGCCGTTCAGACGGCCCAGCTGATGTCCAAGGAGATCGAAAACGACGCCGAAAACATAGACGCCCTCCTGGACGGCGCCTACACAACCCCCGGCCTGACAGATGCCAACCTGCTGGCACTGGCCCGGGAATAAATCAAACCCACCCAAGGGACCGCCTCGTAATGCCGAGACGGTCCCCTTGATTTTTGCACAGAATAGACAAATTTTTCGCGGAAGGTGGAAAAGACGTGGGAGATATTGTATAATAAAAAACAAAAATCCGATGCATAGAATGTCCGGTTTATTGGACGTTCCATGCGCTATAATGATAGCAATCAAGTAATACAGAAGGAGGCACGAGGATGGTCCCTGATTCTTACCTGGCACATATCTCGCCGGACGGGCGGGAGCAAACCGTAGAGGCACATTTACAGGGGACGGCACAGCTTTGCGGCGGGTTTGCCGCGGCATTCGGTGAAAGAGGCAGGGGAGAGCTCCTTGGGCTTGCCCATGATATTGGCAAATCCTCCGAGGCCTTTCAGAAGCGGCTGAACGGTGGCCCAAAAGTGGACCACGCTACAGCAGGGGCGGTGGAATGCGCCAAAATTCGGGAAAATACCATAGCTTTGTGCGTTGTTGGGCACCATGGCGGAATGCCGGACTTCGGCAATCCAAGGACAGATTCTCCCGGAACGCCCACCGGAGCCGGAAGAATCAAAAAGGGATTGCTTCCCGGTGGAATACCGGCCTTCCACTGGCAGGGACCGCTGCCAAATCCCGGAAAGGCTCCAAATTTGGATTCCTATGCCGCGGCTATGTGGACAAGAATGCTCTATTCCTGCCTGGTGGATGCGGATTATCTGGATACGGAACGCTTTATGGATGCGACATCTTCCAAACGGGACGGTTACGATTCTTTGCCTGTGCTCCTGGAGCGACTGAATGCCTATATTCGTCCCTGGTTTCCCGGAAACACGGAATTGAACAGAAATCGATGCGCCATTCTCTCCGAATGCCTGGAAAAGGCGGCGACACCGAGAGGAATTTACTCTCTGACCGTCCCTACCGGCGGCGGAAAGACGGTGTCTTCGCTGGCTTTCGCTTTGCAGCACGCGGTAAACCAGGGGCTGAGCCGCGTGATCTATGTAATTCCCTATACCTCCATCATTGAGCAGAATGCCGCGGTGTTTCGCGACATCCTGGGGGAAAACAATGTGGTGGAGCACCACAGCGGCGTTTCTCTTGATGAGGAGGGGGAAACTAACAAAAAGAATCAATTTCAGCGTTTGGCGGCAGAAAACTGGGATGCGCCCGTGATCGTGACCACGGCGGTGCAGTTTTTCGAATCCCTCTATTCCAACCGCCCGTCTCAGTGCCGGAAGCTGCACAACATTGCAAACAGTGTTGTGATCTTTGATGAAGCGCAGATGATCCCTACCTGCCATCTGCTGCCTTGCGTCGGAGCCATAGCAAGTCTGGTATCCCGGTTCCGGTCTACGGTTCTCCTATGCACGGCAACGCAGCCGGTGCTAGGAGACCTGTTCCGACGGTTCTGCCCGGAGCAGAAAATCACCGAGCTCTGTACCAATGTGTCCGAACGCTTCCGGGATTTTCGCCGGGTGACTTACCGGGATGGCGGAACGCTCTCCGATGAAGCACTGGCCGAGAATTTGCGGGAACAGAACCAGGCGCTCTGCATCGTCAATACCCGGAAAGCAGCCCAGGCCCTATATGCGCTGCTGCCCGAAGAGGGCCGCTATCACCTGTCTACCCTGATGTACCCTGCACACCGTAAGCAGGTTTTGTGTACCGTTCGGGAGCGACTGAGGCAGGGGCTGCCCTGCCGGGTGGTATCTACGTCCCTGATCGAGGCCGGTGTGGATGTGGATTTCCCAATGGTCTGGCGGGAAACGGCGGGATTGGATTCCATCGCCCAGGCGGCCGGGCGGTGCAACCGGGAAGGGAAGCGTGATCCGGAGTCCAGCATTGTCACCTATTTCCAAAGCGAGCATGCCGTACCGGTTTTGCAGGGAATCCCGATTCAGGCAGCCCGGGAGGCGCTCAGGAAGGATGGAGACCCCGCAAAGCCGGAGACAATGCAGCATTATTTCACTGCCCTGCGATCTCTGATCGGGGAAAATATGGACAAGTCTGCCGTGATAAAAACCACAACGGAGAACATCCTGCCGATGGAGACTGTGGCCAAAAATTTCCACCTGATCGACAAGGAGACCTTTACCGTGTATATTCCGCTGGGAGAGGGAGAGGCTGTTTGCCGCCCGCTTTTGGGCGGACAGCCAAGCCGGGAGGATTACCGCAGGGCCGGGCAGTACAGTGTGGGAATTTATGACCGAGATTTCCAAAGCCTTTACAGCGCGGGGGATATCCGGCTGCTTTCGGAAAACAGTGCAGTTCTGGTAAATCTAAAACTGTACGATTCGGAAGTGGGCCTTTCCACAAAAGCGGAAGCGGGAAAAGCGGAATTTATTTGAAGAACTGGAAGGGGGCAGAGCGTCATCTGCTCTGCCCCCTTCCGGCTTACTTAACTGTCCTATTTACTATTTCAATCCACGATGTTACTCGACAGTCATAGTATGCCACAGAGATTCTGCTTTGTCAAACGGAAAATAATTTTAACTTTCCTATTTACTGAACTTGACAATGCGGATGTAAAGTGCTATTATGAGAATGAACCTGAGAACAAAAAAGAAAGGAGAATACCAATGTCAATTTCTGTTGAGGTCTGGGGAGAGTATGCACTCTTTTCCAGGCCGGAGCTAAAGACGGAACGGGTCAGCTATGACGTGATGACCCCATCGGCTGCCCGGGGCTTGCTGGACGCCATTATGTGGCACCCTGGGCTGAAGTGGGTTGTGGACAGCATCCATGTCTGCGCCCCCATCCGCTTTACCAACATCCGGCGCAACGAGGTGAAAGATACCGTCAGCGCCCGAAAAGCACAATCCGTCATGGAAAAGGGAGGAGAATTGTACCTGGCCACACCGGAGAGCATCCAGCAGCGGGCGGCCATGGTGCTGCGGGATGTGCACTATGTGATCGATGCCCATTTTGAAATGACCCAGCGGGCCTCGCCCACGGACAATCCCGGAAAATTCCAGGAGATGATGCGCCGCAGGGTGGAAAAGGGACAATTTTACCATCAGCCATGTTTCGGCGTAAGAGAGTTTCCTGCCCATTTCAAGCCCTGTACCCAGCTGCCGCCCTGTCCGGAAGAGCTGAAAGGAGAAAAAGACCTGGGCTGGATGCTGCTGGATATGGACTATTCCGATCCGGAAAACATCACCCCCCATTTCTTCCGCGCCACTCTGCGGGATGGCGTCCTGGAGGTGCCGCCCATGTATGCTGAGGAGGTGCGGACATGATCCTGCAAGCATTGACCCGGCTGTTTGAAGACCTGGTTCAGCAGGGCAAGATTGCCCGCCCCGGATGGGGACCGGCAAAAATCAGCTATGCACTGTGCCTGGACGAAAACGGAATGCTGGAATCTGTGGTCCCCCAGCTGACAGAGGTTCAAGTCGGGAAAAAGACCCAACTGCGCCCGACACCCATGGAGCTGCCGGCTGCGGTTACACGTTCCTCCGGCATCCTGCCGAACTTCCTGTGGGACAATTCCAGCTATCTTTTGGGTGTGCGAAAAAAAGAAAAATCGGAAAAACCGGAACGAGCGGAACGGATTATAGCCTGCTTTCAAGCCAGCAGAGAACGGCACCATCAGTTACTGGATGACATTCAAACGCCTGCTGCGAAGGCAATACTTGCTTTTTTCGACACATGGAACCCAAAAGAGGCCCAAAACCACCCCGCCTTAGCGGACTGCTGGCAGGATATCATAAGCGGCGGCAACCTGGTTTTTCGGGTGAACGGCAGCTATGCTCAGGAAGACCAGGAAATTCGGAATGCCTGGAATGCCAGCTATGGCGAAAGCCAGGGGCAGCGGCAGCAGTGCCTGGTCACCGGAAAAATGGATGTGCCGGAGGCGGTCCACCCGATGATTAAGGGCATGGCCGGGACAAAATCCAGTGGTGCGGCTATGGTCTCCTTCAATGCGCCTGCCTTCTGCTCCTATGGCAAGGAGCAGAGCCTCAATGCCCCGGTGGGAAAATATGCTGCCTTTGCATATACGTCCGCTTTGAATTACCTGCTTGCGGACAGGGAAAATGTCCACCGCATCGGCGATACCACCGTTGTCTGCTGGGCAGAAGGTGCAGAGCCACAGTATGACTTTTTTGCCGGAATGTCCCTGTTCGGAGACGAACCGCCGGAAGGCTTGACGGACAACGATTTGAGAAATGCTCTGCGCAATCTGGCCCAGGGGCTGCCCTGCGAGGAACTGAGCCTGGATCCCAATCGCCCATTCTATATTTTGGGCCTTGCCCCCAATGCAGCGCGGCTCTCTGTCCGCTTTTTCTACCGGGATAGTTTTGGTACATTGATGAAAAATGTGAATGATCACTATCAACGTATGGAGATCGTGGGAAGCCGGTATACCATCGTGCCCCTGTGGGCCCTGCTGCGGGAGACTGTGAACCTGAATACGACGGATAAGTCTCCGTCCCCAATTCTGGCCGGTGCCACAGCCCGGGCGATTTTCCAGGGGACGCCCTATCCGGCAGCCCTGATGGAGGCCGTTATGCTCCGCATTCGTGCGGAACGGGAGATCACCCCCGGACGGGCGGCGATTTTAAAAGCCTATTATCTGAAAAATCCGAATTCTCTGTGTCCAAAGGAGGTCTTAACCGTGAGTCTTAATGAAAACAGCACGAATATTCCATACACATTGGGCCGCCTGTTTGCGGTGTATGAAGAGGTGCAGGAGCGAGCAAACCCAGGGATCAACACAACGATCAAGGATAAGTATTTTAATTCTGCTTCTGCAACACCTGCCACGATTTTCCCCATTCTGGATAATTTGTGCCAGAAGCACTTGAGAAAGTTGGATGCAGGTGCGCGGATTGCACTGGATCGCAAGATTGCCGCACTGAAAGATGTGCTGGGCGAGGCCTATCCAACCCGGTTGGGGCTGCCGGAGCAGGGCTCCTTCAATTTGGGCTATTATCATCAGAAACAGTTCCGCTATACAAAAAAGGAGGACAAATAAATGAGTACCATTTCCAACCGCTATGAATTCGTGATCTTTTTCGATGTGGAAAACGGAAATCCCAACGGTGACCCGGATGCCGGCAATATGCCCCGAATCGACCCGGAAACCGGCTATGGCCTGGTGACGGATGTCTGTCTGAAACGGAAAATTCGAAACTATGTGGAAACCGCCAAAGAGAGAGTACCTGGCTATCGTATTTATGTTAAGGATAGTGTGCCTCTGAACCGCAGTGACAAAGAAGCCTGTGACTATGTAGGGGTTAAAGCTGATAAGGACAAGTTGAAAGATGCTCTAAAAGAGGCAAAAAAGAAGGACGCAGACTTGGATGTCAAAATCCGGGATTTCATGTGTCAGAATTTCTATGATATCCGTACCTTTGGCGCAGTCATGACCACTTTCGTTAAGGCTGCACTAAATTGCGGACAGGTTCGCGGCCCTGTGCAGCTGGGATTTGCCCGCAGCGTAGATCCCATCGTACCCCAGGAGGTCACCATTACCCGTGTCGCCATTACGACGGAAGCGGATGCGGAAAAGAAGGGCACAGAAATGGGCCGGAAATACATCGTCCCTTATGGCCTGTACCGCGCGGAGGGCTATGTCTCCGCCAATCTGGCCCGTAAAACCACCGGCTTTTCGGAAGAGGATCTGGAACTGCTGTGGACAGCCATCCTGAACATGTTTGAACTGGATCATTCCGCCGCCCGGGGCAAAATGGCCGTTCGGGAGCTGATTGTCTTCAAACATGACTCCGAGCTGGGCAACGCCCCGGCCTATAAGCTGTTCGACCTGGTAAAGGCGCAGCGTAAGCCTGAAGTCACCGTGGCAAGAAGCTATTCGGATTATCAGGTCACCGTGGATGAAAGCAGCCTGCCCGCAGGCGTCACCTGCACGCACCTGGGATGATCTATCAGGAGGAGGACTTCCTCCAGCTGTCCGGCTTGCAGCATTTTGTATTCTGCCGCAGACAGTGGGCACTCATCCACATCGAGCACCAGTGGGCAGAGAACTACCGCACCACGGACGGGGCGATCTTTCATGAAAACGCCCACAACACCGCGTTCCAGGAGAGCCGGGGAGATCTGGTGATCACCCGGGGGGTCAGCGTGTTCTCTGCCCGGCTGGGGGTTTCCGGCCAGTGCGATGTGCTGGAATATCGCCGGGGAAGCACCGGCGTCCCGCTTTCCGGAAGGGAGGGGCTGTGGCAGCCCTATCCTGTGGAATACAAGCGGGGCCAGCCCAGGGAGGACACCGGCGATGCGCTCCAGCTCTGCGGACAGGCCATGTGCCTGGAGGATATGCTGTGCTGCGATATCCCGGAAGGGGCGCTTTATTATGGGGAGACCCGGCACAGACAGAAGGTGGCCTTTACGCCGGAGCTGCGGGCACAGGTGGAAGATCTGCTGGGACAGATGCACGATCTCTATAAGCGGGGCTACACACCAAAGGTGAAACCCACGAAATCCTGCAATGCCTGCTCCCTGAAGGAGCTGTGTCTGCCAAAGCTGATGAAAAGCCGCTCTGTGTCCGACTATCTGAGAGCCGCAATGGAGGAGATGCCATGAAGCAGCTTTTGAACACGCTGTTTGTCACCTCGGAGGACATTTATCTGTCTCTGGAGGGGGAGAATGTCCTGGCAAACCGGGAAAAGAACGTGGTTGCCCGGTATCCGCTGCACACGCTGCAAACAATCGTCAGCTTTTCCTATTCCGGGGCCTCTCCGGCGTTGATGGGGGCCTGCGCCGAGCGGGGCATCGGGCTGGCCTTCTGCACGCCCCGGGGCCGCTTCCTGGCCCGGACCTGCGGAGAGAGCAGCGGCAATGTGCTTCTCCGGCGGGAGCAGTACCGCATTGCTGACGATGTGCAGCGCAGCTGTGAAATTGCACGGTGTATGATCTTTGGAAAGCTCAGCAACAGCGCGGCCAGCATCCAGCGCACCTGCCGGGACCACGGCCCCCGGGTGGAGGGGTGCGGCTTGGAAGAGGCTGCTCAGAGCATCCGGGAGCTGCTGCCTCCGGTGCTGAGCGTTACGGACCTGGATGCCTTGCGGGGGCTGGAGGGGGTTGCGGCCGGCGCGTATTTCGGCGTGTTTGACCATATGCTCCTGAGCCGAAAAGAGGACTTTTTCTTTCACGGCCGGAATCGCCGCCCGCCGCTGGACCGTGTGAATGCCATGCTGTCCTTTGCCTATAGCCTGTTGGCCCATGATTGCGCCAGCGCGCTGGAGAGCGTCGGCCTGGATGCCTATGTGGGCTTCCTCCACCGGGACCGCCCGGGCCGGAACTCCCTGGCGCTGGATCTGATGGAGGAGCTGCGCCCCTGCATGGCGGACCGGTTTGTGTTGACGCTGGTCAACAACCGAATGGTCAAGCCGGAGGACTTTCAGATCCAGGACAGCGGTGCCGTGCTCCTGACCGATGACGGGCGGAGGAAATTCCTGAAAACCTGGCAGGAGCGGAAGCGGGACACCCTGACCCATCCCTATCTGAACGAAAAGCTGAGCTGGGGCATGATCCCCTATGTCCAGGCGCTCCTGCTGGCCAGATTTATCCGGGGGGACCTGGATGCCTACCCACCCTTTTTATGGAAGTGACGGTATGCTGGTACTGATTACCTATGATGTAAACACCGAGGACGCAGCCGGCAGAAAGCGCCTGCGCCAGATTGCGAAAAAATGCGTGGACTACGGCCAGCGAGTTCAGAATTCCGTCTTTGAATGCCTCCTGGATGCAGCCCAGTGCCGCAGCCTGCAGGCAAAGCTCCTGGCTATCATGGACCCCGAAAAGGACAGCCTGCGATTCTACTACCTTGGCAATCAATACGAAAAGAAAATAGAACACTTTGGCTGTAAAACCGCCTATTCTCCCGAAGACCCCCTGATTCTCTGAACGCGAACGCCAAGTACCCATATTTCCCCCGGGAGGCTCGCACCGATCTAGAAAGGAAATCCCCCCGCCTTTTTCGGCCGATCCCCTGAAGATGGCGCCCAATTTGGAGAATATCACAAAAAATCCCCTTTTTGCCGAAGATGCAAAAGAAAAATCTGTGCATCTTTGCTGTCGCTCCCCACACGGGGAGCGTGGATTGAAATGTATGTTAGCCTGTGCCAAAACATGCAAGATGCAGTCGCTCCCCACACGGGGAGCGTGGATTGAAATAGCTCCCGGCACAGGGTTTCCCGCAAATCCTCCAAGTCGCTCCCCACACGGGGAGCGTGGATTGAAATTCGAATTGGAAGAACAGTAAAACGGGATATCCAGTCGCTCCCCACACGGGGAGCGTGGATTGAAATACCGCAGAACTCTTCCCAGTGCTGCCACACCAGGTCGCTCCCCACGCGGGGAGCGTGGATTGAAATATCATATTCTGTGTCGGCTACCTGATCCCCATGGTCGCTCCTCACACGGGGAGTGTGGATTGAAATTCGCCCTTGGCTCCCGGCACACCCTGCGGCCCATGGTCGCTCCCCACACAGGGAGCGTGGATTGAAATCCGGATTATATCGTGACTCTGTTTGAGCAGTACGGTCGCTCCCCACACGGGGGAGCGTGGATTGAAAACAGTTGGCATTTCAGGCGGAGTTATTCCAATTGCGCCGAGCCGGTCACGCTTTGCGGGCGCTTTGCGGGTGCTTCGCGCAAAACAGCCCGCTGCGAAACCGCAGCGGGCTGAAAAATAGTATTTATGCGTTGAAGACGTACTGATCCATCCGGCGGAAGGCCTCCTGGACGCGGGAGAGGGGGAGGGCCAGGTTCATGCGGATGTGGCAGCTTCCGTGGAACATCCGGCCGTCCTGGATGGCGACGCCCACGTCCCAGCAGGCCTGCTCCACGTCGTCAATGGTCTTGCCGTGGGCGGCGCACCAGTCGGTGCAGTCCACGAAGAGCATATAGGTGCCCTGGGGCTTGCTGACGCTGATGCCGGGGAAGTGCTTTTCAATATAGTCCACGGCAAAGTCGATGTTCTCTGTCAATACCTGGCGCAGTTCGTCCGTCCAGACATAGCCCTCGGGCCGGTAAGCGCCGATGAGGGCGTGCATGGACAGCACGTTCATGGAATTGTAGTGGCACAGGGAGGATTCCTTCTCCAGCCGGTCTCGCCACCAGCTGTTGTAGCAGATGTGATAGCTGCCGATGAGGCCCGCCAGATTGAAGGTCTTGCTGGGGGCATAGAAAGCACAGACCCGGTTCCGGGCATCGTCACTGACGGACTGGGTGGGGGTGTGGTGATTGGTGCCGAGGATGATGTCAGACCAGATCTCATCGGAGATGACGTATACATCATACTTTCGGAACAGCTCCATGGCCTTTTCCAGCTCCCATTTCTCCCAGACTCTTCCGCAGGGGTTGTGGGGATTGCAGAGAATGGCGGCGTGGATGTGCTCCTCCTTCAGGCGGCGCTCCATGTCCGCAAAGTCCATGCGCCAGACATTTGCTTCGTCTTTTACCAGGGGAGAGTGGATGATCTGATAGCCATTGTTTTCCAGGCAATGGGTAAAGCCAATGTAGGTGGGGCTGTGGAGGAGCACCTTGTCACCCCGGGAACAGACACAGTTCAGGGCGCTGATAACGCCGCCCAGAACCCCGTTTTCATAGCCGATGTGCTCTTTGGCAAGGCCCTGAACGCCGTTGCGGGTGCCCTGCCAGCGGATGATGGAATCGTAGTATTCCTCTGTGGGGCTGAAGTAGCCAAAGGCCGGGTGCTGGGTCCGGGCGATAATCGCCTGCTGAATGGTGGGACAGGTGGGAAAGTTCATGTCTGCAATCCACATGGGAATCAGGTCGAAGCCCTCCTTGGGGGCCTGAGGGGAGCCGGGATTGCCGACACCGTCCACGGCGATGGCATCCTTCCCGCGGCGGTCCATGAGAGAGGTAAAGTCGTACTGCATAGGAATCACCTTTCTGTATCTGGAGTAGTTGATGAGTTTATTGTAAGACCTTTCGCCCCCTTTTGCAAGTCCAAAAGGGAATTTTCTCCTTGCATCCGGGGGTGTTTTGAACTATAATAAAAAGCAATAGTTTAAGCCCAAACAGGAGGTCCCGGAGAATGTGCGATTGCTGCTTGCCCCATAATCATGGCGGGGTGTTTGAGCGTGGAAAGGAAAAAATGCCCGGAACGGAGGAATTTTCCACCGTTGCGGACGTGTTCAAAAAGCTGGACGACCCCAGCAGGCTGAAGATTTTCTGGCTGCTGTGCCACTGCGAGGAGTGCGTCATCAATCTGTCGTCTCTGATGGAGATGAGCAGTCCTGCCGTGTCCCACCATCTGAAGGTCCTGCGGTCCGCCGGGCTCATCGTCAGCCGCCGGGAGGGCAAGGAGGTCTATTACAAGGCCGCCGACACCGCTCAGTGCCGGACCCTCCATGAGACCATCGAGCGCATTATGGAAATCTCCTGCCCCAAATAAAGAAGCATCCCCGCCGAGAAATCGGCGGGGATTTTGCATGAAATGGGTTTTATGCGGCGGTGTGCAGGTGCAGGCGGGTCACGCCGGGGGTCAGGGGGTCGCCTGCCAGCATGGCGGTCCACCAGGGGGTGTCAGAAAGATACCGGTTCAGCAGCATATAGCAGCCGTAGCCCAGAATGCCGCCCAGGAAGTTCATGATCACATCATCCACGTCTGCGCTGCGGCCGATGAAATACTGGAAGGACTCAATGCCCACGGTGGTCAGCAGAACCACGGCGGCGGTGGACAAGGGGGTGCGCAGCTTGTGGGCGGCGATGGGGAGCAGGAAGCCCAGAGGCAGGAACATGGCGATGTTCAGCAGCAGCTGGGCCGCCATGACGGCGGGGCCTGCATCGTAGCACTCCGTGACCCAGATGAAGGGGTGCAGATTCAGGTGGTGCCGGGCGGGGTGGAAGGTGATGTTGGGATAGAAAAAGAAAATGGTGAGATACAGCAGCGAAGCAACACACAGCCCCAGGGCACATTTGGCCAGATGGTAAAGGCCGGAACGCCGGCCGTGGAGCCGGGTGACGTACACGCCGTAGGGCACATACGCCAGAATACACACAGCCGCCAGCATGGGCAGCAGAGAAGAGTAAGCAAGATAGTAGCGCAGCATTCCGAAAACCTCCTGTGTTTTTTGATAACAGGATTATAGCACAGAATGCTGAAATAGTCCTTAAAGAGAGTTTATTTGAACTTTAAGGCTTGTTTAATTTTGCAGATAATACCCCGCGTCCAGCAGCCGCCCCAGGGCGGTATTGGCCTGCTCGTCGGTGAACAGGGCGGTGAAGCGCCTGTCCGTGGCCAGGGCCTCCAGGCTCAGCCCCAGCTGGCCCCTGGCGGCCAGGGCATCGAAGCCGTCGCTGCATCGGTTGTGGTCCAGCAGATACCGGGCGGTTTTCAGAGCGTCCTCCGGGGCAACGGGGCGCATGCGGATGCCCAGGGCCAGGGCCTTTTCCCGGGCGGCAGCCCAGGCGGCAATGAATTTCTCTTCCATAGCATATCCTCCTTAATAGAGCAGCAGAATGTATTTGTTCCAAAAGCGAAGAAGCGGAGGCTTTTCCTCCAGCCGTTCCCGGCAGTCCCGGCGGTAGTCCTCCAGGGGCTTCAGCTCCATGGGGGTCAGCCTGTGCTGGCTGTATCGGGCCCGTTCCGCAAGGGCGTGGAGCGCCTCCGGCGGAGCAGTGCCCAAAGCATGGCTCAGGCTCTCGGCATTGGCAAAGAGCAGCAGGCAGCGGCGGTTGAGATTTGCCCGCCGGGCTCGCTGCCGCCGGAGATAGAGCACCGTCCACCGCCGCAGAGGCAGCAGAAGAAGCAAGGCCGGTATCAGAAGCCAGGCCCACGGGAAGCTGCCTCCGGCCGGTTTCTTCGGAACCGGGGCAGTGGGCGCACCGGCATCCGGAGACGGGGCCCGGGTCGGCTCGGTTTGGGCAGCCGTCTCCGCAGGCAAGGTGGCTGCGGGTGCAGGCTGGGCAACGCCGGGGGCAGTGGCCTCCAGGATCTGCCAGTAGCCCAGGTCGGCGTCGTAGTATTCCGCCCAGGCGTGGGCCTCTTCCGTGGTGACCACCAGGGGCTGCCCGGCGGTGGCCTCGCAGCGGAAGCCCGTTACATACCGGGCCGGAATCCCGGCGGCGCGCAGCAGTACCGTGGCGGCGGTGGCAAAGTGGACGCAATAGCCTGTTTCGCTGCTTTCCAGGAACCACCGGGCGAAGTCCTGCCCTTCCGGCATGGCCCCGGTGGCCTTGTCATAGGCGGCGCTTTGCCGGACGAAATCAGCAATGGCCTGGGCAATCTGCTGGGTGCTGTCCCCGGAAAAGGGGTAGCCCTTGGCCCAGGCCCGGGTGCTGTCCGGCAGGGCCAGGCAGGCTTCCAGGGTTTGGTCCGAGGCTGCGCTGCCGCAGGGGTACTTGGGAAAGCTGTAGGACAGGATGCTGCCGGTGTTTTTCAGGGCACCGCCGGAGAGCACCGTGCCGGTGCCGGGGTAATAGGGCAGATACAGCACGCTTTGCAGGGCGAAGGTCCGGATCTGAACGTCCCCCTGGGGTTCGCCCCAGCCGTCGAAGCTGTCTACAACCTCCGAGGACATCTCCCAGCCGGTGGATGTGTATCGGTCATAGCTCTGGCCCCGGAGATAGAGGCCTCCGGAAGTGGGGGCGGTGACAATGAGCACCGGCAGGGAGGGCTGGTTTGCACCCCGGAGAGCGGCTAGGTCTACGCGCCTTTGCAGCTCCGGGGCCGGGATGGCGGCAGGTGCCGGGGTGAGTTTGCCGCTTTCAAAGAGCCGGATGCAGCGCTGTCGGAAGGCTTGAGCATGGTCCTGATAGCCCTCCTGGGGAACGGCAAGGTACAGAATGCCGCACAGCAGGCAGACGGGCACCAGGGCCATGGCCGCAAGGATCAGGCCCTGCCGGGGGCTGTTTTTCCGGCTGCCGGAGCTCAGCAGCAGCACCAGCATTCCCCCCAGCCAGAGGAAAAAGGACCAGCTCTCCGGGGGGAACTGGGGCAGCAGGCCACAGAGCAACAGGGGCGGAATGCTGAGGAACAGGGGCAAGGCGCTGCTTTTCCGCCGCAGCACACTGCGGGAAACGGACAGAAGCATATAGCTGCCCCCCAGGGCCATGGGCAGCTCTACGGTGCCCACGGTGTGATTCGGGAACTCCAGATAGCCCAGGTGGTAAACGCCGTTCAGCTGCTTGCTGATGAGCTCCAGCAGGGTCATAAGCTGGGCTCTGGGTTCCGGCCGCCAGAGGAAAAAGCCCGTGCAGAAGCAGACCAGACCCAGCGCCGCCGCGCCGCCCCGGCGTCTTGGAAGGATCAGCAGTCCCAGCAGGAGGCTCAGAGACCAGACCAGTGCAGGCGTGTCCCAGGATAGGGGCAGGGCGTATACCTGGGCCAGTGCGGCCATGGGCCCTGCGGTAATGGCACAGGAGAGCAGCAGCGCCTCCAGCGCCGTGAGAATGCGTTCTTTCATAGCTCCCCTCCCAGGGTGAAGCGGGTTCCGGCCTGGCCCGGCTCCGGTATGGCGGGGGATTCCGGGGCGCTCAGGCACAGCAGGGCATCGACGGACCGCAGCAGGCCGGCCCTGTCTTCGGCGCGGAGGACCAGGGTGCCGCTGTCCGCTGCGACGTGGAGCTCCAGGTCCATTCCCCGCTCCAGGAGCAGCTGTCCCAGCCAGAGCAGTCGGCCCAGGACGGTATCCACGGTCTGGTCGGTGCCGAAGAGTGTCAGGCTGATGGCGGCAATTTGCTTTACGGGGGCCTGGGCCTCCCGGACAGTCAGGGCACCGGTTTTGGCGGAGAGCTTCCAGTGTACCCGGTTCAGACTGTCGCCGGGGCGGTAGGGCCGCAGCTCATAGCTCTCTCCATAGGCACTGCGGCTGGGCTGCCAGTTGATGCAGTTCTCCGGCGGCAGGCCGGGAAGGTCCTCTATGGGCTTCGGCTGGGGGCGGACCAGGAGCCGCATCCGGCCTCTGCGAAAAACGGGCAGGAGAAAAAGCCCCAGATAATCCGAGACCCAGGCCCTGCACACGGTCAGCTGGTAGCCGCCGCAGAATTCGGGGACAAAGCCCTGTTCCTCGCTGTAAAGCCGGGTCTCGCCGGTGCGCAGGCTTTGCAGACGGATCCGTCCATGGAAGGGCGGCATGGGCATCTGGCAGGCACCCAGCAGCAGGAAGGTCCCGCTTTCGCCTGCCCGGAGATGATCCGGACCGGTTGGGGTCAGAGAAAAGCTGCAAAGGGCCGGAACGGTCAGTGCCAGGGACAGCCAGGGCAGGACAGCCAACGTCAGCAGCAGCACCCAGCTCAGCCAGCTGCCGCTGAGCAGATACCACAGTCCGCAGCCCAGCAGTCCCAGAAAATAGCAGGCCCGCCGCATCAGCGCAGCCTGGGGGCGGGGGTGGCGTCCAGAATGGCTTTCAAAACCTGCTGGACGGTTTTCCCCTGGCTTTCCGCTTTGGGCGACAGCTGCACCCGGTGGGCAACGGTGGGCAGGAAGACCTCCTTCACATCCCCGGGGACCACGAAGTCCCTGCCCCGGAGCTGGGCGATGGCCTTGGCCATGGAGGCCATGGAGAGGCTGGCCCGGGGGCTTGCACCCCGGCTCAGGTCCTCGTTTTTCCGGGTAGCGGCGCAGAGAGACACCAGGTAGTCGATGACGCTGTCGCTTAAGTAGGTCTCGGCCACCATGGCCTGCAAATTCAGAAGGTGGTTCCGTGTGAGAATGGGCCGGATCTGATCTAAAGGGTTGCCGCCCTGCCGATTTTTGATCATGGCGGCCTCGTCCCTGGGGGCGGGGTAGCCCAGGGTCAGCCGCAGGGTGAAACGATCCACCTGGCTGTCCGGCAGCAGCTGAGTGCCCGCCGCGCCGGTGGGATTCTGGGTGGCAATGACCACAAAGGGCTTGGGCAGGGGATGGCTGATGCCGTCCACGGTGACCTGTCCCTCCTCCATGGCCTCCAGAAGGGCGGACTGGGTTCGGGATGTGGCCCGGTTCAGCTCGTCCGCCAGGAAAAGATTGCACAGGATGCCGCCGGGGCGGTACTCCATGCCGCCCCGGGGGTCCGGCACGGAGTAGCCGGTGACATCCGAGGGCAGCACATCCGGCGTGAACTGGATGCGGCCGTATTCCAGATCCAGCGCCCGGGCAAAGGACAGGGCCATGGTGGTTTTTCCCACACCGGGGATATCCTCCAAGAGAATGTGTCCGCCGGAGAGAATGGCAGCCAAGGCCCACAAAAGGGCCTCATCCTTCCCGACAACGACCTGCCGGACCTGGTCCAGAATTTGCTGCACGCTGGCAACGATTTCACTTTCACGCGTGGGCATGGTATGGCCTCCTCTTTTGAGCGGTGCTAGTGCCTTCCCCTGGGGGAAGGTGGCCCGCCGATAGGCGGGTCGGATGAGGGGCGGCAGGCAGAACCGACAAGGAGAAATCTCCGCAATTATGCTTTATCAGTCAAGAATAAGACTGCTTAAGCTTGTCTTATACTGGTTCTGCTTCCCGCCCCTCATCAGTCAGGGCTTCGCCCTGCCAGCTTCCCCCAGGGGAAGCCTTCTTTGCTATTATACCTTCTCTTCCCCGGAAAAACAAGTCGAAGCAAAAAGCTCCCTGTGAACGGATCGGGTTCACAGGGAGCGCTTCTTCAAATGCTATTTCTTGGCTTCCCACTTGGCATAGAGGGTCATGGACTGCTGGACGGGGGCTGTGGCAAGGTCCCATTCGTAGATGCAATCCTTGTCCTGATACCATCCGGCGAAAGTGAAGCCTTCCCGGGTCGGGGGTTCCGGCGGGTCTACCAGCTCGGCATACATATGCTTTTGGGCTTCTACAGGGGTACCGCCCAGAGAATCGAAGCTGACGGTGTAGCCCCGGTTCTGCATACCAAGCAGCAGAACCAGCGCCAGAGCAACGAAGCCAACAATAATGACCGTATCCAGGACCTTTACGGGGATTTTCACCTTGCCGTAGAGGCCCCGAAGCTGGGGCTCTTTGCGGGGTTCGTCCATTGCTTACTTCCGGACCAGGTACTTGCGCATATCGATGGAGCAGGCAATCAGGATGATCAGACCCTTGACGATATACAGGTAGTTGGCGTCCACAGACAGGAAGTTCAGACCGGCGAAGATGATCTGCAGCAGCAGAACGCCGATGATGGCGCCACTGACCTTGCCGATGCCGCCGACGAAGGAGATACCGCCGATGACACAGGCCGCAATGGCGTCAGCCTCATAGTTCAGGCCGGTGGTGGCGTTGACGGAGGCGATACGGGCGGCATCCATGAAACCGGTGATGCCGTAGAGCATACCGGCCATGACGAACACCAGGATGATGGTCTTGGAGACATTGACGCCGGAGACGTTGGCAGCCTCTTCGTTGGAGCCCACAGCATACATATTCTTGCCGAAGGCGGTCTTGTTCCAGATCACCCAGACAATGGCGGTGATAATGGTGGAGTACAGCACATAGCGGGGGACGGTAACGGGGCCACTGCTGGTCTTCAGAGTGAGCAGGGGCTTGATAATGAAGTTCCGATAGCCCTCACTCATGCCGGACAGGGTCTGGCCGCCGTTGGTGCCCAGCTGCATGAACAGCAGCACCAGGCCGTAGACGATCAGCTGGGTGGACAATGTAACGATGAAGGGGTGCAGCTTGAACTTTGCCATGAAGAAGCCGTTGACAAAGCCGACCATGGCGCAGGCCACCAGCACGCACAGCAGAACCACGGGGATAGGCAGGATCTGCAGGCCGGGGAACAGCTTATTGGTGGTCAGCTGCAGACCGGCGGAGATACAGGCTGCCAGACCCACCTGACGGCCCGCGGAAATATCGGTACCGGCCAGAATGATACAGCCGCCGACACCCAGAGCGATGGGCAGCTTGGCCGCGGTCAGGCTAACGATGTTTACAAGAGAGGGGATGCTCAGGAATCTGGGATTCTTGATGGCAACGTAAATAATTACCAGAGCGATGATGATGAACATGGCATTGTTCATGATCCCATCGAAAATGGCCCGTCTCCGGTCAGCGGGGGTCATGGCTTTCAAGGCCTCGATTTTAGAGGGCTTGTGTTCTTTCAGTTTGGTCACGTTGGGTTCCTCCTTATACGTACTTTGCGGCAAGGGTCATGATTTCTTCCTGGGTGGTGTTCTTCGCGTCCACTTCACCGGCCAGCCTGCCGCCGGACATAACCAGAATCCGGTCGCAGACGCCCAGAAGCTCGGGCATTTCGGAGGAAACCATCAGAACCGTTTTCCCCTCGTTGGCGAGATTCAGGATCAGCTGGTAGATCTCGTATTTTGCGCCTACGTCAATGCCGCGGGTGGGCTCGTCCAGCAGCAGAACCTCCGGCTCTGTCAGCAGCCAGCGGCCGATGATGACCTTCTGCTGGTTGCCGCCGGACAGGCTGCGGATCTGGGTTTCCTGGGTAGGCGTTTTGGTGTGCATGGCGTCGATGTAGTGCTGGGTGTCCTCAACCTGGCTCTTGGTGCTCAGCAAAGGGCCGAACTTTTTGTGCCGGTTCAGGCTGGAAATAACGGTGTTCTCCCGGATGTTCCGAACGCCGAAAATACCGGTGGCCCGGCGCTCTTCTGTCAGCATGGCGAAGCCGTTCTTGATGGACTCACCGGAATTGCGGTTCTTGCAGGGCTTTCCATCCAGGGTGATGGTGCCCTCTTTCCGGGTGCGGATGCCGAAGATGCTTTCCAGAACCTCGGTTCGTCCGGAGGAATCCAGACCGGCCAGACCCAGCACCTCGCCCCGCCTGGCTTCAAAGGAAACGTCCTTCAGCTGGTTGTACATGCCGGTCAGGTGCTCCACCTTCAGATAGGTCTCGCCGGGGTGGTTGGTCTTGGGCGGGAACTGGTTGGTCAGCTCACGGCCAACCATCAGCTTGATGATGTCGCCCATTTCCAGTTCGTCGGCGGGCTTGGTAGCCACCCACTTGCCGTCACGCATGACGGTGATATCGTCGGAAATGCGCTTGATCTCCGCCATCTTGTGAGAGATATAGATAATGCCGCAGCCGCGGTCCCGGAGCATATTGATGATCTTGAACAGGTGCTCCACCTCGGTCTCCGTCAGGGAGGAGGTGGGCTCGTCAAATACGATCACCTTGGAGTTGAAGGAGACGGCCTTGGCAATCTCCACCATCTGCCGCTGGGACACGGGCATGGTGCTCATAATCGTTTTCGGATTGACGCTGATGCCCAGGTCGTTGAAGACCTCCATGGTGGCATCGTACATTTTCTTTTCGCTGGTGAAGGGGCCTGTCATGGGGAAGCGGCCAAGCCACATATTGTCCATGACGTTGCGCTTCAGCGCCTGGTTCAGCTCCTGGTGTACCATGGCAACGCCGTGCTCCAGGGCTTCCTTGGAGTTCTTGAAGTTGACCTCCTGGCCCTCCAGATAGATGTGACCGGCATCCTTGGTGTAAACGCCAAAGAGGCATTTCATCAGGGTGGACTTACCGGCGCCGTTTTCGCCCATCAGGGCATGGACCGTACCGGCCCGCACGGTCAGATTGACACCGTCCAGAGCCTTGACACCGGGGAATTCCTTGGTAATGCCCTCCATGCGCAGCAGGACGGTTTCGCTGTTCTTATCCAAATTGTTCGCCTCCTGAGTTGGGGTACGCGCCCGGGAAAGGCTTCGTGGGCGCGTTCGGGCAGCGCGCGAAAGCTGTCCATTTGAGAAAAGCAGCCGCGCCGAAGCGCGGCTGCCTGCATGGAAGAATTATTCGCCGGTGTAGGAAGAGTAGGGGATGTTTACACGCCAGGTGCCCACGACGTTGGCAGAGTCGATACCCTCGAAGGTAGCCTTGCCGGAAGCCATGTTCTGGGTGATGGTGGAGATGGCGTTGGCCATGCCCTCGGCATCCTGCTTGATGGTGCCGGTCATGGAGCCGTCAGCGATCTTTTCCTTGGCAGCGTCGGTAGCGTCAACGCCGAAGACGGGGATGGTCTTGCCGGTGCCGTTGTTGTAGCCGGCAGCCTGCAGGGCAGCGATTGCGCCCAGAGCCATGTCGTCGTTGTTGGCAATGACCAGCTCGACCATGTTGTTGTTGGCCTCGGAGTACTGAGCCAGGATGGTCTGCATGTAGTCCTGACCCTGAGCAGCGGACCAAGCGCCGTTCTGGTCAACCAGGTACTTGGAGGTGTTGTTGGCATCGTAGAAGCTCAGCTGAGCCTTGCCGGCGCCGGTCAGAACAGCATCGGCATCCTCAACACCGTACTGGGTACGGGCATCGGCTTCCATGTTGCCTTCCTGGCCCTTGAACATAACGTAGGAGATCACGCCGTCGCCGTTCAGGTCGATGGCATCGTAGTTGGCAACCAGGTAGTTGCCGATCATCTCGCCCTGCATATGGCCGGCCTGGGTGTAGTCGGTGCCGACGTAAGCAGCCTTGTCATAAGCGGAGACGATCTCCTCGGAAACGGAGCGGTTGAAGAACACCAGGGGCGTGTTGGCGTTCTTGGCCATGTCGACAATGGCCTGAGTGGCGTCGTCGGAGCTGGCGTCAACGATGTTGACAACCAGGACGGAAGCGCCCTTGGTAATGGCGGTCTGGATCTGCTCGGTCTGGGTGGTCTGGCTGCCGTTGGCATCATAGTCCTGATACTTGACACCGGCGTTGGTCAGAGCAGTGTTCAGAGCGGCGCGAACGCTGGACAGGTAGGTATCACCAAAGGTGTACCAGAACACAGCGACTTCGCCGTCCTTTTTGCTGGGAGAGCCGGAGCCGCCGCAGGCAGCCAGGCTCAGGGCCATGGTCAGAACCAGGACCAGTGCGATGAACTTTTTCATTATAGTTCCTCCTAAAACTGCATTCCCTTCCCATTTCCGGGGATTTCCGGGGAAAGGGTGAATTGTCTCAGGAAAAGAGAATATTTTCTTGTTCCTGTGACATAAAAACTATAGCACTATTTAACATTTTTGTAAAGGCATCTCCGAATTTTCGTGAAATAGCTGCATTTGCTTGGCATTTTTTTGTTAACGATGCACAATTGACATTTTTGAAGGACACGGGCGGAGTCGAAAATGGTAAATCTGAAGTGTTGGAAAATAAGCGAGAACATAAGAAACCGCCCCGGCAAACGCCGGGACGGTGGATGAAATCAAAGGGGAAATTGCCTCCCCTGAAAGGGGAGGTGGCCCGCAGGGCCGGAGGGGTTTTGGTTTGGCCTATGGCCAAACCATGCCGCAGGCAGAATATTGGGCTCCTTGAGGACTGGGACCGGTATTCCGCTTTCGGCGGAGGCTTTTCTGATGAAAAGCCGTAACCCCTCAGTCTCGGCTACGCCGAGCCAGCTCCCCTTTCAGGGGAGCCCAAGCGCTTTTTTACAGCATCACCCGGAAGCGCAGGCAATGGTCCTCCTCACCGGAGACCCGATAGGCCGGCTCCACATCCGTGCCCCAGCTGTCGATGCCGCCTACGCCCCGCATATCCGAGGCGACGGTCACGGTGGTGCGGCAGTGGCCCGGGAGCTCCCAGACGTGCTGGGCCTGCTCCAGCTGGGCGGGGGTATAGGGAATGGCGGAGAAGAAGAAGGGCTTGTCCGCCTGTTCGAGGGTCAGCGTATTGTCACCCATGTGCAGCTGGGCCTGGCAGGTGAAGCTGTGGCCGCCGCACTCCTGGGGCACCAGATAGTTGGGCACCTGGGGCGTTTCCTTATGGCTGCCGAAGACGCCGCCCTTATACCGGTCCGGGTAGGTCTCGCCGGAGTAGCCTACCCAGGCGGTTTCCTCTATGGGCTGGGGGGTGGCGAACCGCAGGCCGAACAGGGGCAGCTCCGGGGCTCCCGCAAAGCCATGGTAGAGGGCCTGGACGGTGAGCACGCCTTCCCGGTCCACCCGATAAGTGATCTCCGCGGCGTAGCCCGGCAGGGCGGCAAAGCCAAAGCGGTAGGTGATGGCAAAGTGGTCTGCCCTCCGGTCCACATCCCAGCCTGTGCAGCTCTGCCAGGCATCCGCGGCGCTCCACAGGGCGCTGCGCGTTGGGAAGCCGCAGCCTAAGTCATTTTCCGTAGGAGCCCGCCACAGTGCGGGGCGGGGTGCCCGCCACAGCCACTCCCGGCCGCCGGACACCAGGCTTACGGGGCCGCCGTGAAGCTTGGAGAAGAGGAGCTCGAATTTCTCCCCCCTTACGCCCCAGGCTCCGTCGCCTTCGGTGATGACGAGGTCCTGGGTGTAGCCGGGGGTGGGCAGAGGCCGGACGGCTGCCAGAGTTTGTGCATTGGCCGCGTCCCAGGCGTCCCGCTGCTCCTTTGGCAGGTACCAGTAGCGCACTTCCTGCATGCAGGGCTTCTCCCGGCCGTCGGCGGTGACAATGCCGTTGCCGCTGAAGCCGTAGTCGCTCTGGCGCTCCTCAAAGTCGCCGCCGTAGCCCAGGGATTCGCTGCCCAGGGCGTTCTTCTGCCAGAGAGCCTGATCCATATAGTCCCAGATGAAGCCGCCCTGGTACATGGGGAATTCCTCTCCCAGGCGGATGTAGCTCTCCATGCCTCCCAGGGAGTTGCCCATGTCGTGCATATATTCGCAGAGCAGGAAGGGCTTCTGCGGATCGTTTTCCAGGTATTCCCGGACTTCTGTGGGAGTGGCGTACATCCGGCTCTCCACATCGGAGCAGCCGCCCCACTCCTTGCACCAGTAGCAGCCCTCGTAGTGGACTACCCGGCCGGGGTCCTGGGTGCGGAAGAAGTTCGCCATGTCCAGAATGTCCTGGCCGCCGAAGCTCTCGTTGCCGCAGGACCAGAAGAGAACGGACACATGGTTCTTGTCCCGCTGGAACATGGAGTTGGCCCGGTCCAGCACGCACTCCCGCCACTCCGGGCGGCTGCCGGGTACATTCCAGCTGGGCTCCACACCGGTGCCCCCCAGGGCATCCTTCTGCCAGGAGCCGTGGGTCTCCATATTGGTTTCGTCCATCATGTAAATGCCGTTTTGATCGCACAGCTCGTACCATTCCGTCCGGTTGGGATAGTGGCAGGTGCGCACGGCGTTGATGTTGTTGGCATGGAACATTTCCATGGCGGCGTCCATGTCCTTTCGGGTAATGCAGCGGCCGCCGGTGGGGCTCCATTCGTGGCGGTTGACCCCGTTCAGCACAAGGCGCTCGCCGTTGAGGAGCAGCAGCCCGTCCTTTAATTCAAACCGCCGGAAGCCGATGCTGTAGGCGATGCAGCTGCCGTCCTCCATGGCCAGAACCGCCCGGTAGAGCTCCGGGGTGTCGTGGTCCCATTTCCGGATGCCGGGGAGCACCAGCTCCCGGGACCAATAGAATCCATCCGCTTCCTCCAGCGGCAGCTCACTGTCGAAGACCGCGCCGTCCTTGGGGTGGCCCAGGAAAAGGTGGACCTTGGGCACGGCGGTCTTCGCAAATTTCAGCCGCAGCCGCAGGGTGCCCGTCTGGTTATCCGGGGCCAGACATGCATTCAGCCACAGGTCCTCCACATAGCATTTGGTCTTGGCGTAGAGATAGACGCTGCGGAAAATGCCGCTGAAGCTGAAGAAATCCTGATCCTCCAGCCAGGCCGCGCTGCTGCGCTTGTAGACCTCTACGCACAGCCGGTTGCCGGTGGGATGAATGTAGGGGCTCAGGTCAAATTCCGAGGGGGTGAAGCTGTCCTCACTGTAGCCGACGAAGTGGCCGTTGAGCCACACATACATGGCCTGCTCCACGCCCTGAAAGCTGATGCACACCGGGTGCTCCAGAAGGGTCTCCTCCAGGTCAAAACAGGTGACATAGCTGCCTACGGGATCATGCCGCCAGTCGATGTGGGGGGGCCGGAGTTCCGCGTGGCCGTCCCAGTCGTAGAGCTTGTTGATGTATTGGATCCGATCGTAGCCCTGGGTCTCCATGTGGCCGGGAACCTGGATGGTGTCAAAGTCGGAGTCGTCAAAATCCGGCTTCCAGAAGTCGGCGGGGCGGCTTTCCGGATTTTCGCTCCAGCGGAAGCGCCAGAGCCCGTCCAGGGACTGCCGCAGGGAGGTTTTTCCTGCGGCCAGCTCCTGGATATCCAGGTAGGTCACGTGGTCAGAGTGGGCATCCAATCGGTTTACGCGGAATACGGTGGGGTCTTCCAGCCAGGCAAGGGTGGGTTCCATAGGAAATATCTCCTTATTCTTTCGTTTTCTGCTCTTCTTCCGTGAGCTTGCGGGCCATATGCACGACCCTGGTGGCGTTCAGCTCCAGCTGGTAGCGGGGGAGCGTCCCCTGGCGCAGCATGGCAAGGCACCGGTTGTAGTCCGCCCGGGAGCCGGGCATGAACAGGTCGCCGCCGGCCAGGGCCACCTTTCCGGCGTTGGGCATGGGGTAGCGCTTGCTGTTGTACATCAGGCCTCCGCCGACGACCCAGTCCGTCATGACGATGCCCCGGAAGCCGAACTCGCCCCGCAGAATGTCCGTAGTCAGCGCCCGGCTCTCGGAGGTGTGGGTGCCGTTGATGAGATTATAGGAGGTCATGACCGCCCGGGGCTGACTCTCCCGGATGCACAGGCCGAAGCCCCGGAGGTAGATTTCCCGCAGAGCCCGCTGGGACACATTGCTGTTGTTATTGTAGCGGTTGGTCTCCTGGTTGTTGGCGGCGAAGTGCTTGATGGTCACGCCCCGGCCCGGGTGCTTCTGCACGCCCCGGGTGATGGCCGCAGCCGTCAGACCGCTGACCAGGGGGTCCTCGGAGAAGTATTCAAAGTTGCGCCCGCACAGGATGCTCCTGTGGATATTCAGGGCAGGAGCCAGCCACAGATGAATGCCGAAGCGCTCCATTTCATCGCCCACGATGTCGCCGCAGCTCTCCGCCAGGGACAGGCTGAAGCTCTGGGCAATGGCGGTGCCGATGGGGATGGCGGTGGCGTAGCGGTGCTTGATTTCCGCGCCCTTGGGCAGCTTCTTGGGCCGCCGCATGGCGGCTCTTGCAGGCCCGGGCAGCAGATCGATCATGGTGGGCAGCATGGCGCTGCTCAGGCTGTGAGCGCCGGTCTTGTCCTCATAGTAGTCCCGGGCCAGGCGGAGCCCGGCGGGGCCGTCGGCCATGATCAGGGCGGGAATGCCTTTGTCTGCCAGGCAGGAGGCCGTTTCTCCGGCGGTACCGGGAATGGCGGAGCCGGAGTCGCCCACCACGCCGGAGCGGCTTTTCAGTTTGAAGCCGCCGATGTTGAGAAATACCAGCTCTTCGTCCGTCAGCGCCCGGACCTTCGGGTCCGGCGGCACAGGCTGCGCATCGGAAACGGTCCCCGTGGGGATGGAGGCCGCATCCAGCACATAGACCGGCAGTCCCTCCGGCATGGGGTCGGGGCCTTCCGGCGCCCAATCGGAGAAGTCCGGCTTGCCCGGCAGCGGCTTGGCCTGCAGGGTCACCACGTCCTGGGTCAGCCGCAGCAGGGCAATGGGCTTGCTCTTCCGGGAGGAATTGCCGCAGCGCAGCACATAGTCGCCCTTTTCCAGAATGTAGGCATTGCGGCTTTCGTCAAAGGAGGCCAGGTCGGACATGCGCAGGCGCAGCTCCATGCGGCAGCTTTCGCCGGGGGACAGCTCCCGGGTCTTGCCGTAGGCCGCCAGAGCCTGCGCGGGCTGATCCAGCGCGCCCCAGGGGCTGGAAAGATACAGCTGTACCACTTCCTTTCCGGAGAATGCACCGGTATTGCGCACCTGGGCACTGACGGTCACCTGCTCTCCGGCCAGGGTCACGGCCTCCGGCTCCAGGCGGAAATCCGTATAGCCAAGGCCGAAGCCGAAGGGGAAGAGGGGCTTTATGTGGGCGGCATCATAGTAGCGGTAGCCTACGTAAATACCCTCTTTATAGTGTGTCTCTTCTTTTTCGCCGAATTCGGCCTGGGGGCAAATGTCTGCGCTGCTGACCCAGGAGGTCGTCAGCTTGCCGCTGGGGTAGGAGCTGCCCAGCAGAATGTCCGCCAGTACGGTGCCCGTCTGGGTCCCCAACTGAGAAAGCAGCAGGATGTCGTCCACATCCCTTACAATGGGGCTCAGGTCCACGGGACCGCCCACGTTCAGCACCAGCAGGAATACGGGGTACAGTTCCTGAAGGGCCAGAATGTCCCGCTGCTCGCTCTCACTCAGCAGGAAGTCCCCGGGGACAATTTTTCGGTCGCTGCCCTCGCCGGAGATCCGGGAGAGAACGTAAACTGCGGTGCTGCACCGGCGCTCCAGGGGAATCTCGTATTCCGGTTCCGGCATGACGGCCCCCATGCCCTCCACCAGGGCGGGGGTGTGGTGCTTCCGGGCATCGGATTTGACTTTTTTGATGAAGGCGGCGTAGGCCTGCTTCCGGACGGCGTCGTACCGGTCCAGCCAGTCAGCGGTGAGAATCTGAAATCCTGCCTCCCGGAGGCCCTCCTCCACGGTGACGGAAAAGCGGGAGTTCACTTCTCCGGAGCCGGTGCCGCCCTGGACCGTGTGCCGTGCGCCGCTGCCGTACAGCGCGATGTCGCAGGGCCCGGGCAGGGGAAGCTTGCCGCTGCGCTTCAAAAACAGGGTGCATTCCGGAGCCAGGGAGCGAACCTGCTCCAGGTGGCGGCGTTCATAATCCTGCAATTGTTCTGTCATACAAAACCCTCCTTCGTGGCGTTTTTCTTGTCTCCATTATAGCAGAAATTTCAAATGGCGCAACGGAGAAAAGGGAAATTTTCTATGAATTGCACAGTAACGAAAAACACGCCCTGAGGCTTGAAAAAAATTGGCAGGAAATTTACACTTTTCCAAAAAATAAGGTTGAATTCTGCGTTCATGCGTGATATGATATCTTTGTATCGATATGGGCGTATTGCGCCCGGCAGATACCCTCCGCAAAATGAGCGGAGCGCATGGCTTTCGGGAGACCGGGGCCGGAATTTCGGGGAGGCATTCCCCAAAAAGGAGCAAGAATTATGGCAACACCCCGTACCATTGCCGTTGCCGGCAAAGGCGGCGTCGGCAAGACCACGACCTGCGGCATGATCATCGACTATCTCTGCCGTCAGAAGAAGGGCCCCATCCTGGTGGTGGACGCCGATGCCAATTCCAACCTCAATGAGGTTCTGGGCGTGGAGGCGGATGTCACCCTGGGTCAGATCCGGGAAGAGATGGCCCACGCCGAGCAGACCGGTTCCATTCCTGCCGGTATGACCAAGGCAGACTATGCCGAGATGCAGTTCAACAATGCCCTCATCGAAGAGGACGACTTTGATATGCTGGTCATGGGCCGCACCCAGGGCAAGGGCTGCTATTGCTATGTCAACGGCGTCCTGAAAACCCAGGTGGATAAATACGCAAAGAACTATGCTTATGTCGTGATGGACAACGAGGCAGGCCTGGAGCACGTGGCCCGGGGGACGCTCCCCAAGGTGGACACCATGCTGCTGGTCTCCGACTGCTCCCGCAGAGGCATTCAGGCCGTGGCCCGGATCGCCGAAATGATCAACGACATGGAGCTGAATCCCAAGCAGATGGGCCTGATCGTCAACCGCGCGCCCGGCGGTGTGCTGGAGCCCGGCGTTCAGGAGGAAATCCAGCGCCACGGACTGAAGCTGTTCGGCGTTCTGCCCCAGGATGACGGCGTGTACCGCTGCGACTGCAACGGCGAGCCTTCCGCCAAGCTTCCCGATGATTCTCCCATGAAGGCCGCCGTGGGCCGCCTGATGGAGAACCTGGGACTGTAAACCATAGATACTCGAAGCAAACGCTTCTTTTATCATTCATAAATCTATTAAGGGGGATATTGTAATGTCTTTCGAACCTAAGAAGCAGCCCTACCGCGGCAAGATCAATGCCGTGACCCTGGGCACCGGTGATAAGGCAGTTGTCATCGGCGGCCAGAACGTGCTGCCCTTCTACACCTTCGATGCACCCATTGAGCATGCACCGAAGATCGGTGTCGAGATCTCCGACCTGGCCGGCGAATGGAAGTCCGCAGGCCTGAGCGAGTTCTACGCCGGCTGCACCACCATGGTGGACTATGCCAAGAAGGCAGAGACCATGGAAGGTGCGGATTTCCTGTGCCTGCACTTCGAGTCTGCAGACCCCAACGGCGCCAACCGCTCCGTTGCCGACTGCGTTAACGATGCCAAGGCCGTTGCCGATGCCGTCTCCATGCCCATCGTGATCATGGGCTGCAAGAACATCGAGAAGGACGGCGAGCTGTTCAGCAAGGTCGCCGAGGCCCTGCAGGGCAAGAACATCCTGGTTCTGTCTGCCCGCAGCGAGGACTACAAGACCGTCGGCGCTTCCGTTGCTCTGGCTTACGGCCAGAAGGTGGGCGCTGAGACCGCTGACGACATCAACCTGGCCAAGCAGCTGAACATCATGCTCAAGGGCCTGACCGTTCCCGCTGAGTCCATCGTGATGAACGTCGGTACCGCAGCCGTTGGCTACGGCTACGAGTACGTCGCCTCCACCCTGGACCGCGTCCGTCTGGCCGCTCTGGACCAGTCCGACGCTGACCTGCAGATGCCCATCATCGCTCCCGTGTCTCCTGACAGCTGGGGCGTGAAGGAGTCCACTGCTTCCGCTGAAGATGAACCCGCTTGGGGCGATCAGGAAGAGCGCGCGATCGGCATGGAAGTTGCCACCGCCGCTGCTGACCTGACCGGCGGTGCCGACGCTGTCATTATGCGTCATCCTGCCGCTGTGGCCACCATCAAGAAGTTCATCAACGAGCTTGTTTAAGCGGAAGGAGGATACATATCATGGCTTTGAAAGGTCTGGACATTTTTAAGCTGTCTCCTAAGAAGAACTGTAAGGAGTGCGGCAGCCCCACCTGTATGGCATTCTGCATGAAGGTGGCCCAGGGCGCGATTTCTATTGATAAGTGCCCCTACTTCTCTGAGGACGCAAAGGCAATGCTGAACGAGGCCACTGCCCCCGCTATGAAGACCATTACCTTCGGTAAGGATCACAAGCTGGGCGGCGAGACCGTTATGTTCCGTCACGAGAAGACCCTGGTCAATAAGAACCTGTACTCCGTCCCCGTGTGCACCTGCATGACCGAGGAGGAGGTTGACAAGAAGCTGGCCGACATGGCCAAGATCGACTACGAGCGTATCGGCGAGCGGATGTACGTGGAGACCATCTTCGTGCGCAACGCCGGCACCGATGCCGCCGCCTATACCAAGCTGGTGGAGAAGGCCGCTGCCACCGGCCGGGACCTGATCCTGGAGTGCTGGGATGTGGAGTGCGCCAAGGCCGCTCTGGCTGTGTGCAAGGACTCTAAGCCCATCCTGGACGGCGCTACCCCTGCCAACTGGGAGGCTATGAACGAAGTCGCCAAGGAGAATGGCGTTGTTCTGGGCGTTTGGGCCGAGAGCATCTCCGACCTGTACGACACCGTGAAGAAGCTGGAGGCCGCCGGCAACAAGAACCTGGTTCTGGATGTCACCGGCAAGACCGCCAAGGAGACCCTGGCCAATGCCGTTCTGGTCCGCCGTACCGCCATCAAGGACGGGGACCGCTCCTTCGGTTATCCCTCCATTGTGAATCTGGCCAAGCTCTGCGGCGGAGATATGCACCTGGAGACCGCTTACGCTGCTATGTTCACCGAGAAGTATGCCTCCATCATCGTTCTGGACAACATGACCTACGCCCAGGCTCTGCCTCTGTACGGCCTGCGTCAGAACATCTTCACCGATCCCCAGAAGCCCATGAAGGTGGAGTCCAAGATCTATCCTCTGAACGGCGCCGACGAGAACAGCCCCTGCGCCCTGACCGTTGACTTCGCTCTGACCTACTTCCTGGTTTCCGGCGAGCTGGAGCGTTCCAACCAGCCCGTGAACCTGATCATCACCGATGCCTCCGGCATGTCCGTTCTGACTGCCTGGGCTGCCGGTAAGTTCTCCTCCACCTCCGTGAAGAAGACCTTCGCCGATCTGGACATCGAGAACAAGATCAAGAACCGTACCCTGATCATCCCCGGCAAGGTCGCCGTTATGAAGGGCGAGATCGCCGAGAAGCTGCCCGGCTGGAACGTGGTCGTCGGTCCTACCGAGGCTGTTCAGCTGCCCAAGTACATGAAGGATAAGGAGTACGAGGCTGCTGCCGCTGCCGCTGCCGCCGAGGCCGCTGCCAAGGCCGCCAATGCCCCCAAGGAAGAGGTCAAGGAGCTGTCCTTCGAGGAGTTGCTGGCCACCAAGGTGCCCGCCATCGAGAAGGTGGACATGGGCGTCAAGTACAAGGGCTACAACCCCGAGTCCAAGACCTTCGTCACCATCGGCGAGCGGATCCACTGCATCTCTCCTGTTATCCGCAAGGCTATGGACGAGCGGGATCCCGCTCCCATCCTGAAGCGTGCTGCCGAGCAGATCGCTGCCGGTGCCACCTACCTGGATGTCAACATCGGACCTGCCGAAAAGGATGGCCCCGAGCGTATGATGTGGGCTGTCAAGCTGCTGCAGGAGAACTTCGACAATGTGCCTCTGGCTCTGGATACCGCCAACAAGAAGGCCATCGAGGCCGGTATCAAGGTCTACAACCGGACCAACGGCAAGCCCATCGTGAACTCTGCTGATGCCGGTTCCCGTATCTCCTACATCGACCTGGCTGCTGCCAACGATGCCATCTGCGTGGCCCTTTGCTCTGCCGACGGCATTGCCAAGGACAACGAGGAGCGCATGAAGCACTGCCACAATATGCTCGAGCGCGGCATGAGCCTGGGCATGGATGCTACCGACCTGTGGTTCGACCCCCTGTTCCTGGTCGTCAAGGGTATGCAGGACAAGCAGATGGACGTTCTGAACGCCATCAAGATGTTCGCCGACGAGGGCCTGAAGTCCACCGGCGGTCTGTCCAACAACTCCAACGGCGCACCCAAGACTCTGCGGCCCATCATGGACTCCGCTCTGGTTGCTATGGCTATGATGCAGGGCCTGACCTCTGCCATCGTCAACCCCTGCGACCTGCGCCTGATGGAAACCATCAAGTCCTGCGACATTTTCAAGAACCACGTTCTGTACTCCGACTCCTACCTGGAGCTGTAAGCGCAGCGTGATGCGTCACTGACTTTCCCGGCGGGGGAGGGATTCTCCCTCCTCCGCCATTTGCGTTTTTGCAGTTGGGGAGCCGTATACGAGTTGACAGTTGACAATTGACAGTTGACAGTTAAGGAATTTCCTTCGGAAATGGATCAAGATGATTTAAAAATTGTCCCGAAGGGACACCACAACTGTAAACTGTACACTGTAAACTGTCAACTCGTGTTCCTGCGTGCCGCGATTTGTCACGCAAGACCCCGGTGCGGACGGTAGAAAGCATTCTATCGCGCGCACTGTGATTTTGGAGAATCACAGATGATTTAGGAGGGAATTTCTATGAGTGTATTAACCGATCTGATTTATGGCGGTTCCAATGCAGTCGCCGGACTGACCGAGAATGCCGTCAACAATGCCATTGCCAAGTATGGCGCAGACAAGGAGATTGCATTCCCCGATACTGCCTATTTCTTCCCGACCATTTACGCGGCTACCGGCGTGAAGGTCAAGACCCTGGGCGATCTGCCCGCCTGTGTGGGCGTCCTGAAGAGCCTGATCACCAATCAGGAGGATCTGGGCCAGGCCCTGAACGCCGGTCTTGCTACCGCTGTTGGCGCTGAGATTATTGAAGGCCTGAAATACGTGGAGGGTACCAACCCCTACGAGAACGATTCCGGGATCGGCTTTGTGCCCGATCCCATTATCCGTTCCCTGGGTGTGCCTCTGGTCACCGGCGATATCCCCGGTGTGGCCGTGGTCCTGGGTAAGGCAGACGATCCCGCCGATGTGGTCAAGGTTGTCAAGGACTACCAGTCCAAAGGCATTATGACCTTTATGGTGGGCGACTGCATTGAGCAGTGCGCCGAGGGCGGCGTGAAGATGGGCCTGGAGCTGCGTGTCATTCCTCTGGGCCACGATGTCACCGCCGTGATCCATGTGGTCACCGTGGCCATCCGTGCCGCTCTGATCTTCGGCAATGTGCAGCCCGGCAATTTGGCAGAGCTGCTGAAGTACACCAAGGAGCGTGTGCCTGCCTTTGTGAACACCTTCGGTGCCATTGACTCTGTGGTGGTCTCCGCCGGTGCCGGTGCCATTGCTCTGGGCTTCCCTGTGGTCGTGGATATCGACCTGGGCGAGAACCAGGTACCCGGCGCGCTGGAATCCGTCACCGATCACAATGAGACCGTCAAGAAGTCCCTGGAGCTGCGGGGCATTAAGATCAAGGTCAAGGAGCTGCCCATCCCCGTGGCCTTTGCCGCTGCCTTCGAGGGTGAGATCATCCGCAAGGCCGACATGCACAACGAGATGTGGTCCTCCAAGAACCCCACGGCCGAGCTGGTGGTCATGCGGAACCTGGACGAAATTACCGACCACAAGATCAACATCATCGGACCGGATTTTGACCAGGCCAAGGATCTGGCTCTGGCAACCTATGTGGAGGTTGCCGGTAAGAAGATGCAGCCCGACTTCGAGTCCGTCATCGAGCGGAAGTTCCACGCCTGGTTCAACTACATGGAGGGTGTCATGCACACCGGCCAGCGGAATCAGGTCCGTGTCCGTGTGAGCAACGCCGCCTACGATGCGGGTCTGCGGCTGAAGGACTTTGCCGAAGTCCTGTACGTCATGATTATGGACGAGTTCGATGCCGTTGTGGATAAGTGTCAGGTGACCCTGATCACCGATGCCGCTGAGGCGGAGAAGTTCCGTGACGAGATGGCTATGCCCCGGTACAATGCCCGTGACGACCGTCTGGCCTCTATGACCGACGAGTCCGTGGACCGCTACTATACTTGCATCCTGTGCCAGTCCTTCGCCCCCGCCCACTGCTGTGTGGTCACCCCCGAGCGTCTGGGCCTGTGCGGTGCCGTGTCCTGGCTGGATGCCAAGGCCACCAATGAGCTGAACCCCAACGGCCCCTGCCAGCCCATCTTCAAGGAGGGCTGCCTGGACGAGCGTACCGGCCGGTATGAGTCCGTCAACAAGGCTGTGGCCGATGCCACCCACGGCGCTGTGGAGAATGTCACGCTGTACTCCCTGCTGGAGGATCCCATGACCTCCTGCGGCTGCTTCGAGTGCATCTGCGGCATTGAGCCTATGTCCAACGGCGTGATCATCGTCAACCGGGAATACAAGGGCATGACCCCTGCCGGTATGACCTTCGGCGAGCTGGCCTCCTGCACCGGCGGCGGCGTTCAGACCCCCGGCTACATGGGCCACGGCCGTCACTTCATCTCCTCCAAGAAGTTCGTGGCTGCCGAGGGCGGCATTGAGCGGATCGTTTGGATGCCCAAGGAGCTGAAGGACGATGTTGCCGAGAAGCTGAACAAGACTGCCAAGGAGCTGTACGGCATCGACAACTTTACCGACATGGTGGCCGACGAGACCGTCACCACCGACTGCGAGGAGCTGCTGAACTGGCTGACCGAAAAGGGTCACCCTGTCCTGGGCCTGGAGCCTCTGATGTAATCTGATATCCCTGCGCGCCCGGAAGGAACCCCCTTCCGGGCGCTTTCCAATATGCACAGTGGGGCGGATATTGAAAAAAATGCAGCCTGCTACAAAAATTCTCAATGCAGGCTGCAATTTGTTTCTATTTTCTATGAAAAAACATATCCGATAAAAGAATACTGATTTCTATGGACATTTCGCAAGAACCATGCTATACTGTACGGTAGAAAATTATGAAGAAAGAAGGTAACACCCATGCCCAAGGTCGTATTTGATATCGAAGGCGGAAAGCCCGTTACCGCCGAGTGCAACGTAGGGGATAACCTGCTGGAATTGGCCCGCCGTGCCAATGTTGCCATTGACGCGCCCTGCTCCGGCAACGGCTCCTGCGGCAAGTGCCGGGTGAAGCTCACCGCCGGAGAGCTGGACAGCATCCAGACCCGGCATATTTCCGATGAGGAGTATGCCCAGGGCTGGCGCTTAAGCTGCTCTTCCAAGGTGGCAGGGGACTGCACCGTTTTTGTGCCGGACATTGCCTCGGCCTACCAGAGCCGGATGAAGACGGCGGACCTGTCCTCCCCCAAGGAGGTTGCCATCTTTGACAAGGCCCAGGAGGATTTGAAGAAGAGCGGCATTCATTTTACCAATTCCTACCGCAGCGTGGTGCTCACCATGGCGGAGCCCAGCCTGGACGACACCATGCCGGACAACGAGCGCCTGACCTGGGCCATTGAAGAGGCCCTGGGTGTGGAGACCGTGAAGATTCCCCATACGGTCATGGTCCGCATGGCGGCCGTTCTCCGGGAGAACAATTTCACGGTCTGCGTCAAGGGCCGCCTGGAGGGCAAGACCTTCACCTGCATGGAGATTTGCAGCCCCGAAAACACGGGCATTTACGGCTGCGCCATTGATATCGGCACCACCACCGTCACCATGGTTATGACGGACCTGACCAGCGGCAAGATCCTGGCCAAGGGCTCCTCCGGCAACGGCCAGATCCGCTATGGCGCGGATGTCATCAACCGAATCATTGAGCAGGGTAAGCCCGGCGGCAAGAAAAAGCTCCAGGATGCCATTGTCAAGGAGACCCTGACCCCCATTATGGCGGGCCTGTGCAAGTCTGCGGGCCTTGACCCCCGGAGCATCCTCAGCCTGTGCGTAGGTGCCAACACCACCATGAACCACCTGTTTGTGGGTGTGGACGCCCAGTCCGTCCGCATGGAGCCCTATATTCCCAGCTTCTTCCACTGGGATGGGCTGCTGGCCGGGGACGTAAAGCTCCCTGCCAACCCCCTGGCCCAGGTGCTGATTGCCCCCAACATCGGCTCTTACGTGGGCGGCGACATCACCGCCGGTACTCTGGCTTCCGGCATCTGGGACCGGGACGAGATGAGCCTGTTCATCGACCTGGGCACCAACGGCGAAATCGTCTTCGGCAATCGGGATTTCCTGATGAGCTGCGCCTGCTCCGCCGGTCCTGCCTTTGAGGGCGGCGACATCTCCTGCGGTATGCGCGCCACCGACGGCGCCATTGAGGCCTGCACCATCGACAAGAACACCATGGAGCCCACCCTGACCATCGTAGGCGACCCGGGTCAAAAGTGCGTAGGTATCTGCGGTTCCGGCATCATCGATATCATCTCCGAGCTGTTCCGCTGCGGCATGATCAACGCCAAGGGCCTGTTCGTCAAGGAGGGGGACCGCATCCGCCGGGACCACCACGGCATGGGCCGCTACGTTCTGGCGGAGGCCAGCGAAAGCGAGACCGAGCGGGAGATCTCCATCAACGAGGTGGATATCGACAACTTTATCCGTGCCAAGGGCGCTATTTTCTCCGCCATTGATACGCTTCTTAAGAGCGTAGACATGACGGTGGACGGCATTGACGATGTGTATGTTGCCGGCGGCATTGGCTCCGGCATTAACATGGGCAATGCGGTGAACATCGGCATGTTCCCGGATGTGCCCCTGGAAAAATTCCATTACATCGGCAACTCCTCCCTGACCGGCGCTTACGCCATGGTCATGAGCGACGAGGCCAACGCCAAGACCGCCGAGGTGGCTTCCAACATGACCTATCTGGAGCTGAGCACCCATCCTGGGTATATGGATGCCTTTGTGGCCGCCTGCTTCATTCCCCATACCGATTCCCGGCTGTTCCCCCACAGCGTACAGGAGGCTTGAAATTTGGAAATTGAAAATCACAAGGAAGAGGTCCCCTTTGCCCACTATGAGGCCCTCTTCAAGGACTTGAACCCCCGGGAGGTGCTGGAGCGGCTGCCGGATGTGGGCTTTGACGGCGGGGCCTTTCAGGTGACGCTGCTGGGCAGAAGCTTCTCCATTACCTACCCCGGCTGCGAATTCTCTGCCAAGGACGGCGGCGCGCTGCCGCCCCTGCCCACCCGCACCTTCCTGCTGCGCTACCTGCTGGAGAGCAAGCAGGTGGCCTTCGGCGGGGAGTGGAAGACCTTCCGGGAAATGCCCTGGGGGGAGATGTACATCAAACCCTATACGGGCCGCGTTCTGACCCGGGCCGCCTTCACCTTCGGCACCCGGGTGGCCGCCTTCAAGGCCGCCGCCGAGAAAATGGGGGCCGTGCCCTTAAGGCACGGCGACGCGGGCTACCAGTTTGACCTGATCGGCCCCTACCGGATGCAGATCATGGTCTGGGAAGGGGACGATGAGTTCCCGCCCAACGCCCAGGTGCTCTATTCCGACAATTTCGCCGAGGGCTTCGCCGCCGAGGACCGGGTGGTGGCAGGAGATATCCTGATCTCGACCATCAAAAGCTATCTATAAAAAAGCTCCCCTGAAAGGGAAGCTGGCTCGGCGTTAGCCGAGACTGAGGGGTTCCAACTTTCCCGCCTGCGGCGGGATTTGGCCAAGGGCCAGGCAGAACTTCTCAGGCAGCTGCGCTGCCAGCTCCGTTTCAGGGGAGTTATTTCATTTTTATTTCCCGCTGTCTCCGTAATTGGAGAGCACTCTTGCGGAGGGATCCTGCACATTGCAGCCCTCCCAGGTCTTGTTGGGCATCCAGAAGTCTGCAACCATTTCCGCTTGGCCGGGGTAGTAGCGCTCGAAGAGCTCCCGGTACAGCAGACTCTCTTTGGTAAAGGGCTGGGCGAAGCGATAGAATTTCCGGCGGTGTTCGAATTCCGCATCGGTGTATAGGGTTTCGGCGTAGGCCTTCAGGTCGTCCACCATGGAGTGGCCCACGGCATCGGAAAAGGCGGCCTTCTCCCGCATGAGGATGTCTCCGGGGAGATAGTCCCCCTCAAAGGCATGGCGCAGCAGGTATTTGCCCTTGCCGTAGTGGTTGCGCTTCATCTCCGGGTCAAGGGCCATAACGTATTCTACAAAATCCAGGTCGCCGAAGGGCACCCGGGCCTCCAGGGAATTGACGCTGATGCACCGGTCCGCCCGGAGAACATCGTACATATGCAGCTCCCGGATTCGCTTTTCGGCTTCCTTTTGGAATTCCTCCGCGCTGGGGGCAAAATCCGTGTATTTGTAGCCGAAGAGCTCGTCGGAGATTTCACCGGTGAGCAGCACCCGCAGGTCTGTGTGCTCGTGGATGTATTTGCATACCAGATACATACCGATGGAGGCCCGGATGGTGGTGATGTCATAGGTGCCAAGCAAGGCCACCACCTTGGGCAGAGCTTCCAGCACATCCGCTTTGGTGATGATGACCTCCGTGTGGTCCGCTCCCAGGTAGTCTGCCACTTCCCGGGCGTATTTCAGGTCGATGGCATCGATGTCCATGCCGATGGAGAAGGTGCGGATGGGCTTTTTGCTGCACCGGGCGGCCACGGCACAGACCAGGCTGGAATCCAGACCGCCGGACAGAAGAAAGCCCACAGGGGCGTCTGCGTCCAGCCGCTTTTCAATTCCGGCGGTAAGCTTCTCCCGAATCTTCCGGCAGGCGGTTTCCAAATCATCTTCACTGCGATAGGCCGGGGCGCTCATGTCCCGGTAGCAGATGAATTTGCCGTCCTTATAGTAGTGCCCGGGCGGGAAGGGCATGATCTTGGCGCACAGCCCCACCAGGTTCTTGGCCTCGCTGGCGAAGATGATCTGCCCGTCCCCATCATAGCCATAGTACAGCGGCCGGATGCCGATGGGATCCCGGGCGGCGATGAGGGACTTGCCGTCAAAGAGGACCATGGCAAATTCCGCGTCCAACTCCCGGAACATCTCCACACCCATTTCGGCATACAGCGGCAGCAGAATTTCGCAGTCCGAGCCGCTGTGGAAGATATAGCCCTGCTTTTGCAGACGTTCCCGGATAGCCCGGAAGCCGTAAATTTCGCCGTTGCAGACCACGGCGGTGTTTTCCCGGACAAAGGGCTGCATACCCATTTCGTTCAGGCCCATGATAGCCAGCCGGTGAAAGCCCAGGAAGCCCCCGGGGATGGAGATGATCCGGCTCATATCCGGCCCACGGGAGATGGTGCGGTCAAAATAAGGCTTCACAGACTCCGCCGTCAGACGGTGCCCGATGTAGCCAATGATAGAACACATGGGAATTCCTTCTTTCTATGCTTTGTATGCCAAAACCGGATTTTGCAATCCGGTTTTGAGCTTTCTCCCACCTTGGAGAAAGGTATATTCTGGCTTCCCCTGGGGGAAGCTGGCAGGGCAAAGCCCTGAGTGATGAGGGGCGGCAGGTAGAACCGATATGGAATCAGCTCAGGCAGTCCTATTTCTATTTCCAGGGAATGAACTGCAGGGGCTTTCTTCTTGACGGTTCTGCTTCCCGCCCCTCATCCGACCCGCCTATCGGCGGGCCACCTTCCCCCAGGGGAAGGCTTTGGTTATCTCACCCCAAACAGGATCTCACCGTAGGAGGGGTAGGGCCAGGTCTCGGCGGGCATGATGGTCTCCATGGTATCTACGCTGATGCGAAGATCGCGCATATCGTCTAAGATGTCACTCTTGAAGATGTCGGCCAGGGCCACGGTGTCTGGGGCGCTCTTGCTGGATAGCAGATCCGCTTCCAGCTTGCCCGCTGCCTTGTAGGCGGCGCAGAGCAGACCGCTGAGCTTGCGCCCGGTGTCCTCCTCGTAGCTGCAATCCAGCGACAGGGCCTTCTTGGAGGAAACTCTCTGGCAGAGCTTGGCGGTGTAGTCAGACACGGCGGGGAAGATGTCCTTCCAGGCCATATCCAGCATGGTCTGGGCCTCAATGTTGATCACCTTGCAGTAGTTTTCCAGCTTGACCTCGTGGCGGGCGGTGAGCTCGGTCTCGCTGTAGACGTTGTGGATTCTGAACAGTTCCATATTCTTGCTGTCCAGCATATGGGCCAGGGCATCGGGGGTGGCGCGGAGATTCAGCAGGCCCCGCTTCTCGGCTTCCGCCACCCAGGAGGCGTCGTAGCCGTCGCCGTTGAAGATGATGCGCTTGTGGTTCTGGATCGTCTTGCGGATCAGGTCGTGCAGGGCGGTCTCAAAGTCCTCAGCCCCCTCCAGGGCATCGGCGAACTGCCGCAGCTCCTCGGCCACGGTGGTGTTCAGCACGGTATTGGTGCAGGAGATGGACTCGGCGGAGCCCAGCATCCGGAATTCAAATTTATTGCCGGTGAAGGCAAAGGGGCTGGTCCGGTTCCGGTCCGTGGCATCCCGTTGGAACTTGGGCAGGGTATGCACGCCAATGCGCATGACCTGCTTCTCTTTACCGTCGTAGGGCACATCCTTTTCAATGGCCTCCAGGATCTCGCTCAGGTCTGAGCCCAGGAACATGGACACGATGGCGGGAGGGGCCTCGTTGGCGCCCAGACGATGGTCGTTGCCCGCAGAGGCAACGGAGATGCGCAGCAGATCCTGGTATTCGTCTACCGCCTTGATGACTGCGCACAGGAACAGCAGGAATTGGGCGTTTTCATAGGGGGTTTCGCCGGGCTCCAGGAGGTTCACGCCGGTATCCGTGGAGATAGACCAGTTGTTGTGCTTGCCGCTGCCGTTGACACCGTCGAAGGGCTTCTCGTGGAGCAGGCACACCAGGCCGTGGCGCTGGGCCACCTTGCGCATCATTTCCATGGTCAGCTGGTTGTGGTCGGCGGCGATGTTGGTGGTGGTGAAGATGGGGGCCATTTCGTGCTGGGCGGGGGCAACCTCGTTGTGCTCGGTCTTGGCCAGAACGCCCAGCTTCCACAGCTCGTCATTCAGCTCCTTCATAAAGGCAGCCACTCTGGGCTTGATGGCACCGAAGTAGTGGTCATCCAGCTCCTGCCCCTTGGGAGCCTTGGCGCCGTATAGAGTCCGGCCGGTGAATATCAGATCCTTGCGCCTGTCGAAGGCGGATTTGTCGATGAGGAAGTACTCCTGCTCGGGGCCTACGGTGGTCTTTACGGAGGTCACGTCGTCGTTGCCGAAGAGCTTCAGAACGCGCATGGCCTGCCGGTTGATGGCCTCCATGGAGCGCAGCAGGGCGGTTTTCTGGTCCAGGGCCTCGCCGCCGTAGGAGCAGAACACCGTGGGGATGCACAGAACGCCGTCCTTGATGAAAGCATAGGAGGTGGCATCCCAGGCGGTATAGCCCCGGGCCTCAAAGGTGGCCCGCAGGCCGCCGGAGGGGAAGCTGGATGCATCCGGCTCACCCTGAATGAGCTCCTTGCCGGAGAACTCCATGATGACCTTGCCGCCATCCTTGGGGGAGATAAAGGAGTCGTGCTTCTCGGCGGTGACGCCGGTCATGGGCTGGAACCAGTGGGTGAAGTGGGTGGCGCCCTTTTCAATGGCCCAGTCCTTCATGGCGTTGGCGACCACCGTTGCCACATTGGGGTCCAGGTGCTTGCCCAGCTTGATGGTCTTTTGCAGGGCCTTATAGGTGTCCTTGGGCAGGCGCGCCTCCATAGTGGCATCGTCAAAAACCATGGAAGAAAAGATATCCGTTACCATACTGATTTCCCCTTTTCTGTAAATAAAAAAGAAGCGGCCGGGGGCACTATGGCTTTCGCCATAGCGACACCCTTGTCGCTTCTTTCTTGGAGTACCGGAAGAACCGGCTCCCCTGTCTGTATGGAGGCATCATACGCCAAAAATTGCAATTTGTCAATCGCTAAATTGCATTTTGGCGGTTCGCCCAATTGTTGCCGCCCCGGCTGCCGATGCTTCCGGCAATTTTGACATGCGGCAGGGGTGAGGTGTGCCATTGTGACGTTTTCTCCGGAAAAATCATTGACAGGGGCCCTCGGCGAGAGTATAATGACCCCGAGTAGACAAGGATGTTTGCTGAACCTGGGCACGCGCCCTCGTCCGGTGAGCGTCCTTTTTTCCATTTTTTGACGGAAAGGGACTGCCATGCTGTATACACAAGAAGACGTGTTTTCCTATGTGGAGCAGGAGGATGTGAAGTTCATTCGCCTGGTCTTCTGCGACGCCGCGGGAAGACAAAAAAATATCGCCATCATGCCCCAGGAGCTCAAACGCGCGTTCTCCCAGGGCATTTCCTTTGATGGCTCCGCTGTGGGGGGCTTCAGCGGGGTGGAGGAGTCGGACCTGTTCCTGTTCCCCATCCCCGAAACCCTGACGGATCTTCCCTGGCGGCCCAGCCGGGGCAAGGTGGTGCGGATGCTTTGCAATATCCGCTATCCCGATGGGCGGCCCTACCCCATGGACTGCCGGGCTCTGCTGGCGAATGCGGTGCGGGAGGCAAAAAACGAGGGGATCACCGTGCAGATCGGCGCGGAATTTGAGTTCTACCTTTTTAAGACCGATGCCGACGGAAACCCCACCACCCAGCCCTTTGACCATGCGGGCTATATGGACGTAGCCCCGGAGGACAAGGGGGAGAACGTCCGCCGGGAGATCTGCCTGATGCTGGAGAGCATGGGCATTTCCCCGGAGAGCTCCCACCACGAGGAGGGCCCTGGGCAGAATGAGATCGATTTCCGCTATTCCGATGCCATTACGGCGGCGGACAATGCCCTGCTGTTTACCTCCGTTGTCAAGGCGGTGGCAGTGAGCAATGGGCTGTATGCGGACTTTACCCCAAAGCCCATTCCGGAGCAGGCGGGCAACGGCCTGCATATCAATATCTCCGTCCGGCAGGACAATGGGGAGCAGGTCAGCCAGTATTTTATGGCGGGCATTCTGGCCCATATCCGGGAGATGACGGCTTACCTGAATCCCACGGAGAGCGCTTACCGTCGCCTGGGAGAGCGGAAGGCTCCCCGTTTTGTCACCTGGTCCCCCGGAAACCGCTCCCAGCTCATCCGCATTCCGGCGGCTCAGGGGGAATATAAGCGCATGGAGCTGCGGTCTCCGGACCCCACGGTCAATCCGCACCTGGCCTATGCCCTGGTGATCTATGCGGGGCTGGACGGCGTGCGGCGGAAGCTCCTGCCTCCGGAGCCTATGAATGTGAACCTTTATACTGCGGACCGCAGCATCACGGCAGGCCTGGAGACCCTTCCCGGCAGCCTGAAGGAGGCAAAGGACATTGCTTCCGAAAGCGATTTTATCCGCAGCGTCCTGCCGGAGGGATTCTGGAAGTAATTGAGAGAAAGGAGCGGAAAGGGATGGCATCGGGAAAGAATATCTATAAGGTCCTGGTTGCGGGCGCCAATGACAAGACCTTTGCGCTCTTGCAAACGCTGCTTCCCGGCAGCAGCTATGACCCGCCTCTGCGGGCCGGGTCTGCCGGAGAGGCCAAGCGCATGGCATTGGACTATGCAGTGGACATTGCCATTCTCAATGCCCCCATGCGGGATGAATTCGGCACCCAGCTGGCTCTGGATCTGGCCCGGGACAACGTGGGCGTGCTGCTGCTGGTGCCCGGGGAGAGCTTCGACTGGGTGCGGGACCAGGTGGAGGACGAGGGCGTTATGGCCCTGGCCAAGCCCCTGACCCGGCAAACGCTGGAAATGGGCCTGCACATGATTACGGCCCTGCGGGGAAAGCTTTTGCAGATGGATCGCCGGAACAGGGCCCTGCAGGAGAAGATGACGGATATCCGCACCATCAACCGGGCCAAATGGCTGCTCATCGAGCAGCTGCGCATGACGGAAAGCGAGGCCCATTATTATATCGAGCGCCAGGCCATGGATACCCGCCTCTCCCGCCGGGAAGTGGCAGAGAATATTATCAGGTCGTATGACCAGTAGGAGGATCTATATATGAAAGAAACCAAGTATATTTTCGTAACCGGCGGCGTGGTCTCCGGGCTGGGCAAGGGCATTACGGCGGCCTCTTTGGGCCGGCTTCTGAAGAGCCGGGGGCTGAAGGTGGCGGCCCAGAAGCTTGACCCCTATATCAATGTAGACCCGGGCACCATGAGCCCCTATCAGCACGGCGAGGTCTATGTCACCGAGGACGGCGCGGAGACGGACCTGGACCTTGGTCACTATGAGCGCTTCATTGACGAAGACCTCAATAAATATTCCAACCTGACCACCGGCAAGGTCTATTGGAATGTTCTGAACAAGGAGCGCCAGGGGGAGTATCTGGGCTCCACCGTCCAGGTGATTCCCCACATCACCAATGAGATCAAGGAATTCGTCTACCGGGTGGGCAAGCAGACCGATGCGGATGTGGTCATCACGGAAATCGGCGGCACCATCGGCGACATCGAATCCCAGCCCTTTGTAGAGGCCGTGCGGCAGATCTCCCTGGAGGTCGGTCCTACCAACAGCCTGTTCATCCACGTGACTTTGGTGCCCTTCCTGCGGGGCTCCGACGAGCACAAGAGCAAGCCCACCCAGCACTCCGTTAAGGAGCTCCAGGGCCTGGGGGTCAAGCCGGATATCATCGTTCTGCGCTGTGATGAGCCTCTGGAAGACAGCATTTTCCGGAAGATCGCCATGTTCTGCAATGTGAAGCCGGACTGCGTTATTGAGAACATCACCCTGCCCAGCCTGTACGAGGCCCCCATCATGCTGGAAAAGCAGAATTTCTCCGGCATTGTGTGCCGGGAGCTGAATATCGATGCCCCCAAGATCGATCTGACAGAGTGGAACACCATGCTCCACAAAATCGACACCCGGGACAAGACCGTGACCGTTGGCCTGGTGGGCAAGTATGTGCAGCTGCACGATGCCTATCTGTCCGTGGCCGAGGCCCTGCGCCATGCGGGCTTCGACCTGGGGGCCAATGTGGATATCCGGTGGATCGATTCCGAAACCATCACCCGGGAGAATGTGGCCGAGGTCCTCCGCGGCTGCGCAGGCATCATCGTGCCCGGCGGCTTTGGCAGCCGGGGCATTGACGGCATGATCGCCACGGCGGACTACTGCCGGGAAAACCGCGTGCCCTATTTCGGCATCTGCCTGGGGATGCAGATCTCCGTCATCGCCTTTGCCCGGAGCGTGGCGGGGATGGCGGATGCCAACTCTGGCGAATTCGACCCGGAGAGCACCCACAAGGTCATCGATTTCCTGCCGGACCAGAGCGACAGCGTTGCCAAGGGCGGCACCCTGCGGCTGGGGGCCTACCCCTGCCAGATCGTCCCCGGCACGAAGATGTTTGAGGCTTATGGCGTGAACCATATTTACGAGCGCCATCGCCACCGCTACGAATTCAACAATGATTTCCGCCAGGCCCTTTCCGATGCGGGCCTCACCGTCAGCGGCACCTCTCCCGATGGCTACATTGTGGAGACCGTGGAGCTGCCGGACAGCCCCTTCTATGTGGGCGTCCAGTTCCACCCCGAGTTCAAGAGCCGCCCCAACAAGCCCCACCCCCTGTTCCTGTCCTTTGTGAAGGCCAGCCTGGAGCTGTCGGAGAACAGCTGAGCCAATTCCCCCGGTTGCAAAACCGGGGGAGTTTTGATAGAATGAGGGGAACCAAAAGGGCGGGAGGACAGCTTATGCGTTCACTTCATTTGATGATCAAGCCGGCCAGCGGCCTGTGCAATATGCGCTGCCATTATTGCTTTTATGCCGATGAGACCAGCAAGCGGGAGACTGCCAGCTATGGCCTGATGTCCCGGGACACCTTGTCCGCAGTGCTGGAGCATGCTTTGGCAGCGGTGACCCAGGAGTGCACCATAGCATTCCAGGGCGGGGAACCCACCCTGGCCGGGCTGGATTTCTTCCGGTACGCGGTGGCGGAAGCGAAAAGGAAAAACAAAAATCAGGCCCGGCTGCATTTTGCCCTGCAAACCAATGGGCTGCTGATCGATGCACAGTGGGCAGCCTTTTTTGCGGAGAATCACTTCCTGGTGGGGGTATCTCTGGACGGGACCAAGGAGGTCCACGACCGGAACCGGGTGGATGCGGCAGGGCGGGGGACCTTTGGCCGGGTGACCCATGCCATTGAGACCCTGGAGCAATTCGGCGTGGACTACAACATCCTGACAGTGGTTACCCAAAATACCGTCCGCGCCTACCGGTCGATCCATGGGTTCTTCCGGAAGAAGGGGTATCACTACCAGCAGTTTATCCCCTGCCTGGACCCCCTGGGAGAAGAGCGGGGCGGCAGCGCCTGGTCACTGACGCCGGAGCTGTTCGAAACCTATCTCAAAACAGCCTTCGACCTGTGGTATCAGGAGGCAATGGCGGGGCGGAAGCAGTACCACCGGTATTTTGACAACCTGCTGTGTATGCTGAACGGCCAGCTGCCGGAGGCCTGCGGAATGCTGGGGCACTGCACCATGCAGTATGTCATTGAGGCCGACGGCAGCGTCTATCCCTGCGATTTTTATATGCTGGACGGTTACTGCATCGGCAATCTGACAGAGGATACCCTGGAGGCGGTGGACGCCCGGCGAAAGGAATTGGGCTTTCTGGAGCAGAGCCTCCCGGTGGAAGAAAAGTGCCGGGTATGCCGGTGGTTCCCGCTGTGCCGGGGGGGCTGCCGCAGGGACAGAGACTATTTTGAAAAGGGCATTGGCCTGAACTATTTCTGCCCTGCCTATCAGGGCTTTTTTGAATATGCCTATCCAAGGCTGGAGCGGCTCTGCCGGATGATGGCGCGCTGATGGCCTTGGAGGGTCTGTGCGGAACGAAACGTCACGGCGTGCCGGTGCCTCCGGCCTGCCGCGGCGTTTTTGCATTTCCGGCTGCCGGAGGAAAGCCGTGCAGCAACAATTTTTGGATACGTTTATTGGTGAAAACGTAAAAAAACGGCCGCCTGTTTTAAACAGCTTGCACATTTCCAAAGGGCGGAAGAATAAAAAATTGGCAGAAAAGACAAAAATGTGAAACCCGATGGGCGGACAGGTAAAAAAACCTTAAAAATTGTAAAATTTCTGTGGCGGTTCCTATGATAAAATATGTCCATCCGATACGGAAGACCGCATCAACAATCGTTTTTAGGAGGAAAAAAGATGAAAAAGTATCTGGCACTGATCCTGGCCCTGGTTATGGCCCTGTCTTTGGCGGCCTGCGGCGGAAGCTCCGGTTCTTCCGCGAAGACCGACAGCAAGTCCGATTCTGCCGAGCTGCCCACCCTGCGCGTGGCGGCAATGCCCTTCATCACCAGCCTGCCCACCTACTACATCCAGCAGAACAACCTGGGTGAGAAGTACGGCTTCAAGATGGATGTGACCATGTTTGCCACCGGCGCACCTATGAACGAGGCTCTGGCCGCCGATCTGTGGGACGTGGGCGCTATGGGCGCCGCAGCCGTCACCGGCGTTGCCAACTATGACGAGATGATCATCGGCGAGGTCCTGGAGAGCGTGGACGGCCTGGGCGTGTTCGTAAAGCCCGACAGCCCCATTGCCACCGACGAGGGCTACAATCCCTCTTACCCCACCGTGAAGGGCAGCCCCGAGACCGTGAAGGGCATCACCGTTCTGACCCCCGTGGGCACCGCACAGCATATGACCGTTCTGAAGTGGCTGGAGAAGCTGGGCATGGAGCCCACCGATGTGAACATCGTGAACATGGACAGCGTGCAGGCATATCAGGCTCTGCAGGCCGGCCAGTGTGACGCCGCTTCCCTGAACGTCCCCACCTTCTTCGACGCCATCAACGACGGCATGGTCCAGGTCGGCAATCTGGCGGACATGGGCATCAAGTACGTGGACATGGTCGTTGCCAACCGCAAGGCTGTGGAAGGCAAGCCCGAGCTGGTGCAGGCTTATATGGACGCTCTGACCGAGGCCTGCGAGGCCCTGCAGAACGACCAGGAGATGGCCGCTGACCTGTTCGTACAGTTCCTGAAGGAAAACGGCTCCGAGACCAGCCGGGAGAACTGCGTTGCCGACCTGGAGCGCGTGCAGTTCATCACCCGCACCGATTGGAAGGATCGCCAGATCGGCAACTTTGCCAAGGAGCTGGGCGAGTTCTATGTTGGCCAGGGCCAGCTGGAGCCCAACGTCATCGACAAGTTCGAGACCAACGTTGTGGATACCTTCGTAAAGGGCTATAAGTAAGCAGCATTTCTCCTCCGGGCATTGGCCCAAATATACACACAGAAACTGGGGGAATACACGGGTATTCCCCCAATTTCAAAGAACAGACCTTCGCAATAACTAGAAAGGCACGGTGAAACCTGTGAAGCAGTTTTTGAAGAAACAGAAATACCACCTGATCTCCATTGGTTCGTTCCTGTTTGTTCTGCTGGTCTGGGAGCTTTGTACCGATGTGCTGCATTTGATCAGCCCAATGATGCTTCCCAGTCCGGCCAAAATTTTCAGCACCTTTGTTTACAAGCTGAAGGGCGGCACGAATCCCGACGGCGCGACGCTGTTCCAGAACATCTGGGCCAGCCTGAAGATCGCCCTGGGCGGCTATGCCGTGGGCGTGCTCATCGGCGTCCCTCTGGGCATCGGCATGGCCTGGAGCCGCCGGTTCGAGCTGTTTACCAAGCCCCTGTTTGATATCATCCGCCCCGTCCCCGCCCTGGCCTGGATCCCTCTGATGATCCTGTGGCTGGGCATTGGCTATGCCTCCAAGGTTGGCATCATCTTCTTCGCAGCCTTCATCAGCGCTACGGTGAACAGCTATGCCGGCATCAAGCGGACCAGCCAGGTCCACCTGTGGGTGGGCAAGACCTTCGGCGCTTCCAACCGTCAGCTGCTGTTTAAGGTGGCCATCCCCACCGCCATGCCCATGATCTTCACGGGCCTGCGTCTGGCTCTGGGCTCCTCCTGGGTCGCCCTGGTGGCCGCTGAGCTGCTGGCCGCAACCAGAGGCCTGGGCTATATGATCCAGATGGCCCGTATGCTGGGCCGCCCCGATGTGATCATCGTGGGTATGCTGACCATTGGCTTTATCGGCCTGGCCCTGAACTACATTCTGGAGGCCCTGCAAAAGCGTTTTGTCAAAGGAGGTAAAAAACGGTGATCGACAATACCAAGGACAGCCGCTTTTCTCAGAAGCAGCTGGTGATCATTTACACGATCATTTCTCTGCTGACGCTGCTGGTGGTCTGGGAGCTTGTGGCCCGTTTTACCAAGGCCTCCATGTTCCTGCCCGCCGCAAGCACGGTGCTGGGTGCGTTCTTTAAGAGCTTTGTAGAGCCCGTGGGCAAATACACCATGCTGGCCCACATCGGCATCAGCCTCTATCGCGTGGCCGTGGCCTTTCTGCTGGCAACGGTTGCCGGCATTGCCCTGGGCATCGGCATGGGCTACTCCAAGCTGCTGGAGGCCATGCTGAAGCCGATCTTTGAGTTTATCCGCCCCATCCCGCCTCTGGCCTGGATCCCTCTGTCCATCCTGTGGTTCGGCCTGGGCGACAAGAGCAAATTCTTCATCATCTTCCTGGGCTGCTTCACCTTCATCACCGTCAATACCTATGACGGCGCAAAAAACGTTGACCCCGAGCTTATGGGTGCCGCCCGGATGCTGGGCGCCAGTGAGCGCCAGGTGTTCTTCCGGATCGTACTGCCTAGCTCCGTGCCCTATATCTTCGCAGGCCTGCAGATCGCCGTTACCGCCGGCTGGAGCGCCGTGGTGGGCGCAGAAATGGTCCGCTCCGATGAGGGCGTGGGCTGGATGATCGTCCGGGGCATGAACACCGGCAATACCCTGCAGATCATGGTCGGCATGGTGGCCATCGGCATTGTTGGCTTCCTGCTGGCAACCCTGACATCCGCACTGGAAAGGAGACTGTGTGCATGGAACGAGCAGAAGGGAATGTAAAGAGTGCCCCCGTGCTGGAATGCCGCGGGGTTGGCCGTACCTTTGAAAGCTATGATAAAAACGGCGAATCCAACGTCGTGCTGAAGGACGTCAATTTCGAGGTGCGGGAAAATGAATTCCTGGTCCTCTTCGGTGCAGGCCAGTGCGGCAAGACCACCCTGCTGAATATTCTGGCAGGCCTGGACAAGCCCACGGAGGGTGCCGTGTTCACCCGGGGCAAGCAGGTCACGGGTCCCTCTCCCGAGCGGGGCGTTGTGTACCAGAAGACCAGCCTGTTCCCCTGGCTGACGGTGGAGGAGAATGTGGGCTTTGGCCCCAGTGTGCGCCATCTGCCCAAGAAGGAGCAGCAGGAGCGCATTCACAGATATCTGGAGCTGGTGGGTCTGACCGGATTCGAAAAGAGCTACCCCAGCCAGCTGTCCGGCGGTATGCGGCAGCGTGTGGGCATTGCCCGGGCCTATGCCAACCAGCCCGACATCATGCTGATGGACGAGCCCTTCGGCCACCTGGATGCCCAGACCCGCTACATGATGGAGGAGGAGCTCCAGCGCATCTGGCAGAAGGAGAAGCGAACCGTGGTCTTCGTCACCAACAACATCGAAGAGGCCCTGTTCCTGGCGGACCGCATCATCCTGCTGACCAACTGCCCCACCCGCATTAAGCAGGAATACACCATTACCATGCCCCATCCCAGAGACTATGTCGATCCCGAATTCCTGCGCCTGCGCAAGGAGATCACGGACAACATGGATCCCAGCCTGTAAGAAAGGAGAATTGCTATGGCACAGGAAATGCCCAAGGTCCAGGTGAAGAACCTGACGAAAAAATTTGGAGACTTGTTGGTGCTGGACAATATCTCCTTTGATGTACCCAAGGGAGAGTTCCTCTGCATCGTCGGCCCTACGGGCTGCGGCAAGACGACCTTCCTGAACAGCCTGACCAAGCTCTACAAGCCCACGGCCGGTGAAATTTTGCTGGACGGCGAGCCCGTAGACCTGAAAAAGCACAACGTTGCCTACATCTTCCAGGAGTATTCCACAATGCCCTGGCTGACGGTGGAGGAAAACGTCGGCTTCGGCCTGGATATCAAGGGTGTGGAGAAGACCAAGGCCAAGGCTTTGGTGGATGAATATCTGGATATCGTGGGCCTGACCAAGTACCGCCATTACTATCCGGACCAGCTGTCCGCCAGTATGCTGCAGCGCGTGGTCATTGCCCGGGCCTTTGCCACCCAGCCGGATCTGCTGCTGATGGACGAGCCCTATGGCCAGCTGGACATCCAGCTGCGCTATCATCTGGAGGATGAGCTCATCGCTCTGTGGCAGCGCACCGGGACCACGGTCATCTTCATCACCCACAACATTGAGGAAGCGGTCTATATGGGCCAGCGGATCATGGTCCTGACCAACAAGCCCACCTCCATCAAGTGCAGCATCGACAACGACCTGCCCCGGCCCAGGGATATTGCAAGCCCTGACTTTGTAGAGCTGCGGAACAAGGTCACCGATCTGATCAAATGGTGGTAAGAACGGTCCATCCGTTCCAGTCATAAAAATGCGCAGCCGCAGCAGGCCGTTGAACGCGGCTTGCTGCGGCTTTACTTTTCGAAAAAAATGTGATATTGTGAGTTTTTCAATAGGAGGGAATGAGCGTGAAACACCCAAATGTCGTATTCCTTTTGTCGGATGATCAGGGCTGGTGGTCCCTGGGCTGCACCGGCAACCGGGAGATCATTACACCGAATATTGACCGCCTGGCGGCGGAGGGAATGCGCTTTGATAACTTTTTCTGCGCATCGCCCGTGTGCTCTCCGGCCAGAGCAAGCCTTCTGACCGGCTGCATCCCCAGCCAGCACGGCATCCACGACTGGCTGCGGGACGACAACGACCGGCAGGCCGCCATCGAGTATCTGGCGGGCCAGTATTCCTATACCAAGGCTCTTTCCGAGGCCGGATACGACTGCGCCCTGTCCGGCAAATGGCACATGGGCGCCTCGGAAAAGCCCCAGCAGGGCTTTTCCCACTGGTTCTGCCACAAGAGCGGCGGCGGTCCCTACTATGGCGCGCCCATGTATAAGGACGGGAAGCTCTACCGGGAGGAGCGCTATGTGACGGATGCCATTACGGACGATGCCCTGGAATACCTGGACAGCCGGGCCGGGAAGGAGGAGCCCTTCCTGCTGTACGTGGGCTATACCGCGCCCCATGCCCCATGGCTGAACAACCATCCCAAGGAATATACGGACCTCTATCAGGACTGCCCCTTTGCATCCGTGCCCCATCTGCCCAGGAATCCGGACAGCATCTATCTGACGGATGAGGTGGCCAAGGATGAGCGCAGCAATCTGATCGGCTATTTCGCCGCCGTGACGGCCATGGATGCCGCCGTCGGCAGAATCCTGGACAAGCTGGATGCGCTGCATATGACCGAGGATACCCTGGTGGTCTTCACGGCGGACAACGGCTTCAGCTGCGGCCACCACGGCTTCTGGGGAAAGGGCAATGCCACCTTCCCCATCAACATGTTTGAGGAAAGCGTGAAGGTCCCCTTCATCGCCCGGCAGCCGGGGAAGATCCCGGCGGGCACGGTGTGCGACGCGCTGATCTCCGCCTACGACTTCATGCCCACGCTGTTGGAATACACGGGGGTGCCCGCCACGGACGGCCTGCGCCGCCCCGGCGTGTCCTTTGCCCCGGCGCTGCGGGGGGAGCCCTTCCGGCAGCATGAGGAGGTGGTGGTTCTGGATGAGTACGGGCCCAACCGGATGATCCGGGGCCGCCGCTACAAGTATATCACCCGCTATCCCTACGGACCCAACGAGCTGTACGACCTGCAGGAGGACCCCGGCGAGACCCGGAACCTGATGAAGGAAGCGGCATGGCAGGCCCTGGGCGGCGAGATGAAGCTGCGGCTGGAAAAGTGGTTCGCCCAATATGTGAATCCGGAGATCGACGGTGCCAAGGAGGCCGTGTTCGGCTCCGGCCAGATCGGCCTGGCAGGGACCTGGGGAGACGGAAGCCCTGCCAACAGCTGCGACGACTATATCAAGGAAAATCCCAATTACGCCCCCTATCGGCTCCGCTGAGCCCCGGAAAGGAAGACAGAAAACCGTGAAAAAATACTTGGAAATGCTGAAAAACCGAATACAATGCATTAAAATTCAGGTTTTTCTGTCTTATGTATTGGTGCTGAGCCTGTCTTTTGCGGTGCTGGGCTTCGGCGTGGCCATGGCGGCCCGCCAGATCATGACCAACCAGATCGGCTCCTCCCGCATAGACCTGCTGCGGCAGATCAGCGAGCGGACCAACACCGTGAAGACCAGCGCCACGACTCTGGTGGGACTGTACCGCTACGGGATCGCCGATCTGACCGAGATCCCGGAGAATATGGACGAGCTGCTCCAGGCGGACAAGAGAAGATACAGCGGGGTCTTCGGCCCCATCGGCATGGACAATGACCCGCTGCTTGTCACCGGGCAGGGCATCTATTCCTCTTTCCCGGAGCAGGAGCTGCCCCCTTATCTGGAATCCCAGCTGTGGTACCGGCGGCTGCGCCGGAAGGTGCTGGATGCACCCGCCGGGACGGTGGTGTTCGGCAGCACCTTCCCAACGGCCGACGGCACGCGCTATCAGTTCGCCGTGGCACAGGCCCTGGAGCAGTTTGACGGGGAGTGCATCCTTATGGTGCTGATGGATGAGCGGGTTTTGCAGGATCTCTATGAGCCGGTGCTCACCGACGGCAGCGAGATCTATATCTACGATCAGCAGGGCTATATCGTTTCCCACCCCAACAAGAAGCTGCTGGGAAAGCAGTTTGTGGACCCCCAGGCCATGGCGACCCTGTATGGCGCCAACAGCGCCTCCGTGATCCGCAAGCAGGGAAAGGCCTATCTGCTGACGAACTATCTGGACGAGAACACCGGCTGGACCATCGTAGAGGAGATCCCGGCCGATATGATCTTTGGAGAGCTGGACCGGATGTATGAGCTGGTTTTCACCATCCTCGGGGTCTGCCTGGTGCTGGGCCTGGGTGCGGCGCTGTACCAGAGCCAGAAGATCGCGCGGCCTTTGACGGGCCTGAGCAAGGCCATGGACAGCTTCGGCGGAGGCGACTTTACGCCGGTGCCCACGGATACGGGGACCCGGGAGATCGACACCCTGAGCCAGAGCTTCAACCACATGGCGGGGGAGATCTCCAGCCTGATGAACCGGGTGACGGAGCAGGAGCGGCAGAAGCGGCTGGCGGAGATGAATTTCCTGCGGGCCCAGATCAACCCCCATTTCCTCTACAACATGCTCTTCTCCATCCGCTGCACCGTGGAAATGGGGAAAAGCGAGCAGGCCGTGCAGATGATCCAGGCCTTTACGGACCTGCTCCGGACGACCCTGAAGACCACCGAGGATGCCATCGCCCTCCGGGACGAATTCGAGAATACCCGGAAATACCTGGTGGTGCAGAAGCTGCGCTACGGGGAGAAGGTGCATTTTGAAATGGACCTGGCCCCGGAGACGGAGCTGTGCCGGGTGCCGCCGCTGATTTTGCAGCCGCTGGTGGAAAACGCCATTTTCCACGGGCTGGAGGCCAAGGCGGATTCGGACCTGGTGGTGGTCTCCTCGGCGCTGGAGGGGGACGATCTGATCCTGACGGTTGCGGATGACGGCGCGGGAATGACGCCGGAGGTGCTGGAGCAGGTCAGGGCGGATATGGAGGCCTACCAGGATGGCCGGGAGAAGCAGAGCGATTCCATCGGCCTTGCAAACGTCAATAACCGGCTGCGGCTGAACTACGGGCAGGGCTACGGTGCATCCATTCAGAGCGTGCCGGATATGGGCACCACCATCACGCTTCGGCTTCCCGCCCTGCGGGAGCCCCGGGAGAAGGGAGAGCAGAAATGCGAGTAATGATCGTTGACGATGAGAAGCTGATTTGTGAGTGGCTGGAATTCTGCATTTCCGCCAACCCCGCCTGTACGCTGGTGGGTGTGGCCCACAACGGCAGGGAAGGGCTGGAGCTCTACTGCCGGGAAAAGCCGGAGCTGGTTCTGACGGATATCAAAATGCCCGTGATGGACGGCCTGGAGCTGCTTCACGCCATCCGGCAGCAGTCCTCCGGGACCAAGGTGGTCCTGCTGACGGCCTTTGCGGACTTTGAAATGGCGCGGAACGCCCTGCGGGAGGGGGCGGATGAGTATCTGCTGAAAACGGAGATGAACAGCGAGGTCCTGCAGGAGATGCTCTCCCGGATGATGCTCTCCTGCGGTGCCGGGGACGCAGCGGAGGGCGACAGCCTGACCAACACGGCCCAGGCCCATGCCATTGTGGGCAAGATCCTGCGGCAGCAGGAGCCCTTGCAGGATCAGGATTTGCAGGAGCTGCGCCAGTGCGGCCTGCGCTGGCGGGACAACGGATTGTTTGCTCTGGCGGTCTGGAAGCAGAGCCTGATGAACGGCGGGCTGCATTTCCCAAAGGACGGGCCTGCCAGACATGTGGCGGGCTTTGACTATTCCGAGCGGATCTACATGGTGGTCGGTAACCTGCCAAGGGCCCTGAGCGCCGTGGAAAAGGAGCGGCAGCTGGCGCTGTATGCCCGGCAGGTCCAGACGCTGAACGGTTGCATGGTGGGAAGCAGCAGCGTGACGGATGAAATGTCCCGCATCCCCGCCATGGCCCGGCAGGCGGCCTTTTCCCTGAGCCGGGGCTTTTATGAGGGCCGGGTTTGCCTGTACCAGCCGGAGGAGCCCCTGGAGGTGCAGGACGTTCGGATGCGGACCTGGCGGGCGAAGATCAGCGCCATCCGGGTGCAGCTGTATCAGCTTACCGGCGCGGCGCTGCAGCAGCTGCTGGAGGAGGTCCTGCAGGATACGGCCAAGCAGCAGATCGGGGAAGTGGAGGCGGTGACAAAATTCTGCACGGACTGCTATGACCTGCTCTATGCCCAGGCCACTGCTATGAGCCTGGAGGCGGAAAAGCCGGAGCAGCTGCGGCGGCGTCTGGCGGCCAGCATCTCCATGGCGGAGACGGTGCAGCCGGTGCTGGAGCTGGCGGCCCGCTGCGCGCGGCAGACCCAGCCCGCCCGGGTGAGCTCCAAGGCGGTGCGCCTGGCCATGCGCCGCATCCAGAGCGACTATGCCCAGCCCCTGAGCCTGGAGCAGGTGGCGGCAGAGGTCCACCTGACGCCGGAATATTTTTCCAGGATCTTCAAGGAAGAGGTGGGCGTTACCTTTGTGAATTACCTGACGGATGTGCGCCTGCGCCACTCGGTGCAGATGCTGGAATCCACCGCCAAGCGGGTGCAGGATGTGGCCCAGGCGGTGGGGTACCCCAACGTCAGCTATTTTTCCACGATTTTCAAAAAGAAATATGGCATGAGCCCCTATGAATACCGGCACCGCAGCGAATGAGAGGAAACGAATATGAAAGCGATCATGGTGATGTACGATTCCCTGAATCGGCATTTTTTGGAGCCCTACGGCTGCCAATGGACGAAGACCCCCAATTTCACCCGCCTGGCCCGGCGGGCGCTGACCTTTGACAACTGCTATGTGGGCAGCATGCCCTGCATGCCTGCCCGGCGGGAGCTCCATACCGGCAGATACAATTTTCTGCACCGCAGCTGGGGCCCTCTGGAGCCCTTTGATGACTCCGTGCCGGAGCTTCTGCGCCGGGCGGGGATCCATACCCACCTGGTCAGCGACCACTATCACTACTGGGAGGACGGCGGCGCGACGTACCACCAGCGCTACACCACCTGGGACTGCGTCCGGGGCCAGGAGGGGGATGCCTGGGCGCCGCTGGTGGGCTTTGACCGCATCCCGGAGAATGCAAATGTCTGCGGCACGGCTCAGGACAATTGGATCGGGCAGGATTTTGCAAACCGCAGCCGGATGCCCGATGCCGCCAGCCAGAGCCAGAACGTGACCTTCGACAAGGGTCTGGAATTCCTGGACCTGAACCACGACCGGGACAACTGGTTTTTGCAGCTGGAGACCTTTGATCCCCATGAGCCCTTCTATGTGCAGCCGGAGTATAAGGCCCTGTTCCCGGACGGCTATCACGGCCCGCTGCTGGACTGGCCGGATTATCGGCCGGTGAACGGGACCGACTCCCCGGAGCTCATCGACCATGTGCGCCGGGAGTATGCGGCGCTGATAGCCATGTGTGACCGGAACCTGGGCCGGGTGCTGGATGCCATGGACCGGTATGACCTGTGGAAGGACACCCTGCTGATCGTGAACACGGACCATGGCTTCCTGCTGGGGGAGCACGGCCAGTGGGCCAAGTGCCACTGCCCCTTCTATGAGGAGGTGTCCCATACGCCTCTGTTCCTCTGGGATCCCCGCTGCGCCCTGGAAGGTCAGCGGCGGAAGGCACTGGTGCAGACCGTCGATTTGCCGGCCACTCTGCTGGAATTCTTCGGGCAGCCTCTGCCGGAGGACATGGAGGGAAGGCCCCTGGGCCGGACGGCCGCCGAGGATGCCCCCGTCCGGGAAACGGCGCTGTTTGGCCTGTACGGCGGCCAGATCGGCTGCACGGACGGCAGATTTGTGTACCTGCGGGCTCCAAATCATCCGGAATACCCCAAGTATGAATACACCCTGATGCCCACCTGCCACACGGCGGCCCGCCGGGCCTTTATGCCGGATGCCATGCTGCGGGGGGCGGAGCTGAGCAGGGGCTTCTCCTTTACGAAGGGAATGCCGGTATTAAAGCTGAAAAACGAAAAGGACGTTTCCCAGAGCCATTATCCGACGGTGCTCTACGATCTGGCCCGGGACCCCGCAGAGGCGGTCCCTGTGGAGGATGCCGGGGGGCAGGCGCGTATGGAGGCGGCCATGCAGGCGCTGATGCGCCGGAACGATTGCCCGGAAGAGGTATTCCACCGCTATTTCGGATAGGCGAGAGGAGAGAAAAACGATGAAAAAGAAACACGTACTGTGGAAGCTGTTCATTTCCACGCTTTACCTCAGCGCCTTCACCTTCGGCGGAGGCTATGTGATCGTGACACTCATAAAGGAAAAATTCGTGGATGAGCTGCACTGGATCGAGGAGGACGAGATGCTGGACCTCATCGCCATTGCCCAGTCCGCGCCCGGGGCCATTGCGGTCAACGGGGCCATTGTGGTGGGCTACAAGCTGGCAGGCCTGCCGGGGGCGCTGGTGGCGATCCTGGCGACAATTCTTCCGCCCTTTGTGATCATTTCCGCAATTTCCTATTTCTATGAGCTGTTCCGGGACAGCTTTGTCATCAGTACGCTCCTGGCCGGAATGCAGGCCGGTGTGGCTGCGGTCATCGCCTCCGTGGTCTGGGATATGGGCGGCGGCATTGTGAAGCAAAAAAGCGCCCTTTCCCTGGTGATCATGGCGGCGGCCTTTGTGGCGGTGTGCGTGTACCGGGTGAATGTGGTCATTGTGATTTTGGTCTGCATTGCCCTGGGGGTGCTGCGGACGGTGCTGGCAGGGAGGAAAAAGGCATGATCTATCTTCAGCTGTTCCTGAGCTTTTTGCAGATCGGGGCCCTGAGCTTCGGCGGCGGCTATGCGTCCATGCCCCTGATCGAGGCCCAGATCGTCACGGGCCACGGCTGGCTGACCATGACGGAATTTTCGGACCTGGTGACCATTGCCGAAATGACCCCCGGCCCCATTGCCGTCAATGCGGCCACCTTTGTGGGCACGAAGGTGGCGGGTGTCCTGGGGGCCCTGGTGGCAACGGCGGGGTGCATCCTCCCGGCCTGCGTGCTGGTGACGCTGATTGCCAGGCTGTACCTCAAGTATCGGAACCTGACGGTGCTGCAAAGCGTGCTGGGCTCTCTGCGGCCGGCGGTGGTGGCCATGATCGCCTCGGCGGGCCTGACCATCCTGATGAACGCCTTTTGGGGCGGCCGTACCGTCGTCCTGGCCAATACCAACTATGTCATGGCCGCCATTTTTGTGCTGAGCTTTGTGCTGCTGCGCAAGACGAAGCTCAGCCCCATTGCGGTCATGGTTCTGGCGGGGGTGCTGAATCTGGCGGTCTCTCTGATCCGGTGAGGGAAAAGCCGTGATCTATGAGAATATGCAGCACGGTATCTTCCGGGAGCGGCCCAACCGGTTCATTGCCCATGTGGAGCTGGACGGGAAGCTGGAAACCGTCCACGTGAAAAATACCGGCCGGTGCCGGGAACTGCTGGTACCGGGGGCTAAGGTCTGGTGCCAGAGATCGGAAAATCCAGCCAGGAAGACAAAATTCGACCTGATCTGCGTGGAAAAGGGACCGTACCTTATCAATATGGATTCCCAGGCCCCCAACAAGGCCGTTCAGGAGTGGCTCCTGGGCGGCGGCCTGGGGCAGATCCGGGACCTGCGGCCCGAGACCGTCCACGGGGATTCCCGGTTCGACTTTGCCTTCCAAAAGGACGGGAAGCAGTGCTATCTGGAGGTCAAGGGCGTTACCCTGGAGGATGGGGGCATCTGCGCCTTTCCGGACGCCCCCACGGAGCGGGGGGCCAAGCACCTGCGGGGTCTGCAAAGGGCGGTGGCGGAGGGCTGCGCGTGCTATGCCCTGTTCGTTATCCAGATGCGGCCGGTATTGTATCTTCACCCCAATGACGCAACAGACCCCGTCTTTGGCAAGGCCCTGCGGGAGGCCGCAGCCGGAGGCGTCCACGTCCTGGCCGTGGACTGCCAGGTGACCCCTAACAGCATGACCGTCGGTCAGACGGTGGAGGTAAGATTGTAGCATGGCTCCCCCTCGGGGGAGCTTTTTTGTATATTTGGGAAAATGTCATAAAGGCGTTGCATTGTTGTCTGCTGCTGTGCTATAATGACAAATATGTACAAGGGATATTGTGCCCTGCCGAAAGAGCGGGGGGAGAAAAGATTGGAAAATGAGAAAAGAGCACCCCGCGGGCAGCAGGTGGATTTCCTGACCCCGGAGAAGGCTCCCGCAAAAATCTATGGCGTTCTCTGGTGGGCGGCGCTGTATACGGCGCTGAAGGTGGGAGCCCCTGCCCGGTGCTGTCTATGGCGACATCTCTCCGGAGGTTTATGAGGAACGCACGATCCAGACCCTGCTGCGCAAGCTGAACGTCGCCGTCACCGGCAGCGGCCTGCGTGCCTGGCTCCGCAGCCGCTACGCCTGGCTCCCCGCCGCAGTGCGGTAAGAAGCGCCTAAAACCTTCCCCTCCGGGGAAGGTGGCCCGCCGCCAGGCGGGTCGGAAGAGGGGCATTATGAGCGGGAGCTGTGCGTATTTATCAACTGCTCTCGCCCAGAGCGCCCCTCCTCAGTCAGGGCGAACGCCCTGCCAGCTCCCCCGGAGGGGAAGCTTAAATAAAGAAAGGTGGAAATCTATGTTTATCCCTGAAATCAGCTATTTTTATGTGGACCGGGCCCTGTCCATTTTTGGCAAGCTCCTCACCGGCGGTGTGGCACCTCTGGTGAGCATTGCCATCTATGTGTTCACGGCGCTGTCCCTGTACACCGTCGCCAAGCGCAGAGGCATTGCGGCACCCTGGCTGGCTTGGGTGCCTGTGGCGAGACTGTGGGTGCTGGGCTCCCTATCCGACCAGTACCGCTACCTCACCCAGGGGCAGATCAGGCACAGGCGGATCAGTCTGCTGGTGTGGACGGGCGCCAGCTGGGTGCTGACCGGCGGCATCGTTGTCGGCACGATTGCAGCCATTGCCGGGGCCAGCGTGGGGGCAATCCTCACCGTGCTGTGCCTGGCACTGGCGGTTGCCTGCGCGGCCATTGTCTATGTGGTGCTGTATTTCATGGCGCTGTACGATGTCTATGCCTCCTGCGATCCCCAGAACGCGGCGGTGTATCTGGTGCTGTCCGTTTTCTTCCGATTCCTGGTGCCCGTGTTCCTGTTCCTCTCCCGGAACCTGGAGAAGGGTATGCCCCCCAGAAAGGAAACGGCGGAGAATGCTGCCTCTGCGGAAGGTCCGGAATTCTGAATTTGCCTGCCGGTAGCGGTGCCGAAGCCGCTACCGGCATTTTGCGAAAAGGTAGCCTTCTTTCCGGTGGAAACTTTTGTTCTTGTGCCCGTTGACAAAGGCTGTCGGGTATTGTAAAATTCTAAGGTAGAGACGGAAGGTGTCTACGGGTGAAAGCCCCGGGCGGCTTTGTCTCTTTTTCGTTTTGTCCATTTATTTTTCTGCCAAAAAAGGAGAACGTTACATTATGGAAAAACTGGAGCAGCTGTACGAAGGAAAGGCAAAGAAAGTATTCAAGACCGACGATCCCGAGCTTCTGATCGTGGAATACAAGGACGATGCCACCGCATTCAACGGCCTGAAAAAGGGCACCATTGCCGGTAAGGGTGTTATCAACAATGAGATGAGCAACCGCCTGATGCAAATGCTGGAAAAGCAGGGCATTCCCACCCACTTTGTCAAGGAGCTGGATTCCCGCCAGACTCTGGTGAAGAAGGTTTCCATTGTGCCGCTGGAGGTCATTGTCCGGAATATCTCCGCCGGTTCCTTTGCCAAGCACTATGGCGTGGAAGAGGGCATTGTCTTCGAGCATCCCACCATCGAGTTCTCCTATAAAAACGACGCGCTGGGCGATCCTCTGCTGAATACCTATCATGCACTGGCCCTGAAACTGGCCACCCCCGAGGAGATCAAGACCATTGAGGACTACTCCTTCCGGATCAACGAAGCCCTGAAGGCCTTCTGGCTGACCTGCGGCGTGACCCTGGTGGACTTCAAGCTGGAGTTTGGCCGCCTGTCCGACGGCACCATCGTCCTGGCCGACGAGATCAGCCCCGATACCTCCCGGCTGTGGGATGTAAAGACCCACGAGAAGCTGGATAAGGACCGCTTCCGCCGGGACCTGGGCGGCGTGGAGGAGGCCTATGCCGAGATCATGCGCCGTCTCGAGGAGCACCTGAAGTAAGAACAACGGAAACCCCTGGAAACTCCGGCAGGCGAAAAAGCCCACCGGAGCTTCCGTGCGTATAGAAAAGGTACCAAAAGACACAATATTTGTAATAAAATCGGAGGATCACATTATGGGAAACTGCGCAATCGTTGGCATCAACTGGGGCGACGAGGGCAAGGGCCGGATGGTAGACCTGCTGACCCAGGACTATGATATCGTCGTTCGCTATCAGGGCGGCGGTAACGCCGGTCATACGGTCATCAATGAGTACGGCAAATTTGCCCTGCATCTGCTGCCTTCCGGCATTTTCCGCAAGGGCGTTGTGAACATTCTGGGCAACGGCGTGGCGCTGGACCCCGAGAACCTGTGGAAGGAAATGGAGCAGGTCCGCGCCCAGGGCGTTGCCATTACTCCGGAGAATCTGAAGATCTCTGACCGCGCCTCTTTGCTGATGCCCTGGCACCGGCTCCAGGACGGCCTGGAGGAGGCCCGCCTGGCCGACAAGAAGTACGGCTCCACCAAGCAGGGCATTGCCCCCTTCTATGCCGACAAGTACGCCAAGAAGACCGTCCTGGCCGGGGAACTGCTGTACCCCAAGCACCTGAAGGAGCACCTGGCCGATCTGCTGGAGTGGAAGAATCTGACCCTCACCGGCGTCTACGGTGCCGAACCCGTGACCATGGAGGAACTCATGGCCTGGGTTGACGACTACTGCGAGAAGATCAAGCCCTATATTGCCGATACCGGCGTGTTCCTGCGGGACGCCCAGGCCGAGGGCAAGAAGATCCTCTTCGAGGCCCAGCTGGGCTCTCTGCGGGACTTGGACTACGGTATCCACCCATACACCACCTCCTCCAACCCCATCGCTGCCTATGCCCCCGTGGGCTCCGGCGCACCCAATGTGAAGATCGATTCCATCGTGGGCGTTGTGAAGGCCTATTCCAGCTGCGTTGGCGAAGGCCCCTTCACCTGCGAGTTCTTCGGCAAGGAGGCGGACGAGCTGCGCAATGCGGGCTTTGAGTTCGGCGCCAAGACCGGCCGTCCCCGCCGGGTAGGCCCCATCGACATCGTGGCCACCCGCTACGGCATCCGCTGCCAGGGTGCTACCTCCATTGCCCTGACCAAGCTGGACGTGCTGAGCTATATGGACCGGGTCCCTGTCTGCGCCCACTACGAGCTGGACGGCAAGCAGATCGAGGAGTTCCCCTTCCCCGCAGTGCTGGCGGACGCCAAGCCCGTCATGGAGTACCTGCCCGGCTGGAAGTGCGATATCTCCGGCTGCCGTACCTGGGACGAGCTGCCTGAGAACGCCAAGAAGTACGTGGAGTACGTGGAAAAGAACATCGGCTGCCACATCGGCTACGTCTCCGTAGGCCCCGAGCGTGACAGCATCATCTACCGCTAAAAGGAGGCCAATATGACAGACCGCTACGAATCCCCTCTGTCTTCCCGTTATGCCTCCGAATATATGCTGCACCTGTTCTCCCAGGATGTGCGCTACCAGACCTGGCGCAAGCTCTGGGTGAGCCTTGCCAGGGCCGAGCACAAGCTGGGTCTCGGCATCACCGAGGAGCAGGTCAAGGAGCTGGAAGCGCATATTACCGACATTGACTACGCCGTAGCTGCCGAGCGGGAAAAGCTGGTGCGCCATGACGTCATGGCCCATGTGTATGCCTACGGTCAGGTGGCTCCCTCTGCCGCCGGCATCATCCACCTGGGCGCGACCTCCTGCTATGTCACGGATAATGCCGATATCGTCATCTACCGGGACGGCCTGCGCTACCTGAAAGAGGAACTGAAAAAGGTCCTGGCCAACCTCCGGGACTTTGCCGAAGCCTACAAGGCCATGCCCACCCTGGGCTACACCCACTACCAGCCCGCCCAGCTGGTCACCGTTGGCAAGCGGGCAACGCTGTGGATGCAGGACCTGGCCTCTGACCTGGAGGAGCTGGACTTCGTCATCGACAATATGCGCTTCCTGGGCTGCCGGGGCACCACCGGCACCGAGGCAAGCTTCCTGGACCTCTTCGACGGGGATACCGCCAAGATCGACGAGATGAACAGGATGATTTCCGCCGACTTCGGCTTCGACAAGTGCTTCGCCGTCTGCGGCCAGACCTATCCCCGGAAGCTGGACAGCCGGATTTTGAACGTCCTGTCCTCCATTGCCCAGAGCTGCTACCGGATGGCAAACGACATCCGCCTGCTGCAGCACGACCGGCAGGTGGAAGAGCCCTTCGAGAAGAACCAGATCGGCTCCTCTGCCATGCCCTATAAGCGCAACCCCATGCGCTGCGAGCGCATCTGCTCCCTGTCCCGGTATCTCATGGCGGACGCTCTGAACGCCCCCATGACCGCCTCCACCCAGTGGCTGGAGCGGACCCTGGACGACTCCGCCAATCGCCGCATTTCCCTGCCTGAGGGTTTCCTGTGCGCCGATGCCGTGCTCAGGCTTGCTCAGAACGTCACCGATGGCCTCCACGTGAACGAGAAGATCGTGGAGCGCACGGTTCGGGAGTATCTGCCCTTCATGACCTCTGAGAATCTGATGATGGAGGCCGTCAAGCGGGGCGGAGATCGCCAGGAGCTCCACGAGATCATCCGCTCCTGCTCTATGGAGGCCACGGCCCGGATGAAGAACGGCGAAAGCTGCAATCTGCTGGAGCTGCTCTCCGCCCGGAAGGAATTCGGCATGACCCCTGCCGAGATCGAGGCCCTGCTGGACCCCAAGCTCTATGTGGGCCGGTGCCCGGAGCAGGTGGACCGCTTCCTGAAGGAAATCGAGCCGCTCATTGGCGACGTGAAGCGGGAGACCGCGGAAATCAATCTTTGATTCTCGGGAAACTCTGAACAAATCGCCTGCGGCTGACAGCAGATCCTTTGCTCCCATGCTGCGGAATTGAAAATGGGAAATACACAAAGTATTCCCTCATTTTCAATTCCTTGCCTGAAATCAAAATCTCTTGCTGACAGCTCTTGCCGATTTATTCAGAGCTCCCCTATGTTTCCCGATATAGATTCAATGTCTTAATGTTTATAATACAATACGGAGGTATCCCGATTGGAAAAAATTCTTGTGCTGGACTTCGGCGGACAGTATAACCAGCTGATCGCCCGCAGAGTCCGGGATCTCCATGTCTATGCGGAGATCGAGCAGTACGATGCCATTACCCCCGCTGAGATCAAGGCCCGGGACTACAAGGGCATCATTTTCACCGGCGGCCCCAACAGCGTCTATGATATGTCCTCCCCCCACTATGACCCTGCGGTTTTGAAGCTGGGCATTCCCGTTCTCGGCATTTGCTACGGCTGCCAGCTCACCGCCTGGATGGCCGGCGGCACGGTCATTACCGCCGAGACTTCCGAATACGGCAAGATCCAGCTGAACCTGAAAAAACAAACTTCCAAGCTTTTTGCCGATGTGCCCGAGAGCAGCATCGTGTGGATGAGCCATACGGACCGGGTCGATCAGCTGCCGGAGGGCTTCGAGGTCACCGCCTCCACCGATAACTGCCCTGTGGCTGCCATGGAGAACGAGGCGCAGAAGCTCTATGCCGTCCAGTTCCATCCCGAGGTGACCCACAGCCAGTTCGGCAATCAGATGCTCAAAAATTTCCTGTACAATGTCTGCCTCTGCACCGGCGACTGGCAGATGGATTCCTTCATTGAGGATACCGTCAAGGCCCTGCGGGAGCGCATCGGCGATAAGAAGGTCATCCTGGGCCTGTCCGGCGGCGTGGATTCCTCCGTGGCTGCGGGCCTGATCAGCCGGGCCGTGGGTGACCAGCTGACCTGCGTTTTTGTAGACCAGGGCCTCATGCGCAAGGACGAGGGCGACTTCGTAGAGAAGACCTTCACCAGCCTGTTCGACATGCATTTCGTCCGGGTCAACTGCCAGGAGCACTTCCTGGAGTGCCTGAAGGGCGTTACCGACCCGGAGCAGAAGCGGAAGATCATCGGCACCGAGTTCTATAAAGTCTTCTGGGACGAGGTCCGCCGCCAGGGCGGCCAGGACGCCTTCTTCGCCCAGGGCACCATCTACCCCGACTGCATCGAGTCCGGCAAGGGCAACGCCGATAAGATCAAGACCCACCACAACAAGGTCAAAATGCCGGAGGATGTGAGGTTCCTGGATATCATCGAGCCCCTGAGCAGCCTCTTCAAGGATGAGGTCCGCCGGGTAGGCGAGCAGCTGGGCATTCCCCACGAGCTGGTCTGGCGGCAGCCCTTCCCCGGTCCCGGCCTGGGCGTGCGCATCATCGGTGAGGTCACCGCCGAGAAGGTGAAAATCCTCCAGGAGGCTGACTGGGTTCTCCGGGATGAGATGGCCAAGAACGGCTATGAGCGCCAGATGGCCCAGTTCTTCTGCGTCCTCCCCGGCGTCAGCACCGTGGGCGTCATGGGCGACCACCGCACCTATGACCACCTCCTGGCCATCCGCGCCGTCACCACCGACGATTTCATGACCGCCGACTGGGCCCGCATCCCATACGACATCCTGGCCACCGTCTCCAACCGCATTACCAATGAGGTAAAGCACATCAACCGGGTCGTGTACGATGTGACAAGCAAACCGCCTGCGACGGTGGAGTGGGAATAAATCACAAAAGCCCAAAAGTGCAGGAATACCAATGGTTTTTGGATTTTACCCACCCCTTCTGATAAGATTTTGATAAGATTCCGCTGGAGCGCAGTTATTCTGCGTGCCAGTGGCTTGTGAGTAAAGAGTAATTTCTCCAAGCTCACAAGCTTCTCCATATGATTGAAGCCCGTACTGATTGGATGTCAGTGCGGGCTTTTTCTATACTCATTTTCCTTTCTGCTGATCCTTGAACGCTTCCACAAGCAGATCGCTCAGTCCCTGCGATGGGACTTTTGCCCAACGCTGGGTGGTGTCCTCTTCCGGGAAGGTGTAGCGCCAGTGGTCGTACTGCTCTTTGCTGATCTTGCCGCAGCGCAGCTTCTCCGACTGTTCTGCCCATGCAGAAAGCATGGTAAAGATTGATTCATCCATGGTATAACGCTCCGCTTGAATACACCGACTTGATACTGAACGGTGATCCCGAAACCTATTTGAAAACTGTAACTGAATACAAACCGCTTGATAGCTAACCAACACGTTGCCCGTGGGAGGAATCCTGCGGGCAACATAGCTCTATCTTGGTGCAGATTTCACCTGTTACAGGTAGAAATTTCACCTATAACATTGACGGAATCAGACCATTATGGTACAATTATCAGGCCATAACGATCGTGGAGGTGTCGCCATGTCGGATTTCTTTATGAATGACAGATACAGAGTGCTTGAATGTATGGCGCAACGGCAGATTATTGTCAATAATGAAGCTGTAGTCAAGCTATCACAGCAGGAAATTGCTGATACATTAGGCTTTACAAAATCGAAAGTTAATTCAATTATCCGTGAACTTATCCAAAAAGGCTATGTGACACAGGTAAATGCTCGTGGTAAATACGCATTAACAGAAAATGCAAATCGTGAATTGCGAAATATACAGAGTACGGAGGCGGTTGTATGAATCCCAATACGATGCCATTAGAGGCTGAGACTCGTGTTCTCATCGACCGCAGTCTTGAAAATCTCGGTTGGAAATTGAGCGGCAAAGATCAGAACGTTTATTATGAGCAGCCACGCTCTGAAGCAGAGAAAAAGAAGCTGTGCGGAAAGCGTCCGGACTATGTTCTGTACTCGAAGGATAGCGATAAGCCCTTGATTGTTATTGAAGCAAAAAAGAAAGGTGTTCGACTGGATTCAGCATTGGACCAGGGCATCCAGTATGCAAAAGCTATTGAGGCCCCTCTTGTATTTGCTACTGACGGCGTTTTCTGCAAAGCATTTCATACTGTGGCAAATAGACCTCCCATTCTCAATGGCGAGGAAATAGACGAATTTATCCGCGAAGCACTTGCTTTGCGTTATTTGACCTCCTATGAAGTAAATACCGTAAGCCCTAAAGTTCAGTATGACCGCAAAGAACTTATTCGAATTTTTGATGAAGCAAATAATATGCTTCGTGGGGAAGGTCTGCGTGCCGGTATTGAGCGCTTCGGAGAATTTGCAAACATTCTGTTCTTAAAGCTTATCAGTGAAAGTGAACAGATTAAGCGAGAAAGTGGTATCCCAACTAAATTTGATGTTGCTTGTAGTTGGGATAGTATTAAGCAGATCCCTATTTCCACCCGTATTGAGTATATAAACAAAACCGTATATGACAAACTGAATGCGCTCTATGATACGGACATTTTCACCCCGCTGCAGATTAGAGATGCAAGTATCCTGAAAGAAATTATGGATAAACTTGATCCTCTTATGCTTACCGACGTAGATAGTGATGTTAAAGGCGATGCTTTTGAATATTTCTTGAAAGCATCCACTTCCACGAAGAATGATTTAGGCGAATACTTCACGCCTCGTCATATCGTAAAAACAATGGTGCGCTTGGTCAACCCACAGATTGGCGAGAAGATATATGACCCGTTCTGCGGCACCGGCGGTTTCCTTATTGAGAGTTTCCGGTATATCCATAACAATATGGCACGAACCGAGGCTAATATGAAAACCTTGCGAGAGTCCACAGTATACGGAAACGAAATCACCAATACAGCCCGCATCACTAAAATGAATATGATCTTGGCTGGTGATGGACATAGCAATATCAAAATGCTTGACAGTTTAGCCAATCCCATTGATGGAACTGAAACCTATATGGAGAATGGCGTTTTGCATCACAAAGGATTTGACATTGTCCTCGCAAATATGCCGTATTCACAGAAAACGAAACACGGAAATCTATATGATCTCCCTAGCACAAATGGTGATAGCATCTGTGTACAGCATTGCATGAAGGCAATCAATAGTGCTGCCGAGAATGGGCGCATGGCTCTTGTTGTTCCAGAAGGATTCCTATTTCGCAAAGATCTTGCAAAAACACGTGAATATTTGTTGGCTCATTGCCAGCTTCAGAGTATCATCTCTCTGCCACAGGGGGTTTTCTTGCCCTATACCGGTGTAAAGACTGATATTATTTATGCAACCAAGGTAAATAAAAAGATCAAGGCTTCTGAGAAGAAAAAAGATTTCTGGTATTTCGATGTCAAAAGCGATGGTTACACACTCGACAATCACCGCCGCAAGCTTGATGCACCAAGTGACCTTGCAAAATATGAAGAATACCGCAAGTTAGACGAGGAACAGACTGCTGATATGCTTAATGTGGGATTCGAGGTAATTTCACTTGAAAAGGTGCGCAGGAATTCGTATATTCTGGTCGGAAGCAGATATCGGGAACAGAAAGAAATCCAATCAAGCTACGAAATTGTTACCATTGGATCTGTTGCGTCTCTGGTTAGTGGATATGCTTTTCCTATGGCTTTACAGGGTAAAGGCGGAACGATACCCTTTTATAAGGTGGGAGACATGAACGCAAAAGGAAACGAAGTTGAAATGCATCTCAGCAACAACTATGTTTCCAGTGAATTAGCCACATCAAAGAAATGGGGAACTGCACCAACAGGCACAGTCATATTCCCCAAAATTGGAGCGGCGATTGCAACCAATAAAAAGCGAATACTGACTGAGCCTTCAATTTTTGATAACAATGTTATGGGAATAATTTGCGGAGATAGAATATTGCCTAAGTTTATGCTATATCTGCTGAATTCTATCGACATCTCTCAATGGGCCTCTTTGTCTAATCCTCCCTCTATATCAATGGACTCTGTATTGAAACAGCAAATCCCACTTCCGCCACTTGATATGCAGAGACAAATTGTCAGAGAACTTGATGGATACCAACAGGTCATCGCTGGTGCCAAAATGGCATTGAGCAATTATTTACCAACAATTTCTTGTTCCGCCAGGAGCAAAAAAGCTTTAGAAGACATCGCGATCTTTAAACCCGCCAAAGATGAAGTTAAAAGCATACCTGGGGAAATTGATGTGTCATTTGTTCCCATGGCCGATATTAACACTTTTGATGCCTCTTTTACGCCGAAAGAAAATCGGAAGCTCTCCGAAGTCCTTTCTAGATTTACCTATTTCAAAGATAATGATATTCTTCTCGCAAAGATTACTCCTTGCTTTGAAAACGGTAAAGCTGGAATTGCCCGGAATCTGACAAATGGTATCGGCTTCGGCTCAACTGAGTATATCGTAATTCGAGCTAACACTTCTCTTGTGTACCCTGAGTGGATTTTCTATCATATTAACACGCCTGAGTTTATAGAGGGTGGAAGGGCATTTATGACTGGCACTGCTGGCCAACAGCGCGTTGACATTAACTATGTCAAACAGTATCGTATTCCCGTTCCACCTCTTGAGGAACAGAAGAAAATACTTGACCAGATAAGTTATGAACAATCTCTAATTGAGCCATCTAAGCAGCTCATAAAAGTTTTCACCGCAAAAATTGAAACCCGTATAAAGGAAGTCTGGGGTGAGTAAAGTGTCTGATGTAGTTGATTATACCGAGGTACCATATCTGCAAGAAATATTGAACTATCTACCTATTGATCCTGCCGATGAAGAGGATGTAAACAACTACATCCAGAACATTACCAATCTCATTGCAGTAAACTATAAATATGGACAATACCAGTTTGCATACTTTGGGCTCCATCTCCTTTATATGACCTACATTTACTGTACGGCGTGGAAAATAGGACAAATTGAGCCAGAACGCTACAAGGACGCTATCGTATTTGCCAGACCGTACAATGGGCGGGAAAGAGACTTAAAAATCGAAGATGCAGATTCAATATTTGCATATAGCGTGATTCCAGAAAAAGACATTGCAAGGCTGTTCAAAATTATCGGATTGGACCGCTCTCAGATTTCTGCTGTTGGCGAGTTGGTTGATACGAGAAATGAGATGGCACATGCATCCGGCAAGTTTGAAATCTTGACAGAAGAAGGATTCGATGCCAAAGCAAGCAGCGTCTTTACATCCATATCGTGTATTCACAGCTGCATGGACAAGCTAATACGCAAGTGGTGCAAAGAAGTGTTACTGAGCTTTTGTTGTGGCGAATATGATGGATATGATAATCCCAAAGATGTCATTGCTGAGCAAATGATACAGTCCTTTAAGCTTTCTGTGAACGAACTTCTCGTGTGTAATGAAATGAGTGTCAGTAGTCTGATTACCGAGCACAGAGGGTATCAGACAAAATTGAAAGATTTTAAGAAAGCCATATCCGACCATTGCCAGGAAATGGGCTACATATAATTACAGAGGCGGTGCAATATGGAAAATACTAACCTAACAGAAAAAGCGACGATAGTACCCGTTGTTAAAGAAATTAGGTCGATTTTGGACACCGCTCGTAGCAATGTGGCTCGGCAGGTGAACAACGAACTGCTACACACCTACTGGAACATCGGCCGCATTATCTGCGAGTATGAGCAGAGTATGCCAGAGCGAGCAGATTACGGCAAGCAGACCTTGAAAGAGCTTTCCAAAGAACTAACCAAAGAGTTTGGTAAGGGTTTTTCGAGAGCGAACCTCTACAATATGCGACTGTTTTATCAGTCCTATGATAAAATCCAGACAGTGTCTGGAAAATTGAGTTGGTCGCATTATTGCGAGTTATTGTCAATCTCGGATTCAGACAAGCGTAGCTTTTATGAGAAAGAAGCGGTTAATTCTGGCTGGTCTGTCCGGGAACTGAAAAGACAGATTGACAGTTCCCTCTTTGAACGTTTGCTGCTCTCTCGTGGAGATGCCAACAAAGAACAGGTGCTAGCACTTGCGTTGCATGGCAATGAGATTGCTCAGCCCGAGGATATTATCCGTGATCCTTATGTGTTTGAATTCTTGGGCTTGCCGGAAGATAGGCCTGTCATGGAAAGTGATTTGGAACAGGCATTAGTTCAGCAGATCGAGAAATTCCTGTTGGAGCTGGGCCGGGGCTTTATGTTTGTGGGAACCCAGCAGCGTGTGACGCTGAACAATACCCACTACTATGTGGATATGGTGTTCTATAATAAGATTCTTCGAGCTTACGTGTTGATTGAACTGAAAACTACAAAGCTGACCCCGGAGGCCGCAGGGCAGATCAATATGTATCTGAATTACTATGCCAGCGAGGTCAACGACCTGGACGATAACCCGCCCATTGGCATTATTCTCTGCACAGAAAAGGACAGCATCACTGCGGAGTACGCCCTGGGCGGGTTATCAAACAACATCTTTGCGTCCCGGTATGTGTTGTATATGCCCAACAAGGAACAATTGATTCATCAGGTAGAAAATGTGCTGAAAAAGTGGCACAAAGAAGAAAAATGATTTCCGTATAATCGTTTCAACGCTTATCACCCCTGATAAGATTTTGATAAGCATCCATCGTATAGCTAGGATAATAAGGAGACTCAAAATTCTCAGAAGAACAGGAATAAATAGCATCTAAACAAAATCCGTTAAGACGTGCGTTCTTGCATCGAGTGGGAATGAGAAAATTGTGATACTCCGGAGTAAAATAGCCTAGAGAAATCACATCTTTTTGAAATTCTAATCCCCGATTGACAGCAAAATGATAGCAGCCCACTTTGGCCAATTGTTCATTCCCATCAAAAGGGACAAGTGGCTTACAGGTTGCTTCCCAATCCTATATGGAGCAAAATGCTCTGCTGAGTTTTTGAAACGAACTCGGCAGAGCATTTTTTGTCTTAAAGAATGTCTTTGAATTTGGAAACCAGGGAATCACTCAGTTCCTGGGAGGGGCCAACCTTTTTGAATTTTCCGGAGGTGTCGTATTTTGGATATCCCCGTCGTGGAAAACAGATTCTATGGACGAAACGCTGCAAGGAATTTGAGATTGAAAAGGGACGCTTCTCTTTCCGGCTGACCGTCCCATACAGAGAGGAACGCCGCAGGGCGGCAAGGGAAGCGGCGAAAAACGAATAAAAGGGTTTTAGGGCTTCGCTGATTGTTGCGTTGGCAACTCCACCGCAATGGTAGTGCCCTTCTCCGAACTTTCCTCTACCCAAACGGAGCCGCCGTGGAGGTCGGTGATCTCCCATACCAGTGAGAGCCCTAGTCCTGCGCCACCGTATTCCCGGCTGCGAGACTTGTCCACCCGGAAGAAGGGCTGGAAGATACTGCGCTGATACACCTCCGGGATGCC
>ENA-ORCP01000013-ORCP01000013.1-human-gut-metagenome-genome-assembly--contig:-NODE-13-length-111396-cov-15.258680_pt1 | contig 111396 bp, 91 predicted proteins | sample MGYA00242990_ERZ507991 | MGnify/ENA primary metagenome ERZ507991 (study PRJEB26167, sample SAMN06115496) | human gut metagenome | host: Homo sapiens | place: China:Henan | collected 2015-05-07... | reverse complement strand
CTTTCGCAGGTGCCGTAGGCGGCCTGGTCGCCGGTGAGCGAGCCCATCCAGCCGAGCTTGATGGTGTCGCCGCCGGAATCGCCTCCCTCGTCTTTCGACCCGCAGCCGACGAACAGTGTCGCGAGCATCAGACAGGTCAGGGTGAGAGCAATGAGCTTCTTCATAGATTTGCGCATGGTTTAATCCTCCTTCAAATTGTTGTGACCAAGTTCCCTACCGGAATGGTCGGGGCTTGCAGGGATGGATGTCCGCCGTGCGGGATCGACCCCGCATCCATGCCGTCCTTATTGATGTGTATGAGCGATAAGAGCGGCGAATGAATGCTGTGAATCTTGATGTTAAGATAACATCTTGCATAAATATTGTCAAGCAATATCCGAAATTTGTAGCAACTTGCATAATTTTTGGATACTATGACGAAAAATGGATTTTCATCGGTTTATGGCACAGTTTTCTCTTTGCGCCGCCGCGCCCTTCTCCGAGCATCCCGTCTTCCAAACCCCGCAGGCAAAAAATTCCGCCCTTCGTGCATCGCTTGGAGGACGGGATTCTCTTAATTGGAAACTGCCATATTGAACACGATCCGCTTCGCTCCAACATATCTACTTCTTCCGGATCTCCATTAAGGCCGAGGGCTTCGCTGATGGTTGCTCTCATGAGTGCCTTATAGGTGGCGTTAGCATAGTTCTCAGCCTGCATCATCTTGGAAATATTGTCCACGGTTTCTCCAGCCAGATAGAGATTGAAGATGTGTTCCACGATAGCCGCTTCGCTCGGTACGATTTCAGGCTCACCGTCAGCACCCTTTTTATAGCCAAGGAACCGCTTGTATAGCGCAGACCCGTGGTGGGGCGGTACGGCTATAACATTGAGATCGGTGAAAACTTCTTCGCAAATCACAACACGGTGATTCTGGATGGCGGGAAGGTCACCTTCGGTGACAATGTGTTTATTGCACCGAACTGCGGCTTCTACACGGCAGGACACCCCATTGATGCCGAGCGGCGCAACAAGGGACTGGAATATGCGTATCCCATCACGGTGGGCAGCAATGTTTGGATCGGAGCGGGCGTTCATGTCATGCCGGGGGTTACGATCGGAAGCAATGTTGTGATTGGCGGCGGCAGTGTTGTTGTTAAAGATATTCCTGACAACTCGGTGGCTGTCGGCAATCCGTGCCGGGTGATTCGTGCAATTATGGAAGAGGATACGATCAGATGGACGTGATCCCATTTGAAAAGCTGAAAGCGTTCTTTGAGGAATATCTGAAATGAAACATTCCTTGTTTTTCTGCTTGTTGGCGGACATGACATTTTTGCTCACAGCCTGTTCCATCGCTGGAAGCAAAGATAATCACCTGACCTCAGAAAACGGCAAATAAGCCCTTTTGGCAAGCGGACGTCCAGCGTTTCAGCAGCACGCGGAACACAATGATACCACCCCCATCCGAAACAGCCCCTGTTTCGCCGTGTAAGCCGCTGTGTGCGATTTTTCGCCGAAAGCCGAGTGTGTAACTCGCTTTCGCCTACGCTCATGTAACGACCTCGGCCAAGCGTGAAGCGGCAAAAACAATGGGCAATATCTTATCCCGTGCGGTATAGGCCTTTCCGCTATCCGCTCCCCGTTTGGGTCAGCGTTTGGGTCAGGGAAAATCGGCGAGCAAGTTATCAGACGAAAAAGTGCGAAAAAAGTCCTGAAATCTTGCGATTTCAGGACTTTTCTGGTTGCGGAGGCAGGACTCGAACCTACGGCCTCCGGGTTATGAGCCCGACGAGCTACCAACTGCTCCACTCCGCGATATATGAAATTAAGGGAATACTGGTGCCGGTGACCGGACTCGAACCGGTACAGTATCGCTACCGGGGGATTTTAAGTCCCCTGTGTCTACCAATTCCACCACACCGGCAGATATCGTCAACAGATAATATACCATACCTCCGCCGTGATGTCAACACCTGTTTGCAAAAAACTTCTCCGTCCACGTTTTGTTCCTTTGACTTGTCGGCCTTGCTATGCTATACTACACTTGTATTGTTATCGAAAAGAGGCGGACTATGCAGATCGGAACGGTAAAAATTGAATCGAAGCTCGCGCTCGCGCCGATGGCGGGCGTAACGGACGCTGCATTCCGCCAGATTTGCTCCGAAAAAGGCGCGGGCTACACCGTCACAGAGCTTGTGAGCGCCAAGGCGCTGTGCTACCACGACACGAAGACCGCGCAGCTGCTTCGTCCGTTTCCGAGCGAAAAACCGTTTGCCGCGCAGATCTTCGGCAGCGATGTGAACTGCATGGCCGAGGCTGCGCAGATGGCGATCGAAATTTCCGGCGCGGACATCCTGGATATCAACATGGGCTGCCCCGTGGGCAAGGTCGTCAAAAACGGCGACGGCAGCGCGCTGATGAAGGATCCCGAAAAGGCCGCGCGCATTGCCGAGGCGGTCGTGCGCGCCGTCAAGGTCCCCGTCACGGCAAAGATGCGCCGCGGCTGGGACAAGGGCAGCATCAACGCCGTGGAGCTTGCCAAAATGCTCGAAGAAGTGGGCGTCAGCGCCGTCGCGGTGCACGGGCGCACGCGCATGCAGATGTACGGCGGCGAGGCCGACTGGAACACAATCCGCGACGTCAAGCAGGCCGTCCGCATCCCCGTCATCGCCAACGGCGACGTATTTTCCCCCGAGGCCGCCGTGCGCATTCTCAAATTCACGGGCGCGGACATGGCGATGATCGGCCGCGGGAGCTTCGGCAATCCGTGGCTTTTCGAGCAGTCCGCCGCCGCGCTCTCAGGGCGCGGCATTCCGCCGCTGCCGCCGTTTGCCGAGCGGTGGGACACCGCCGTGCGTCAGGTGGAGCTCTCCGCGCAGTATCAAAACGAGCGCGTCGCCATGCTGCAGGCGCGCCATCACCTGTGCTGGTACTTAAAGGGTATCAGCCACGCGAATTATTATAAGGAGAAGATCGTACAGCTCTCAACGCTTTCCGAGCTGCACGCGCTCAGCGCGTCGATCAAGCGGGATCTGCGCTGAGGATCAGATAAAAAGCTATGAACGAACGGGAACTCATTGCGCGCCTTCAAAAGCGGGATGAAGCCGCCTTCGAAGAGCTGATCCGCCAATATGAGAAAAAAGTGTATACGCTGTGCTTCCGCATGTGCGGCAACAGCGAGGACGCCGAGGAGGCCGCGCAGGACGCCTTTCTCGCGCTCTGGCGCGGGATCGACCGCTTCCGACAGGAGTCATCGCTTTCGACGTGGATCTACCGTCTGGCGACGAACGCCTGCATCGACACGCTGCGGCGGCGAAAAAAACAGAGCGGCAGCGTCTCGCTCGACGACGAGGCGCTGTTTGTCGACGCGGTCGACACCTCGCCCCAGCCGCAGGAGACGGTCGAGCACCGCGAGGCACAGAAATTATTGCAGGAGGGCCTCTCCGCCTTGCCGGAGGAGTACCGAAAGGTGCTCATCCTGCGCGAGATCGAAGGCCTGAGCTACACCGAGATCGCAGAAAGCGCGTCGATCGAGCTGGGCACGGTCAAATCGCGCATCAGCAGGGGCCGATCACTTTTGCGCAACTTTTTATCCGGAAACGGGAACTTTTTTGAAATTGCTTCGTCAAAAGTTACAGAATGTAATCGTGAGGAGATGAGCGCCAAATGAAATGTTGTGAACAGTACGCCGCCGCGCTCTCTGCCTTTGTGGACGGAGAATTGAGCGAAAACGAAAAGGAAGAGGTACTCTCGCACGTAGAGCACTGCCGGAACTGCCGGGAGTATCTCTCGGAACTGATGATCGTGCACACGATGTTCGAGGAAATGCCCGAGCTCGACGCGCCGGAGGGCTTTTCCGAGCGCGTGCTCGAGCGGGTGCATGAGGAAAAGCGCGCGAGATCGCGCCATCGCCGCGCATGGCCGCGCGTGCTGGCCGCGTGCTTTGCGCTGCTTGTCGTCACGGCCGCGGCGTGGAAGCTGGCGCCCGCGATGGGCAGCAGCAACGACAGCGCCGCAGACTGCAACACCAGCGGCAATGATATGGTGAGCGCGCCCGCTGCGTCCGGCGACACGGTGGAGGACTTTACCTACAGCTATTCCGCCGTGCAGAAAGAGGGCGTGCAGGCCGACGCCAGCCCGTTCGACACCTATGACGCGGAAGACGGCGCAGACGACCGTTCCGCCGACGCAAGCGGCGGCTATGCCATCATCACGCTGGATGTGCCCGCGGCGGCGGATTTCCTGCGCGAGCACGGCATGGCTGTATATGCCGAGACGGAGGATAGTGTGAGCTACCTCGTCGTACCGGAGACCGCACACGAGCTGAGCGAGGCGCTGCCGCTTGACGAAGAGGAAAAGGCCGCGCTCGCTGCGGCAGAGGAGCTTGTGATCGTGGAGGTCGCAAAAGCGGAAGAAGCGCCTGCGGAAAACAACGCCGCGGAGGAAGAGGGGAACACATGAACAACATCGGCGTGATCGGCGGCGCGGACGGCGAGACGGTCATCATGGTCAGCGGCAGCATCGCGCCGCCGATCCTGTGGAGCTTTTTCGGTGCGCTCGCGCTGATGGCAATTTTATATTTCTGCTTTTACCGGCGCTCAAAGGGCAAGGCGGTCTGTCTTGCCCTCGCGGCGGTTTTGTGCGTGGCGGCGGATCAGGCCGTCAAATGGCTCGTTCTGAATACGATGACGCTCGGCCAGTCGCAGCCGCTGCTGCCGCCGCTGCTGCGGCTCACGCGCGTGCACAACTACGGCGCGGCGTGGTCGAGCTTTTCCGGTGCACGGTGGCTGCTCATCATTCTGACGGCGGTGGGCATGTGCGCCATCGCATGGCTGCTCGTCAAGATCGTGCGCCATCCGCTGGGCCAGTGGTCGCTCGCGATCATCCTCGGCGGCGGCATCGGCAATCTCATTGACCGCGTGCGCCTCGGGTACGTCGTTGACATGCTGGACACGATGTTCATGGACTTTCCCGTCTTCAACGTGGCGGATGTGTTCGTCGTGTGCGGCACGGTCTGCGCGCTCATTTACTACCTTGCCTTTTACAGCAAGAGCGACGAGAAAAACTGGGGGAACAAGGTCGATGGAACCGATCCTGCTGCAAACAAGTGAAGCCGATGCCGGTACGCGGCTCGACGCCTGCCTCGCCCGCGCAATTGAAGACCTGACCCGCTCCGCCGCGGCGAAAGCCGTCGAGGACGGGCGTGTCCTCGTGAACGGCAAAGCGCCGAACAAGAGCTACAAGCTCACGGGACACGAGCAGATCGAATTCACCCCCGAAGAGCCCGCGCCCATCGACGCCGTTCCGCAGGACATCCCTCTGGACGTTGTCTACGAGGACGACGACGTCATCGTCGTCAACAAGCCGAGTGGGCTCGTCGTCCATCCCGCGCCGGGCCATCCGGACGGGACGCTCGTGAACGCCCTTTTGTATCACTGCGGCGACAGTCTCTCCGGCGTCGGCGGCGCGCTGCGCCCCGGCATCGTGCATCGCATCGACCGCGACACGAGCGGGCTCATCATCGCGGCAAAAAACGACTACGCGCACCAGTTCCTCTCCGCCCAGCTGGCCGACCACACGCTCGCGCGCACATATGAGTGTATCGTGGTCGGCAACTTACGTGAGGACAGCGGCACGGTCGACGCGCCCATCGCGCGCGACAGCCGCGACCGCAAGCGCATGGCCGTCGTTCCGGGTAGACGCCGCGCGGTAACGCACTGGGAGGTCATCGCCCGTTATCCCGGCTACACGCATGTGCGGTGCAGGCTCGAAACGGGCCGCACGCATCAAATTCGCGTGCACATGGCCTACCTCGGCCACCCGATCCTGGGCGACACGGTCTACGGCGCAAAAAAGGCCGTGCCGGGTCTAACCGGTCAATGCCTGCACGCGGTCGGGCTGCAATTTATCCACCCGCGGACGAAGGATCTTGTCTCGCTCACATGCCCGCTGCCCGAGGAATTCACCGCCATGCTGCGCAAGATCGACCGATAGATCAAAACCCGCAGGCGAGGGCCGACGCCTTCGCCTTATTCTACAGGAAATACAGGTGAACAATGTGAAAGACCCGCAAACCATTGAGGAGACCCTCAAATATCTGCAATTCGACAACTGGGAGCAGAGCGCGCCGGGCCTTGCGCGCTCGCGCGAGCTTCTGGGTCTGCTCGGCAATCCCGAGCAGAAGCTCAAATTCGTCCACATCGCGGGCACAAACGGCAAGGGCTCTACCGCCGCGATGCTCGCCTCCGTGCTCCAGCGCGCGGGGTACCGCACGGGGCTCTATACCTCGCCGCACCTGCTGCGCTTCCACGAGCGCATGCGCGTGAACGGGGAAGAGATCGACGACAACTCCCTCATTTCGCTCACAAACACCGTGCGGAACGCGGCGGAGAGCATGAGCGAAATGCCCACGGGCTTTGAGATCATGACGGCCATCGCCTTTTTGTACTTCGTGCAGGAGCAGTGCGACATCGTCTCGCTCGAGGTCGGCCTCGGCGGGCGCATGGACTCGACGAACGTCATCCCCGCGCCGGAGGTCTGCGTCGTGGCGAACATCGGCTTGGAGCACACGGCCATTCTCGGCGACACGGTCGAGAAGATCGCTGCGGAGAAATGCGGCATCATCAAGCATGGCTCACACGCCGTGCTCTTCGGCCAGAGCGAGGGCGTGGAGAACGTCGCGCGCGAAAAGTGCGCGCAGGAGGACGTGGCTCTCACGATCACCGCGCAGGAAAAGCTTAAGCGCATTTCGTCCTCGCTCGACGGTCAAGAGTTCAAATACCGCGGCCGCGGGCCGTACCACCTGCGGCTTCTCGGCGAGTATCAGCTCTTGAACGCGCTGACGGTCATCGACGTGTGCAACGCGCTGCGCTCGCGCGGCTGGGACAAGCTCACGGACGAGGCCATTGATGAGGGCCTTTCCCACGCCCAGTGGCCCGGACGGCTCGAGCTTCTGCGCCGCGGGCCGGACTTCATCGTTGACGGCGCGCACAATCCCCAGTGCGTCGACGCGCTGATGGATTCGCTCGCCGCGCTCTACGGCGACAAAAAACTCATCTTCCTCACAGGGGTGCTTCGCGACAAGGACTGGCAGCAAATGCTGCGCCGCGCGCTCCCGCTCGCCAAGGCGTTCGTCGTCATCACGCCGCCTTCTGCCCGCGCACTCGATGAAAACGAGCTCGCCGCGTGGCTGAACGCACAGGGCGTGCAGGCCGTCCCCGCCAAGGATACCGACGACGGCGTCCGCCGCGTCTTAGCGCTTGCAGGTGAGGACGACGCCATCTGCTCCTGGGGCTCGCTCTACTTCACCGGCGAGGTCCGCCGCGTCTTAACGGAACAGTAAATGACAAATAGAAAGCCCGCCGCGGAGTCCGCAGCGGGCTTTTCATGATCCCCATGTCGCATTTGCCGCGACCAGCGGCAAACAGGCCCCCACACCCCAATCGGCGCAAAAGCCAGCATCCCACACCCGCCGCATTCGCTGCCTCCGGCAGCGAACAGGCCAGAAGCAACATCCTCCGTCCCCCACCCGCCGCATTTTCTGCCCCCACGGGCAGAAAACAGGCACCAGCGTCGCAGACTTTCGCGTCCGCAGACGCGAAATAATTTTAATCATAAATCGCCGCGACATGCGCGTGGCGATTTATTCTTCTCGCTTCGCGCGTGTCGCAGCCGCCTACGGCGGCAAGGCACGAAGCGAAGTGCGATCCCCTAAAATCAAAGGGATCCCATCCATCGGATGGGATCCCTTTGATTTTAGCTAAGATAGTTGAGCGGGTTGACGTAGCTGCCGTTTCTCTGAATGCCGAAGTGGCAGTGGACACCGCTGGCGACGCCGCTGCGGCCCGCCTTGGCGACCTGCTGGCCCTTGTAGACCGTCTGTCCCGCGGAGACGAGCAGTGACGAGTTGTGCTCGTAATACGTGACATAGCCGTTGTTGTGGTCGATGATAACGACGTAGCCCATCGCGCCCTTGTAGCCCGCGTAGGTCACGCGGCCGCCGTCGGCGGCGTAGATTGGCGTGCCGTAGGAGCAGGCGATGTCGATGCCCTTGTGGTTGCTCGTCGCGCCGCGGATGCCGGTGTTGCGGTAACCAAAGCGCGAGGTGATGCGGCCCGAGCACGGCCAGCGGAAGCTGCCGGTGGGGTACCAGGTGGGGCGCACCTTCGTGCCGCGGGCGCGCGTCTCGGCCACAGGGTCGAAGAGCGTGACGGACGAAATAACCGTGCGCTCCTGCTCCTCGCCGTTGACATAGGTGACATCGGCCACGATATCAGCCTTGCCGAACGAACCTTTGGAGATCACGCGCTCGTCGCCCTGATACATGGACGAATCGCTCACGTAGTTCACGTCATAGTTGACGTCCTCGACATAGTTCTGCCGCTCGGTGACCTTGACGGTCAGATACGGCACGGCGTTCGAGAGCGTCAGCGCATCGCCGATGTGGATGCGGTTGATGTCGTAGCCGGGGTTCAGCGCTTCGAGCTCGGCGGCGGTCATGCCGTTGTTGTTGGCGATCTGGCCCCAGGTGTCGCCCTTGACGACGGTGTAGGTCACCTCGCCCGACTTCGTCGAATTCAGGATCTCGGCGATCTCGCCGAGGTTCATCACGCTGTCGGTCGGGACGTAGCCCTCCGCGATGCGGACATTTTCGACAAAGTCGACGCTCAGCGTATCCGCCGAGGCGTAGACCTGCTTGATCTGCTCGAGCAGCTCGTCCAGCGCGCCGGCGTACTGCGTCGAGCCGATGAGCTCATCGTCAACATAGAGGGAGTAGCCGTAGGTCACCTGACCGAGCTCGTCGGCGAGGTCCTGCTCAAAGGTCGTTGCGTCCGTCACATCGCTGCGGCGGACGAAAGCCGTCGAATAATGGATGGCATCCTTTGCGATCTCGTAGGACTCGCCGAGCGTCTCGGTCGTGATGCTCTCGAGCTTGGAGGCCGCCTTGCGCGCCTGCGCGGCGCTGGCGACGGTATCGACCACGCTGCCGTTATACTCTACGGTCGTTCCCAGCGTGTAGAACGAGAAAAACAGCGCGATCGCAGCCACGACCGCCGCGCCGCCGATAAAGTAGAACGGATTCACGCGCCGCGCGTGCCTGCGCCAGCGGTCCTCGTGCACACCGGCAGCGTGGCTGCGCTGGCGGCGGCGCGCCATGATCCTTTCATGCAGCAGCGAGTGCCACATCGGGAACATCCCGCCGATGACGAGGAAGACCTGCACCAAAAAGCGGTTGGATTCGGGGAAGTTGCGCGCCCTGCTCTCGCGCATGACCGTGCGGGCGCGTGGGCCGATGCGGCGGATGCGCGCACCAAGCGTAGAAAAAAACAGCGCCATGTGCTCGAGCCAGCCGCTCAGCCATTGCGGCATGCCGCCGCGCCTGCTCGGCCGTCTTCGCGGCGAGGCATTCGAACGGCGGCGCTGCGTGGGTGCCTCGCTGCGCTGCGGGGTGGATCGTTTTTGCTCTGACATATCAAAACTCCTTAAAGGATGCAAGTAAAAATAAAAGTTACAATTTGTAACCATTGACCAGTATACTTGGTTTTCAAGGCTCCGTCAAGCCTTTTGGGGAAATGATACTGCTAATATATTGTAAGAGTTTGGAAAATTTGTAAACTTTTGCATGAATTTTGCGTTATTTTTCCTTGAGAGGGTAAAAAAGTGGGTGTATACTATATCCGTAAATCTGTGCCCGCTTGACCGGCACATCATATATCAGGAGGAATCAACATGTTTGCACAACTGATCAGCACGCTGAAAAAGAGCCCCAAAACGATCGTTTTTACCGAAGGCACCGACCCCCGCATTCTCGAAGCGAGCGCCCGTCTGCTGTCCGGTAACTTCTTAAAGCCCGTGCTCGTCGGCAACCCCGATGAGATTGCCGCCGCCGCTGAGGACATCGGCTTCAACATCCGCGGTGCCGAGATCATCGACCCCGAGAATTACGACGGCATGGACGAGATGGTCGACAAGATGGTCGAGCTGCGCAAGGGCAAGATGACCGCCGACGAGTGCCGCGCCGCGCTCAAGAAGAGCAACTACTTCGGCACCATGCTCGTCAAGATGGGCAAGGCCGACTGCCTGCTCGGCGGCGCTACCTACTCCACGGCCGACACGGTCCGTCCCGCGCTCCAGCTCATCAAGACCAAGCCCGGCAACAAGATCGTCTCTTCCTGCTTCATCATGGTCCGTCCCGCCGCTTCCGGCGAGAACGAAGTGCTCGCCATGGCCGACTGCGCCATCAACATCAAGCCCAACGAGGACGAGCTCGTCGAGATCTGCAAGGAGACCGTTTCCTGCGCCAAGATCTTCGGCGTTGACCCGAAGGTCGCTTTCCTGAGCTACTCCACCCTCGGCTCCGGCAAGGGCGAGGACGTCGACAAGATGCGCAATGCCTGCGAGAAGGCCAAGGCCCTCATGCCCGACACCCCGATCGGCGGCGAGTTCCAGTTCGACGCGGCGGTCTCTCCGGCTGTCGCCAAGACCAAGCACATCACCGACGCGGTCGGCGGCCACGCCAATACCTTTATCTTCCCCGACATCAACGCCGGCAACATCGGCTACAAGATCGCTCAGCGCCTCGGCTCTTTTGATGCCTACGGCCCGATCCTGCTCGGCCTGAACGCGCCGATCAACGACCTCTCCCGCGGCTGTAACGCCCAGGAGGTCTACTCCATGGCGATCATCACCGCGGCGCTTGCGTAAACACTTCAAAAAAAGAGGACGGCGAAAGCCGTCCTCTTTTTTTGAGGAGATTGCACTGCGCTGCATGCACGCGCCGCAGGCGCGCACACTCCGCTCCGTGAGAAGAGTTTTTTGGCACGCGCATGTCGCGCCAAAAAACGATTAAGATTATTTGCCGCCTGCGGGCGGCAAAGTCTGCGACGCCTTTTGGTGCGTGATGAGGGTCTCTGCTTCTATTTTTCATTTTTGGCGCTGTTTTGCGCCGGAGGCGCAAAATGCGCGGCGGGGGTGCGTTAGCTGTTTCGTGCGGAGCACGAAATGCGCCTCCACTGAATTTAGACTGAAGTAAAACGGCCCTCAAAGAGGGCCGTTTTCGTTTTGCAAGTTTGCTGTCATTTTAGTGCGATAAAGCGCAATTTTTTGCACGAACGGATGCTTCGAATGTTTCAAATGTATGGAATATTTGGAGAAGTTAGACAAATGTTTTTCGCTGTTTTTGTCTGTTTTGCACACATTTGTACAACAAAGTTCAGCTACCTTTTTCCCGAAAAGGGGAAGACAAAAAAATCCTTCATGATATAATGAATCTGCAATGACGGGGCGTGAGCTCCGAACAATACGATCACATTTTCTGTGGAGGATTATCATTATGGCTATCAAAGTGGGCATCAACGGCTTCGGCCGCATCGGCCGCGTCGTGCTGCGCATCATGATCGAGCATCCGGAGCAGTTCGACATCTGCGGTATCAACCTGCGCAAAGCGGATCTGGATTACATGGTCTATATGATCAAATACGATTCCGTGTTCCGTCAGTTCAACGGCACGGTGGAGCACAAGGACAAGAACCTGATCGTCAACGGTCACACCATTCAGGTCTTCAGCGAGTCCGACGCGGCGATGATCCCCTGGTCCAGCTGCAGCGCGGAGTACATCATCGAGTCCACCGGCGCTTACAACACCACCGAGAAGGCCTCCCGCCACTTCAAGGGCGGCGCGAAGAAGGTCATCCTGACCGCGCCCGGCAAGGATGAGGTCACCCCCACGTTCGTCATGGGCGTGAACCACATGCTGCTCCATTCCGACATGAAGGTCGTCTCCAACGCCTCGTGCACCACCAACTGCTTAGCCCCCCTTGCCAAGGTCGTCAACGACGAGTTCGGCATCGAGCAGGCGCTCATGTCCACCATCCACGCCGCCACCGCCAAGCAGAAGGCCGTCGACTCCCGCGGCGGCAGTGATTGGCGCACGGGCCGCTCCATCCTCAACAACATCATCCCCTCCTCCACGGGTGCCGCCAAGGCCGTCGGCCGCGTCATCCCCGAGCTCTACGGCAAGATGACCGGCATGAGCTTCCGCGTCCCCACGGCGGACGTCTCCGTCGTTGACCTGACCGCCCACCTCAAGGTCAAGACTACCTACGCCGATATCTGCTACGCCATCCGCCACGCCAGCGAGACCTATATGAAGGGCATCATCGGCTACACCGCGGACCAGGTCGTCTCCACGGACCTGATCGGCAATTCCTGCCCCTGCATCTTCGACGAGACCGCCGGCATCATGCTCGACAACGACTTTGTCAAGCTGATCGCGTGGTACGACAACGAATGGGGCTACTCCAACATGGTCGTCCGCCTGCTTGAGCACATGGTCGCGGTGGACGAGGGCCGCGTGACGCCTGAAAAGCGCGTCGTCCCCAAGGATAAGCCGAAGGAAGAGCCCGCCGCCAAGGAAGCGTAACAACGAAATAAAAAAGGAAGGACGCTGCGCGTCCTTCCTTTTTTATTCGTCCTTTTTTTCTGCTGCTTTTGCTTCGAGCTCGGCGACGGTCGTGTCGTCTTCCATGCCGCGGGCGTGGAGGACATCGTCGCGCGTGAGGGTCATCAAATCATCCTTTGTAAAGCTCTCCATCTTCGCGAGGCGGTTGGCCTGCGCGGTCAAGATCTGCTCGAAGAGGTTGCGCACGCCGCGCGCGTTGCCGAACGTCACACCGTCGGCGTTCTCATCGTAGATGAAGTCCTTGACGTCCTGCTCGGCGTCGGGAGAGAGGGTGTACTGCGACTTGCGGCACTGCATTTTGAAAATCTCGAGCATCTCGTCGAGCGTGTAGTCGTCAAAGTGCAGGTAGCGGTTGAAGCGGGACTCAAGGCCGGGGTTTGAATGGATGAACTTTTCCATCAAGCCATCGTAGCCCGCGACGATCACGACGAGGTCGTCGCGGTGGTCCTCCATCGCCTTGAGCAGCGTATCGATGGCCTCCTGGCCGAAGTCGTTGTCGCCCTTGCCGTTGAGCGCGTAGGCCTCGTCGATAAACAGCACGCCGCCGAGCGCCTTTTCGATGACCTTGCTCGTCTTGATGGCCGTCTGACCGACGTAGCCCGCGACGAGCCCGCTGCGGTCGACCTCGACAAGCTGACCCTTGGAAAGGATCCCGAGTGAGCGGTAGACGCGCGCCATCAAACGCGCGATCATCGTCTTACCTGTACCGGGGTTGCCGGTGAAGACCATGTGGAGCGAGAAGTCCGCGTTCGGCAGTCCCGCCTCCTCGCGCCGCTTGAAGACGGTCGCCATGTTGATGAGGTTATTCACCTCGCGCTTGACCTCGCCAAGGCCGATGTAGGTGTCGAGTTCTTTTTTAAGGTCCTCGATCTTCTCGGGCGGGGGAAGCGGCGCTTCCTCTTCCTTTTTCTCGTCCGCGCCGGTGGAGGCGGCGGGCTTGTTCGGCTTTGCGCCGTCCGCGCTCTTCGGCGCGTTTGCTTTGGGCGCAACTTCCTTCGGGACGGCGGATTTCGGCGTGTCCGGCGTCAGCGGCGCACCCCAAAAGTCGCTGCCCATGCGGTTTAAGTTGTTCTGCGTCATCGTGCGGATGACGTCGAGCTGCTGGAGAATGATCTCGTCCTTTTTATCCATGTTGATTCTCTCCCTTCGTTCCGTAGGGCGTGTGCGCCATTGCGCGGAACAAGAATGCAGTGATCAGGCCGCTGAGCGCGCCCGTGAAGAGCGACACCAGCAGCAAAAACGGCAAATAGTAGAGCGGCGCGGTCGAGCCGAGCGTGATGAGCGCGGCGCAGACCTGCCCGCAGTTGTGCGCCGCCGCGCCCGCGATCGAGACGCCGAAAATGCTGAGCTTTTTCGCCCCGCTCAAAAGCGCCATCACCAAAAGCGCCGACAGCCCGCCGAGCAGCGAGAACAGCAGCGCCGAGGCATTCCCCGCAAACAGCGCGCCGAGCGTGCAGCGCACGAGCAGGATGGCGAGCGCGCTCGGAAATCCGATGGCATAGAGCGCGTAGAGCGTAACGATATTCGCAAGACCCAGCTTGACGCCCGGCAGCGGCACAATGAGCGCGAGCGGAAAAAACGACTCCATGTAGGACAACGCAAGCGCGAGCGCCGCGAGCACCGCGCAGAGCGTCAGCTCTCTTGTTTTGATCTTCATGCGCTCACCCCGCGATCAGGTCGTAGTCGGACGCCGCACCCTCCAGCGTGACGGCCACACGGGCGGGAAGGCACACGATGCTCTGTCCCGCGCGTGAGATCGCGCCGGAGTGCACGCAGTCCTGATTCGGGCAGTCGCTCGAGGCGACGTATACCGCGCCGTCTGCCACCTCCACAGTGAGCGTATAGCCGCGGCTCTCATACGTGCCGCCTTCGTAGGTGCTGAGCGCGCAGCGCTCAACGGTCTCGCCGTCAACACTAATGCTGACCGTCAGCTCGCCCGCCGATTTCGCCGCGAAATACGGCCTTGCGCCAAGTCCGAGCGTGAGCAGCAGCACCGCGAGCACGACGAGTGCGTCCCACTTCGTCGGCTTCAGCTTAGGCGAGCGCTTCATACGTGTACCCGCTTTCGTCGTTCGGCGTGAAGGCATCGGCAAGGCCGTCGGTGTAAAGCACGCGGCCATCGTCGGTGACTAAAATGAGCTCAAAATCCGTCCCCTGGTCGGCAAGATCGTCGCGCAGCGCAAGCGCGCCGTCGGGGCCAAGGACGAAGCACGCTGTCGAGAGCGCGTCCGCCCACGCGCCGTTCTCGCACAGCACGGTCACGCTGACGAGCCCGCTCTCCGCGGGGCAGCCGGTCTTGGGGTCGAGGATATGGTGGTAACGCGCGCCGTTTTCTTCAAAATAGCGCTCGTACACACCGGAGGTCACGATGAACTTATCCGCCGCCGATACGATGCCAAGGTAGCTCTCCGTGTCCGCAGGGTCCTTGACGGCGATGCGCCAATCGCTGCCGTCGGTCTTTCGCCCCATGACGAACACATCACCGCCGAGGTCGAGTGTCGCAGACGTGACACCCTCCTTTTCAAGCTGCGCGCGCAGAAGATCCGCCGCGTAGCCCTTGGCGATGCCGCCGAGGTCGAGCTGTGCGCCGTCCAAAAGCGTGACCGTCCAGCCGTCCGCCGTTTTTTCGAGCGCGACCTTGCCGCAGCCCGTATGACTCAGCAATTCTTTGAGCTCGTCTGCGGACGGCACGCGGTGCTCGTCCTTCGTAAAGCCCCACGCGTCGAGCACGGGGGCAAGCGTCGGGTCGAACGCGCCGTCCGTCGCGTCAGAGATCGTCAGAGCCGTTTCGATCAGCGCAGGTAAGATATCATCCGCGCCGCATTCGACCGTCTCACCGTTCGATGCGTTGAGCGCATAGAGCTCACTGCCCTTCGCCGTGCGCGAGAGGACGGCTTCGTCCAACGTGTGCAGTTCCTTTTCCGCGCTCTCCAGCGCGGCAGCGGCGTTCTCGCCGTAAACCGTCAGGTTCATCACCGTGTCCATCGCGTACACCGTGCGCGTCTCGCTCTCGGCAGCCGTTTCGCCGCAGGCAGTGAGGGACAGGGCAAAAATCGTCAGCAGCAGCGCTGCAAGTTGTCTTTTCATAGGTTCTCCTGCGAAAACAAATTATCAAGCGTAGCTTATCGAATGTATTTTACCCGCGTCTGTGCGGTCTGTCAAAAGAAAAAATTTGAACCGCCGTGCGGAACGTTTATAAAAGGGGAGAACCTCTTCTATAATAAGAGGCTCTCCCCGATCTGCGTCTGCGCGCAGGCAAAATTATTTTCTCTCGAGCGAGGCGCGGTACGTGAGCCGCAGGAACGTGGCGTTCAGGATGACGCTCACGACTTCCGCGATCGGGAAGGCAAGCCACACAAGCTCGAGCCGCCCCGTGAGCGAGAGCAGATACGCCGCCGGCAGCAGCACGACGATCTGGCGGCAGACGGAGTTGATGAGCGCGTAGATGGGCTTGCCGAGCGCCTGACACGCGCTGCCCGCGATGATGCTGAAGCCCGCGAGCGGGAAGTGCACGCCGATGATGCGCAGCGCAACACGGCCGATGGAGAGCATTTCGTCCGTCGGCGAGAACATCCTCAGCAGCGTTTCGGGGATGCACTCAAAGAGCGCGCAGCCGACGCACATGATGCCGATGGCCGTGAAGACTGTCAGGCGGACGGTCTTGCGCACGCGGTCGAATTTCTGCGCGCCGTAGTTGTACGACACGATGGGCACCATCGCGTTGTTGAGGCCGAAGCACGGCATGAAGATGAAGCTCTGGAGCTTGAAGTACGCGCCGAACACGGCGGTGGCGGCCTCGGTGAACGAGATGAGAATTTTGTTCATGCCGAACATCATCACCGAGCCGATGGACTGCATGATGATCGACGGAATGCCGATGGCGTAGATGTCCGCCACCGTCGCGCGGTGGGGACGGATGTCCTTGAGGTGGATCTGCACCTCGGGATTTTTCTTGAGGTTCAGGAAAAGGCCGAGGCCCGCGCCGACGAACTGGCCGACGATCGTGGCGACCGCCGCGCCCGCGACCTCCATGCGGGGAAAGCCCAGAAGACCGAAAATCAAAATCGGGTCGAGCACGATGTTGCACACCGCGCCCGCGATCTGCGAGATCATCGAAAGGTCCGTCCGCCCCGTGGACTGGAGCAGGCGCTCGCCGTAAATTTGCAGGAACAGTCCGAGCGAACCGCCAATGCAGATCTTCACATAGGCGCTGCCGTAGGCGATGATCTGCGCATTCTCCGTCTGAAAGCGGAAAAACGGCGTGGCGAGCGAAAAGCCGAGGACAGCAAAGACGGCGGCGGTGCAGAGCGTCAGAAAGAGCCCCGTGCCCGCGGCGCGGTCGACCGCCTGCATGTTCTTTTCACCCAGTGAACGCGCGAGCAGCGCGTTCATACCGACGCCCGTGCCCACGGCGAACGCGATGCACAGCGTTTGCAGCGGGAAAGCGAGCGACACGGCGTTCATTGCGTCCTGACTGAGCCGCGCGACGAACACGCTGTCGACAATGTTGTAGAGCGCCTGAAAGAGCATCGATATCATCACTGGCCCCGCCATGTTGGCCAGCAGCTTGCCGATGGGCATCGTGCCCATCTTGTTTTCTCTGGTATTTTCTTCCATGTTTCCTCCCTGCTTAACCTTTTCGTTCCGACATATAAAATTCCGGCGCCGCAGCGCCGGAATCAAAGTTTGATCATTTTTGTCGCGACCTGTGCGTGACAAAAAATACTTTACAGAGTGCAAGTGTGCGAGCAACGCGAGTGCGCGCAGCACTCTGCAAGCCCCTCTCAAAAATGTGCTTCGCACATTTTTGAATTATTTTTTCAGCTCCCCGTTCGCGGACTTGGTGAGATACGCGTTGATGAAGCCGTCGAGGTCGCCGTCCATGACGGACTGGATGTTGCCGGTCTCGTAGTCGGTGCGCGTGTCCTTGACGAGCTGATAGGGCATGAAGACGTAGGAGCGGATCTGGCTGCCCCATTCGATCTTGAGCTGCACGCCCTTGATGTCGGAAATCTTCTCCGCGTGCTGCTGAATTTTGAGCTCCATGAGCTTGGATTTGAGCATCTGCATGGCGTAGTCGCGGTTCTGGAACTGCGAGCGCTGCGTCTGGCAGGCGGTGACGATGCCCGTGGGCTTGTGGATGAGTCGAACGGCGGAGGACGTCTTGTTGACGTGCTGGCCGCCGGCGCCGGACGCGCGGTAGACCTGCATTTCAATATCCTCGGGGCGAATTTCGACCTCAATGTCGTCGGGCAGCTCAGGCATGACCTCGAGGGCTGCAAAGCTCGTCTGGCGGCGGGCGTTCGCGTCGAACGGGGAAACGCGCACCAAGCGGTGCACGCCGTTTTCGCCCTTCAGATAGCCGTAGGCGTTCTCACCCTTGACCATGACCGTCGCGCTCTTGAGACCGGCCTCGTCGCCGTCGAGATAGTCGAGCATCTCGAATTCAAAGCCGTGCTTGTTCGCCCACTGCATATACATGCGGTAGAGCATCTGCGCCCAGTCCTGCGCCTCGGTGCCGCCCGCGCCGGCGTGGAACGTCAAAATGGCGTTGCAGTTGTCGTATTCGCCGGAAAGGAGCGTCGTGAGTCGCGCCTGCTCCACATCGGCTTCGAGTTTACTGTAGCCCTCTTCGAGCTCGGGCAGCAGGCTCGCGTCGTCCATCTCCGTTCCCATGTCGATCAGCGCGAGCAGATCGTCGCGCGTGGAAACGAGCTTTTCGTAGCGGTGAATTTTATTTTGCAGCTGCTTGGAGCGCATCTGGTTTTTCTGCGAGCGCTCCAGATCGTTCCAGAAGCCGTCCTCGTGCGCCTCGAGCTCGAGGCGGTTCAGCTCCTGACGGGCCTGCTCGATCTCCAGCGCCTTGAAGAGGTTTTCAAATGTTTCGTCCATCGCAAGCAGCTTTTGCTTGTAGGAATCGTATTCGATCACAGCCATGGCGTTCTCTCTCCTTACTTTTATCCTTCATTAGCCGAAAAAGTATATCACACACACCGTGCAAAGGCAAGAAAAATCCGCCTCTCGGGACGAAAATTCCCGTGGAAGCGGCCCTTTTTCGCCTTTCCGGCGATAAAAACAAAAAAGCCACGCTTTCGCGTGGTCGATACAACGGATCTCAGCGCTCGCTGATGATCTGCTTGGTGCTGCCGAAGATCATGTCGTCAACATCCTGCTTGATGAAGTTCTCAAACATATTCGTTTTCACGCTCCTTTCCTTCATTTACTTCAGTTTGTATTATAAGCGCGGAAAAGGCAAATTTCAATCGTCAGCTCTCATGGTTTTGCCTAAAAAATTAGCGGTTTTTTCATGCAAGTTGCTATATCAGCACTTGCATTTCTGCCATTTCCCACTTATAATAAATTAGAAATGATATTTGAAGCGGAGGAGTCGGACTATGGCGGCTTTCGTCACATTTGAGGATGTTTCCAAGGTCTACCACAGCGGAGAGATCGAAATTCGCGCGGTGGACCACATCAGCTTTACGATCGAAAAGGGTGAATTCTGCGTCATCGTCGGCCCCTCGGGCGCGGGCAAGACGACGGTTTTAAACATGCTCGGCGGCATGGACGCCTGCTCGGGCGGCACCATCACGGTCGACGGGACGCGCGTGAGCGGCTTCAACGCCCGCCAGCTCACGACCTATCGCCGCCACGACATCGGCTTTGTCTTCCAGTTCTATAACCTCGTCGGCAACCTGACAGCGCTTGAAAACGTCGAGCTTGCGGCGCAGATCTGTAAAGACCCGCTCGACGCGGCGACGGTCTTGAATGAAGTCGGCCTGTCCGCGCGCGCGAACAACTTCCCCGGTCAGCTCTCCGGCGGCGAGCAGCAGCGCGTCGCCATCGCCCGCGCGCTGGCGAAAAATCCGAAGCTCCTGCTCTGCGACGAGCCGACCGGCGCGCTCGACTATGTGACCGGCAAGCAGATCCTAAAATTATTACAGGACACCTGCCGGCAAAAGGGTGTGACGGTCGTGGTCATCACGCACAACAGCGCCATCACGCCGATGGCCGACCGCGTCATCCACATCAAAAACGGCACGGTGGAGAGCATGCAGTGCAATGAGCATCCGACCAGCGTGGAACTGATTGAATGGTAACGAAGAAATCGGAACGAAAGGGGGCGGCGCGATGAAAAACGCCATGCGGAAAGACTTCTGGCGCGAGATCCAGCACACGCGCAGCCGCTTTTTCTCCATTATGATCTTAGTGGCGCTATCGGTCGCGTTTCTCTCCGGTCTCAAGGCGACCGCGCCGGACATGAAGAAGACCGGCGACGATTATCTCGATTCCCTGCACTTGGCGGACATTCAAGTGCTTTCAACGCTCGGCCTGACCGACGACGACATTACCTCTCTTCGAGCACAGGACAAGGTCGAGGACGCCGAGGGCGAGTACGTCATCGACGCGTTCGCCTCGTCCGACTCGCTCGACGCGGTGGTCAAGGTTCTCTCCCTCACGGGCCGCGGCATCAACGAGGTGCTGCTGCGCGACGGGCGCATGCCCGAGCGCGCGGACGAGTGCGTGGTGGAGGAAAATATGCTCTCACTGATGAGCATTTCCATCGGTGATACGATCACACTCACGCCGGGGGACGATCTCTCCGACGCGCTGTCCCAGAATACATATACGGTCGTCGGCACGGTTCGCTCGCCCGTGTATCTCGCGGTGGAGCGCGGCACGTCGACGCTCGGCAGCGGCACGGTCAAGGCGTATCTGTACCTGCCGCGCGAGGCGTTCACGCTCGACTACTATACGGCGGCCTATGTGCGCGTTTCCGGCGCGGCGGAGATGACCGCGTTTTACAGCGACTATGACGACGATATCGACGCCGTCATCGATGAGCTGGAGCCGTTCGGCGACGCGCGCGCGCAGCTGCGGCACGACGATCTCGTCGACGAGGCGACGGAAAAGCTCGACGATGCACAGAAAGAGCTGGACGACGCGAAGGCCGAGGCCGACGAAAAGCTCGGCGACGCGCAAAAAGAACTGAGCGACGCGCGCAGGAAGCTCGACGACGGCTGGAAGGACTACTACGACGGCCAGCAGGAGCTCAAGGACGCGCGCGTCGAGCTGGACGACGCAAAGATCGAGCTCGACGACGGCGAAATGCAATACCTCAACGGCATGGAAGAGTACGAAGACGCGCTGGACGAGTACGAAAAGGGCAGGGCAGAGTATGAAGACGGCCTCGCCCAGTACGAGGACGGCGTCAAGGAGCTTGAAAGCGGCGAAAAAGAGCTTGCCGCGGGCCGGAGACAGCTGGAAAGCGGCGAGCAGCAGCTCAATTCGCTGGCCAAGACTGTGACGGACGCGCTTGCGGCCGCGGGCTCGCCCTACGAGGGCGGGCCGGGGAAACTGCTCGAAGACCTCGGCCGCGGCGACAGCGCGGCCATCGCCGCGACGGACGGCGCGCTGGGCGGTATGCGCGCGCAGCTTGAAGGCGGCATCGCGCAGGCGCAGGGCGAGATCGACAAGATGCAGGCACAGCTTACTGAGGTCAATAAAACCCTTTCAGAGCTTGAGCGGATGCCCACTGAGGAAATGTCGGAAGAGGAACTCGCGGCGTACCAGGCGCAGCTTGCGAAGCTGCAAGGCACCAAGCAGCAGCTTGAGGCAGGCATTGCGACCGCGCAGGCGACGAAGGCGGAACTGGAAGAGAACCTCTCGCAGTTAAACAGCATCAGCGCGAGCAGCCTTGCCGCGAGCAAGCGCGAGCTGGACGAGGGCTGGGACGAGTATTACGCGGGCGAGGCCGAGCTCGACGCGGGCAGAAAGGAGCTGCGCGAGGCGAAAAGAGAGCTTGACGACGCAAAAGCGCAGCTTGACGATGCCGCTGTGCAGCTCACCGACGCGAAGCAGGAACTTGCCGACGCACGCAAGGAGCTCGACGACGGCTGGAAGGACTACTACGACGGCGAAGCGCAGTACGCCGACGGCGTCAAGGAGCTCTCCGACGCCTACACCGAACTGACGGACGGCGAGCGCGACTACCGCAAGGGCCTTCATGAATACGCGGACGGCAAGGCGGAGGCCGACGAGAAGATCGCCGACGCGCAGGAGAAGATCACCGACGCGCGCCGCAAGGTCGCGGATATCGACAGCTGCGAGTGGTACATCTTCAGCCGCAGCTACAACCCCGGCTACACGGGCTTCGGCCAGGACGCCGACCGTATGGCGAACCTCGCAAGCGTGCTGCCGATCATCTTTTTCCTCGTCGCGGCGCTCGTGTGCCTGACGACGATGACGCGCATGGTCGAAGAGCAGCGCGTGCAGATCGGCGCGCTCAAGGCGCTCGGCTACAGCCGCCTCGCGATCTCGTGGAAGTACATCGGCTACGGGCTGCTGCCGAGCCTTGTCGGCGGCGTTCTGGGCCTTGTCATCGGCTATATCCTGTTCCCGAAGATGATCTTCACGGCCTATCAGATCATGTATCAGATGCCAGATATCGAGCTGCACGCCTACACGGATATTTCGCTCTTTTCCGTGCTTGCGGCGGTCGCGTGCACGACAGTCGCGACGCTCTGGGCCTGCCTTGCCACGCTGCGCGAAACGCCTGCGAGCCTGATGCGCCCCCGCACGCCGAAGGCGGGCAAGCGCGTGTTCCTTGAGTATATCAAGCCCCTGTGGAGACGTATGTCGTTCATCCACAAGGTCACGGCGCGCAATCTTTTCCGCTACCAGAAGCGCTTCTGGATGACGGTCATCGGCATCGGCGGCTGCACGGCGCTCATCATCGCGGGCTTTGGCATGAGGTCTTCCCTGCTCTTTACGATGTCGCGCCAGTATGACGAACTGTTCCACTACTCGGCACAGGTGACGCTTGCCGACAACGCCCTGCCCGAGGAGCGCGCGGCGGTGGAGGACTTCCTTGCAGGCGACTCCCGCGTTGTGAACTACATCCCCTGTGCGGCCTCGTCCGCCACGGTGGTCACCCCCTCCTATTCAACCACCGCCTATGTCGAGGTCATGGAGTCGGGCGAGATCGGCAAGGTCGTGGACCTTTTCGACTACAAGAGCGGAGATCCCATCACAATGGGCGATGAGGGCGTATACATCGACCAGAAGCTCTCCGAGCTTTTGAAGGTGTCGGTGGGCGACACCTTCTTCCTCGACGGCGACGTGCGCGGCGATGTGACGGTCGCGGGCATCTACGAGCACTATACGGGCCACTTCATCTATATGACGCCCGGCTACTATGAAAATGCGCTCCACGCCGACGGCGAGCCGAACGCCTACCTTCTGAACTTCACGAGCGACGATACCGACACCTGCAACGCCATTTTTGAAAAGCTGCTCGACATGAGCGGCGTGGCGACGACCTCGCGCATGCGCGACACGCAGGATACCTACATGCACAGCATGGAGCGCGTGGACTTTGTCGTGGTCATCATCATTCTGGCAGCGGCGGCGCTCGCGATGGTCGTGCTCTTCAACCTCTCGAACATCAACATCACTGAGCGCCAGCGCGAGCTCGCGACGATCAAGCTGCTGGGCTTTTACGACGGCGAGGTCTCGGCCTATGTGTATCGCGAAAACATCGTGCTCACGCTGTTCGGCATCCTGCTCGGCTGCTTCATGGGCCACTGGCTGCACATTTACCTCGTCCGTTCGACGGAGATCGACCTCATGATGTTCGGGCGGCAGACGGAGTGGACGGCCTATGTCTACGCGGCGATATTGACGATGCTCTTCTCCGTGCTTGTCAATGTGCTTGCGCACTTCAAGATGAAGAAGATCGACATGGTCGAAAGTCTCAAGAGCGCGGAATAAATTTCTTGTTTCGCGGCGGTGCATTGTGCTACAATAAGGGGCGGCAAAAAAGCCGCCCCTTACTATTGTCGAAAAAGCGGCATGCCGCTTTTTCGAGGAGAATTCGCTGCGCTTCGTGCCTTGCCACCCGCAGGGCGGCTGCGACACGCGCTCCGCGCAAAGTGTTTTCTGCCACGCACGTGTCGCGGCAGAAAACGGATTTGAATTGATTGCGTGCCGTGCGCGGCACGCAACTCTGCGAGGCTTTTTGGCTTATAGCCTCCTTATAGATTGGAGTTCCCATGGTGAGACAAAGAAAAAAACATCATTTCTGGCGCAACCTGCTCATTTTGATCGTGCTGTTCGGCATTTACCTCTACTGGGGCAACAGCAGCATCGAGACCGACGAGGCGACGTTCACCTCAGGCGCGCTGCCCGAGGGCTTTGACGGCTGCCGCATCGTGCACTTAAGCGATCTGCACGGCAAATATTTTGGCAAGGACAACGAGCGCCTTTACGCGGTGGTCAGGGCCGCGCAGCCGGAGTATATCTTCGTGACGGGCGACTTAGTCGACCGCAAAACCGAAAACCCGACCGTCTACGCCGGCGAGGTCGGCGCGGCGCTCTCTGCCATCGCGCCGACGTATTACGTCACGGGCAACCACGAGTGGGGTCACGGCACAAAGGTCGTGGAGGAGATCAAGCGCACACTGCGGGAGAGCGGCGTGACGGTGCTCTCGAACGAATTCGTACCGCTCACGCGAAACGGCGACAGTATCGTCCTCGCGGGCATCGACGACCCGAACGGCTACGCCGATCAGGAGACACCGCAGGAGCTCGCGCAGGAGGTCTACGCGAAATACGGCGACCCGTTCTGGCTGCTGCTGGCGCACCGCAACAACAATTTTAACGGCTACTACTGCCGCCTCGGCGCGGATCTGACGTTCTCGGGCCACGCGCACGGCGGCATCTGGCGCCTGCCGTTTACCGACGGTCTGATCGACACGACGCTGACGCTTTTCCCCTCATTCACGAGCGGCTTTTATCACTGCACGGACGAAAATTGCGAGGGCGCGATGGTGTTCGTCAACCGCGGGCTCGGCAATTCGCCGAAGATCGTCCCACGCATTCTGAATCGGCCGCAGGTCGCGGTCATCACACTGGAAAGGGGCTGAGGCTATGCGTGAATTTTCTGCCGGAAGCTACGATGTCGCCGTCATCGGCGCGGGACACGCGGGCATCGAGGCATCTCTTGCCTGCGCGCGCCTCGGCATGAAAACGGTGTGCTTTACCATCAACTTAGACGCCGTGGGCAATATGCCCTGCAACCCCGCCATCGGCGGCACGGGCAAGGGCCATCTCGTACGCGAGCTCGACGCCCTCGGCGGCGAGATGGCAAAGGCCGCGGATAAAGCCTGCATCCAATACCGCATGCTCAACCGCGGCAAGGGCCCCGCGGTCTGGTCGCTGCGCGCGCAGGCCGACCGGCGGCGCTATCAGAGCGTGATGAAGCACACGCTCGAAACGCAGGAAAATCTGCTGCTGCGGCAGGCGGAGATCGTCGACTTACGCGTCACCGACGGCCACGTGTCCGCCGTCGTGACCGAGACAGGCGGCGTTTACGCGGTCAGGGCTGTCATCCTCTGCTCGGGCACATTTTTGGATGGCCGCACCATCGTCGGCGAATGCGTGCGCGAGAGCGGCCCCGACGGGATGCACGCCTCGCTCACGCTGGCGGACGCGCTCAAAAAGCTTGGACTGCCGCTGCGCCGTTTCAAGACCGGCACGCCGCCGCGCGTGAACGCGCGCAGCGTCGATTTTTCTCAGATGGAGGTGCAGACGGGCGACAAAACGCCGCTGCCGTTCTCGTTTTCGACGGAACACCCGCCCGAAAATCAGGCGGTCTGCTACCTGACTTACACCACGGAGGAGACGCACCGCGTCATCCGCGAGAATCTGGATCGCAGTCCCATCTACTCCGGCGTCATCGAGGGCGTCGGTCCGCGCTACTGCCCGAGTATCGAGACAAAGATCGTCCGCTTTCCCGACAAGCCCCGCCATCAGCTCTTCATCGAGCCGATGGGCCTCGATACAGAAGAACTCTACATTCAGGGCTTTTCGTCGTCCATGCCCGAGGAGGTGCAGATCGAAATGCTGCACTCGGTCAAGGGCCTTGAGCACGCGGAGATCATGCGTCCGGCCTACGCCATCGAATATGACTGCATCGACCCGACCGCGCTCTACCCGACGCTTGAATACAAGCACATCGAGGGCCTGTACGGCGCGGGACAGTTCAACGGCTCGTCGGGGTACGAGGAGGCGGCGGTGCAGGGCTTCGTCGCGGGTGTGAACGCCGCGCGCAAATTGAAGGGCGAGACGCCGTTCATTTTAGGCCGCGAGCAGGCCTATATCGGCACGCTCATTGACGACCTCGTCACCAAGGGCACGAACGAGCCCTACCGCATGATGACGAGCCGCAGCGAGTACCGCCTCATCCTGCGGCAGGACAACGCCGACGAGCGCCTTGCGCCCATCGGGCACGAGCTTGGCCTTGTCAGCGATGAAACGCTGCAAAAAGTCAATGATAAATATGACGCGGTGCGCCGCGAGATCAAGCGCCTCGAGCACACGGGCGTAGGCGCGTCCGACGCGCTCAACGCGCTTCTGAGCGCGCGCGGCACGGCGGAGGTGCGCGACGGCAGTCCCCTCATCGCGCTGCTGCGCCGCCCGCAGCTCACCTATGACGACCTGCGCGATTTTGATGCGGGCTGCCGCGCCTTCCCGCCCGCACTCGCCGAGAGCGTGGAGATCGCCGTCAAGTACGAGGGCTACATCCGCCGCCAGATGGCGGAGGTCGCGGAGTTTGCGCGCCTGGAGCGCCGCGCCATTCCCGCGGACATCGACTACGCAAGTATCGACGGTCTCCGCCTGGAGGCGCGCGAAAAGCTCGCCGCCATTCGTCCGCAGAATCTGGGGCAGGCGGGGAGAATCTCGGGCGTCAGTCCGGCAGATGTTGCGGCTTTAATGCTCTATATTACTTCAAAAACGCGGGACTGAGTCCCGCGTTTTTGAGCATTGAAAAAGGCGGCTGTGCCGCCTTTTTCAATGGGAGATGCGCTCCGCTTCGCGCCTTGCCACCCATGAGGGCGGCTGCGACACGCGCTCCACGCAAAGAGTAAATTCCGACGCGCATGTCGTCGGAATTTACGATTAGGAATTCTTTCGCGCCTGCGGGCGCGAAATGCTGCGGGGCCTATATACGAAACGGCGGGCGCTGCATGACGCAGCGGCCGCCTGTTTATGTTTGGGGTTTTACTTTTTACCGAATTTAGTGAAGAGTGTGACCAGTACGGTGATCAGCCCCATCACGGCGAAGATGCCGAGCATTCCCTGCCCCGTGATGAGCAGCGCGATCTCAAGATTTGTCATGTCGTTTTCCTCCTTAACCCATGAGCTGCGGCACGAGATTGAGGATCATGCCGCCCGCGAGCACCGATGCGATCTGACCGGCGACGTTCGCGCCGACGGCGTGCATCAGCAGGTGATTGGTGCAGTCCGCCTCCTGCCCCATCTTCTGGATGACGCGCGCGGACATCGGGAAGGCCGAGATACCGGCCGCGCCGACCATCGGGTTCACCTTGTTCTTGCAGAAGAGGTTCAAAAGCTTTGCAAACATCACGCCCGCGATGGAGTCAAAGACGAAGGCGACAAGACCCAGCGCCATGATGATGAGCGTTTTGAGATTGACGAACTGGTCGGCCTGCATCGAGAACGAGATCGTAATGCCGAGAAGCAGCGTGATGAGGTTCGCAAGGTCGTTCTGCGCCGTCTGAGAGAGGCGTTCGAGGCAGCCGCACTCACGGAGCAGGTTGCCGAACATCAGAAAGCCCACGAGCGAGACGGACATCGGCGCGATGAAGCCCGCGATGATCGTGACCATGATGGGGAAGCAGATGCGCAGCGAACGGGAGACGTGCTTGGGGTTGTAGGGCATGTGCATCGCACGCTCTTTCTTGGTGGTCACGAGCTTGATGGCGAACGGCTGGATGATCGGCACGAGCGCCATGTACGAGTACGCCGCGACAGCGATGGGGCCGATATAATTAGAGTGTAAGACCTGTGAAACAAGGATCGACGTCGGGCCGTCCGCCGCGCCGATGATGCCGATGGAGGCCGCGTCCTTCAAGTCAAAGCCCAGCAGCACCGCGGCGATCATCGCAAAGAAGATGCCGAACTGCGCCGCCGCGCCGAAGAGGAACATCTTCGGATTCGAGAGCAGCGGGCCGAAGTCGATCATCGCGCCGATGCCGATGAACAGCAGCAGCGGCAGCGCCTCGCTCGCCTCGATCGTCGTCTCAAAGAGCCACTGGATGATGCCCTGACTCTCGCCCACGCCTGCGACCATCTGGTTGAGGACACCGGACATCGGAAGGTTCACGAGGATCGCGCCGAAGCCCATCGGCAGCAGAAGCGAGGGCTCATAGTCCTTTTTGATGGCGAGATAGATGAGCAGCGCGCCCACCACATACATCACGCACTGCTGCGGTGTGACCGCGCGAATGCCGTCGAGCAAAAACTCCATGCTGTAAACACTCCTTATACTCAGTCGGTTTTGGTAGCCGGACAAAAGAAAAAAGACTTCTACCGCGGGCGCTGCCCGGGGTAAAAGTCTTGCCATTTCGCAAGCAGACCGGGGAAACTTTCCCGCGATGACGATCTGCTCAACGCCCGTGGGCGCCGGCTACTCCCTTTTTTCCGTGCTGCAAAAGGTATCACATTTTTTTTGCGCTGTCAAGCGCTCACGGGCGTATTTTGCCGTAGTTTACAAGTTTTTACTCCAAATTTACATCTTTTTCTGCCCTGAGAGCGCCGCGGTGGGGTTGACAAAGCCAAAAAAAGCCGATATATTACTACTGCATTATGAAATATGCGTGGATGAGGACAAGTAAGCCCCTCCACCGCGGCAAAGAGAACCGCCGTTTTGGTGAAAGGCGGGACGCGGCAGGGTCGAATATCACCTCGGAGCAGCCGGGCTGAACTTTAAGTAAGGCCGGACGGGTGCGACCGTTATATCGCAGCATTTGAGCGGCTGTGCAAGACACAGCAAGAAGAGTGGTACCGCAGAGGTCAGCGCCTTTGTCTCTTTATGGGACAGGGCGCATATTTTTTTGGTAAAGAGGGGATTTTATCCCCCCTTTAGAATCCCCCTACGCCAGAGACGTCGGTCACTGGCGTCGCCGCCCAAGGCGGCTGGGTCAAGGAATTTTTGCCACGCGCATGTCGCGGCAAAAATCAGATAAGTGATCTGAAAATTCATATAAATGTAAGGAGACGCAACATGGATTACAAAAGCACACTGAATATGCCCAAGTCCGGCTTCCCGATGCGCGCGGGTCTTCCCAAGCGCGAGCCTGAGATGCTCAAGCACTGGGAGGAAATGGACCTCTACAACCTCATGCTCAAAAAGAACGAGGGCAAGCCCCGCTTCGCCCTGCACGATGGCCCTCCGTTCTCCAACGGCGGATTGCACATGGGTCACGCGCTCAACAAGTCCCTGAAGGACTTCATCACCCGTTCCTACGCGATGCGCGGCTACTACACACCCTATATCCCCGGCTGGGACAACCACGGCATGCCCATCGAGAGCGCCATCATCAAGCAGAACAAGCTCAACCACAAGGCCATGCCCGTTTCCGCCTTCCGCTCCGCCTGCCACGAGTTCGCCCAGCACTATATCGACGTGCAGATGGAGGGCTTCAAGCGCATCGGTGTGCTCGGCGACTGGGAGCACCCCTACAAGACCATGGACCCCGGCTTCGAGGCTGAGGAGGTCAAGGTCTTCGGCGAGATGTACAAGAAGGGCTACATCTACAAGGGCTTAAAGCCCGTTTACTGGTGCTATCACGACGAGACCGCCCTGGCTGAGGCGGAGATCGAGTATCAGGACGATCCCTGCACGACCGTGTATGTCAAGTTCCCGATGAACGACGATCTCGGCAAGCTCAGCCACCTCGATAAGAGCAAGCTCAATTTCGTCATTTGGACGACCACGATCTGGACGCTGCCCGGTAACCTTGCCATCGCCCTGCACCCCGACGAGAGCTACGCCATCGTGAAGAACGAGGATAACGGCGAGATGTACATCGTCGCCGAGGCGCTCGTCGAAAAGGTCATGACCGTCGGCAACGTCGAGCACTACTCGATCCTCGAGACCCATCCCGGTAACTTCTATGAGAACATGCTCGCATCTCATCCCTTCCTGCCCAAGACCTCCCGTCTGGTTCTCGCCGACTATGTCACGATGGATTCCGGTACCGGCTGCGTCCACACCGCGCCCGGCTTCGGCGCGGACGACTATCAGACCTGCCGCCGCTACGGCATGGACATGGTCGTGCCCGTCAACGATCAGGGCCGCCACACCGACTATGCCGGAAAATATGAGGGTATGCTCGTTGAAGAGTCCAACCCCGTCATCCTGAACGACATGAAGGAGGCCGGTTCCCTCTTCGCTTCCGAAGAGATCGTGCATAGCTATCCGCACTGCTGGCGCTGCAAGAAGCCCATCATCTTCCGCGCCACCCCGCAGTGGTTCTGCTCTGTCGACTCCTTTAAGGATGAGGCCTGCGCCGCGTGCGACGACGTGCGCTGGGTTCCGGGCTGGGGCATCGAGCGCATGAAGAGCATGATCCGCGAGCGCGCCGACTGGTGCATCTCCCGTCAGCGCCGCTGGGGCCTGCCGATCCCCGTGTTCTACTGTGCCGACTGCGGCAAGCCCATCTGCACCGACGAGACCATCAAGGCCGTCTCTGACCTCTTTGCCGAAAAGGGCTCCAACGCCTGGTTCGATATGGATGCCGCCGACATCCTGCCCAAGGGCTTCACCTGCCCGCACTGCGGCAAGAACTCAGGCTTTACCAAAGAGGAGGACACGCTTGACGGCTGGTTCGACTCCGGCTCCACGCACTTCGCGTCCATGAAGAAGGATCAGGGCTTCTGGCCTGCCACGATGTACCTCGAGGGTCTCGACCAGTACCGCGGCTGGTTCCAGTCTTCGCTGCTGACCGCTGTCGGCGCCTTCGGTCAGGGCGCGCCCTTTAAGGAGTGCGTCACCCACGGCTGGACGGTTGACGGTGAGGGTAAGGCCATGCACAAGAGCCTTGGCAACGGCGTCGATCCGGCGGATATCTTCAACGAGAACGGCGCGGACATCCTGCGTCTGTGGGCTGCTTCCGCCGACTATCACGCCGACGTTCGCTGCTCGAAGGAGATCTTCAAGCAGCTCAGCCAGAACTACCTCAAGTTCCGCAACACCTGCAAGTTCATGCTCGACAACCTTGTCGACTTTGACCCCGAAAAGCTGACCAAGCCCGAGGAGATGCCCAAGCTCGACCGCTGGCTTATCACGAAGCTCAACGAGCTCATTGAAAAGGCCGAGCAGTCCTACTGCGACTATGAGTTCCACATCATCACCCACGCGGTGAACGATTTCTGCGTCACCACGCTCTCAAGCTTCTATCTCGATATCGTGAAGGATCGCCTCTACTGCGACGGTGCGGACAGCCTGTCCCGCCGCAGCGCGCAGACCGCGCTGTACCTCACGCTCCACACGCTTTCCAAGCTCTTTGCGCCGATCCTCGCTTTCACCTGCGATGAGATCTGGCTCGCCATGCCGCACACCGGCGAGGACGACGCGCGCAACGTGGTGCTCAACGAGATGAACAAGCCCTTCACGGCCTACGCCCTCACCGCTGAGGAGATGGCCAACTGGGAGAAGCTCGCCGAGGTGCGCACCGTCGTCAACGGCGTGCTCGAAGCCGCCCGCGCCGAGAAGAAGATCGGCAAGAGCCTTGAGGCCGACGTGCATCTGACCGTTCCTGCCGAGGACGCGTTCCTTGCAAACATGGACGGCAAGGAGCTTGCAGACCTGCTGATCGTCTCTCAGGTCGAGGTGACGGTCGGCGAGGGCGTGAAGGCCTCTGCCGAGGAAGCTGCCGGCACGAAGTGCCCGCGCTGCTGGAAGCACTCTACCGCCGCGAACGCCGAGGGCCTCTGCCCCCGCTGCGCAGAAGTGATGCGCTCTTTCCCCGACCTCGCGTAAGCAATAAACGCGGGCGGCTATTCAGCCGCCCGCGCCGCGTTTTCAAATAATGTTCCGTTTTTCAATCGTTACCCGCTCATAGCAGAAAGGAATCCCGCCCATGCACTTTGATACCAAAAAGCTCACCCGCTGCGCGCTCATCGCGGCAGTTTACGTCGCGCTGACGCTGCTCTCCAATGCCCTGAACCTTGCCTACGGCCCCATTCAGCTCCGCTTTTCCGAAGCGATGACGGTGCTGCCGTTTTTGATGCCCGAGGCGAGCTGGGGCCTCTTTATCGGCTGCGTGCTCTCCAACATTTTAAGCCCCTATGGCCCGCTCGACATGATCGTCGGCTCGGCGGCCACGCTGCTCGCAGCGCTTCTCACCGCCCGCTGCCGCAATAAGTGGACGGCGGCGCTGCCGCCCGTGCTCTGCAACGCCATCCTCATCGGCGCGCTCATCGCGTGGGAGGAAGCGGGCGTCGGCAACGGCTTCCCGCCCGCGTTCTTCTATAACGCCCTCACCGTCGGCCTCGGCGAAGCTGTCGCCTGCTATGTCCTCGGCATCCCCCTCCTCGGCGTGATGCAGAAGCACCTCAAGCTCAACTGAGTCAAAAAAGAGGACTTCCATTTGTTCCCCCCTCACAGGGGTAACAAGTGATTCCTGGGATACCCCGGCAGGTCATCGTGTTTACGATGCCTGCCGGGGCTTCTCTGTGTCCTGGGTTTGTAGGGATTCCGGTGCTTCCAGTGCTTCTTCCACATCCTGCTGACCGCTGCCGACATAGCCAATGCCGTTGTAGTAGATCTCCACGGTCTGGGGAGCGTGTTTAGACCACTTTACCTCTTTCTCGTGAACCACGATCTTCTCAATGAACAGCCGCAGCAGCTCCGGCGTCAGTTCCGTGATATCCGTGTACCGCTTCGCCTTATCAAGGAAGCTGTCCGTCCCGCTCACCGTTTCCCGCAGGCACTGGATCTCACTCTCTTTCTGTGGAATACCGGCTGTGATGCGGCTCTGTTCTTCCGTGTAGCTGCCGGAGAGCATTTGGAACTGCTCCGTGGTGATACGGCCCAGCACGCTATCCTCATACAGCTTCTTAAAGATGGTGTCCAATTCCATTTTCCGCTTCCGCATGGCGGCCAGTTCTTTCTCCTGCCTGCGGATCTCCCGCTGAAGCTCGGCGGACTGCTTGCTGCCAATGTAGGCGGCGAACTTTTCCGGATGTTCCCGCGCCGCGCTCGTCACCCGGCGCAGGTCCTCCAGTACGATCTCGTCCAGAACGCACTCCCGGATGTAGTGGCCCGTACAGGCTTCCCCATCCTTCTTGTAGGTGCGGCAGGTAAAGTGATTGTAGCTGGCGGACATGGTATGCGCCCGGTGCAGCACCATGTTGGAGCCGCAGTCGGCACAGAACACAAGGCCGGAGTACTTGTTCTGTTCTTCCATCTTTGTCAGACGGCGCTTGTTCTTCCGCACTCTCTGTACCATGTCCCAGACCTCCCGCGTAATGAGGGCGGGATGGGTGTTCTCAAAGACCAGGCATTCCTCTCTTGGATGTTCGACCCTTCGCTTGTCCTTGTAGGATCTGCTGCTGTGCTTCATGTTGACGGTATTGCCCAGATAGATCTCGTTTTCCAACATATCCGCTACTGTATCCCCAGACCAGTGATATGGGCGCTGGGTATCCAATCCCGTATGAGTCATGCCGTACTTGGTGTAGGCGTACATGGTAGGCGTCAGGATCTGCTCTTTCTTGAGAATGCGGGCAATTTGGCTGGGGCCGCTGCCGCCGGCGCACATGGCAAAGATCCTGCGGACGATGGTTGCCGCCTCATCATCCACTATCAACTTCTTCGTGTCCGGGTCCTTTCGGTAGCCGTAAGGCGTTCTGGTTCCCAGCCGTTCCCCCCGTTCCGCTTTGGCCTTGAGCACCGCACGGATCTTCCTGCTGGTGTCCCGAATAAACCACTCGTTAAACAAATTTTTGAACGGCATGAGGTCATTGCTCTCGCTGCTGTCGGTGTCCACATTGTCATTGATGGCGATGTAGCGGACGCCGAACATAGGGAAGCGTTCCTCGATGTACAGGCCAGTGTGAAGCTGATTTCTGCCGAGGCGACTGAGATCCTTGGTCACAATGATCCCGATCTCGCCGTTTTCCATGTCTGAGATCATCTGCTGGAACGCCGGTCTTTGGAAGTTTCCTCCCGAAAAACCGTCATCCACATAGAAGCAGGGGCTGGGGAAATGGTGATCTTCCGCGAACTTCTGTAAAATGGTTTTTTGATTCTGGATTGAGTTCGAATCGCCCTCTATCCCATCATCCTGGCTGAGACGGCAGTAAAGAGCGGTTTTCTTGATTTGGTTTGACTGATTCATACAGCCCTCCTTTTCTTTGTCAAACCGTTCAGAGCATTGCGACACCACAATACCCCGAACGGTCTGAATTGTCCAGCACTTTACGCACACAGCTTTCCCTGCTGAAAGTCCAGTTCTGCCAGGGCTTTCAGCTTGTCCTCCACGGTTTCACTGCCATGCCGGGGAAACACGGAGATGACTTGAATCTCCCGCCCGCAGGCTGTCTGCATCCGCTCCACGGTGATATGATGATCGTCGATGGTGATATTGGCTTTTTGCTCCATAGGCTCTCCTTTTTCTATTGTTTACTGAGTTCGCCCACACGCCGCCTGTGGGGGCTTCTGCCGGAGGGGATGGGCAGGGACGCTGCCCGGTGCGGAAGAACGCCGCACAGGGCGGCACGGGGCGAACGGGCGGGTGTTTACTGCCCGTCCTTGTGGCTCAGATCATGATGGGCGTTTATGTGGTAGGCCTGTTCGAGAATGTGTTCCAGCAGGAAACGGATTCTGTCCGCCGCCTCCCGGTCCAGTTCCTTTGCGCGGGGATTCCGCAGAATCTGGCGGATATTGGAGTCGATCTTGTTGACTTCCTCGTGGAGCCGAAACCTGATCCGGCTAGGTCTTTCCACGATCTCGCTCTCTGCAATGAGCTTGCGGAAATAGGTGGTGACCGGCAGGCGGGTCAGTTCCCGATAGCGTTCCAGCCTTTGAAATTGTTCCTCTGTCATCCGGACAGAGATGCTTTTGCTGTTGTCCCGCAGTTTCCCTCTGGGAAGCGGCTTTTTGCGCTTACGGCGCATGGGTGAATCCCCCCTTCCTGACCTCGTATGCTGCCTGGGCAATGTCCTTCAGACAGTCGAGTGCTTGCTGGAGCCCCTCTGCCGTGCCATATCCGCTGTTGAAGGCACGAGCCACGGTGTTGATCTCCCGCCCCTTCTGATTGAGCAGGCAGAGAAAGTCCGACATGACGCCGTTCCGACTGATGATGGGACGATTGCCGGCGAGCTGCTCCATAAGCCATGCATTGGCAGACAGCCCTGCCGCCCTGCTTCGTTCCATGAGCCGGCTGTATTCTTTGGCACTCATGCGGACGCAGATCCGATGTGTCTGTTTGTTCATAAACCACCTCCAGACCGCTTCCGGCAATGTTGCCGAGAGCGGTTTTCTGTTTTTTCAGATACCCCCTCACTACCCCTCCCGAAAAAACAGCATGGTGAATAACAAAAAATCCAAAAATTTTGCAAAAAAATTGAAATCCAGGGTGTGCAATAGACACCCTCGCCGTCCAATCAAGGGTGTCTTATTGACACCCAAAGCGAAAAAATCGGCAGACAGCCCCTTATAAAGTCTGTCTGCCGATGGTAACATACCACAAATCGAAGAAGGAGGCTCGGAACATGATGTATGCTGTTTTATCATTGGGGCTGGCGCTGCTGGGCGGGATCGTCCGTCTGGCACAGGTGCTACGGTTGTCTGCGCCGCTGCTGTACGGTGCACTGGTAATCACGGTATTCCGCCCGTGGTATCTGGCCCATACCGCTCTGGCGGACGGCATTTTCCTTGTGCTGGTGGGTCTTGCGGCGCTGTCATGGGTGGTGACGCTGATTCGAGCGGTGCGGGAGATGATCTGGTAAAGTAAGGGTTGGCAAGATTGCCAACCCTTACTTTCAGACAACCTTGTCAAAAAGTCTGACCGGGTTCGGTGAATTCACCGAACCCGGTTTTCAGCGTCTACCGCTTTTGACAATGTTGTCTGAAGCGCTTTAGGGCAGTCCGCTGTGATCGGGTTCGGCCATATTGCCGAACCCGATTTTTACACTCACTTTCCGGCAATGCTGCCGAGAAGTTCCCGCCCGCGGGCGGCATGGGGGACTGGGGTTTACCCCAGCAAGCAGTATTTTGACATCAAAATGCGATGCTTGCGTCAACGCCGCCACAGGCGGCGTTGGTATCTCAAAGGTGCCGATAATACTCCTTATGAGAAAATCGATGGTGAGGTACGGTCGCTGGCGGGTGAAGTGCCATTCGAGATTCCTGATTCATGGGAGTGGGTGCGTATTCGCTCCTTGGGAGAGATTGTGCGCGGTAGCGGCATAAAGCGGAACGAAACAGTTCAACAGGGTCTCCCGTGCGTCCGCTACGGTGAGCTCTATACAACCTATCAGACATCGTTCACTTCAGCTGTTTCATTTATTGCCCCTGATCTCTACGAGAAATGTAAGCATTTTTCGTATGGCGATGTGCTCATGACTCTTACCGGCGAGAATAAGCCGGATATAGCTAAAGCTGTAGCGTATTTAGGAACAGAGCCAATTGCCGCAAGCGGCGACCTTGCTTTTTGGACTCGGCATGGCATGAACCCGCTTTTTCTTTCATACATTATGGCTTCGCCGTATATAATCGCCCGCAAAGTAGCTTTAGCAACCGGCGACATAATCGTTCACATCTCAGGAGACAAGCTGGGAACGATACTGCTTCCCGTCCCGCCGCTTGCCGAGCAAGAAAGAATTGTAGCTTGTATCCAAAAAGCTGAACTGGTCATTGAGAATTACGCAATTAAGGCAACAGCTCTCCAAAAACTACAGGATTCTTTCTCAGAAGCCCTAAAAAAGTCCATCCTGCAAGAGGCAGTCCAGGGCAAGCTGGTACCGCAAGACCCATCCGACGAGCCTGCAGAGGCTCTGCTGGAGCGTATCCGGGCGGAGAAGCAGCGGCTCATCAAGGAAGGCAAAATCAAAAAGGACAAGCACGAATCTATCATTTTCAGACGGGATAATTCTCATTATGAAAAGCGAGGTTCCGAAGAGGTCTGCATTGATGATGAGATCCCGTTTGAGATACCAGAGAACTGGGCTTGGTGTCGGGCTTCCAGTTTAGGAACAATGAACAGAGGGCGTGGCATCAAACGAACAGAAACTGTTGCCCAAGGGTGCCCGTGCATTCGATACGGGGAGATTTACACCACCTATGAAACCTCCTTTGATTCAGCAGTCTCCTTTGTCCCTGATACGCTCGATAAGGATTGCTTGCATTTCTCCTCCGGCGATGTAGTGTTCACATTGACGGGTGAGAACAAAGTGGACATTGCTAAAACAGTGGTGTTTCTCGGAGACGGACAAATTGCGGCAGGTGGCGACTTGGCTTTCTGGACGCATCATGGAATGAATCCGCTGTATCTGGTGTACTATATGGCTTCGCCGTATTGCATCGAGCTTAAACGCAGGACGGCGACAGGTGACATTATCGTACACATTTCGACATCAAAGGTCGGCGATTTCCTTGTTCCCGTTCCTCCAATTAAAGAGCAGAACCGAATTGTATCAGCGATTGAACAGCTTTTTGCTGTGGCTTCTACTTTGTAAAGTTCTCATTATGAGAAGTTGGACGGTGTGGAGCGCTGTATCGACGATGAACTCCTATTTGAAATACCCGATTCTTGGGAGTGGGTACGGCTCGGTACTGTTTTGGAAATAGCACGAGGAGGTTCCCCACGTCCGATCCAGCAATATCTTACGACCGAGCCGGACGGAATAAACTGGATCAAAATCGGTGATACGGACAAAGGCGGGAAGTACATTTACAAAACAAAGGAGAAAATCCGCCCGGAAGGGGTTGCAAAAAGTCGCATGGTTCATAGCGGTGACTTTTTGCTCACAAACTCAATGAGTTTCGGACGCCCCTATATTCTCAAATCTGACGGTTGTATCCACGACGGTTGGCTCGTTTTGTCGAATAGATTTGAATGCTACTCTGTGGATTTCCTATATTACATTCTTTCTTCGCCGTTTGCGTACTACCAGTTCTGTGATAGCGTCAGTGGTGCTGTGGTAAAAAATTTGAACAGCGATAAAGTTGCAAATGCACTCTTTCCACTCCCTCCACTTAGCGAACAGAAACGGATTGTTCAGCGGATTGAAGAGCTGCTCCCGCTGGTCAAAGGGTTGTAAAAGGAACACGGTATAATATCATAGTGAAAGGAGGTCTTTCACTATGATAGAAGAATTCGAAAGACACTTGAGGGGCACAAACCTCTCGGAAAACACGATATCCTCGTACCTTTTTGCCATTCGGCAATACAGCTCGCAGTACGACGGTATCACGAAAAAGAACCTGCGGGCGTATAAGGTGTGGTTGATAGAGAACTACAAGTCTAAGACCGTCAATCTGCGTCTGAGGGCAATCAACTGCTACTTGGAGAGCATTGGCAAAGAAAGCTGGAAAATACCGTTTGTGCGAGTGCAGCAGAAAGCCTTTCTGGAAAATGTCATCAGCGAGGCCGATTATGAGTATTTCAAAACCTGCCTCAAACGGGATGACGAGCTGTTCTGGTATTTTGTCATACGCTTTCTGGCCGCAACCGGCGCACGGGTCAGTGAGCTCATACAGATCAAGGTGGAACACATCAAGCTGGGGCATTTGGATTTGTGCTCGAAGGGCGGTAAGCTCCGACGAATATACATACCAAAAGCTCTGCAAAATGAAGCCCTTTCTTGGCTGAACGATAAGCACCAAGAAAGCGGCTTCATTTTTTTGAACAAATACGGGGACAGAATCACTACCAGAGGTATCTCCGGGCAGTTAAAAAAGCTGGCAGTCCGGTATGGCATTGACCCTGTGGTAGTATACCCACACTCCTTCCGTCACCGCTTTGCAAAGAGCTTCTTGGAGCGCTGCAACGACATCGCTTTCCTTGCTGACCTTATGGGACATGAAAGTATAGAAACCACCCGCATCTATCTCCGCAAAACCTCGACCGAACAACGAGCTATCGTTGATGAAGTCATAGACTGGTAAAGAAAGAGCATACCCCGTGCGTATAACCACGAGGTATGCTCTTTTTAGGATTGCTGGATAATTGCTGCAATTCCTTCAAAAGCAGATACAATACGACGCTGCTCGTTAGTTGGCGGTAGCGGCACTAAAATGGAATTGAGCTTTTCCTGGTTCATTTTTGGCTGAGCGGTACCGGTAACATACGGAGCAAGGTTTGTTGCATTTATGAAGAGCGCTATATAGCGTAAATCAACGCCTGCAACGGCGTCAATGACATGGGCATGATTATTTACCCAGTATTGACCGGAAGCGATAAAAGCGATTGGCTTACTTCGCAAGAGGAGATTTGCCCCATCTTCGCCGACGAGGAGCAGAGGTTTATCGAATAAATACCGATCCACCTTATCAATGACCCCAGATGCCCCGTAATAATCGTACTTTTTATCAAGTTTTTCGCGCTGGGAAACTGACAGAGGAATGCGTTCTGCATCTCTATTTACGAGAGCTGTTCCAAACCGGACCCAGCACCAGTTTTCGGGTATTTCAAAGGGCGGTTCATCGTCGATACAGCGCTCCACACCGTCCAACTTCTCATAATGAGAATTATCCCGTCTGAAAATGACAGATTCGTGCTTGTCCTTTTTGATTTTGCCTTCCTTGATGAGCCGCTGCTTCTCCGCCCGGATACGCTCCAGCAGAGCCTCTGCAGGCTCGTCGGATGGGTCTTGCGGTACCAGCTTGCCCTGGACTGCCTCTTGTAAAATCGACTTCTTGAGGGACTCAGGGAAGGCTTCCTGCATTGCTGTGGTTTCATCGTATACTACGCCATAGTTCTTCACTACTGGTAGGACTTCCGACAGTTTCGCCAAAATACGGCGTTGCTCATCAAGGGGAGGAATTGGTGTTAGATACGCTTTGATGGTCGCTGTGGCAAGTTCCTTCTGCTTCGTAGTACCGTCTGCCTGATCTTCTATAACGCTTTGTACGCTTGGATTGGCAAAGTAGTAGTACAAGTATTCCGGGAGAACAAACTGTTTCAGAGGGCGTATAACGGTGACATGGCTATCAGCAACAGCCAGCTTATACGGATTAGCTGCGGTTTTGTAAATAGCCATTCGTCCAAGTGTGCCAAGGCCAGTAGAGTTCCACATTAGGTCGTTGTCCTGCAAAAGACGCTCAGGCCCATAGGAGGACAGAGAATTCGGCTCAATAAACTGTGCCTTTTCAATCGAAAAACCGCTCCATTGATTGCACTTTTGGGCGACAACGGGGTACTTTTTGATTGGAGAATACTTCGGTGACTTTCCACGCTGGATGTACTCACAGACATCAATGAGCCGCACCCACTCCCACGAATCGGGGATTTCAAACGGTACCTCATCCGCCAGCGACCGCACTTCATCGCCGATTTTCTCATAAGGAGTATTATCGGCACCTTTGAAGATAACGGAGGGGTTCTTTTCGCACTTGATTTTCTTCTCTTTGATGAGCCGCTCCTTCTCCGTACGGATGCGTTCCAGCAGAACGCTGGCGGGCTCGTCATTCGGGTCCTGCGGCACAAGCTTGCCTTGAACAGCCATCTGGAGAATTGAGTTTTTCAGTTGCTGCGCAGTCATTCGTCGCCCTCCTCCGTAATGTCGATGCCAAGGATGTCGGTGATCTGGGCAAGGATGCGGTCGATGTCAGCGTTCAAGCTGGCCCGCTTTTCCTGGTACTGCTGAATCAGTTCTTTTGGCGGCAGGATCTCCTCCTCTTCGTGAGGATAGCCGCAAAGGTCAATGTTATAGCTCCGTGCTTTCAGTTCCTCGACGGTGTACTTCTTCGCCTTGTCGAAGCCGTCGATAGTGATTTCCTCACGGTTGTCCCACCACTCAACAGTCGGGGCGAAGTGCTCCAGCTTCATGGGCTTCGTTTTGGAGAAGTTCTTGTATCCCTCCGGCATATCCAGACGATAGAACCAGGTCTCCGTCGTGGGATGCGTCCGGTCGAAGAAAAGGATGTTTGTTGTGATAGAGGTGTACGGCGCAAACACGCTGTGCGGCATACGGATGACCGTATGGAGATTGAACTCGGACAGCAGTTTTTCCTTGATCGCCATTTTTGCGTTATCCGTGCCGAACAGGAAGCCGTCCGGCAGAATAATGGCGCACCGGCCGTTCTGCTTCAGCCGATACATGATGACAGACATAAAGAGGTCTGCGGTTTCGCTGCTACGAAGGTCAGCCGGGAAATTCTGTTTCACGCCCTCTTTTTCGTTGCCGCCATAAGGAGGATTCATCAGAATGACATCGAAGCGGTCGCTCTCCTTGTACTCACGCACATTCTTTTCCAAACTGTTGCCGTGGATGATGCGAGGATTGTCGATGTCGTGGAGCAGCATATTTGTGGCGCACAGAAGGAATGGCAGCGCCTTCTTTTCGATACCGTAGATGGAGTTGCTGTAAACCGTTCTGTCCTCGACAGTCTGCACCTGGGCGTCCAGCACCTTCAGCGCAGAGGTAAGAAAGCCGCCTGTACCGCAGGCGAAGTCCGCAATGGACTCGCCGAGCTTCGGCTTGATCATCTGCACCATGAAGTCCGTGACCGCACGGGGCGTATAGAATTCACCGGAGTTACCGGCGCTCTGCAAACTGCGGAGAATCGTTTCGTAGATCTCGCCGAAGGCGTGACGGTCCTCGTACTCTTCAAAGTCGATCTCGTCAATGACATTGATAACCTGGCGGAGCAGGATGCCGTCCTTCATGTAGTTATTGTTGTCCTCGAAGGCGGTGCGGACGATGATCTGGCTCATGGGTGTATTCTCATCGATTGCGATGGCCTTGAGGGTCGGGAACAGCTTTCCGTTCACGAAGTCCAGAAGCGCATCGCCGGTGAGAGCCTTGCCATCCTTGTGGTCTACGGCCCAATTGCGCCAGCGCAGCTCCTCAGGGATGATGGAGGTGTAATTCTCGTCGTAAAACTCCCATATCTCTTCCTTGGCGTCATACACCTTCAGAAAGAGAATCCAAACCATCTGCTCGATACGCTGGGCATCGCCGTTGATGCCTGCGTCATTGCGCATGATGTCCTGCAGTCGTTTTACCAGGTTATTTAAACTCATAGCTTATATCTCCTTACGCAGCGTAGATTTCCTTCTGCAAATCACGGATGGCTTGAATGTATCCGTTTTTGCCGCCGAACAGCTTTGCAATCTTCATGGGGGTGCCGAATTTGCGGAACGGGTCATTGGACAGGATTTCGAGGTTCTCGATGTCCTGAATGCCCTCGTTCATGTATTTGTCCAACAGCGCACTCAGAACTTCCTGTGCCAAGCCGGAATACTTGTAGAGGTATCCACGCTTGCGGACATTGTTTGCCCGCTCTGCCTTCGTCAGCGGTGCCTTGTCGTAGGCAATGTGGCAGATTAGGTCAAAATCGTCGATGTCCTTATTGCCTGATGCCTCGCGCAGCGCCTCTAGCAGAACGCCACGCTCCTGAAGTTCATCAATAATTGCCTGTTTCTTCTCCTCGGAGTTCCAGGCACGGAGGAACGAATCCAGGGTGGCATACTCACCGAGAATGTTCTTCTTGGAGTAATCCGTCACGCTTTCCGTGATGAGCTTACCGTCCTTGTCGTAGTATTGGACTCGCTCGTTCAAAATCGTGACCTCGACACCACGCACCCGGTATTTATGCTTCTTTTCAGGCGGATCATCGGTGTCCCCGCAGGGACCGGGAGTCGGGGCGGGCGGCTTCGGCGGATCGATGGTCGGCTCTTCGCCGGGATCATCGTCATCATCAATGATAGAGATCGGGTCTCCATCGAATTCCGGGTCTGCGAAAAGTCGGCAGGCGTTGCGGAAATCCATAATGGTGAAATACTCTTTGCCATAATCGGGCTTGAGTCGTGTACCACGACCGATGATCTGTTTGAACTCGGTCATGGAGTTTATGTTGTTGTCCAAAACGATGAGCCGGCATGTTTTGCAGTCCACGCCAGTTGTCATCAGTTTGGAAGTCGTAACGATCACGGGATATTTGCTATCCTCTGCGATGAAGTAGTCGAGCTGCGCCTTGCCCTCGGCGTTGTCGCCGGTAATGCGCATGACATACTTGGCGTTCTCCGCCACAAGGTCGCTGTTCTCATTCACGAGCGCCTGCCGCATACGCTCTGCATGGTCTATATCCACACAGAATACGATGGTCTTGGCAAAGCGGTCGTTCTCCTTCAAAAAGCGAGTAATACGTTTTGCAACGGCATTGGTACGCTCATCAATGATGAGGTTCTTGTCGTAGTCCTTGGTATTGTACTCACGGTCATCAATCTCATAGCCGTAGATATCCCGCTGTCCCGCTGTGGGACGCCAGCCTTCCAGATCTTTGTCCAGACCGACACGGAGAACTTTGTACGGCGCAAGGAAACCGTCGTCGATACCTTGCTTCAGACTGTATGTATAGATGGGTTCGCCGAAGTAAGAGATATTGGATACCTCTTTCGTTTCCTTCGGCGTAGCCGTCATGCCGATCTGGGTGGCGCTGTGGAAGTATTCGAGTATTCTGCGCCAGCGGGAATCCTCCTTGGCACTGCCACGGTGACACTCATCGATGACAATAAGGTCGAAGAAATCCGGCTGGAATGCACGGAACGGCTCTTCATTCTCATCACCGGCCAACTGCTGATAAAGGGACAGATACAACTCATAGGAGCTGTCCAGCTTTTTGCCCTCGATTTTCGTCATGACCTTTGCAAAAGGCTTGAAGTCCTGTTGCATGGTCTGGTCGACAAGAATGTTGCGGTCAGCAAGGAACAGGATCTTTTTCTTTCGGCCGGATTTCCAAAGGCGATGAATAATCTGGAACGCAGTATAAGTCTTGCCAGTGCCGGTCGCCATAACGAGGAGAATGCGGTCTTGCCCACGGGCAACCGCATCAACGGTGCGGTTGATGGCGATGCGCTGATAGTAGCGAGGGGTCTTATCACCCAGCTGGAAATAGTACGGCTCGGTAATAAGTTGTTCCTGCTCCGGCGTGAAATGCTCGTCGCCGATGTGCCGCTGCCAGAGATCATGCGGCGAGGGAAACTGCTCCAACATCAATTCACGCTCTTTGCCGGATTTCATATCGTGTTCCAAGAAACCGTCGCCATTTGAGCTGTACACAAACGGGATGTCCAGCACCTCGGCATATTCGATGGCCTGTTGCATTCCGGCTCCGACACTGTGTCTGTTATCCTTTGCCTCGACGATAGCCAAAGGAATATTGGGCTTGTAGTAAAGCAGATAGTCTGTGCGCTTTCTCTTTCCCCTGGCTGTGACATTTCCGCGGACGATGACACGACCGTCCGTGAAGTTGTACTCCATTTTAATTTGCTTAAGTTTATCCCAGCCTGCGCTCTCAATCGCTGGAGTAATATACTGTAACTTGATATCTTCCTCAGTCATCTCGTGTTTCGTCATAAGTTCGCTCACAGTGCCCCTCCTTTCAACTTCCGATAAGGTGCAATTATGAGAAGTTCCTTTTATACACATAGATTGTACCAGAATGCAGCCTCGTTTTCAACGAAAAGCCACTGACCCTGAATAATTCAGAGTCAGTGGCCTTTTCAATGCTACTTGAACGGTAATTTGAAATGTTGTCCTTATGCGTAGGTAACTTTCGGAAGTCCTCTTTTTTATTTAAGAATGCACCAAAAAGCGTCGCAGACTTTCGAGCCCACAGGCTCGAAATAAATTTTAATCGTTTTTTCTGACGACACGCGCGTCGGAAAAAACACTTCTCAGGCCGCAAGTGTGGAATTCACCTGCCTGCGGCGGGCGAATTACTGCAACGCTCCCACTCAAAAAAGCGGCCTAAAGGGCCGCTTTTTTGAAGGCTTTAGCCTTCGTATGGATGGTTGCTCTCAATATAGATCCCGCGGCTGTTCGACCAGCCGACGTTGAAGTTCAGCACCTTGCCGAGGTCGCGCAGCTTGTAGTACGTGTAGCCGCCGCCCTGATTGTCGGTCAGCAGGATCGCCGTGAACGGGATGCTCTCGCCGTAGATCACAGTCTTGGCATCGGCCTTCTGGTAGCGGCGGTCGCCGGAAAACGGCGCTTTCAGCTCCGTGCCGTTTGGCTTATAGGCTTCATCCGGTACGATAATGACATTGCCGTCCCAGTCCACGCCGAACTGCGCGTTCGTGCCGTTCAGGAGAGACGCAATATCGCGCAGACGGACGTAGTTCGTCTCGCCGCCGTTGCTGCCGGGCAGCGCGTAGGTCTGGAGCGTGACGTCGTGGCCGTTGAGCTCGATGGTCTGGCGGCGCATATAGGCCTTGCCGCTCGCGGGAATGCTCTCCTGTGTCACAGTGCCGAGCGGACGCTGGTGCAGGCTCTCGGTTTCAGAGGTCGTAAAGCGGTACGTGCCCGCCTCCAGCGTGAGGTAGTCGACCGTGACGACATTTTCCTCCACCGTGACGCCCGTGCCGTCGTTGTAGTCGACAAGCGCCTCGGGGAAGGTGAAGCGGTAGGTCATCACCATGTCCTCAAGTAGCGCGTTGATCTGTGCGTCAGAGTAGTCGGGCAGCTCGGCGGCGAGCGCCTTTTTGATTGCGGCGCGGCGGTCGGTCTGGGTGTTCTGCACCGTCAGCGTAAGCCCGCCGTCAGATGCAACGGAAAGCGTGACCGTGCCGGGCGTGGCGGCCTTGCTCACCTCGGAAATCTCCGCGGAGACCTCGGCAAAGATCGCATTGAACTCATCAGCGTTGGCAAACGACTCGCTCGCCTGGTCGCCGTAGTAGCTGTGGCCGTTGTAGCGGAAGTAGGAAAAGCCGTTCTGGGTCATCTCGGCGCGCATATTCATCGCGTTGACCATTTCCTCGGAGAAGCCGAATTTGGCCTCGACCGTGCCGCTGCCGTCAAACTGAAACGTCGTATCGGCGACCTGGCACATGCAGCCGCTCAAAAGGACGGTCAGCATGCTCACTACCAGCGCCGCGGCGAAAAACTTTTTCATGGTGTATCGCTCCTTTAGTAAACTCTACCGACAATTTTACACGAATTTCCGCCCGATTGCAAGCAATGCGGCCGTCTTTACACTGGAAAAACATGGAAAATCTGATTTTTTCGCGCAAAAGGAACGATATTTTTTGAAAAATTGCTTGACTTTACGGAAAAGTTTTATATAATAGTAGAGCTTGTAATATGCATTGCAGGCAAATCCTTGCTCACATGAATCCGTGTGGGCCATCAGTCCAAAAGGAGGTGCAACCAAGAATGGCTAAGATTTCCGCAAACTATGAGGTCGTTTTCATCATGGACGGCAGACTGCCCGAAGAGCAGGTCGCCGCTCTGACCGAAAAGTTCAAGACCCTCGTGGAGCAGAACAGCACGGCTATGGAGGTTGAGGAGTGGGGCAAGCGCAAGCTGGCCTACGCCATCAACTACATCACCGAAGGCTACTATGTTCTGATCTCCTTCACGAGCGCGCCCGATTTCCCCAAGGAATTGGACCGTATCCTCGGCATTACCGATGGTATCATCCGCTCCATGATCGTCTGCAAGGGCGAATAAGGAGGGCAGCGCTATGTTGAACCGTATCGTCATCATGGGTCGACTCACCCGTGATCCCGAGCTGCGCCGCACGCAGAACGGCACGGCGGTGACGTCCTTCTCTGTCGCGGTCGACCGCGACTTCAAGAGCCGCGAGAGCGGCGAGAAGGCCACCGATTTCATCGACGTAGTCGCTTGGCGCCAGACCGCTGAATTTGTCTGCCAGTATTTCACCAAGGGCCGCATGGCCGTGGTCGAGGGCAGATTACAGATCCGCGACTGGAAAGACAAGGATGGCAACAACCGCCGCAGCGCGGAAGTGGTTGCCGACAACATTTATTTCGGCGACAGCAAGCGCGACAGCCAGTCGGGCGGCGATTACGCGCCCCCCGCTTACGGCTCTCCCGCCGAGAGCTACACTGCTCCTGCGAGCGGCGGCTTTGCCGAAATTGAAGAGGACGGCGAGCTGCCGTTCTAATGTGGGTACGAAAGCCCCAATTCTGATAAGGAGGAATCATCCATGGCTATGGAACGCGAAAACAGAGCCCCTCGCGCCGGCGGCCCGAACCGCAAGCGCAAAAAGGTGTGCCAGTTCTGCGTTGACAAGTGCGAGTATATCGACTATAAGGACGCCGCCAAGCTGCGCCGCTTCATCTCCGAGCGTTCGAAGATCCTGCCCCGCAGAACCACCGGTACCTGCGCGATGCATCAGCGTCAGCTGACCGAGGCCATCAAGCGCGCCCGTCAGATCGCTCTGCTCCCCTTCGTCACCGAATAAGGAACAAAGATTTGAAAAGAGCTGTCCGAAAGGACAGCTCTTTTTTTGCGCGCCGCAAAGGGGTGCACTACTTTCCGCGCACGGCGCGGAGGGATATGCCGCCTGCGGGCGGCAGGGGCAAAGGGGCCATTCTCTTTCGCAAAAGAGAATGGCCCCTTTGGAACCCCAAGAGAAAGGCTTTTGATTGGCAGTCTCGGGCTCGAATGACTTTTGCGCCTCCGGAATGAGAGTGCCTGCGCGCGGCATTGCCGCGTTGGGTGTTGCTATACGACTTGATGTGCTCCTATCATCCGCTGCCGCTCTGCCCATCTTATAGAAGTACAGCCTAATTCCCGTCTACCGCCAGTCCCTACAATACGGCGAGCGCCAGCAATGCCGCATTCGGCACGCAGTCTGCCGCCGAGGGAACGTCACACGCGCCTCACGGCAGTAAGGCGCGGTTGCAATCGGTGACGATTCGCAGGGGCTCATGGCGAAGCCATGTACACCGCACCTGATTCCGCAGGCTGCGCAGCTCTTCGAGCTGCTCGCTTGCAATGGCGGGGTCAAGGGGCAGAGCCCCTTGCGTTCTCTTGGGGGATCTAAAGGGGGCCATTCTCTCACGTGAGAGAATGGTCCCCTTTGCCCGTTCCCCTGCACGGTGCAGGGAATAAAGACGAAGCGCCTTCGGCACTGCTTTTTCCCGCCCTTGCAGGGCGGACACTTAATATGCTATACTTTTATAAAAAGTATCAAAAAGGAGTCCCTTTTATGACCTACCCCTGCCTTGTGCTCGACCATGACGACACCGTGGTCAACTCCACCGCGACGGTACACTATCCCTGCTTTGCCGAGTATACGGCAAAGTTTTTCCCCAGGGCGAAGCGCTACACGCTGGAGGAATACATCCTCAAAAACTTTGACCCCGGTGTCTACGACTTTTTCCACGGCGAGGTCGGCATGACCGAGGAGGATATGAAGCACGAGCAGGCGTACTGGCACGAATACGTCCAGCACCACGTGCCGCAGGTTTACGACGGGATGCGCGACATTCTGTGGGACTACGTGCACGCAGGCGGCACGATCTGCGTCGTGTCGCACTCGCTCTCGCCGAACATTCTGCGCGACTACCGCGAAAATAAGCTCCCCGAGCCGAAGCTCGTCTACGGCTGGGAGGTGCCAAAGGACCGGCGCAAGCCCCAGCCGCACGCGCTCTATGATATCATGGAAAAGCTCGGCTTCACCGCCGAGCAGATGCTCGTGCTCGACGACTTAAAGCCCGGATATGACATGGCGAAGGCCGCGAATGTGCGCTTCGCCGCCGCGGGCTGGTCGAACGACATCCCAGAGATCGAGGCGTTCATGCGTCAAAACTGTGACCTGTACTTTAAGACCGTCGAAGCGTTCGGCGACTATCTTCTGCACGGAAAGGAAGCGTAACTATGGCAAAGCGCATCACAAAGATCGTCCTCACGGGCGGCCCCGCGGCGGGCAAAACCACGCTCGTGAGCCGTGTGCTCAAGGAATTCAAGCAGGAGGACGGCTGGCGCGTCATCACGATCCCCGAGACGGCGACCGAGCTCATCTCCGGCTTTGGCATCAAGCCCTTTGACAACTGTATGTCGATGCTGCAATTTCAGGACTTTGTCGTCGCCGACCAGATCCATAAGGAAGAGCTCGCGCTGGACGCTGCGCAGCTCGTGCCGGAGGACAATATTCTCATTCTCTACGACCGCGCGCTGATGGACGACAAGGCCTACGTGTCGGATGAGGAGTTCGCGCAGGTCATCGCGCGCTTTGACGGCCGCACCGAAGAGCGTGTGCTCGCCAATTACGACATGGTGCTCCATCTCATCACCTGCGCCAAGGGCGCGGAGTTTGCCTACGACCTTGCCAACAACGCGCGCACGGAATCCATCGAATTCGCTCGCGAGATGGACGACCGCACACTGCGTGCGTGGAGCGCGCACCCGAATTTGCGCATCATCGACAATGACGCGAATTTCAATAACAAGATCGAGCGCGCCCTGCGCGAAATTTACCGCGCCGTGGGCGAGGTCGAGCCGATGGCGCAAAAGCGCAAGTACCTTATCGCCATGCCCGACATGGCGGCGTTTTCCCACAAATACCGCGCCGCGGCCATCGACATGACGCAGACGTATCTCGCGCTGACGAACCCGAACATCGAGCGCCGCGTGCGCATGCAGAAAAGCGGCGCGGAGACGCTGTACTTCTACACCGAAAAGCATCGCATGGAAAACGGCGAAAAATGGGACACCGAGCGCCCCATCTCGCAAAAGCAGTATGAAAAATACCTCTTAGAGCGCGACACGGCGCTCTCGCCCGTGCGCAAGACCAAGTACCGCTTCGTCTTCGCCGACCGCCGCTGTGAGATCGACGTGTACCCCTTCAGCGCGGAAAAGGCCGTGCTGTTCCAGTACGGGCAAAACAGTGCCGCGCTGCCGGAGGAGATCACCGTGCTCCGCGAGGTGACGGGGGACGCGGATTACAAAAACCGCAAGTTGGCAGCTTTGCAAAAGCTGTGAAAATTTTTGGGGGGTTCGCACAAGCGCGAAAAAGCACACGCGCCCAGTGTGGTCGCAAAAAAAGAGCTGTCCTTTGGCCGACTCCGCATAAGAAAACATGTGCCGTAAAAGGCAAATTTTGCACGGGCTCCTTCGTTGCGCCGTCTTGCCATGCGTCAGCATGCCCGCGCCGTCGCGCCTCAGCTCCGCACAAAATTTGCTCTTTTTCGGTGCAAAGCAGTTTTGCCAATGAATTTTTGAGATGAAATCAGCTGAAAAGGCGCAGGCAAAACCGCATGTTTTCTTATGCGGAGTCGGCCTTCGGACAGTTCTTTTTCATTCCGCTGCGTGGGACGCATCCAGCGGCTTGACATATTTCTTATAGCAATACAAAAAGTATGCGATCTCCGCCGCGCCCGTGAGTACCCACGAGAACGGATAGAGCATATAGAGCGAGCGGATCGTATGGAAGTGGGCGAACACGGTGTAGATCCACGCCACGCGGAACACGCACGAGCCGAGGAACACGAAGATCATCGGCACGAGGCCCTTTCCAAGGCCGCGCGAGGCGGCGGTGGTGCAGTCCATCGTGGCCGAGATCGGGAACGAGAAGCACATGACCCAGATGCGCGCGAGGCCCGCCTCGATGACGTCGGATTCCGACGTGAAGAGCGAGAGAAACCGGTGCCCGAACAGCAGGAACAGCCCGCCGAGCACCGCTGCGGCTACTGCGGAATAGCAGAGCGTCAGCAGGTAGCTCTTGAGCACGCGGCGCGATTTGCCCGCGCCGTAGTTCTGCCCGACAAAGCTCGAGCAGGCGATGTAAAACGCGTTCATCACGGAGTAGACGAGGTTATCCACATTGCCCGCCGCAGAGTTGCCCTCGACAACGACGGTGCTGAACGAATTGACGCCCGCCTGAATGAAGAGGTTTGCGACCGAGAAGATCGCGTTCTGCAAACCTGCCGGCACGCCGACAGACAGCGCGTGGATGGCCTTGTCCTTGTGGAAGCGGATCTCTTTTAAGCTGAGGCTGTAGATCTCCTTGCTGCGCATGAGCGAGCGGACGATGAGCCCCGCGGACACGCACTGCGAGAGCATGCTCGCGAGCGCGACGCCGTCGGTCGACATCCCGAGCCCGATGACGAACACAAGGTCGAGGATGACATTGAGCACGCCCGCGGCGGAAAGGAAGACGAGCGGCGTTTTCGTGTCGCCGATGGCATTCAGAACGCCGTTGCCGTAGTTATAGAGCGCGGCGGCGGGCATGCCAAGGAAGTAGATGCGAAGGTACAGCTCCGCGCCGTCGATCAGATCGTCGCGCGTGTTCAGAAGCTCGAGCAGCGGGCGGGCGAAAATGAGGCCCAGCGTCAGCATCAAAAAGCCCGCGATCAGACAGACAAGAAACGACGTGTGAACGGATTCGCGCACGTTTTTCTCGCTGCGCGCGCCGAAATGCGTGGCGACAAGCACGTTGACGCCGCTGCCAAGGCCCATCAGAAAGCCCGTGAACAGGAAGATGAGCGTCGTGGTCGAGCCGACCGAGCCCATGGCGGCGGAGCTTGAAAAGCGGCCGACGACCGCAAGGTCGACCATGCTGAAGAGCATCTGCAAAAGGTTAGTGAACATCAGAGGCAGCGAAAAGCCGATGATCTGGCGGCCAAGGCTGCCCTGCGTCATATCGAGCGTGGCGGAACGCGCCATAAAATATCCCTCTCTCTCATTCTCTATTCAGAGTCCTATCCTTATAGCATACTTTTCCCCGCTTTGCAAGCGGGAAGGGTGCGGCGCGCAAAAAATAACGGAAAACAGCGGAAATTTTTTCAAAAAAGCCGCAAACTGCGCGCAAAAACGCTTGCATTCCGCAGCTTTGTGTGATAGTATGCTTGTGTTATGGATGCAGGAAACGCAGAGTGGACCGTTTGGCCCGCTCTTTCTTTTGCAAATTTCGGAAAAAACACGGATTGCGAGGGATACAATGAAGAAAGTGACAGAGACCGTGCGCGAACTGGCGCTCCCCGTGGTCGAAGAGAACGGCTGCAAGCTCTGGGACGTGGAATATGTCCGCGAGGCCGGACAGTGGTATCTGCGGATCTACATTGATAAGGACGGCGGCGTGAACATCCTCGACTGCGAGGCCATCTCCCGCGCGCTGAGCGATATTCTGGACGAGGCCGACCCCATCGAGTCGAGCTACATTTTCGAGGTCGCGTCCGCCGGCGCGGAGCGCCCGCTCAAGCGGCCCGGTGACTTTGAGCAGTTCATGGGCTCGCCCGTGCTCTTGAAGACCTACAAACCCGTGGACGGGCGCAAGGAATTTTCCGGTGACCTCGCGGGCTACGACAACGGCGCGGTCACGCTTCGCATCAGCGAAGAGGAAAAGCGCTTTGAAAAGGACGCGGTCGCGCTCGTGCGCCTGCGCTGCGACTTTTAACCAAAAAGAATACCAATTACTTTGATTATACAGAATAGGAGCATACCCATGAAATGTGATGAAATCTTCGCAGCGCTTGCGATGCTGGAAAAGGAACGCGGCATTTCTCAGACCTTTATGATGGATAAGATCGTTCAGGCGCTCACCACCGCCTACAAGCGCGACCACGAGGGCGTGGAAAACGTCGTGGTCGATGTGGACGAGGGCAAGCGCGAGCTCAAGATGTTCGTGCAGAAGGAAGTCGTGGATGAGGTCGAGAACCCCGGCACGCAGATGAGCCTCGATGACGCGAAGGCCATCTCCGCCAAGTACAATGTCGGCGATATCGTCAACATTCCCGTCGACAACATCGAATTCGGCCGCATCGCCGCGGGCAATGGCAAGCAGGTCATCATCCAAGGCCTGCGCGAAGCCGAGAGCGGCATGGTCTACGACGAATACAACTCCAAGCAGCATGAAATTCTCACCGGTGTCGTCACGCGCATCGATCCCCGCACGGGCAATGCGTCCCTTCGCATCGGCACCGGCACGGAAGCGACGGACGCGCTGCTGCTCGCCGGCGAGCAGGTCAAGGGCGAGACGCTTGTCGAGGGCCAGCGCATCAAGGTCTACCTTGTCGATGTGCGCCGCCAGTCCCGCGGCCCGCAGGTCGTGATCTCCCGCACGCACCCGGGTTTGGTCAAGCGTCTTTTCGAGCTCGAAGTGCCCGAAATTTACGACGGCACGGTCGAGATCCGCTCCATCGCCCGCGAGGCGGGCTCCCGCACGAAGATGGCGGTGTGGAGCAACGACGAGAACGTCGACCCCATCGGCGCGTGCGTCGGCCCCCACGGCCAGCGCGTGAACAGCATCGTCGAAGAGCTGCGCGGCGAAAAGATCGACATCATCAAGTACAGCGACGATCCCGCGGAGTACATCGCCGCGGCGCTCGCTCCGGCGGACGTTGTCGACGTGCGCCTTGCCGAAGAGGGCAAGGCCTGCCGCGTCATCGTGCCCGACGATCAGCTTTCCCTTGCCATCGGCAAGGAGGGCCAGAACGCGCGCTTAGCCGCGCGCCTCGTCGGCTACAAGATCGACATCAAGCCCGAGAGCTATCGCGAAGAAGAGTGATCTTCAAAAATGTGCATAGGCACATTTTTGAGCTTCAATTTGCACCCCGCTGCGCGCACTCGCTTGCGCTCGCACACTTGCGGGGCGAGAAGTGTTTTTACTGACGCACCGGTCGCCAGTAAAAACGATTTCAGTTCATTTGCGCCGTGCGCGGCGCAAAAAAGTCCGAGGCGCTGAAAGCGCCAAAGAGGAGGGCGGCTCATGCAGAAAGTAAAGAAGATCCCGCAGCGCCAGTGTGTGGGCTGCCGCGAGATGAAGGACAAACGCGCGCTCATCCGCGCCGTCAAATCGCCGCAAGGCGAGGTGTCGCTCGACTTTACGGGTAAAAAGCCCGGGCGCGGCGCTTACGTCTGCCCGAACAGCGAATGCCTCAAGCGGGCGCGCAAATCCCGCGCGCTCGAGCGCGCGCTGGACACGGCCATCCCCGAGAGCGTCTACGAAGAAATGGAAAAGGAGATGGCAAACGGTGGATAAACTGCTCAATCTGATCGGCCTTGCCAAAAAGGCCGGAAAGCTGGAGGTCGGTGAAGAGCCCGTCGGCGCGGCGGCACGAAGCAAGCACGCGCGGCTCATCCTCATCGCCTCGGATGCGGCGGACAACACGCGCCGCCGCGCGCTCCACTTCGGCGAGGCGGGCGAGTGCATCTGCCTTGAGATCCCGCCGACGAAGGAGGACCTCGGCAGAGCGCTGGGGCGCACGTCGTGCGCGCTGCTGGCGCTGACGGACATCGGCTTTGCCGAGGCCGTCGCGAAAAAGCTGGCGGAGAGTGACGAAGCGCACTACGGCGAGGCGGCCAAGCGCCTGACGATCAAGGCGGCCCGCGCCGCCGAGCGGAGGAAAGAGCTCAAGCAGCACGAAAAAAATGTGCGCACCGGCAAGAAAAAGCCGCATCAGGAAGAGCCGCAGCCCGCTCCCACCGCAAAGGCCAAGAGCGCGGAAAAGAGCGAGAGCAAGCGCCCGAGAGGCGCGGTCAAGCACGGACGCACGCGCGCCGAGAGAGAAAAGGCGCACCGCGCCGCGGAAAAGCAGCGCGCGGCAAGGCGCTTTGCCCATTCCCGCCCCGTGAAGAAGGGCAAGGGCAGCATCAAGAAAGACAGTAAGCAGAGATCACAACACACGGAGGTGCAATAATTTGGCTACTACAATGAACAAGAACAAGGTATCCGATATGGCAAAGGACTTCGGCCTTACGTCGAAGGACATTCTGTCCGTTCTGAGTACCTATGAGGACGGGAGCAAGAAGCCTTCGCAGGTGTTGTCCGCGGACGAGGTCAACCTGATCTTTGAGCATCTGACGCAGAAGCATCAGGTGAAGATCGAGTCGATCTACGCCGAGTCCGCTCCCCAGAAAAAGCCCGAGTCCAAGGCCGCTCCCGCGCAGAGTCAGCCCAAGGCGAATAACGCTCAGAACCAGCCGAGAAACAATAACGGCAATAACGGCGGCAGCCGTCCCCAGCCCCAGCAGGGCAAGCCCGCCCAGCCGCAGCAGAACACCCAGCCGGTGCAGCAGCAGAGCAAGTCCACCGCCACGCAGCATCCCACGACGCGCGTGCCGGAAAAGAAGATCGTCGACACCCGCAAGGTCACGAACGTCAACCTTGACAAGTACGACGAAAAGCTGCAGGACATGGCCGAGCGCTCCGGTGACCGCCGCGACTTGGAGCGCGGCAGCAAGGAAAAGTTCCGCAACAACAGAAACCGCAACAACCGTCAGCAGCCGTTCTCCGGCAAGCGCAAGCAGGAAGAGGCCGAGAAGATGCGCCGCCTCCAGCTTGAGATTGCCAAGAAGACCCCGCTGACCGTCAAAATTCCCGACGAGATCTCCGTCGGCGAGCTGGCCTCCCGCATGAAGAAGACGGGCGCCGAGGTCGTCAAGTGCCTGATGAAAAACGGCGTGATGGCGTCCCTTTCCCAGATGATCGACTTCGACACCGCGTCCTTTGTCGCTGAAGAGCTCGGCTGCAAGGTCGAAAAGGAAGTCGTCGTGACGATCGAGGAAAAGCTCATCGACGATCACGAGGACAGCGCCGACGAGCTCCAGCCCCGCGCGCCGGTCGTCGTCGTCATGGGTCACGTCGACCACGGCAAGACGAGCCTTCTCGACTATATCCGCAATGCCCACGTTGCCTCCGGCGAGGCGGGCGGCATCACCCAGCACATCGGCGCCTATCAGGTGCAGATCAAGGGCAAGCCCATCACGTTCCTCGATACCCCGGGCCACGAGGCGTTCACCTCCATGCGTGCCCGCGGCGCGATGATCACGGATATCGCCATCCTCGTCGTTGCGGCGGAGGACGGCATCAAGCCGCAGACCATCGAGTCCATCAACCACGCCAAGGCCGCCGAAATTCCTATCATCGTCGCCATCAACAAGATGGATAAGCCCGACGCCAACCCCGAGCGCATCAAGCAGCAGCTCACCGAGTACGGCCTTGTTGCTGAAGACTGGGGCGGTGACACCATTGTCTGCCCCATCTCCGCCAAGACCGGCATGGGCATCGACAACCTGCTCGAAATGGTCGCGCTGACCGCCGAGGTCGCCGAGCTCAAGGCCAACCCCAACCGTGCCGCGTCCGGTGCTGTGGTCGAGGCGCGCCTTGACAAGGGCCGCGGCCCGATCGCAACGCTGCTCGTCCAGAACGGCACGCTCCATCAGGGCGACATCATCATCGCCGGTACGGCTGTCGGCCGCGTGCGCGCGATGATGAGCGACAAGGGTCAGAAGCTCACCACCGCGGGCCCCAGCGTGCCTGTGGAGATTACGGGCCTTGGCGAAGTGCCCGAGGCCGGCGCACACTTCAACGCCGTCGCCGACGAGCGCCTTGCCCGCGAGCTCGTGGAGCAGCGCAAGGAAGAGGAAAAGCGCAAGGCCAACGCCCCCATCACGAAGGTCTCGCTCGAAGACCTCTTCAGCCAGATCCAGGCGGGCGAGATGAAGAATCTCAACATCATCGTCAAGGCGGATGTCATGGGCTCGGTCGAAGCCGTCAAGGCGTCGCTTGAGAAAATCTCCAACGACGAGGTCCGCGTGCGCGTCATCCACGGCGCGGTCGGCGCGATCAACGAGAGCGACGTCATGCTCGCCGCGACCTCGAACGCCATCATCGTCGGCTTCAACGTCCGTCCGGACGCCGCGGCGCGCGACAGCGCGGCCCGCAACCATGTCGACATGCGCATGTATCGCGTCATTTACGACGCCATCGACGAGATCGAGGCCGCTATGAAGGGTATGCTCGCGCCGAAGTTCCGCGAGGCCATCATCGGCCACGCCGAAATTCGCCAGACCTACAAAGTCTCGTCCGTCGGCACCGTCGCGGGCTGCTATGTCACCGACGGCAAGATCCAGCGCGCGTGCGACGTGCGTATCGTGCGCGACGGCATCGTCGTCCACGAGGGTCACCTTGCCTCGCTCCAGCGCTTCAAGGACTCCGTCAAGGAAGTCGCGCAGGGCTACGAGTGCGGCCTGAGCTTCGAAAAGTACAACGACATCAAGGTCGGCGATATCGTTGAAGCGTACGTTATGGAACAGATCGAGCAGTAAGACTTCAAAAATCCGCGAAGCGAATTTTTGAGTAGGATTCAGGCTGCGGCAGCGCACTCGCTGCGCTCGCACGTTTGCAGCCTGTAAAGTGTATTTCTGACGCACAGGTCGTCAGAAATACAGATCAAGATTTTTGCGCCGTGCGCGGCGCAATGTTTAGAAGCCTTAAGGTAGGGGCGGGCGTTCGCCCGCCCCTGCTTTTTTCAAAGGAGGAATAAAAATGGCAAGCAATCGCATTGGACGCATCAATGAAGAGATCCAGCGCGAGCTCAGCTCGCTCTTCCGCACGCTCAAGGATCCGCGCGTCCAGAGCGGCATGGTGACCATTACCCATGTGGACACGACGAGCGACCTGCGCTATTCGCGCATTTACGTGAGCGTTCTCGAAAAGTCGCTCGAAAAGGACGTCATTCGCGGTCTCAAGAGCGCGGCGGGCTATCTCCGGCGCGAGCTGGGCGCGAACATGTCGCTGCGCTACACGCCGGAGCTGCAGTTCATCGCGGACGACTCCATCGAATACGGCGCGCACATCTTAGAGATGCTGCGCGACCCGCGCGTGGTGAAGCCCGCGAACCCCGAAAACGAAACGCTGAAAACGGAGGATGAGCAGGAATGACCGTTTCCGAAGTCGCGGCATACCTCCGCGCGCACGACAAGTACCTCATTCTCACCCATCGCCGTCCGGACGGCGACACGCTCGGCTGCGCGGCGGCGCTGTGCGCCATGCTGCGCCAGATGGGTAAGACCGCGGGCATCCTCTATAACCGCGAGACGACCGAGCACTTCGAGTCCTATGTCGAGCAGTATTGGGTCGCGGACGATTTTGACTATGAGACGGTCGTCTCCGTCGACCTCGCCGCGCTGAGCCTGTTCCCCGACAATGCCGAGATGTTCAAAACGCGCGTCGACCTCGCCATCGACCATCACCCGAGCTACGAGGGCTTCGGCAAGGAGAGCTGTGTGCATCCCGAGTGCGCCGCCTGCGGCGAAATTCTGTGCAAGCTCGCGCAGGAATTAGGGCAGCTCACACCCGAAGTCGCCCTGCCGCTCTATGTTGCCGTGTCGACCGATACGGGCTGCTTTGTCTACTCCAACGTCACGGCGAACACGCACCGCGTGGCCGCGGCGCTGATGGAGACGGGCATCGACTATAAAGCCGCCAACAAGCTGCACTTCCGCACAAAGAGCAAAAAGCGCCTGGCGCTTGAGGGAGAGCTGCTGCGCACGATGGAATTCTACGACGAGGACCGCGTCGTCATCGTCGCCGTGCCGCAGTCCTTACAAAAGAGCATGGCGCTTTCCGAGGCCGACATGGAAGACCTTGCGTCCCTCGGCGGCTTGGTCGAGGGCACGGACTGCGCTGTGACGATGAAGGAAACGAAGGACGGCGCGTGGAAGGTCAGCGTGCGCACAGGCGCGCGTGTCAACGCGACGCGCGCCTGCTCGTTCCTCGGCGGCGGCGGACACCGCGCGGCGTCCGGCTGCCTCATTGAGCACGCGGACTATGAGACCGCGCGCGCCATGATCCTGAACGCCATCGCCGAAGCGGTGGCGGAAGAGGCATGAGCACGATCCGCAAGGCAGCGCGCGCCGATTTGGACGCGGTGTGCCGCATTTACGACCAGATCCACACGGCAGAGGAGCGCGGCGAGGCCGCGATCGGCTGGCAGCGCGGTGTATATCCCGAGCGCGAGACGGCGGAGGCCGCGCTCACGCGCGGCGACCTCTTCGTGCAGGAGCAGGATGGTGAGATCGTCGGTACGGCCATTCTCAACCAAACGCAGGTCGATTCCTACGCGGGGGCGAACTGGCGTTACGATGCGCCGGACAGCGAGGTCATGGTGCTGCACACGCTCGTCATCGACCCCGAGGCCAAATCGCGCGGCCTTGGCCGCGAGTTTGCGGCGTTTTACGAGGGCTATGCCCTCGCGCACGGCTGCCGGTACCTTCGCATCGACACGAACGCGTGCAATGCGCGCGCCCGCCGCTTCTATCAAAAGCTCGGCTACGCCGAGATCGGCGTCGTGCCGTGCACGTTTAACGGTATCGCCGGTGTGCAGCTCGTGCTGCTTGAAAAGCGGCTGCCGCCGCTGCGACAAATCACAGCGGACGAAGCACCGCGCCTGCGCGCGTGCGTGCAGGCCTTGTCCGAGCACCACAACCGCGTGTCCGTGAATTTCAAGGGCAGCTATCCGAGCCGGCCCTATGATAAAACGTTGTCGCTTTTTGCACAGGCGCTTGAAGAAAACGTCTCGCGCATCGCGGTCATCGAGGAAGGCGGCGAAATCGCCGGCTTCTGCAAGGTCGACCTGCACGGAGACGGCACGGGCAAGCTCGACTACCTCGTCGTTCTGCCGCAGTGCCGCGGCAGGAAACACGGCAAGGCCCTGATGGACTGGGCGATGGCGGTATTTTCGGGCAGCGGCGTCCGGAAGATCGAAGTCAAGGTGGTCGACGGCAACGACGCCGTCCATCTCTACGAGAAATACGGCTTTCGCATGAACGCGCATATCTTGGTGCGCGGAGAGTAGAAAGAGAACTGCGTTTTGCCTGCCGGCAAAACGCTTGTACGGCGCAAAAGCGCCGAAGGCTTGGCGCAAAGGAGGCCATTTATGCCCAACGGCATTGTAATTATTGATAAGCCCCAGGGCTGGACGAGTATGGATGTGTGCGCCAAGCTGCGCGGCATTTTGCATGAAAAGCGCGTCGGCCACGCGGGGACGCTCGACCCCATGGCGACGGGTGTTCTGCCCGTGTTCGTCGGGCAGGCGACCAAGGCCGTCTCCTTTGCCGAGGGCGGGCAAAAGGTCTACGAGGCCGTTTTACAGCTCGGCCTTGTGACCGACACGCAGGATACGACCGGCGAAACGCTTGAAGAGCGCGCCGTGACCGTCACGGAGGACGAGGTGCGCGCGGCGCTGCCGCGCTTTCTCGGCGAGATCGAGCAGGTCCCGCCGATGTACTCGGCCATCAAGGTAAACGGCCAGAAACTCTACGACCTCGCCCGTCAGGGGCGTGAGGTCGCGCGCAAGCCGCGCAAGATCACGATCTTCGACCTTGCGCTGACACAGAATTTGGGGAACGGGCAGTACGCCCTGCGCGTCGTTTGCTCAAAAGGAACGTACATCCGCACGCTGTGCCACGATCTCGGTCAGGCGCTCGGCTGCGGCGGCTGTATGGCAGCGCTGCGCCGCACGGAGGCGTCGAACTTCCGCATCGACGAGGCCGTGACGCTTGAGGACGTCGCGCGCGAGGGCGAAGCACTGCTCCGCCCCACGGACAGCCTGTTCCGGCAGTATCCGGCCTACACCATCCCGAGCGCCGAGCAGGAGCGCAAGTGCCTCTGCGGCAATTCCCTGCGCGTAAAGCTCCCCGACGGGCTGTACCGCGTCTACGGGCGCGACGGGGCGTTTCTCGCCCTGTCGGAGGCGAGGGACGGCACGCTCACTTCGAAACGAAATTTTTTCAGCGTGTGACGCTGACGCAAAAAGGAAACCGAAACTATGAATAGATCCACAGTCATCGCCCTGGGCTTTTTCGACGGGGTGCATATCGGGCACGGCGAGCTGCTCAAAATGGCGGTGCGCCGCGCACAGGAGCGCGGCTGCCGCTCCGCGGCGTTCACGTTCGACCGCTCGCCGCGTGAATTCGTCACGGGAAAGCCCGTGCCGCTGCTGACAACGCCGTCTGAGCGCGCAAACATCATCCGCACACAATACGGCGTGCAGGAGGTCTTTGTCGAGCCGTTCGACCGGAACATGATGACCATGCCGTGGGAGGACTTTATATCTGAGCTTCTCGTCAGGAAATATCACGCGGTGCACCTTGTCGCGGGACATGACTTCCGCTTCGGCCATAAAAATGAGGGCGATGTGGAAAAGCTCAAGAGCTACTGCGCTGCCCACGGCCTCGGCTGCGACATCATCCCGCGTGTGGAAAAAGACGGCGTGACCGTTTCCTCGACCTATATCCGCTCACTTCTGGAAGCGGGCGAGGTCAAGCGCGCGTCCGAATTTCTCGGCCACTATTTTTCCGTGGAGGGCACGGTGCGCCACGGCGAGGGCATCGGGAAAAAATCCCTTTTCCCGACGGCAAACCTCATCCCCGAGGAGCACATCATCGCCTTGAAGCGCGGCGTGTACGCCACGCGCGCGCATCTGCCGAATGGCGAGACGCGCGTGGGCGTGACGAACGTCGGCGTGCGGCCGACGGTGAGCGACAAGAACACCGTGACGATCGAGACGTATCTTGTCGGCTTCGACGGCGACCTGTACGGGCAGAAGTTGCAGCTCGACTTTTTCGACTACCTGCGCGAGGAGAAGAAATTCTCCTCCACGCAGGAGCTGCACGACATGATCGCAAAAAACGCCCGCGAGGCAGAAATGATCGTCAAATAAGCATCAACGTGAACGAGAGAACCGGCAGTTTTCAAAACTGCCGGTTCTTTTTTTTGCGCGTGTATTTCCCGACAGGCTTTTTCTTTCCGCTCGTTTACAATAATTCCCACACGATGAATCGACGCACAGGGAGGGGACAGGCTGTGAAGGTGATCGAGCTGCTCAAAAGCAAGGAATGGTCCGGAAAGGTCATCGACTGCGTGCTGCGCTTTGCGCTGTCGTTCGCGCTGGCGGGTGCGCAGGTGTTCGGCGGCTACGCGCCGCTCGCGCTCGGCATGATCGGCGCATCGGGCGCAGGATTGCGGGGGGTGAGCGCGCTGATCGGCGCGTCGGCGGGCGCTGTGCTGTTTCTGCCGTTTTCGCACGCACTTAGAACCTTCGCCGCGGGCGTTCTGATCTTCACGGCGAACAACGCGTTTTTCGATCTAAAACTCTACAAAAAGCGGGCGTTTCTGCCGCTGCTGTGCGCGGGGATGATGTTCTCCGTCGAGTTTGTCTACGTCTTACGCGACGGCGTGGGCGAGGCGGCAAACTGCCTGATGGCGCTGCTGCTGTGCGCGCTCGGCGCGATGAGCGGCCGCGCGCTTTTGTCGACCGGCGACAAGGAAAAGGAGGACCACCCCTACGCGCCGCTTTTCATCCTGCTCGGCGTGCTGATGGCCGCGTCCTCGTTCGAAACCGCGGACGGCTTTGCGCCGGGTCGCATCCTCTCGATGCTCGCGGTGCTGCTGTTCGCCTTTGAGCGCGGCAGCGCGTTCGCCATTCCGGCGGCGCTGTGCATCGGGCTGGGGATGGACCTCGGCGCGGGGGGCGGCAGCTTTGTCCACGCGGCGTCGTATGCCTTCTCCGCGGTGCTGGTGAACGTCACAGCGCGGGGCAACCGCGTGCTCTCGGCGCTGTGGTTTGCGCTGAGCATTCTGTGCTTTGCCCTGCCGATGAACGCGCACGCGGGGCTTGTGCTGCTCTACGAGGGGCTGGCGGCGACGCTGCTGTTTCTGCTGATCCCGTCGCGGTTCCTGCGCGGCAAGCGCCTTTGCAGCGACGAGGCCGCGCAGGAGGACGCCGCCGTGCGCAAAAAGATCGCGGCCTCCGCCGCGGCGCTGCGCGAGCTTTACGACAGCATCGCCCGTCCGCGCACGCTGACGGAGGAAAATCCTGCCGCCATCTTCGACCGCGCGGCGGAAAAGGTCTGCCGCGGCTGTGCGCTGTGTGATTACTGCTGGGAAAAGGAGTATCAGCGCACCTATACCGCGCTCAACGACGCGACGGCGGCGCTGCTGCGCCGCGGGCAGGGCAGGGGCGAGGACTTCCCCTCGTACTTTTCCGAGCGGTGCATCCATTTTTCGTCGTTTTTGTCGGCCGTGAATGGCGAGCTGCGCGCCTATCTTCTGCGGCGGCAGTACCGGCGGCTGCTGGAGGACGACCGCGCAAAGGCGGCGTCGCAGTACGCCCAGCTCTCCGAGCTCATGCAGAGTGCGGCGGACGGCGCGCTGCGCCCCGTGTCGACGCAGCCGGTGCATTCTTACGAAGTCGGCCTGTCACTGCGCCCCAAGCGCGGCGAGCGTGTGAGCGGCGACAGCGCCGCCCACTTTGAGACCGAGGACGGCACGCTCTGCCTGCTGCTTTCCGACGGCATGGGCTGCGGTGAGGCCGCGCAGCGCGAATCGTCGATGGCCGCGCGGCTGTTGGAGCGCTTCCTGCGCGCGGGCATCGACGCGCCGCCGGCACTCAAGACGCTCAACAGCGCGCTCTCTCTTCGCGCCGAGTCGACTGACAGCTTTACGACAGTCGACCTGCTGATGCTTTCACTCCAAACGCTCGAGGGCGAGCTCTACAAATACGGCGCGGCGCCGAGCTATTTAAAGCGCGGAGGCACGGTGCGCCGCGTGACCTGCTCGTGCCTGCCCGCGGGCTTGCAGGAGGGCTCGCCCCCGCCGGAGGCGACGCATATCAAGCTCTCGCCGGGGTGCTTTCTCGTGATGCTCTCCGACGGCGTGGCCGACTCGCTTGACGACGAATGGCTGCAAAACCTGCTTGCAGGCTGGGAGGGGCATGATCCCCAGCAGCTCGTCGCGGCGATTCTGGCCGACAGTATGGAAAAGCGCGGCGGCACGGACGACGCGGGTGTTCTGGCGCTCTACATTCCCGAGGATTCAAGCGGCGCGCAGGCGGTCTGAACGCAGCAAAAATTTTCGCTCTTCCCGTATAGCGCCCGCCGCGGCGGGCATACTGGAGGCAGAATGTTTTTCCATTGGGAGGTGCTGCTTTCAATATGGTCAAGGGAACATCGCGGAGAGTGATCGTGGTCGACTCGCCGGATACGGAGCTTTTTGAACAGGCCATTTTCATCGTGCGCAACGACGCCATGAACCGAAACGGCGTCACGGCGCAGCGATTGGTAGACGAAGCCTGCCGCGTGGCGCGCACCTGCGGCCGCACGGCGACATGCAGCAAGCGCAGCTTTTTTAGGCGCGGCTCGCCCGCGCTGTGGGGCTGCATCGGCGCGGGCGGCATCGCGCTGGCGTGGTTACTCAGCGTACTCATTTAGTCCATTGTTTTTTCTCCTCCGTTTTGGGGCGCGGCGAAATTGCCGCGCCCGATTTTTTTGCGCAAAACGGCAAATCAGCGCAAATTTTTAATTTACAAGCGGTTATCAATAGACTATACTATAACCTATCGTATTTTATTTGACGAGGTTATTGCCATGAATGCTGACTTTTCACGCACCCTTGCCCTGCTGCGGCAGGAAAAGGGGATCTCCCAGCGCAAGGCCGCGAAAGAGCTCGGCATTTCGCAGGCGCTTTTGTCCCACTATGAAAACGGCATCCGCGAGCCGGGGCTTGCGTTCGTCAAAAAGGCGTGCGATTACTACCACGTCTCGGCGGACTATCTGCTCGGGCGCACGCTCGATCGCGACGGCGGCATGATCGACGCCGAATCGCTCTACGATTCGAGCGATGAAAAGGGCACGCTGCGCGGCAGCATCGCCGCGACGCTGCAAAAGAAGATGCTCGTCAACACCGCGGGCGTCCTCTTCGAGCTGCTGGGCAAGACGAACGACCGCACGCTCATCACGTCGGCGGGCAGCTACCTTGGCGGCGCGTTCTACCAGCTCTACCGCGCGCTGCACCGCGCAAGCGGCGGGAAAGAGGGGTACTTCGGCTTAGACGCCACGGCCTACCAGTCCGGCGCGGTGGACGCGCAGATGCGCGCGGACTACATCGCCTACGCCTCCTCGCTCGCGCAGCTTTCCGAAAAGGACGGCGCGTTCGCCTCTATGGAGGATGAAGCGCTCGCGTCCCTCTACCCCGGCCTCATGCAGAGCGTGACGCAGGTACTCCACAGCACCGAAGAAAAGACGAATTCCCTGCTCGGCAGGAAATAAGAATTTCCCCTGCGGCAAAACGCTTGGACGCGCCATTTGGCGCGCGGCATCGCCTTGCCGACAACAAACAGGAGCAACAGCTATGAACGAAAAGAACATCCGAAATTTTTCCATCATCGCGCACATCGACCACGGCAAGTCGTTTTCCCACAAGGGCTGAAGCCCTTGCGGGAACCCTTTTGATTGAACATCCTCGGGCGAAATGAATTCGCCCTGCGGCAAGGTTTTGCCCAAGGGCAAAACGCCTGGACGCGCCATTTGGCATGCGGCGTCGCCTTGCCGACAACAAACAGGAGCAACAGCTATGAACGAAAAGAACATTCGAAATTTTTCCATCATCGCGCACATCGACCACGGCAAGTCGACGCTGGCGGACCGGCTGCTTGAAAAGTGCAACGCCGTTTCTGCGCGCGAGATGGAGGACCAGATCCTCGACAACATGGACTTGGAGCGCGAGCGCGGCATCACGATCAAGGCCCGCGCCGTCACGTTCGATTACACCGCCGCCGACGGGCAGGTCTACACGCTCAATTTGATCGACACGCCGGGCCATGTCGACTTCAACTACGAGGTCTCGCGTTCGCTTGCGGCGTGCGAGGGCGCGCTGCTCGTCGTCGATGCCTCGCAGGGCATCGAGGCGCAGACGCTCGCAAACACGTATCTCGCGATGGAGCACGACCTTGAAATTCGCCCCGTGCTCAACAAGATCGACCTGCCCGCCGCCGACCCCAAGCGCGTCAAGCAGGAGATCGAGGACATTTTAGCCATCCCCGCCGAGGATGCGCCCGAAATCTCCGCCAAGCAGGGCATCAACATCGACGCCGTGCTCGAGGACATCGTGCAGAACCTTCCCTGCCCGCAGGGCGACCCGAACGCGCCGCTTCAGGCCCTCATTTTCGACAGCTATTACGACGCCTACCGCGGCGTCATCGTCTACATGCGCTTGAAGCAGGGCACGATCAAGCCCGGCATGGAGGTCAAGATGATGGCGACGGGCGCAACATTCAAGGTGCTCGAATGCGGCTTGATGCGCCCGCTGGGTCTGGAGCCTGCGAAGCAGTTAGAGGCCGGTCAGGTCGGCTACTTCACCGCGAGCATCAAGGACGTGCACGAGACGCAGATCGGCGACACGGTCACGGGCGTCGAGCATCCCGCGAGCGAGCCGCTGCCGGGCTACCGCAAGGTGCGCTCGATGGTTTACTGCGGCATTTACACTGAAGACGGCAGCAAATATCCCGATCTTCGCGACGCGCTGGAAAAATTGCAGCTCAACGACGCGAGCTTAACGTTCGAGCCGGAATCGTCCGTCGCGCTGGGCTTCGGCTTCCGCTGCGGCTTCCTCGGAATGCTGCACATGGAGGTCATTCAGGAGCGGTTGGAGCGCGAATTTGACCTCGACCTTGTCACCACGCTCCCGAGCGTCATCTACGAGGTATACAAGACCGACGGCACGATGGTGCGCGTCGACAACCCGCACAACTACCCCGACCCCGCGCACATCGAGCACGCCGAGGAGCCCTACGTCAAGGTGACGATCGTCACGCCGCCCGATTACGTCGGCAATATCATGCCGATGTGTCAGGACCGCCGCGGCGAGTTCAAGGACATGCAGTACCTCGACACCTACCTTGTCGAGATGCATTACGAAATGCCGCTCAACGAGATCATCTACGACTTTTTCGACACGCTCAAGGCCAACACCAAGGGTTATGCCTCGCTCGACTACGAGCTCTCCGGCTACCGCCCGAGCGAGCTCGTCAAGGTCGATATCCTGCTCAACGGCGACCAGGTGGACGCGCTGTCGTTCATCGCGCATAAGGACAAGGCTTACGCCCGCGCGAGAAAGCTGTGCGAAAAGCTCAAGGACAATATTCCCCGCCAGCTCTTTGAAATTCCTATTCAGGCGGCCATCGGCGGGCGCATCATCGCGCGCGAGACCGTCAAGGCCATGCGCAAGGACGTTTTGGCCAAGTGCTACGGCGGCGATATCAGCCGAAAGAAGAAACTGCTCGAAAAGCAGAAGGAGGGCAAAAAGAAAATGCGCTCGCTCGGCACCGTGCAGGTGCCGACGGAGGCGTTCCTCGCTGTCCTCAAGCTGGATGAATAAGGAAACCACGATCAGAAAGACAGTAAAGGAGTGCAATCAGATATGCTTTTGGATCATTATGTCAGTGCCATGGACAGCTGGAAGGGAAGAATCGACAGCGAGACCGATTACGACGCGTTTCGCTGGCACCAGTGGGTACAGCCCATCGACCTGAACGACGGCAGCGCGCCGTTTACCGGCAAGCTTGGTTTTGCGTTTATCGGCTTTTGCAGCGACAAGGGCGTCGCGCGCAACAAGGGCCGCACGGGCACGGCGCTCGCGCCGGACTTTGTGCGCGGCCAGATGTCGGGCCTTCCCTGCACGTTCTCGCAGGAGGTCAAGCTCTACGACGCGGGCGATATCATCTGCGATGAAATTTCGCTCGAAGAGGGCCAGCGCGAGCTGGGCTGCGCCGTGGAGGAAATTCTGCGCCGGAACCTGTTCCCCATCGTGCTCGGCGGCGGCCACGAGACGACGTTCGGCCACTTCCAGGGCCAGCATAACTTCTTAAAGGACAAGGGCAAGACGCCGGAGCTCGGCATCGTCAACTTTGACGCGCACTTTGATCTGCGCCCGTACGACATGGGCAACTCGTCCGGCACGATGTTCCGCCAGATGGCGGACGTCTGCAAGGCCGAGGGTACGCCGTATCACTATTTCCCCATCGGCATCCAGCAGCACAGCAACACCGTGAGCCTCTTCAAAAAGGCCGAGGAGCTCGGCGTCGACTATGTGCTCGCGAAAGATTTACAGGCCTCGAACTTAGAGTCCATCCTTGAGCGCATGGACCAGTTTCTCTATCAGTGCGACGACACGTACATCACCGTCTGCTCGGACGTCTTCTCGTCCGCGTTCGCCCCGGGCGTCAGCGCGCCGCAGTCGCTCGGCCTCGACCCCGAGATCGTGCTGCCGCTCATCAAGCATGTGCTGCGCACGCGCAAGGTCCGCGGGTTCGACATCTGCGAGATTTCCCCGCGGTTCGACCAGGATAATACGACCGCCAACCTCGGCGCGGTGATTATTTTTGCGGTGGTCAATACATTGTGCAGGCTCAATGGTTTGAGCATCTGAAATTCCAGCGCGCCAGCGCTGCTCCTTATTCCCCTGCGCCGCGCAGGGGGGCGGGAAAAGGGGGCCATTCTCTCACGTGAGAGAATGGCCCCCTTTAAATCCCCCAAGAGAACGCGAGGGGAGAGCCCCTCGACCCCCGACATTGGCAGTCTGTAGCTTGAATAACTGCACGCGCTGCGCAATGTAAGTGCGGTGTACATGGCTTCGCCATGAATCTTCTGCGAGTCGTTACGTGTTGCAGCCGCGCCTTACTCCGTGAGGCGCGAGTGACGGTAGAACGGCGGCAGACTGCTTACCGAATGCGGCATTGCTTCGCTCGCCGCATTGAGGAGACTGGCGGTAGACGGAAATTAGGCTGCACTGCCACGAGACTGGCAGAGCGGCAGCGGATAATAGAAGCAGAGGCAAGTCGTATAGCAGAACCAATGGCGGTGAGCGTCAGCAATACCGCCACGCAGGCAGTTGCATTCCGGAGGCAAAAAGCCCCTTCGAGCCCGAGACTGCCGATCAAATCCCTTTCTCTTGGGGGGTGTAAGGGGGGATATTCTCTTTCCTCGGAAAGAGAATATCCCCCCTTGATTCGTGCAGCGCCTTTGGCGCTGCAATCCCCGCGGCCGAAGTGCCGCATAGCGCTTCGCACCCGCGCGAAAAGGAATCGCAACTTCTTTACAATCTCTTAACACTCTGCCCATTCCATTTTCAAATGACCTGCGGTATATTGAAAATAGCAAACTGCATAGGAGTGAGCTTCTTGAAGCACATTTTTATCATCAACCCCGCAGCGGGGAAGAAGGACAGCCGCCAGCGCGTGTACACGATGGCCGAGGCGCTGAAAAAGAACCACAATTTAGACGTTGAGTGTATGCTGACCAAATCGCGCGGGCATGCGACGGCTTTGACGCGCGCCATTGCGGAGACGGGCGACTATGTCCGCTTTTACGCCTGCGGCGGCGACGGCACGGTCAACGAGATCGCCAACGGCATCGCGGGCTTTCCCAACGCCGCGATGACCTGCATCCCCATCGGCACGGGCAACGATTTCCTTAAAAACTTCGGTAAGGACGCCGAGCCGCTGTTTCTTGACGCGGAAAACCTGTGGAACGGTGACGTGACACCGCTCGACCTCATCGACTGCAACGGCAAATACTGCCTGACGATTGCCTGCACAGGCATCGACGCGCGCATCGCCGAGAGCGTACACGAGTTCGGCGCGTCGCCGATGCTCTCGGGCCGCGGGAGCTATTTAGCCAGCGTCGCGGTGAACTTCCTTTTCCGCAAAATCGGCCGCAGGTGGCGCGTCACGCTCGACGATGAGGTGATCGAAGACACGTTCGCGCTCGTCTCGATGTGCAACGGCCGCTACTACGGCGGCGGTTCCACCCCCGTGCCCGAGGCGCGCATGACCGACGGCGTCTTACATACGGTGCTCGTCAAGAACGTCAGCAAGGCACGCTTTGCGACGCTTTTCGGCGGCTACAGCGCGGGCAACTACAAAAAGCTGCCGCAGGACATCATCCGCGTCTCGACAGCGAAGGTCGTGCGCATCGAGGCGCTCGAGGGCGACCTCACGACCTGCCTTGACGGCGAGAGCATGCACTCCCAGTGCGTGACGCTGAAGCTCGCGGACAAGAAGGTCAACTTTTTCGCGCCCAAGGGCTGCGATCCGGATGCGACGGCGCGGTAACGCGGCAGCTCAATAACGAAGTAAATGACAAAAGAGGTCGAATGCTGCGGCATTCGACCTCTTTCGCCTCTCCGGTGGAAAAGCGGACGCAAGCGGGCTGAGGAGATTTTGAATAAGCTGTGAATTTTTGAAAAAATCCCCAAATACCCCTTGCAAATGCCTTGACGGTGCGCTATGATAGCACCGTTGGTTAGCACTCATCAAGTTTGAGTGCTAACCCGCCTGAAACCGTTAAAATTTTTAAAATATACAAGGAGGCACCAAGCCATGAAACTCACACCGCTTGCTGACCGCGTCATCCTCAAGATGGTCGAGGTCGAAGAGACCACCAAGGGCGGCATCATCCTGACCGCCAGCGCCAAGGAGAAGCCCTCCGTTGCCGAAGTCATTTCCGTCGGCCCCGGCGGCATGGTGGACGGTCACGATGTCGTGATGACCGTCAAGCCCGGCGACAAGGTCATCACCAGCAAGTATGCCGGCACCGAGGTCAAGCTCGATGACGAGGAGTACGTCGTCGTCCGCCAGAGCGATATTCTGGCCATCGTCGAGTAAGACTCGCAAAGAGGGAGCAGGCTCCCCCTTTGGATTCCCCACCGCCAGTCTGCGGACTGGCGACGCCGCCCAAGGCGGCTGGGTCAAAGTATTTTTGCCACGCGCATGTCGCGGCAAAAATGATTTAAATTATTTTCGCGTTCCGCGAAATTTCTAATGGAGGTACACTCTTATGTCTAAGCTGATTAAGTCCGGCGAAGAGGCGCGCAAGGCGCTTGAGGCCGGTGTTAACGTTCTTGCTGATACCGTCAAGGTCACCCTCGGCCCCAAGGGCCGCAACGTCGTTCTCGACAAGAAGTTCGGCGCTCCGCTGATCACTAACGACGGCGTGACCATCGCCAAGGAGATCGAGCTCGACGATCCGTTCGAGAACATGGGCGCGCAGCTCGTGCGCGAAGTTTCCACCAAGACGAACGACGTCGCGGGCGACGGCACCACGACCGCAACGCTGCTGGCGCAGGCCATGGTGCGCGAGGGCCTGAAGAATCTCGCCGCCGGTGCAAACCCCGTCGTGATGAAGAAGGGCATGGCCAAAGCCGTTGAGACTGCTGTCTCCGCCATCAAGGCCAACTCCCAGAAGGTCAACGGCACGGACGACATCGCCCGCGTCGGCACCGTCTCCAGCGGTGACGAGTTCATCGGCAAGCTGATTGCCGAGGCCATGGAGAAGGTCAGCGCCGACGGCGTCATCACCATCGAGGAGTCCAAGACCGCCGAGACCTACAGCGAGGTCGTCGAGGGCATGATGTTCGACCGCGGCTACATCACCCCGTATATGGTCACCGATACCGAGAAGATGGAAGCCGTCATCGACGACGCTTACCTGCTGATCACCGATAAGAAGATCTCCGTCATCTCCGACATTCTCCCGATCCTCGAGCAGCTCGTTCAGAGCGGCAAGAAGCTCGTCATCATCGCTGAGGATGTCGAGGGCGAGGCACTCTCTACCCTGATCGTCAACCGCCTGCGCGGCACGCTGAACGTTGTGTGCGTCAAGGCGCCCGGCTTCGGCGATCGCCGTAAGGAAATGCTGCAGGATATCGCCATCCTGACCGGCGGCCAGGTCATCTCCGAAGAGCTTGGCTACGAGCTCAAGAGCGCCACGATCGACATGCTCGGCCGTGCCCGCCAGATCAAGGTCACCAAGGAGAACACCACCATCGTCGACGGTGCCGGCGACAAGCAGGCCATCGCTGACCGCGTGGCGCAGATCCGCGCCCAGATCGGCGTGACCACCAGCGAATACGACAAGGAAAAGCTGCAGGAGCGCCTTGCCAAGCTCGCCGGCGGCGTGGCCGTCATCAAGGTCGGCGCTGCGACCGAGACCGAGATGAAGGAAAAGAAGCTGCGCATCGAGGACGCGCTGAACGCGACCCGCGCGGCTGTGGAAGAGGGCATCGTCGCCGGCGGCGGCACTGCCTATGTCAACGCCGTTCCCGCTGTGGAAAAGCTCATCAGCGAGGTCGAGGGCGATGAGAAGACCGGTGTCCAGATCATCGTCAAGGCCCTGCAGGAGCCCATCCGTCAGATCGCGGCCAACGCCGGTATCGACGGCAGCGTCGTTCTTGAGAAGATCAAGACCAGCGGCAAGGTCGGCTACGGCTTCGATGCCTACAAGGAAGTCTACTGCGACATGATCTCCGCCGGTATCGTCGACCCCGCAAAGGTCACGCGCTCCGCGCTGGAGAACGCTGCGTCCGTCAGTTCCATGGTGCTGACCACCGAGGCACTCGTCGCCGACAAGCCCGAGCCCCCCGCACCGGCCGCTCCCGGCGCCGGCATGGGCGACATGGGCGGCATGTACTAAGAGATAGCCGCTTTTTCCAAAAGGTGATAAGAAAGGCCCGCCTGCGTTTGCAGGCGGGCCTTTTGTTCCCTGCACCGTGCAGGGAGCGCGGGAAAGGGAGGGATATCTCTTTTTCGAAAAGAGATATCCCTCCCTTTCACCCTCCCAGAGAAAATTTCCATTGCAAGCGGGTAGCTCGAAGAGCTGCAATGCTTGCCGATTGCACTGCCCATAGCGCGGCGTTGCCGCGTTTGAAGCTGCTATACGATTTGCCTCTGCTCCTATCATCCGCTGTTGCGCAGCCGTTGGCGGCTCTGCCGCCTTACGGATGCGGCACACCCCTTGCGGGTGCCGCTCTGCCCATCTTGTAGGAGTACGCAGTAATTTCCGTTTACCGCCAGTCTCCACAATGCGGCGAGCGAAGCAATGCCGCATTCGGCAAGCAGTCTGCCGCCATGCTACCGTCACTCACGCCTCACGATAGTAAGGCGCGGTTGATAGTTGTAACGATTCGCAGGGATTCATGGCGAAGCCATGTACACCGCACCCACACTGCGCAGCGCGTGCAGCCCTTCAAGCTGCAAACCCGCAATGGCGGGGTCAAGGGGCAGGGCCCCTTGCGTTCTCTTGGGGGTCCAAGGGGGCCATTCTCTCACGCGAGAGAATATCCCCCTTATCCGCAGCCCCACACGGTGTGGGAAAAAGCCGCAGCCTCTTCGGGCTGCTCCCCCTCCGCGCCATGCGCGGAAAAAGAGAGGACTTCTCTTTCGAGAAGCCCTCTCTTTTTACTTATTTTCTGCTGTGCAGAAGCAATTATTCCGCTTCCTGCATCGCCTTTGCGGCAGCGACAGCCTTCGCCTGTGCGTCGGCGGAACACTGCTCGTAGCGCACGAAGTGCATCACGAACGAGCCGCGGGACTGGGTCATGGAGCGCAGGTCAATGGCGTAGCTCATCAGCTCTGCCTCGGGGCACTCGGCCTCGATGACCTGCTCGCCGTTGCCGGTCGGGGTCATGCCCATGACGCGGCCGCGGCGCTTGTTGAGATCGCCGAGGATATCGCCCATGTACTGGTCGGGCACCGTGACCTTGAGCTCGCACACCGGCTCGAGCAGGACCGGGGACGCCTCGGGCATGGCCGCCTTGTAGGCGAGGTTCGCTGCGGTCTTGAACGCGATCTCGGACGAGTCGACCGGGTGATAGGAGCCATCGTAAAGGACGGCCTTGAGGTTCACGACGGGATAACCCGCGAGCGGGCCGTGGACGCAGGCCTCGCGCAGACCCTTTTCGACCGCGGGGAAGAAGTTCTTGGGGACGCTGCCGCCGAAGACTTCCTCGGCGAAGACCATCTCTTCGCTCTCCTCGTTGGGCTCGAAGCGGATCCAAACGTCACCGAACTGGCCGCTGCCGCCGGTCTGCTTCTTATGACGGCCCTGCTTGGAGACCGTCTTGCGGATCTTTTCACGGTAGGGCACGCGCGGCGTGTCGAGCACGACCTCGACGCCGAAGCGGCTCTTGAGCTTGTTGACGAGCACGTCGATCTGGATGTCGCCCGCGCCGGAGACGACCATCTGGTGCGTTTCGGCGTTGTTGACGACGCGGAAAGACGGATCTTCCTCGTTCAAGCGGTTGAGGCCCTGGGCCATCTTGTCCTCCTGGCCGCGGGTCTTGGGCGCGATGGCGACGCTGTAGCAGGGCTCATCGAACGGGATGGGCTCGATCTTGACGACCTTGCGCGGCTCGCAGAGCGTATCGCCGGTCTTGACCTTGTCCATCTTGGCGATGGCGCCGATGTCGCCGCAGGTGAGCTCCTTGACCTCGGTATACTTCTTGCCCTTGGGGATGTACAGGCGGCCGAGCTTCTCGGTCTCGCCGGTGCGGGCATTGACCATGGGCATATCGGGCTTGATGGAGCCGGAGAGCACCTTGACGTAGGAGTACTTGCCGTACTGGTCGGAAATGGTCTTGAAGACGAACGCGGTCGGCAGTGCGCCGGGCGCGACGACGAATTCGGAGGACTCGCCGTCCTCATTCTCGGCCATCAGGGCGCGGGCGTCCTGCGGCTTGGGAAGAAGCTCGACGATGGTATCCATCAGGATGCGCGTGCCCATGCCCTGAATGGCGGAGCCGCACACGACAGGGAAGAGGGACAGGTCCTTGACGCCCTGGCGCAGGCCATGGATCATCTCGGCATAGGTGAAGTCTTCACCGGCGAAGAACTTTTCCATAAATTCCTCGCTCGTCTCGGCGACGGACTCCTTGAGCGCGTCGTAGAGCTCATCGAGCACGGGCTTTTTGTTCTCAGGCACTTCGATCTCGACGCGGCCACCGCCGGGGCCGAACTCGAATGCGCGCTTATGCAGCACGTCGATGATGCCGATGACCTTCTTGCTCTCGTCCCAGATGGGGGCGACAACGGGGGCGATGTTCTTGCCGAAGCGCTCGCGCAGCGTGTCGAACGCGGCGTTGTAGTCGGAGTTCTCCTCGTCGGTCTTGGAGATGTAGAGCAGACGGGGAAGAGAGTTCTTCTCGCAATATTTCCACGCCTTTTCCGCGCCGACGCTCATGCCGGCCTTGGCCGAGCAGACGATGACGGCAGCGTCGGCAGCCTGAACGGCCTCCGCGACCTCACCGGCGAAGTCGAAGCCGCCGGGCACGTCGAGCACGTTGATCTTGCAGCTGTCGTATTCCACGGGAGCCACGGCCAGAGAAATGGAGATCTGGCGGCGGATCTCTTCGGGATCGTAGTCACAAACGGTATTGCCGTCGGCAATTCTGCCCAGACGGTCCGTGCCGCCGGTGAGATACAGCATGCTCTCAGCGAGGGTGGTCTTGCCGCTGCCGCTGTGGCCAAGCAGCACGATATTGCGGATGTCTTTTGCACTCATAATGGGTCAGTCTCCTTCCGAAAATCGTAAATCCCAGATCGGCTCGCGCCATAAGGTGGGATAATACTCAATGCAGAAATGATATCATGTTTTTCTCTCCATTACAACCATATTTTTCCGCAAATTTTCGTTTTCTTCGTTCGAAGTGTCAATAGCGATCGCTGAGCAGGGCGTCGACCAGCGCGCTGAGCGACCACAAAAGTACGTAAATGAGCAGAGAAAGCGGCGTGAGCACGTTGTATGCGCCGACAAAAGTTAAATAAAATGCAAGGAGCGTCGAGGCCGTGGCGGCTAAAAATGCAAGCACCGTGCACCGCTTGGCGGACGCGCAGAGCCGCTTGCTGCCGAGCACGACCTCGGCATACGGCATGAGTCCCTCGCGCATGAGCAGCGCATACGGCCACCCGCCGCCGCGCTCGGAGAGCGCCAAGCGCGTCGAGAGCTTGGGATAGACCGCGCGCGCGTCGGTGCCGAACTTACGCTTTAAGAGCGCAGGGGTAATGTTGCCGTCGCGCACGGCGAGGACGGGGGTGATGCGGCTGTGGTGCAGGGCGTGGAGCGCCCAGTCGACATTTTCCGCGGGCATGTACTTCACGGCGAACACCGCGATGAGCGTGCCGTCGACCGAGAGGAACACGCCGGTCTTGAGGCCAAGGTTTCGCGGCAGGTTCACGCCGCGTTTTCTCATAAAGCCCGCCGTGCCGAAGAGCACCGTTTCGCCGTGGATGCGGCCGCCGACGCCACCCTCTTCGTAAAAGTCGACGTCCTCGACCCGCTCGCGGAAGCCGCCGTCGCTGGCGAGAAGATTGTCAAAAAGGCGGCTCAGGCCGCTTTCGGACGCGTGGGCCATCGTCGCGGCGTAGGAGATGACCTTGCCGCTCTCCTCGCCGAAAACCTTGAGCCCGCCGAGCGTGACCGTTCCGGGCGGGAACAGGTCGCCGTCGGTCAGAATGACGCAGTTGCTCCGGCGGATGGCGTCCGCGCCGGAAAAGCCCGCCACGGCGCTGCCGCTTTTGGCAAGCCGCGCGGCAATGCGCTTGAGCGGCAGCGCGCACACCATCGGAAACGCGAGCAGGTTCGCGCTCGCGAGCATCACCGAGAGGTTCCACGCAAGCAGCGCGTTCTGCTTTGTCTCGAGCGTCGAGAGCACGCCGAACACGACCGCCGCCGCGAGGAAGACCGGCAGCAGCACGCTCTGCCAGCGCGAATAGGGAGCGTTTGCGCGCGCAGAATTCGAAAATCCGCCCGGCAGGCCCACGCGCTTGGCCGCGCCCCCTGCCGTCACAGTGACGATATACGGCGCGTTGCCGATGGCCGCGATGCGGAACGTGTCATACATGCCGTGCAGGCGCAGACTTTCGCCCAGCAGCGCGCAGTAGACCGACATCGCCCCCAGCACCGGCAGCGGCAGCGACAGCGCCGCGCGTGCGGGAAGAAAAGCGTAGAGCGCCGTATCGAGCAGCGTGACAAGGCATAGAAGCATCGTCAAAAAACCGGAGGTGGTCTTGCCCTGCCTGAGCGAGCGGATCGTGCGCGCGAAGATGCGCCAGCCGATGGCGCAGACGATCGCCTCGACCGCCAGCAGCGGCAGCGCGCGGATCATCGGATCAGCGGTGTACGCCTCCGGCAGGATGGAAAAATGCTCCAGCACCGCCATGACGCACAGCAAAAGCGTGAAAATCCCCGCCCCACGGCGCGCCTTCGTCGCGCCCGAAAGCTGGGCGCGGTAGTCGGAGAGCGTTTCGGTCAGCGGCGGCTCGGGGAGCTCGGGTTCAGGCTCTTCGAACTCTTCTTCCTCGTCCTCTTCCTCCTCCGCGTCGTCGTAGAGCTGCTCGGTGTCGCGCATCTTGCGGCGGGAGAACAAACCGCGGCGCGGCGGCTCCTCCTCGATGACCGTGTCCTCGCGCTCGGAGAGCGCCTCCTGCACGGTCTGGGCCAGGATGTCCTGCAAGCTCATGGACTTGGGCTCGTCGTCCTGCGGCGGTTCTTCTTCGGTTTCCGCGTCCGTTTCCTCTTCCGGTTCGGCTTCTATCGGCTCTTCGGCCTTTTTCGCACCGGGGAAGGGGATGACAGGGAGGCGGACGGTCTCGTCCGCCGTATCGTCCACGCTCTCTTTCGCCGTCTCCGCCTTTTTCGGCAGAGGGACGACCTTTGCCGGCGGTTTCTTTTCCACCGGCGGCTCGCTTGCTTTTTCTTCTGCTTCCGGCTGCGCGGGCGTGCCGCTGCCGTACTCGGCCAGAATGCTCTCGAGCGTGAATTCCGCGTCCTCGTCCATGCTGCGGGCCGTGTTTTTCAGCAGCAGCTCGGAGTCGGCGAGCGTTTCTTCAAATTCAAGGTCTTTGGGGTCCATATCGTTCCTTCTTTACCATCACTGCCCCAAGCGCTGGCGCACCGCCTCGTAGAGGAGGATAGCCGCCGCCGCGGAGGCGTTGAGCGACGAAATTCTGCCCTTCATCGGGATGCTGACGAGGAAGTCGCACTTTTCGCGCACCAGTCTCGTCATGCCGTCGCCCTCGCTGCCGATGACGATGGCCGCGGGGCCCTTGAGGTCCGCGGAGTAGAGGTCGCTCGTGCCCTCGGCCGCCGTACCGAAGACCCAGACGCCCTCTTTTTGCAGCTGCTCCAAAAGCGCGGGGATGTTCGGCACGCGCGCGACGGGCACATAGCTCACCGCACCCGCGCTCGTCTTGGCGACAATGCTCGTGAGGCCCGCGCTGCGGCGCTTGGGAATGACGACGCCATGCGCGCCCGCGCACTCCGCCGTGCGGATGATCGCACCGAGGTTATGCGGGTCGGAGATCTCGTCGCAGACGACGATCAAGGGGTTTTCGCCTTTTTCGCGCGCGATGTTCAAAATATCCTCAACACTGACATATTCGCGCACGCTCGTGAGCGCGATGACGCCCTGATGGGCGTGCGTGCGAGACATGAAGTCGAGCTTGCGCTTGTCCGCGTCCACGACGACCACGCCCGCGGCGCGGGCGGTCGAGGCGATGTGGCCGAGCGTCTTATCGGTCTCGCCCTTCTGGATGAAAATTTTGTCGATGGTCGTGCCCGCGCGCAGCGCTTCGATCACGGCGTTGCGGCCCTCGATGATGCCGTCGGCCTCCGCGTCCTGCACGCGCGCGGTCTTTTCCTTGCGTTCCTTATCCATAAAAGAAATTTCTCCTTGTGACAAATTTTTATAGAATACTCCATTGCAACTATAACACAGAACAAGGGCAAGATAAAGAGGGCACAAAGCAAAAGTTCATCGAAAATTCACCGTAGAAAACTTGTGCGATTTTCTTATATATGGTATAGTTGAAATCACTAATTCAAAAAGTGCGCATCTTCGCATTTTTCTGTCTCCCGACAGGAGGAACAACATGGAGCCAAACAACAGAAACAACCGCAGCCGCGGCGACAAGAACCGCCGGCGCGGCGGGGGAATGTGGTCGATCGTCCTATGGGCGCTGCTGCTGACGATCGGTGTGAACTACCTCTCCGTCATGCTCGATCAGGCCCGCACCGCCGAGTCTTCGTGCGAGATCGCATACAGCGAGCTTGTCGAACTCGTGGAGGAGGGGAAGGTCAAGTCCATCGAATTCGGCGACACGGTCTTCACCATCACGCCGGTCGACGGCTTTACCTACACGGATGACGACGGCAAGAGCTATGATCAGAACTATACGCTCTTCACCACCATCATTCCCGACGCGACGGAAAAGCTGATCACCCTGTGCGATGAGCACGGCGTGACCTACACCAAGCCCTATCAGCCGCCCGTTTCGCCGATCCTCACGTTCATGGTGAACTATATTCTGCCCACGGTGCTGATGGTCGGCGCGTTCATGCTGCTGATGAACTTCATCACGAAAAAGTCCGGCGGCATGGGCGGGATCGGCGGCATCGGCAATGTCGGCAAGGCGAACGCCAAGGTCTACATGGAAAAATCCACCGGCGTGACGTTCGCGGACGTCGCCGGTCAGGACGAGGCGAAAGAATCGCTCGTCGAGATCATCGACTTTCTGCACAACCCCGAAAAATACACCGCCATCGGCGCAAAGATCCCCAAGGGCGCGCTGCTCGTCGGCTCTCCCGGTACCGGTAAAACGCTGCTGGCCAAGGCCGTTGCGGGCGAGGCAAAGGTACCGTTTTTCTCGATCTCCGGCTCTGACTTTGTCGAGATGTTCGTCGGCGTCGGCGCGAGCCGCGTGCGCGACCTCTTCGCCGAGGCGTCGAAGGTCGCCCCCTGCATCATCTTCATCGACGAGATCGACACCATCGGCAAATCCCGCGACGGCAGCCGCTACGGCGGCGGCAACGACGAGCGCGAGCAGACGCTCAACCAGCTGCTCGCCGAAATGGACGGCTTTGACCCGAGCAAGGGCGTCATCGTGCTTGCCGCGACGAACCGCCCGGAGGTGCTCGACAAGGCGCTGCTGCGCCCCGGCCGCTTCGACCGCCGCATCACCGTCGACCGCCCGAACCTCGCCGGTCGCTTAGCAACGCTGCAGGTCCACACGCGCGGCATCAAGCTCGCCGAGGACGTGGATCTCAAGAAGGTCGCGCTCGCGACCGCGGGCTGCGTGGGCGCGGACCTTGCCAACCTCGCCAACGAGGCGGCGCTGCGCGCCGTGCGCAAGGGACGTAAGCTCGTCACGCAGGAGGACATGCTCGCGGCGTTCGAGTTCGTCATCGCGGGCAGCGAGAAGAAAGGCAGCGTCCTCACCGAGTTTGAAAAGAAGCTCGTCGCCTATCACGAGGTCGGCCACGCGATGGTCGCCTACAAGCAGAAAAACGCCGAGCCCGTGCAGAAGATCACGATCGTCCCGCACACCGAGGGAAGCCTTGGCTACACGCTCCTGATGCCCGAAGAGGACAAGACGAACCTGCGCACGCGCGATGAGCTGATGGCGAAGATCGCCGTCTCGATGGGCGGCCGCGCGGCCGAAGAGGTCGTGATGAACACGATGACCAACGGCGCCTCGCAGGATATTCAGGAGGCGACGAGCATCGCGCGCAACATGGTCGCCATGTACGGTATGAGCGACGCGGTCGGCATGGTCGCGCTCGGCAGCGTCCGCAATCAGTACCTCGACGGCGGCTACGGCCTCGACTGCGCGCAGGATACCGCCGCCATCATGGACCGCGAGGTCAAGCGCATTCTCGACGAGTGCTACAAGGACGCCGTACAGGTCATCCGCGACAACCGCGAGGATATGGACAAGGTCGTCGCCTATCTCCTTGAAAAGGAGACCATCACGGGCGGCGAAATGGTCGCTATCCTCGAAGGCCGCGATCCCTCGACCGTCGAAGAGGCCTACGCTTCCACGCGCAAGAGCGAGGACGGCTTCCGCCCCTCGCAGCCGAGCGTGATCGAAGCGCCTGCCAAGCACATTTCGATGACGAGCGAAAAGATCGAAATGCCGCCGGAGGACAAGGGCAAAGATGCTCAGACTGAGGACAAGCCCTCGACTGAGCCCGAAACGCCGGATACTTCCGCGGAAAACACTGACGAAAACAAATAAACAACCAAAAAAATCCCCGCTGTAAAAACAGCGGGGATTTTTTATATCAATTTATACCACTTGGAATAAGTAGAACTTGAGGTAATCCGTCTCCGGCACGTTCCAGAGGATGGGGTGGTCGCTTGCCTGCGTGCGCGCTTCGATCTGCCGCAGCTCGACGCCCGCGTCCGCGGCGGCGGAGCGCAGCATCCGCTCAAAGCGTTCGGCGGGCATGAAGTGGCTGCACGAGGCGGTCGCAAGGTAGCCGCCGCGCGGCAGCAGGCGCATCGCGCGCAGGTTGATCTCCTTATAACCCTTTTCGGCGTTGTTCGCCGTGCGGCGAGACTTTGTGAACGCCGGGGGATCGAGGATGATGAAGTCATAGGGCTTTTCGTGCGCGGCCTCGAGCTGCGGGAGCAGGTCGAAGACATCGGCGGCGAGAAAGTCCATTTTGTCCTCAAGGCCGTTGCGCGCCGTGTTCGCGCGCGCCATTTCGATGGCGCTCTCGGACACGTCCACCGCCGTCACATGCTCCGCGCCGCCCTTGGCGGCGTTGAGCGCGAACGAGCCCGTGTGCGTGAAGCAGTCGAGCACGCGCTTGCCGCGCGCGAGGTGCGCGACGGCGAGGCGATTGAACTTCTGGTCGAGGAAAAAGCCCGTCTTCTGCCCGTTTTCGACATCCACACGGTAGAAAACGCCGTTCTCGCAAATTTCAGTGATGGGGCTCTCGGGCGTTTTTTTGCCGAGGAGGGGAAACCAACCCTTGTTCTGCGTCAGGCCCTCCTTTTCGCGAAGCACGACATCGTTGCGCTCAAAAAGGCCGTCGATCGTCTCGCCGTCCTGCTCCAGCACCTCGACAATGAGGGGGAAGAGCATGTCCTTGATCTTTTCCATGCCGAGCGAGAGCGTCTGCGTGACGAGAAGATTTTCAAACCGGTCGACCGTCAGGCCGGGGAAGGCGTCCGCCTCGCCGAAGATCAGGCGGCAGCAGCCGGTCTGCCCGTCCATGACCGCCTTGCGGTAGTCCCAGGCGTAGCGTACGCGCCGCCGCCAGAAATTTTCATCAAAGCGGTCGTTCGCGTTGCGCGAGACGATGCGCACGCGGAGCTTACTGAGTCTGCTCAAAAAGCCCGTGCCGAGATATTTGCCCTTTTCCGACACCACATCGACGAGCGCGCCGTTTTCGCACTCGCTCTCGTCCGGCTCGCGGGCGACGTCGGAGTCATACACCCAGGGATGTCCGCTCTCGAGCCAGCGCGTGCCCTTGGCGGTGACGGTCAGGATCGGATAGTCGCGTGCAGCTTTCATAGATCAAAATTCCTTCTTTAAAACAAGTTTTCCCCATCATACCACGGCAAAAGCCGCGGCACAACTCATTTGTTGAGGAAAAACAGCCCCGTAAGACACAGCGCAAGGCCCACGAGCTTGTTGACCGTGATGGCCTCGTGGTAGACAAGATACCCAATGAACACCAAAATCGTCGCGATGGCCGCCGCAGACGACACCTGAAACGCGCTGACCGGCCAGCCCGCCTTGTAGGCGTGCATGCTGCCAGCCTCCAACCCGACGATAGCGAGACCGAGCAGGTACGGCGCCCAGTTCATCTGGCTGTATTCGTGCAGAAGGTTCGCCCCGCCGCGGTTCGTCACAAAATACAGGATGCCCGAAAAGATCGAGCCGATCAGATACGTGACCGTGAGCGACGCGAGCGGATCAACGCTCTCGGGCAGCGATTTGGCGCAGATGTGATACACGGTGTTCGACGCCACAACGAGAATGAGCGGCCAGAAGTAAGCCATAAATATTCCCTCCTATTCAAATGCCGGATGCAAAACGGCAGCCAGACTTCCGCCTGACTGCCGGTAGGTGCGCACCCGTAATAGACAAGGAAAGTGTATCAGCGGCGCGCGCTCTTGTCAAGGAAAATCCCGCCGCGGCGGCGATTCCGACAAATTTGTAAGCGACAGTTCATACAACCTGCCGCTTGTATTTTCCGCTCCGCCATGCTACCATAAAAATGTCATATCAATCCCAGCCGCGCTTGCGGCGCAGACTTTAATGGAGGCAAATTATGAGCTATCCCAAGACCGGCGAAGAAGTTTACGTCAGCCTGAACCTGTCTAACACGATGCTCACGGGTCTCGGCAAGGGCACGATCACCCGCGAGGACGTTTCCGTGGACTACCTGAAAAAGCTGTTTATGCAGCACGGCGTCATCGTCTCGGCCAAGCCCGAGTACCGCAACATCATGGAGCGCGTGAACAGCACCTATGACTTAGGGCTTGAAATTCCCGCAAAGCTCCAGCTCTTCCAGCTCTCCGAGCAGCACCGCCGCCTGGTGGTCGTGAATATCTCCGGCCTTCAGCGCAAGAACGGCTCGCTTCTCCCGTCCTACACGGAAGAGGAGCTTGACGAGGCAACGTTCACGTTCGTCAAGTATTACGTGCAGGGCGAGCACTACGATGAGCTCGTCGAGGAGAACAAAAAGCTGCGCTACGAGCTCGAGCAGGAGATCTCCTGGAGAAACCGCACGGATTCCGAGGGCTGAGTTCGCAACACCTTACATCAAAAAAGGAAGAGGTTCCCGACGGGAACCTCTTCCTTTTTGGCTTCTTGTAAAAGCGTCGCAGACTTTGCCGTCCGCAGACGGCAAATGATTCTGATTCGTTTTTTCTGACGACATGTGCGTCAGAAAAAACACTTTGCAGGCCGCAAGTGTGGAAAACGCCCGCCAATGGCGGGCGTTTTATGCGCGCAGAGGCCTGAAAGCCTCCTCAAAAAGTGGCTTTGCCGCTTTTTGAAATTACTTCTCTTCGAGCAGGCCCTTGAAGCTCGCGGCGAGGCCGGCGAGGCTCTGAATCTCGCTCGGGACGATGATCTTCGTCGCCTGACCGTCGGCGGCCTTTTCGAACGATTCGAGCGCCTTGATCTTGACGACCTGATCGTTGGGGTTGGCCTCGTTGAGCATCTTGATGGAGTCGGCAAGCGCCTTCTGCACGTTCAGGATGGCCTGCGCTTCACCTTCGGCCTTGAGGATGGCGGCCTGACGCTCGGCCTCGGCCTTGAGGATGGCCGCCTGCTTTTCCGCGTCCGCGCGCAGGATGGTGGACTGCTTTTCGCCCTCGGCCACGAGGATCTGGGACTGCTTCTGGCCCTCGGCCTGCAGGATGGACTCGCGGCGTTCGCGCTCGGCCTTCATCTGCTTTTCCATCGCGTTCTGGATCTCACGCGGCGGCAGGATGTTCTTGAGCTCCACGCGGTTGACCTTGATGCCCCAGGGGTCGGTCGCTTCATCGAGGATAGAGCGCATCTTGGCGTTGATGACGTCGCGGCTCGTGAGCGACTGGTCGAGCTCCATCTCGCCGATGATGTTACGAAGGGTCGTCGCCGTCAGGTTCTCGATGGCGTTCATCGGGTGCTCCACGCCGTAGGTGTAGAGCTTGGGGTCGGTGATCTGGAAGTAGATGACTGTGTCGATCTGCATCGTGACGTTATCCTTCGTGATGACGGGCTGGGGATCGAAGTCGGCCACCTGCTCTTTGAGGCTGACCTTCTTCACAACGCGCTCGAAAAACGGAATTTTGAAGTGCAGGCCCACGCCCCATGTCGCGCTGTAAGCGCCGAGGCGCTCAACGACGTAGGCGCGCGACTGCTGCACGATCTGGATGTTCGTGACGAGCACCAGAAGCACCAGCAGCACTAAAATGCCGATACCGATATAGCCGATCCATTGCATAGTTCTTTTCCTCCTAAAATGTTGTGTAGTTTGGGTTTACTCTCTTCTCTCGCTGGGTTCTTTACTCTCGCGCACGTAGAGCTTGACGCCCTCCATGCGAACGATTCTTACCATTTTCCCCTTGGGGATGATATTGCCGTCTTCGCTGCGCGCCGTCCATGTCTTGCCGTCGATGTACACAGCGCCCGCGGCGTTCTCGTTGTCCACCGTTTCGGTCACCTTGGCCTCGTGGTGCAGCACACGGTCGGCATTCGTGGGCACGATAGTCTTATCCAGCATCTTGCGCGCAAGGGGCCTTGTTGCGATGAGCGCCAGAATGGATACGATCAGGAAGGCCGCGAATTGCAGCCACAGCGCCGCGCCCAGCTCCGTCGCCACCAGTGCGGCCACCGCGCCCGCCACGAACCAGATCGACACCAGCCCCGCCGTTGCCGCCTCGGCAATGCCAAAGATGATGATGGCGGCGATCCAGATAATGGTCATCATTTCATCTGCTCCTCCTTTCAAACTGCGCATACAGTAGACGTATGCCGGACCGATCATCGCGATGACGGTCAGCAGCATGATCCCGATGCTTTTGTTGTAGGGTGACAGATTCGCGTACAGGTTTGACAACTCGCTGCCGAGCGTGCGCGCGGACAGCAGCGGGGCTTCGACCGGCGGCTCGCCGGGGGTGGGGACTTCTTCTTTGAATAGCTCGTCCATCGTTACGCCGTAGCGGTTGCAGATGAAGATGATCTTCTCCATCTCAGGGTAGCCGCGGCCTGACTCCCAGCGCGAGACCGACTGGCGCGAGACCTGAAGCTGTTCGGCAAATTCCTCCTGTGTCAGTCCGCTGCGTTTGCGGACCTCCTGGAGCCGCTCGCCAAATGCCATTGCGTTCCCTCCGTTTCTCTGTCTGAGGATAAGATAGCAAAACCGCGCGTCCATTTCCAGCAACTTTAGTGTTGCATTCCGTATTTTTTTGGAAAATTTCGCGCAAGTTTGATGTTACATTCATGTGACAGCGCGCTTTCCGCGCTGTTTTTCCTATTGTACCACACGCTCCACCGCTTTACCATGCTTATTTTGACGCGGCGATTGCCTTTTTTGTTCCCATCCGCTATACTAAAGTCAAATCATTTTTTCGGGAGCGTTATTATGCTGGAATTTGTCATTCCCTGCCTCTTGGGCCTTGAGAGCTTAGTGGGCGATGAGATCAAAAAGCTGGGGCTTTCTGACGTGCGCGTGGAGAATGGGCGCATCCTCTGCTGCGGCGAAGCGCGCGACATTGCGCGCCTCAACATCAACCTGCGCTGCGGTGCGCGCGTCATTCTGGTTCTCCACAAGTTCCGCGCGACGGATTTTGAATCGCTCTTTCAGTGCGTGCGCGCGGTGCATTGGGAGGACTGGATCCCGCGCGAGGGCGAATTCCCCGTCGTGGGCTATTCCATCAACTCGACGCTCCACTCCGTGCCCGCCTGCCAGTCGATCGTCAAAAAGGCGGTCGTCGACCGCCTGAGCGCGGCCTACGGCATCGCGCAGTTCCCCGAGACGGGGCGGCGATATCAGGTGCGCTTTTCCATCATGAAGGACGAAGTGACCGTCGGGCTCGACACCTCGGGTGAGGGACTCTACAAGCGCGGCTACCGCGCCCACGGCGTGGCGGCCCCCCTCAAGGAAACGCTCGCCGCCGCAATGGTCAAGCTCTCACACTACAATGGCCGCGACCCGTTCTGTGACCCCTTCTGCGGCAGCGGCACCATCGCCATCGAGGCGGCGCTCATCGCGCGCAACCGTGCGCCGGGCCTCAACCGCAGCTTTGCCGCGCAGCACTGGGCCACGCTCGATAAAATGCTCTGGCTCGACGCAGCCGACGAGGCCATGGACAACGAGTTCCACGGGAACTACGAAATTTGGGGCGGCGACATCGACCCCGACGCCGTCGAGCTCTCGCGCCACAACGCGGAATTGGCCGAGGTCGATGACATCGTGAAATTCGAGGTCGATGACGCCACGCGCTTCCACTGGGGCGGGCTCTATGGCCGCATCGTGACGAACCCGCCGTATGGCGAGCGCCTTCTTGAGCGCGAAGAGGCGGGCGAGCTCTATAAAGCCTTCGGCAAGGCGATGGATAAGCTGCCCGACACCTGGCGGGTGTATGTGCTGTCGTCACATCCTGACTTTGAGCGCTGCTACGGGCGCTTTGCCGATAAGAAACGTAAGTTGTACAATGGCATGCTCAAATGTGATCTTTTCATGTATGGAAAAAGATTATAACGCCGCGCGCTGCGCGGCGGGGGAGCTCCCGCACCGTACGGGAGTGCGTTAAAGGGGGATATTCTCTTTCTCAGAAAGAGAATATCCCCCTTTTAATCCCCCAAGAGAAAGGACGAGGGGCCTTCCCCCTCGACCCCGCACATTGGCAGTCTCGATCTTGAAAATCTGCACGCGCTGCGCAATGTAAGTGCGGTGTACATGGCTTCGCCATGAATCTTCTGTAATTCGTTACCGATTGCAACCGCGCCTTACTATCGTGAGGCGCGAGTGACGTTTGCTTGGCGGCGGACTGCGTGCCGAATGCGGCATTGCTGCGCTCGCCGCATTGTAGGGACTGGCAGTAGACGGGAATTAGGCTGTACTCCTACAAGATGAGCAGAGCGGCAGCGGATGATAGGAGCAGAGGCAAATCGTCTAGCAACTCCAAACGCGGCAACGCCGCGCAGGCACCTCTCATTCCGGAGGCACAAAAATCATTCGAGCCCGAGACTGCCAATCAAAAACCTTTCTCTTGGGGGATTTAAAGGGGGCCATTCTCTTTTGTGAAAGAGAATGGCCCCCTTTTGTGCCGCGGCGCGCACGCCGCTCTCCCCTCCCGCATAGTGCGGGAGAATATCAATCCCTTTGATAAATCGCCAGCCCAAACGCCAGTTTGACACTAAGCTCCTGAGCTCGCTCAGCCTTTTGCTGGTCTTTGGCGCCAGTTTTATAATAGTATGGCGTCATGCGGAACAAAGATAGAATATCCTCATTACAGGATAAATGAATGATATCGCGCACTTCGCGCGTTTCGACGAGCGTGAAGCCCTCGGTCGTAAGCGGCGTGGGCGGGTTGTCGCGCGGCGTGTCGTAGATGAGCGCTTTGAGCTCCCACAGATGCTCGCGCAGGGGATAGGCGCGCAGAAGATAGCCGCCCGGCTTCAGCACGCGCGCAAATTCCTCCGGCACGAAAGGGGAGAAGATATTGAGCACCTCGTCGACGCTGCCGTCTTCGACCGGCAGGTGCGCGCACGAGGCGACACAGAGCGTGAAGTCCGGCGAGCGCTTCGATGCGTACTGGAGCGCGGTCTTCGAGATGTCGACGCCTAAAAGCTCGCCGTGCTTGCCCGCTTTTTCGATGGCGCGCAGAACGGCAAGAGAATAAATCCCCTCGCCGCAGCCTGCGTCGAGGACCGTCGCCTCCTGCGGCGTGAACTCCGCCGCGGCGTCCGCAACGGCGGCGATGAAGCGGTCGTAATAGCCCTTGTCCAAAAAGTCGCGGCGGGCGCGTACCATGAGCTTGTCATCCCCGTGGTGGCCCTGCGAGGAGTTGAGCAGGAGGTTGACGTATCCGCTCTTGGCGATGTCAAAGCTGTGGTTTTTCGGGCAGAGATAGGCCCCCTCGCGTTTTTCAAGCGCCCCAGCGCAGACGGGGCAGCGCAAATTGACCATCAGAACAGCCCCACCTGCTGCGGCACCTCGCTCCGGCCGAGCGAGCGGAGCTGCTGCTGGTTTTCCTCGGCCAGCGCGTCGGCGATGGCGATCTTGCGGACGATATTTTTCATCGTCTCGTCAAAGAGCGTCCCGTCGCGGTAGTCCGCGGGGAAGATGAAGTCCACGCGCCCCTTGGCGAGCAGGTCCTCCACGCCCGCGCGGTTGCTGTCCTGATACACGGCCACCGCCTGCCCGCCGTAGGCGCGCATCATCTTCATGCACGGCACGTCGGAAAGGCCGTCGCCGATGTAGATCATGTTCGTGAACGGGATGCGCTTGGAGTCGTCGGGCATCGAGGCGTTGAGCTCCTTATCCTTCGCAACATCGAGAATACCCTTGTTGATGCGGTAGACGAACTGTGTCTTGTTCGTGAAGTTGACGTCGAGCTTCGGCCACGAGGCGAGGCCCTCTTCGTTGTAGAAAAACTCACAGGCGTAAATTTCCTTAAATTCGTGGCTCACGCCGCTGCCCTCGATGATCTCGCGCAGGCCGGAGGAGAGCACGTAGTGCTCGATCTCCACGCCCAGCGTTTCGCCGAAGGCGTTGATGCGCGAGAACCAGTCCTGCACGCCTGGGAACAGCTCGATCGCATGCCCGCAGGAGACGAGGTAGTCGCGGTCCAGGCGGATGCCCTTTTTGCGGCACTCCTCGATCATCGTGTACATGTAGGCGAGCAGCCCGTCCATGCGGTTTTCAAAGCCGAAGGAATTCGCGATGCTCCAGAACTCGCCGGGCGTGTAGCCGAGCGAGGGGATGAACGTATAGTCCTGCATGTCGGTCGTGCAGAGGGTCTTGTCAAAGTCGTAGAGAAAGGCGATGATGGGCTTTTTGTTCATGTCGTCTCCTTTTCACCGCGCTGCGGCCAAAGAAAAAATAAAAGGGCGGTCTGAAACCGGCTCCTCTGTGGAGCCGGCCAAAACCGCCTTTTTGCTGTTACTCTTCTCCGTGATAGTTGCGGCCGAACTTGAGGTCATCCAGACGGATGGCATGGCTGGCCGTTTCTACAAACGGGCTGTCGTCCGGCTCGAGCGGCTCTGCCTTGGGCTCCTCGGCCTTCGGCGCGCTCTGCTCCTCTGCCGGAGCGGTCTCCTGCGTCTTTTCGGGCGCGGCCTCCTCCGCCGCGGGGCAGAAAGATGCAAGGATCTTTTCCTCGATGGCGTTCACGTCGGCCTCGGTCTTCTGCTCGGCCTTTTCGCCGCCCGCGATCTCCTCGGGCGTCAGGTCGGGCGCGCGCTCGATGAGCGCAAGCTGCGCCTGCGCAAGCTCGCGCGTCTTCTGCAAAAATTCCGCCGTCGCGGCCTTGGCCGCGTTCAGGCGGCGCTGCTCAAGCTCGACATCGCTCTGCAGCGCGCCGATCTTGGCTCGGGCTTCGTCCTCCGCGCCGACGAGCATGGCCTTTTTCTTCTCCTCGGCCTCTTCGACCATGGTGTTGGCCATGCGCTGGGCGGTCAGGAGGGCGGCGCGCATGGAATCCTCCGTCGCGCGGTACTCCTCCACCTTGTCGACCAGCACCTTGAGCTTGGCCTTGAGGGCGGCGTTTTCTTTATAGAGCGAGGTATAATCGTCGGTCAGCTCGTCGAGAAACTCGTCGACCATCGCCATATTATATCCGCCGAAGGCCGCTTTGCTGAAAGCGCGGCCGGAAACTTCCTGCGGTGTCAGCATGCTATCCCACTCTCCGTTTCTTTACAGGTAGAGGCCGTTATTTTCCAGCTCGTCGATCAGATCGCCCATGATATCCACATGATAGGGCGTGATGATGTACGTGTTGGCCGCGACCTTTTTGATCTTGCCCTCGCCCGCGTAGGCCACGCCGGAGAGGAAGTCGATCAGTCTTCTTGCAATGTCCTTGTTCGTGGACTCAAGGTTGATGACCACCGTGCGCTTTTCCTTCAGATGGTCGGCGATCTCGCTCGCGTTTTCAAAGCGCTCGGGCTTGACGAGCACGACCTTGAGCTGCGTGGTCGCGTTGATGTTCACGACCTTGTTGCGGCGGTCCTCCGCCTTGCGCTCGGCGCTGCGGCGGTCGGCAAAGGCGCCCGTGTCGCCGCGGTCTCTCAGATCGGGGAAATCATCTTCATATTCCTCGTCCTCATCCTCGTAGGGGTGAGCCCACTTTTTCAGATCATCCAAAATACCCATGGTATCAAGACCTCCTCGATCAAATCGTATAATTGCGGGCGCCGAAGATCGCCGTGCCGACGCGCACCATCGTCGCGCCTGCGCGCACCGCGTCCTCGTAGTCGCCGCTCATGCCCATTGACAGTATATCAAGTGTATTATCATACAACTTGGCATTGATGTCAACAAAAAGTGCATGAACTTTTTCAAAGTAGGGCAGGCTGCCGTGCTCGCCCTCGGCGACCGGCGGGATGCACATGAGGCCGCGCACGCGGACATTTGCGCACTTTTTGCCCTCTTCCGCCGCCTGCTCCAGGCTCTCGGGCGCAAAGCCGCTCTTGGCCTCCTCGCCGCCGATATTCACCTCAAGCAGGATATCCTGCACGATGCCCAGCTTCTCGGCCTGCTTGTCGATGGCAGAGAGCAGCTCGAGCGAGCCGACCGATTCGATCATCGCGACCTTGCCAACAACATTTTTCACCTTGTTGCGCTGGAGGTGGCCGATAAAGTGCAGGGGCGCGCCGTCATAGGCGTGCTCGGCGAGCTTTTTCGTCATCTCCTGCTCGCGGTTCTCGCCCAGCACGTCGATGCCTGCGGCGATGGCCTGACGGCAGGCGTCCGCGTCGTTCATCTTGCTCGCGCCGACGAGGGTAATTTCGCTTACGTCGCGGCCCGCCTCTTTGGCGGCCGCGGCAATGTTTGCGCGCACGCGCGCGATGTTTTCAGCAATGCTCATTTCTAATCTACGACCTTTCCGTTATATAGCTCCCCTGCCGAAACGATAACCTCATCGTTCGGGCGCAGGGTGTAAAGGGACTTTTGGCTCTCCGTCGCGGCTTCGATCGTGCCGGGCTCCACCAGACAGTAGTCGCTGCCCTGATAGACGATGCTCACAGGCTTGAAGTACGCCACGCGCCCGACGAGGCAGTAAACGCCCGACACGCCGTTTTCATCCACGCGCAGCGCGTTTTTCGGCACGCGCAGGCCGTCGTACGCGCTGATGATGAGCTCGGCGTTCTGCTCGCGCAGCAGCGTCATGTAGGATAAGTACCGCGTGCTCTTGAGCACGATCAGGCATTTGCCGTTCTCCGCGGCGCTGATGCGCGTGAGCGTGACGGGCAGGTCAAAGTCGACGCCCGACACCATGCGGAGCGTCAGCCTGCTGTTCTCCTTCAGGGACGCGGCGTCCTCCTCGTTCACGTTCGCGGCAAAGTACCACGCGCTGCCCTGAATGAGTTTGCCCACCGTGGTCGAAACGCTCTGCGGCGCGGCGGACGAAAGCTGCGAGGGCGTCATCGTCTCAAGGACCTCCGGCGTCAGCACGCTTTCATACCCGTCGGCCACGGCGCTGTAAGTCCCCGACACGGGCGCTGTGATGCGCGTCGTGCCGCCGCTCGCCGCGCCCGAGAGCGCAGTGATCTGCGCGTTCAGCTCGTCGAGCTTCGCGGTTAAATCATCGCTGCCGTTGTAGGCGTATTCGCGCTTCAAGACCGTCGTTTTGAGCTGGGGGATCAGCGTGTCGAGCGAGCTGTACGCGCCCAACTCGTAGGCCGCGCGCACGGAGATGATCTGCTCGCGGATGTCGGTATCCAGACGCAGCGCGGTGGCCGCGTCGCTCGAGGCGCTCTTGGCGTACTCAAGCTGCTCTTTCTGCGCGCGCAGTGTCTCGAGCTGCTGCGTGGCGTTCAGCGCGTCGGCCGAGCGGTAGACGGAGGCGATGGTGTCGCCCTGGCCCACGCGCTCGCCCTCGGCGTGCTTGAGCTCAAGGAGCGTTTCATTGCAGTCCACGACCTGCTCGTCGCGCACCACGCAGCCCCGCAGGGCAATGGACTGCTCGCTGTGATAGCGGTAGACGAGCGTCGTCGTCTCGGGGCTGACAAAGTAGTTGTAGCCCTGCACGGCGAAATACCCGATGACCGCCAAAAGGAGCAGGATCGTGATGATCTTTGTGGAAACGGATGTAGATTTCATGGCACACTCCCGGATCAGGCGTGCTTACTCCTCGCTTTCTTCCGCGCCTTTGAGGTCGATGGCCGCGATGGGCACGATCGTTGAGATCGCGTGCTTGTAGAGCATCTGCTGCTTGCCGTCGCTCTCCAAGATGACGACAAAGCTGTCAAAGCCCGTGATGACGCCGCGCATCTGGAAGCCGTTGACGAGAAATACCGTCACGCTCGTGCGATTGCGGCGCGCAGAGAGGAGAAATAGGTCCTGAAGGTTTGCGATTTTTTTCATGGCTTTTCTTTCCTTTCTTTTTTGCGGACGGCTTGTCCGCGTTAAAGTCAGGATACGCCATAGGTATGGAGAATTTCTGTCGAAAAAGCGAGGCAATCGGGGAGAATCCTCGTTTTTTTCCAATAAAACCAGTGGATGCTGGGGTCGCGCCGCAGCCACGTGAGCTGGCGCTTGGCATACTGGCGGGAGCGGAGCTTGATCTCGTCGATGGCCTCCTCGCGCGCGGCCTCACCGTCCAAGTAGGCAAGCGCCTCCTTATACCCGATGGCCTGCATCGCCGTCACGTCGCGGGGAAGTCCGGAATCGAGCAGCGCTCTGACCTCTTCGAAAAGCCCCGCCTCGACCATTTTGTCGACGCGGAGGTCGATGGCGCGCTTCATGTCGTCCCGATCCTCATAGGCAAGGCCGATGCGCACGGAATCGTAGCGCGGGGGGATGAGTTTCGTCTCCGCGTTGTGCTGTGCCATGGTCTTGCCGGTCTCGTAGTAGACCTCGAGCGCGCGGAGGATGCGCTTTTTGTCGTTCAAATGGAGATTTCCGGCGGTCTCGGGGTCGATGCGTCGGAGCTCGGCGAACATCGCCCCGCCGCCCTCCTTGTCCCAGCGGGATTCCAACTCCGCGCGGTATCTGCCGTCCTTGTCACCGCCGGCGAAGCCGTGACCGGCGAGCAGGGCATTTAAGTACAGTCCCGTGCCGCCGACGATGACGGGCTGCTTCCCGCGCGAGAGAATATCGTCGACGCACTTCGCCGCGTCGTCCGCATAGCGGGCGACGGAGTAGTTTTCCCGCGGGTCGGCGACGCCGACCATGTGATGCGGGACGCCCTGCATCTCCTCCGCCGTCGGCGCGGCGGTACCGATGACCATGCCGCGGTAGATCTGCATCGAGTCGCAGGAGACGACCTCGCCGCCGAGCATTTTCGCAAGCTCGACGCCGAGCCACGTTTTGCCGCAGCCCGTCGGGCCGACGACGCATACGAGTTTCATTTTCTCCCTCCTGCGCTCACGCGCGCTTGAACATTTTTTCGAGCTCGTACTTTGTGAGCTTGGCTTTCACGGGCCGTCCGTGCGGGCAGAACTGCACCTCGCCGCTCTGCACCTTGTCGACGAGCACGCGCAGCTCGCTTAAATCGCTCTTCCAGCCGCCCTTGATGGCCGCCTTGCAGGCCATCGTGTGCAGCAGCGCGTCGCGCGCGGCGGCGGGGTCGGCGGTGTGGGCGGTGACGAGCTTGTCGGCAAGCTCTTCGAGCGCGGAGATGGCATCGCCGCTGTCGATATCGGCGGGGATGGCGCGCAGGATCAGGCTCCCGCCGCCGAACTCCTCGCACTCAAAGCCGAACTCGCGCAGAAGGTCCAAATTCGCCGTGAGCGCGCTGTATTCCTCGGCGGCGAACTCCGCCACGAGGGGAGCGAGCAAGGCCTGACACATCAGCGGCTCCTGGTTGGCCTTCATGCGGTCGAAATTCACGCGCTCGTGCGCGGCGTGCTTGTCGATGAGCCAGATGTTTTTATCCTCGTCCTCGCAGACGATGTAGGTGTCGAGCACCTCACCCGCGATGCGCCACGGCGCGGCGGACGGGGGAACGAACGTCGTCTGCTCGATCTCGGGCTCTTCCTGCTTCGCAGGGGCAAACACGGGGACGGCGGGCGCTTCCGGCTCGGGCTCTGCCGCAGTCTCCGCCGCCGGTCCGATTATCGGGCCGGTCACGACGGGGCGGGCGTCTTCCTCCGGCATCGGCAGCGTGACGACCTCGTCGTCATGGTTTTCCACAGAATGGACAGACTTTTCCACAGGCTGTGACTGCTGTGCTGACAGTACCGGCGCGGACGCGGGCGTTTCATGGCGCACATAGTCGGAAAGCGCCGCTTTGCCGCCGCTCTGCGTGTCGATGGCGGGCACTCTCGTCTGCCACTGCGGGGCGGGCGCGGGCTTCACCGGCGCGCTCTGCGGCGTGGACACGGGATGCGCACCGGCAGGCGTATAAGCAGGCTTTTCCGCCGCCCTCTGGCTCTCGCGGTACTGCTGCGAGGTCATGTTGGCGAAGAAATCGCCGCGCGGATTCTGTACTTGAGACGCGGGCTTCGGCTGGGGGCGCTCGGCCTCCTCGCGCTTGTCGAGCGCGGCCATGACCGCGTGGTAAACGAGATCAAACACGCGCTTTTCGCCCACGAACTTCACGATGGTCTTGGCAGGGTGGACGTTCACATCCACCATGTCGCGCGGCAGCTCGACGAGCAGCACGCAGCCGGGGAACTTGCCCTTCATCATGCGGTTGGAGTAGGCTTCTTCGAGCGCAGCGGTAAGAAGCTGGGATTTGACGAGACGCCCGTTGACGAAAAACGTCTGCATGCCGCGCGTGCCGCGCGAGGCGATGGGCGAGGTCACAAAGCCTGTGACGCCCATGTCGCCGTCCGTACCCTTGACCTCAAGGAGCGAGAGCGTGAACTCACGCCCGAGCGAGGCGTAAATGGCGGAGCGCAGCGCGCCGTCGCCGGGGGTCAAAAGCGTCTGCGTGCCGTCCTTGATGAGCTTGAACGACACCTCCGGATGCGAGAGCGCAAGATGGCCGACAAGGCCCGCGATGGCCGTGGCTTCCGCGCTGTCGCGCTTCATAAACTTTAAGCGCGCGGGCGTGTTGTAGAAGAGGTCGCGCACGATGATGCTCGTCCCCTCGGGGCAGCCCGCATCCTCGACCGCGCCGGGAACGCCGCCCTCTAAGTGAAGCTTCGCGCCGCTGAGCGCGCTGCGCTCGCGCGAGAAAATGTCGAGCCGCGACACACTCGAGATCGCCGCGAGCGCCTCACCGCGAAAGCCCAGCGTGCCGATGGCGGCCAAATCCTCCGCCGTGCGCAGCTTGCTCGTCGCGTGGCGCAGGAAGGCCGTCGGCAGCTCGCTTGGCGCGATGCCGCAGCCGTCGTCGCTGACGCGAAGATAGGTCATACCGCCGTTTTTCATCTCCACCGTCACGCTCTGCGCGCCGGCGTCAATGGCGTTTTCCAGCAGCTCCTTGACAACGCTCGCGGGGCGCTCGACTACCTCGCCCGCGGCGATGAGGTCGGCGACATGCGGCGATAATTGCTGAATATGGGGCATTGATTTCCTCCTTTTAGGAAGCGATGGTGAAAAGGGAAAGGGCATTGACGAGCGCGTGGAGCAAAATCGACGTCCACAGCGTGCCCGAATGCTCATACGCCCAGGCGAACACAAGGCCGGGCACAAGGTATTGCAGCATCAAAATGAGATAGCCTAAGTCCCAGTTAGAGAGCGCCGCCGTCCACACGTGTAAAAACGCGAACAGCGCGCAGGAGAGGATATAGGCGAATATTCTGCTCTTTTCTTTCAGGCACCCGAACACGAGGCCGCGGAAGAGCACCTCCTCCACAAACGGCGCGAGCAGCACGACGATCAGCGCCGTCATGCGCGGGGCGGAGGCCACCTGCGCGGCGATGGTCATGTCGTTCAGGTTCGTGCGGCTGTTAAAAAGCACATTGCACACGCGGAATATGAGCTCGTTCGCGCCGTAGAAGACGAGAAGACCCAGCAGCATCGTTGAAAGCGCGCGGTTCAAGTTGTCGAGAAAGCGCGAGGACGTGTGCGCAAGGTAGGAGTGGAAGAGCAGCACCGTGACGGCGAAGAGCGTGTAGTAATAGAGCACATTGCGCAGGGAATCGTTGATGGTGGTGTCGAGCACGACCTCCAGAAGGTCGAATATTCTTGTTGCCAAAAGCGGCATCACCAGAAGATAGACGAGGAAGAAGATCGTTCCGGCGACGCGCTCGGTGCGGTTCATGCCGCCGGAGGCGGTTTTCTTTTTTGCCATGGGGAGACCTCTTTTCCGGGGAAATTACGAGAGCTTCTGCTTGAGCTCGTAGAGGAGCTGCATCGCCTCGATGGGGGACATCGTGTCCGGCTGGGCGCGGCGGATGGCCGCGAGCACCTCAGCCTCGCCGATCGCGTCGAGGCTGACCTGCTCGGTCTCCTCGCGGGGCTTTGCCTGATACGCGCCGCCCTGCTCGAGCTCTTTTAGGATGACGTTCGCGCGCCTCACGACCTCGTTGGGCAGGCCCGCGAGCTTTGCGACCTCGATACCGTAGCTGCGGTCTGCCCCGCCGGGGACGATCTTGCGCAGGAAGATGAGCTCGTCGCCGCGCTTTTTGATGGAAATGCTGTAGTTCTTCACGCCGGGAAGAATGCCCTCAAGCTCCGTGAGCTCGTGATAGTGCGTGGCGAACAGCGTCTTCGCGCCAAGCTTTTTCGGGTCGGCGCAGAATTCGAGCACTGCGCGCGCGATGCTCATGCCGTCGAACGTCGACGTGCCGCGGCCGATCTCGTCTAAAATCAGCAGCGAGCGTGGCGTCGCCTGATGCAAGATCTCGCTCACCTCGGTCATCTCGACCATGAAGGTCGACTGGCCGCCGGCGAGGTCGTCGCTCGCGCCGATACGCGTGAAGATGCGGTCGACCACGCCGATGCGCGCGCTCTTGGCGGGCACGAACGAGCCGATTTGCGCCATGAGCGTGATGAGCGCGACCTGACGCATGTAGGTCGATTTACCGGCCATGTTGGGGCCGGTGATGATGGCGGCGCGGTCCTCGCGCTCGCCCATATAGGTGTCGTTCGGGACGAAGAGCGCGTCCTTGAGCACGCGCTCGACGACGGGGTGGCGGCCGTCGTGAATTTCGATGACGCCGCTGTCGTCCACGCTCGGACGGCAATAGTTGTTGTTCACCGCGACGGACGCGAGCGAGCAGAGCGTATCAAGCTCGGCGATGAGCCCCGCCGTTCGCTGGATGCGCACGCTCTCGGCGGTGACGGACTCGCGCAGGGCGGTGAAAATTTCAAATTCGAGCGCCTTGTCGCGATCTCCCGCGGTCAGAATCTCCTGCTCAAGGTTTTTAAGTTCCTCGGTGATGTAGCGCTCGCCGTTCACGAGCGTCTGCTTGCGGATGTATGTCTCGGGCACAAGCTCCTTAAAGGAGTTCGAGACCTCGATATAGTAGCCGAAGACCTTGTTGTAGCCGATCTTCAGCGTGCGGATGCCGGTCTTTTCCTTCTCGCGCGTCTCGATGTCGGCGAGAAGCCCCTTGCCGCCCGACAAAATCTCGTGCAGGCGGTCGACTTCGGCATTGTAGCCCTTGCGGATGAAGCCGCCCTCGCGCACGGAAAACGGCGGCTCATCGACGAGCGTGTCGCGGATGCTCTGCGCCACGTCGGTGAGCATGTCGAGCTCGTTGTCTAACTCATGCAGCCTGCCCGTCGTGAACGCCGTAAGCTGGGCTTTGACCTCCGTGATGCGCTCGATGGAGTTGCGAAGCGACGCAAAGTCGCGTCCGCCCGCCGTGCCGTAGGCGATGCGACCGATGAGGCGCTCCATGTCGCTGATGCCGGAGAGCGATAGAATCAGCTCTTCGCGCGCGACGGTGTTCTTCGTCAGCGCCTCGACCGCGCCAAGTCTGCGCTCGATGGCCGCAACATCGCGCAGCGGGCGCGTCAGCCATGCGCGCAGATTGCGCGCGCCCATGGCGGTCTTTGTCTTGTCGAGCACCCAGAGGAGGCTGCCGCGCTTTTCCTTGGCGCGGATGGTCTCGGTCAGCTCCAGGTTGCGGCGCGCGGAGAGGTCAAGCTCCATGAAGCGCCCCTGCTCGTAGTATTCTAAATCCTTGATGTAGGAAAGATCGGTTTTCTGCGTTTCGTGCAGGTATGAGAGCAGCGCGCCCAGCGCCAGCGCCGCCGCAGGGTTGTTGCGCGGAAGGCTTGCAAAGCGCTCCTCGCCAAACTGCGCGCGGATGGCTTTTTCGCACGCTTTGAGCTCAAAGCGGTTCTCGCCGCGCTCGACCGCGCAGGACAGCTTATCGCGAAGGTATTCGACCAGCTCACCGTTGTCGTAAGCACCCGCGCTCAGCACCGCCTCGGCGGGGGAGAAACGGGATAACTCGTTATACAGGTGCTCTGCGCGCTCGTCGCCCGAAAAGGCGGTCACGTGCGTGTGGCCGGTCGTCATGTCGCAGAAGGCCGCGCCGGCGTTCTGCCCGTCCAAAAAGATGCCACAGAGGAAGTTGCCGCGCCGGTCGTCGAGGCATGCGCTGTCGATGACCGTGCCGGGCGTGATGACGCGGATGATATCGCGCTTGACAAGGCCCTTGGCGAGCGCAGGGTCCTCGGTCTGCTCGCAGATGGCGACCTTGTAGCCCTTGGCGATCAGGCGCGCGATGTAGGCGTCGCTCGAATGATAGGGAATGCCGCACATCGGCGTCTGATCCTCCGCCGCCTTGCCGCGGTCGCGGGTCGTCAGCGTCAAATCGAGCTCGCGCGAGGCGAGCTGAGCATCCTCGTTGAACATCTCGTAGAAGTCGCCCAAGCGGAAAAAGAGGATCGAATCCTTATTCTGTTCCTTGATCTCCAAATACTGCTTCATCATCGGCGTGATCTCGGCCATGATCCGTCCTCGCTTTCTTTCTCTCTAAAATCTAAAATTTACACGGTAAAGTCGGAGCCCGCGGGCATTTCGCCGAGGCGGTCGCCGAGCTTACGTTTCAATCTTTCATAGGCTTCCTTGCCCGTGCAGTGGCCCGTGAAGTAGTGCGCGACCTTGTCGCCGCGCAGCTTTTCGCCCACGGCGTCGACCAGCTCGTCCGGCTCGCTCTTGCCGAGCGAGGGGTTATAGAGGTGGAAGCCCGCAAACACCGCGTCGGGCGCGCTGCCGAGCACGTCCTCGGCGCTTTTCAGGATATTCACGATGCCGCAGTGCGCGCAGCCCGCGAACAGCGCGGTCTTGCCGTTTTCCGTGACCAATAGATCCTGCTCGTGGCGGAACGTGTCGCGCGGATAGTCCTTACCGATCTTCTCGCGCAGCGTGTCGTTCGCGCCGCTCCACAGCTCGCGGCCCGGAACGGCGGAGAAAACCGTCAGTTCTTCGTCAAGCTTCTGCACGCCATCGCAGAGAACGAAGCGGTCCTCGTAATTCTTGAGCACCGCGTCCATGCCGATGTAGGCGCACTTGCTGGGCGTGACGACGTAGTACTGGCCCCAGACGGCCTTCTGCATATAGACCTTGGCGCGGTCGTTCAGCTTCAAGAACGCTTCGAGGCCGCCGCAGTGGTCGTTGTGCGCGTGGGACAAAAAGGCGATGTCGACCTGCGTCAAATCGACGCCGAGCGCCTTGGCATTGTCGATAAACTGCGCGTCGGGCCCCATGTCGAAAAGAATTTTGTGCTTGTCGGTCTCAATATACATCGACAGGCCGTGCGCGCAGGCGACGGTGTCTCTGCACGTGCTGTTTTCCATCAAAATGACGACTTTCATCAAAAAGCCCCCCTTTTCTTTATTCCTCTACCGCTTCGCCGTAGAGCGCCCAGGTGTTGCTGTCGGTGATCTTCGCTTTGGCAAATGTGCCGATCAGGGCCTTGTCGCCCTTCATGCGCACGAGGCGGTTGCCCTCCGTGCGCGCGGCGAGGGGGAAGGCCTCGTCGTCGCTCTCGCCGTCGACAAGGACTTTCACCGTCCTGCCGATGTAGGCCGCGTGCTTTTTCGCGCTGATGGCGTTCTGCGCGTCGACGAGCTTTTCAAACCAGACCTGCTTTTCCTCGCGGGAAACGGGATCCGGCATCTTTGCCGCCGGCGTGCCGGGACGCGGGGAGAAGATGAAGGTGAAGAGCGCGTCGAACTGCGTCTTTTCTACAAGATCGACAGTCTGCATCGCTTCGTCCTCGGTCTCGCCGGGGAAGCCGATGATGACGTCGCTCGTGAGCACCATGCTTGGCATGACGCTTCGCGCGTAGGCGATCATTTCCTCGTACTTTGCGCGCGTATAGGGGCGGTTCATCGCTTTCAGAATGCGGTCGCACCCGGACTGGACGGGGAGGTGGAGCTGCTTTGCAACGTGCTCACAGCGCGCCATCGTGTCGAAAAGTTTGTTGGTCGCGTCCTTCGGCTGGCTCGACATAAAGCGGAGCCAGTAGTCGCCGGGAATGGCGTTGATGGCGGCGAGAAGATCGGCAAAGTCGTACTCGGTGTCCAAATCTTTTCCGTAGCTGTTCACGTTCTGGCCGAGGAGGGTGATCTCCTTGTAGCCCTCGGCGATGAGGCCGCGGCACTCTTCGATGATCTTCTCCGGCTCGCGGCTGCGCTCGCGGCCGCGGACATAGGGCACGATGCAGTACGAGCAGAAGTTATTGCACCCGTACATGATGCTCACCCACGCGCGCACGCCGCCCTCGCGCACGATGGGGAGATCCTCGGCGATGCGGCCATGCTCGTTCTCGATGGAGAAAACACGCTTATTCTTCGTGTACACCTCGTGCAGCAGCTCGGGGAGCCGCCATTCGGCCTGCGGGCCAAGCACAAGGTCGACGTGGTGGTAGGAGTTTTTTACCTTGTCGGCCACGACCTTCTGCTGCGCCATGCAGCCGCAGAGGCAGATGATCTGGTCGGGCTTAGCGGCCTTCGTGTGGCTGAGGCGGCCCAAGTGGCCGTAAACGCGCTTTTCCGCGTGCTCGCGGATGGCGCAGGTGTTGAGCAGGATGACGTCGGCCTGCTGCTCATCGCGCGTGAGCTCGTAGCCCATCTCGCGCAGCATGCCCATGAGCACCTCGCCGTCTGCCACGTTCTGCTGGCAGCCGAACGTGTCGACCAGCGCGAGCGGCGTGCGGGTGCGGCGGTCGTTCATCTCGCGCATCTTGCGCGTAAATTCCTTCTGACGCGCGAGCTCCTGCTCGCTGACGATGACTTCTTTGCGTTCCAAGGGATGTTTCCTCCCGAATCTCGATAGTTTAGCAATATAGTATATCATGTTCGCGAGAGCGTGGCAAGGCCGCGGCGCGGCTTCCGGCGCGAAAAATCCACAGCTTTTGCAATTCCGGTGACTTTTCCGCACCCGTGTGGTATGCTATGGAAAACCTGAACTCCAAAGGAGGGCTTTCCATGGCGGCGTTTTATCAAAAATTTCTGCGCAAGCATCTTGACTTATCGTCTCTCAGCGTGATGCGGCGGGAGGACAACGATCCCTATTTCTGCACGCCCAAGGGCGCTTCTATCTTCGGCTGGGCGGGCGTGGACGGCATCCACTTCTGCTTTGTCCGCGGTTTTGGCGAAACGGTCTTCGCCGTGAGCCCGATGAACGGTGGCAAGGACTGCGTGCACGTCATCGCGCGCGATTTCAGCGATTTTCTGCGCCTGCTGCTCGCGACCGGCGACAGCGCGGCGCTCGAGCAGGCGTGGCAGTGGGACGAGGCACAATTCGACACCTTCCTTGCCGAGAATCCGCCGACGGACGAGCAGAAGGCGGTGCTCTCGCAGATTTCCACAGTCTTTTCTCTCACGCCGATGGAGCGGCCGTGGCAATACCTGCGCAAGCTGCAAGCGGAGTTCGATCTCAGCAAGCTCAAATTCACCGAGGACTTCTACGACCCCGAAATGAATCCCGACGCGCCCGAACAGAAAGAGGACTGGAAGGTCTATTTTGACAGCAGCTTTTGGGGCCACCACGGGCGCGAGCGCGCGGGCAGGGAGATGAGCGTACAAAAGTGGTTTTCGTGGGCGGGGCGCGACTGGTTCGTGCCGTCGGTCTATCTCTGTGCCAAGGGCATCGTCATCGACTTCTGTATGCGCGCGGAGGCTTCCGCGCTGCGCGGCTTTATGGAAAAGTGGGGGATCGATCCCGAAAGCGACGAGTCCATCGACTTCTCGCGCGACGAACGCGAACAGATGGAGCGCGAGCACCCGCTCAGCCTCGGTTTTACCCCCAGCCTCACCTTGAACGGTACGAAGCTCCGCCCGAGCCACGGCTGCGGCGTCATTTTCCTGCCGGAGCAGCCCGGCTTCTGCGCCGACGCAGAGCCCGCCATGGCGCACTACGGCCTCGACCGCGCGTATGGCTGGAGCATCCGCCGCGCGGCGTTCCCGTTCGTCACGAAGCGCGCGCCGAAGCTCAAGTCGCTCGCCGTCACGATGACGGCGGACGAGGTGCGCGTTCCCGGCCCGCGCTTCCGCGCGGACAGGGCGGGCGACACGTTCGCCTTTTCCCACCGCGGCACGAAGTATCTTCTCACGGTGCAGGAGGTCGAGCCGCAGGAATTGCCGCGCGAGCGGATGAATCTCGACCCGCGGTTCGACTATCCGACGCACTTCACGGCCATCAGCTTTACGCTCACGCCCGAGCCGCCGGAACACTCGATCTTCGTCGAGGACTGCGCCGAGGGCGACCGCCCGCGCCAGGTCAGACGCGAGACCGCTTCCTTTGCGCCCGAGGCACAGAACGACTTCTGCGTCGGTATCATCGGCGGCGCGGACGGGCCGGTCGCCGTCGTCGTGGGCGAAGCGGCGCAGGGGAAGCTTCACACCGCGTGCTCGTCGCTGCACTTTGCGGCGGTCGACCACGTCGACTGGCGCGTCGGCTTCCGCGAAACACCGTGGGAAGCGGGGACGTTCGCGCTTATCTAACTACTTTTTCTGCGATCTCCGGTACTCCGTCGGCAGGACGCCGAAGGCCTTGTGGAATTCGGTGGAAAACTTGCTCTGGCTCTCGTAGCCGACGGCGCGCGCGACCTGCGCGACGTTCTCGTCGCCCTCGAGTAGCAGCTTTGCCGCGTGCTGCATGCGGTGCTCGCGGATGTGCGAGGCGAGCGAACTGCCGTAGACGGACTTGAAGAGCGCCTTCATCGTCGAGGGGTTCATCAAAAACATGCGCGACAGCTCGTCGATCGTCACGCGGCTTGAAAGGTGCTGCGTCAGGTAGTCGTGCACGGCGCGGATGGTCTCGATCTGCTCACTTGTGCCGCCGCCCTCGTACACCTCGGCGTCGAGCGGGGGCAGGTGCGGCGCGCCGGTGGCGGCCTTGCTCTCCTCCTCGGGACAGGAAATCTCCATCGTGCGCTCGATCATGCGGTGCAATAGCTGCGCCTGCTCGTTTTCCGACGCGCGGTAGTAGACCTCTTTCCCCACGCGGCGCGAAACGAGAAGCCCGCTCTCGCGCAGCTGCCTCAAATGGTGCGACACCGCGGGCGAGCTCATGCCGACCATCGCGGAGAGGTCGATGACGCACTCCTCGCAGTGGCACAGCAGCCAGAAAATGCGCACGCGGCTGCTGTCGGAGAGCTGCTTGAACACGTCCGCCACGGTCTGGAAGCTGCCGATCGTTTCCACCGATTCCTGCAGCTCCCGCATCGTGCCCTCGTCGCTGTGCTGGTGGGGTAAATGCACTTCGCTCATCGTTGTTCCGCCTTTCTTTTTGGGGCCTGCGGGCGCGTCCGTATCCCGTTTGGAAGTTTGTTTCGCCCGAACGGAAGAGACATGCGTGCAGCCCTTGACTTTTGCCTTTGCGGACATTATAGTACGGTCATCAGGATTAAACAAGCACTTAATCGTTAAATATTTCGTGCCGAAAAGGAGAAACATACCATGAAAAAGACCTATCAGATCGAAGTCGACTGCGCCAACTGCGCCAACCTCATGGAAGAAGCCACCAAGAAGACCGAGGGCGTTGCCGACGCCGTCGTGAACTTCATGACCCAGAAGATGACCGTCGAGTTCGCCGAGGGTCAGGACCCCAAGGCCGTGATGAAGGCCGTCCTCAAGAATTGCAAGAAGGTCGAGGACGACTGCGAGATCTATCTGTAAGAGATTTTCTCCCTCTCACGCCCCGGACGAACGCACCGGGGCGCTTTCTTAGGCAAAATTCAAATTCTCCCCTTCAAGGAGGTCATCTTTATGACGAAAAAGCAGAAAAAGATGCTTTACCGCATCCTGACCGCGGCGGCGCTGTTCCTCGCCGCGAAATTCATTCCCATGCCGATGCTCGTCTCCACCGCGCTCTACTTCGCCGCCTATGTCACCATCGGCTACGACATTCTGCGCAAGGCATGGAAGGGCATTCGCAACCATCAGGTGTTCGACGAAAACTTCCTGATGGCGGTCGCCACGATCGGCGCTATCGCGCTCGCGATCTACGAAAAGAGCGGCGACTATGACGAGGCCGTGGCCGTTATGCTGTTCTACCAGATCGGCGAGCTGTTCCAGAGCTACGCGGTCGGCAAGTCCCGCCGCAACATCACGGCGCTGATGGACATTCGTCCCGACTACGCCAACATCGAGCGCGACGGCAAGCTCGAGCAGGTCGACCCCGATGACGTGGCCGTCGGCACGGTCATCACCGTCCAGCCGGGCGAGAAAATTCCTATCGACGGCGAGATCGTCGAGGGCGCGTCCACGCTCAACACCGCGGCGCTGACGGGCGAGAGCCTCCCGCGCGACGTGATGACCGGCGACGAGGTCATTAGCGGCTGCATCAACATGACGGGTGTTCTGAAGGTCAGGACCACGAAGGCCTTCGGCGAGTCTACGGTGTCCAAGATTTTGGAGCTGATGGAAAACTCCAGCTCGCACAAATCCCGCTCCGAGGCGTTCATCTCCCGCTTTGCCCGCGTCTACACCCCCGCCGTGTGCTACAGCGCGCTGGCGCTGGCCATTTTGCCCCCGGTCATCAATCTTTTGATGGGCAATGCCGCCTCGTGGGGCGTGTGGGTCTACCGCGCGCTCACGTTCCTTGTTATCTCCTGCCCCTGCGCGCTGGTCATCAGCATCCCGCTCAGCTTCTTCGCGGGCCTCGGCGGCGCGAGCCATGAGGGCATCCTCATCAAGGGCTCGAACTACTTGGAGGCGCTGTCCAAGACCAAGATCGTCGTCTTCGACAAGACCGGCACGCTCACGCAGGGCGTGTTCGAGGTCACGGGCGTGCACCACAGCCCGATGGAGGACCGCAAGCTGCTTGAATACGCGGCGCTCGCCGAGTGCGCATCCTCGCACCCCATCAGCAGGAGCTTACAGAAGGCCTGCGGCGTGGAGCTCGACCGCTCCCGCGTGACGGACATCGAAGAGCGCGGCGGCCGCGGCGTGGTCGCGACCGTGGACGGCCACAGTGTGGCCGCGGGCAACGGCAAGCTCATGGATGAGCTCGGCGTCAAGTGGCAGGACTGCCACAGCGTCGGTACGATCGTCCACATGGCGGTCGACGGCGAGTACGCTGGCCACATCGTGATCTCCGATGTCGTCAAGAACGACGCGCGCGACGCCATCGCGGCCCTCAAGCGCGCGGGCGTGCAGAAGACCGTCATGCTCACGGGCGACATCAAGAAGGTCGCCGACCACGTCGCGCAGGAGCTCGGCGTCGACGAAGTGCACGCCGAGCTGCTCCCCGGCGACAAGGTCGCGCGCCTCGAGCGACTGCTGGGTGAAAAGGGCAAGGATGACTGCCTCGCCTTCGTCGGCGACGGCATCAACGACGCGCCCGTGCTCTCCCGCGCGGATATCGGCATCGCGATGGGCGCGATGGGATCCGACGCCGCCATTGAGGCAGCGGACGTCGTGCTGATGGACGACGATCCGATGAAGATCGCCAAGGGCATCCAGATCTCGCGCAAGTGCATCCGCATCGTGTACGAAAACATCGTCTTCTCGCTCGGCGTAAAGCTGACGTGTCTGCTGCTCGTCGCCATCGGTATCGCCAACATGTGGATGGGCATCTTCGCCGACGTCGGCGTGATGGTCTTAGCGGTTCTCAATGCAATCAGAGCGCTGCGCACTTCAAAAAACTGACAAAGTCAGTTTTTTGAGCAGAATTTCACTGCGCTCAGCGCACGCGCCAAAGGCGCGCACGTTCGCTCCGTGCAAAGTGTTTTTTGGCACGCACATGTCGTTCCAAAAAACGATTTCAATTTATTTGCGCCGTGCGCGGCGCAAAGTCTGCGACGCTTATTTTGCGGGCGGCAAAGTCTGCGACGCTTTTACAAACGAGAGGACGGCATTTGCCGTCCTCTTTTTGTTGTGCATTGCAATGCAGGCTTTCTTTTCGTATAATGACCGTATCAAAACGATTTTGGAGGACACCACCATGAAGGTCAGCGTGATCCAGATGAATATGCGCTCGCTGGAGAGCAAAGCGAACTTTGACCGCGCGGAGGCGCTCGTGCGCCGCGCTGTCTGGGAAAACGGCCCCGACGTTGTCGTCCTGCCCGAGACGTGGAACACGGGCTTCATGCCCGCGGGCGACCTTGCCGCATCGTGCGATGAAAACGCGAAAGCCGTGCGCGCTCGTTTTTCCCCGCTCGCGCGCGAGCTGAATGTCAACATCGTCGCGGGAAGCGTGTCGAATCTCCGCAATGGCAAGATCTACAACACCGCCTGCGTCTTTGACCGCGCTGGCGCGTGCATTGCCGAATACGACAAGACCCACCCCTTCACGCCGATGGGCGAGCATGAGGTCTACACCCCCGGCGATCACCTCGTCACCTTCACGCTGGATAGCGTGCGCTGCGGCCTTCTCATCTGCTACGAGGTGCGCTTTCCCGAGCTGTGGCGCACGCTGGCGCTGCGCGGGGCGCAGGTCATGTTCCTGCCCGCCCAGTGGACGGCCGCGCGGCAGTACCACTGGGAGACGCTCACCGCCGCCCGCGCGATCGAAAACCAGCTCTTTGTCGTCTCGTGCAACGCCTGCGGCGAGCGCGACGGCACGCTGTATGGCGGCTTTTCGCGCATCCTCGACCCGCTGGGCGCGGTCTTAGCCCAGGGCGGCGGGGAAGAGGAGATCGTCACCGCTGACTTGGACCTTTCCTCCATCGCGCCACTCCGCAAAGCCGTCCCCGTTTTTCACGACCGGCGGCCGGAGCTCTACCGCCTGTAAAGCGGCAAAAAACGACAGCAAAAGAGGCATCAACAGAAATGAAGATCACCCTGCTTGCATCGTTTCTCGTCATGGCGGCGTATTTTCTCCTACTGTACGCCGGCGTCGGGCTCATTCAGGAGAAGAAATTCTTCTCCTCCGCGCCGCGTGAGGTCTTCGCCGCCGTTCCTGAGAGAAAAGCCGAGCGCTTCCGCGGCGCGCATATCCTCGGCTGGTACCTCGGCATCTTGGCGATGCTGCTGTTTCTCGGTGCGGCAGTCCTCGCCGCGTAGGACGGCATCAAAAACGGTTTCCCCTTCGGCGCGTTTTTCACGCGGTATCTCGTGATCCTCTATGTCATGGAGGCCTACGACATTCTCTTTTTCGACTGGGTGCTGCTGTGCCACTCGAACTTCTTTCCTCATTTTTACCCCGAGGTCAAGGGCATCGCCGCCCCGCAGCTGTTCGGGTACAACAAAAAAGCGCATCTTACGCACTTTCTGCTCTACGTCCCCCTCTCCGCCGCCCTCGCGTGGGTTTGCACGCTTTTTTGAGGTACAATTTCACATCAAAATTTAACAGGACAAGGAGACACACACGATGAACCGTCAAAAGGGAAAAACGGCCCTCATTCTTCTGCTCGCCATCCTCTGCGCGATCGTCCTGCTCGGCATCCGCGGGACGCGAAAAACCATCGACAAGACCGTCCCCGCAAGGGTTTACGAGGACAACGGTACGACTTACGCGCCCTCCTCCATCACCATTTCCGGCACGCTCAGAAAGACATGGTCTTCCACCAGCTTTGTCGGGACCTTTGCCATGGACGGCTACGAGCCCTCGTGCAGAGACGGCGTCGAAGCCAAGATCAACTGGGGGGACAACGAATATCCGATCCTCACATTTTTCTACGCGGGCAACTTTTCACAGCTCGACGTGAAAAGCATCGACATCGACAAAGACATGGACCGCATGATGGTCACCCTGAACGACGGCACGATCATCGCCTCAGAAAACTACTTTGTCCCCACAGAAGCAATGAACGGCAACTAACGGTAATTTTTCCCGCCGCATTTGCCGCCTCCGGCGGCAAACAGGCAAAATCCCTCCCGTGCCGCATTCGCTGCCTCCGGCAGTGAACAGGCCCCCGCACCCTAAATCCACGCACTATCTCCCATCGCGTCCCCGCCGCATTTTCTGCCCTCACGGGCAGAAAACAGGCGCCAGCGTCGCAGACTTTCGCGTCCGCAGACGCGAAATAAATTTTAATCGTTTTTTGGCGCGACAGAAGGTGAATTGCCGCAAAGCGGCAAGAGAAGCCGCCCTGGGGCGTGCGCGTGCCAAAAAACACTTCTCACGGAGCGCGTGTCGCAGACGCCCTACGGGCGGCAAGGCACGAAGCGCAGTGCAAACCTGCTCAAAAAAGAGAGGCTGGCCAAATGGCCAGCCTCTCTTTTTTGAAGAACTTATTCCTCGCGGAAGACAAATCCGTTCTCGTCCGCCTTTTCGATGACGGCGAGCGCCTTGTAGGGAATACCGCTCGCGCGGAAGCGGTCACCGCCGCCCTGGAAGCCCTTTTCCACGGCGATGCCGATGCCTTCGAGCTTCGCGCCCGCCTCGTTGACGATATCGACAAGGCCCTGCACGGCGAAGCCGTTGGCCATGAAGTCGTCGATGATGAGCACGTGGTCGTCCGCGTTCAGCCACTCCTGAGAGACGAGCAGCGTGACTCTCTTCTTGTAGGTGTAGGAGAAGACCTCGCTCTGGTACAGGCCGCTTTCGATGTTGTCGCTCTTGGCCTTCTTGGCAAAGAGCATGGGGACGCCGTACTTCTGCGCGCAGATGGTCGCAAGCGCGATGCCGCTGGCCTCCGCCGTCAGAACGACAGTGATCTTGCTGGTGTCGAAATACTTGGCGAACTCGTCCGCAATGTCCTCGAGCAGACGGGTGTCGACGCGGTGGTTGAGGAAACCGTCGACCTTGACGATGTTGCCGGGCAGGACTCTGCCCTCGCGGCGGATGCGCTCCTGAAGAAGCTCCATGGAATTACCCCTCCTGAAAAAATAATTTCTGACGAAATTTTTCGATTGAAATGGTAACTTCCATTTAACAGGATTTTTGTGCAGAATGCAACACGGCAACTTTGACAAGAATTTGTGCTTTTTTTGCCTCTTTCCGTCTATTTTGGCGGCGAGAGCGCCGTTACGTCCCGTTTTGTATCGTTTTGGCAAAGCCCGCGGCAAAAAGCCGCGCGGCGTTGACGGCTTCTTCGAGCGAATTGCCCGCCGTGCCGACCTCAACAAGGAGCGAGCCCGTCGTCATGTGCTGGTTGTAGCGGGAGTTGCGCACGGTGACGGGGCGCATGAGGGTCGAATAGTCTTTGTACAGGGTTTCCTGCACGGCGCAGGCGAGCTTTAAGTTCTCGCGCCAGAGATCGTGACTCAGGCCTCCGCCGTTCGACCCGATGACGAATTCGAGCTGTGCGGCGTTTTTATCTTCGCCGCACAGCAGCTTGAACTGCTGGCCGTTCGCGTCCTGCACCGCGTCGCGGTGCACATCGAGCACGAACGAGATCGAGGGGTACTTTTGCAAGTAGCTTTCGATCGACGCGAGCGAGCGGTTGTAAGCGCCCGAATAGCTCGGAAAGTCGTAGAGCGAGCGGTCGTGCACGACGCTGATGCCCGCGTCGGTCATCACCTGCGCCATTTCGTCGCCGATGCGGATCATGTTGCAGTTCGTGTCCAGCGTGCGGAACGTGTCGGACACGTCGTATTCCTGCCCCGGCGGCATGGTGTAGCTCTCCGAGCCGTGGGTGTGGATGATGAGCACCTGCGGCCCCTCCGCACCGAGCTTTGCTGCATAATCGCCCGAGAGCATCGAGGCGTCGAGCGCGGCATCCGAGCCGTTGTTGATGTACACATTGCCGAATACCGTATAGCCCGAGGGGTCGGACGCCTTGAGCGTGCGGGCGGGCGAGCCGTTTTCCGTCACAGCGATCTCGTCCGGCGTCTCCTCCTGCGTGAGCACCGTGCCCTCGCTGTCCTGCGCGTCGCCCGTTTCGTCCGCGCTGTCATCGGGCTTTTGCTCAAGCTCTGCCGACCATGCCTGCGCAATGTTCTCCTCGCCCTCGCGCAGAAGCGGCGTCGCGTGCAGCGCGAGCGACGTTCGCAGGCTGAGAAAGTCCTCCCCGCCGTCGCCGCGCTCATATCTCAGCAGCATCACGCCCAGCGTTTCGTCCTTGAGCGAGCGGAGCGCGTCGCGCGCGTCCTTCGCCGGCGCCGTGACGCTCACGCCCCAGAGCGTCGCCGCCGAGAGCGCGAGCGAGCACAGCATCCGTCCTGTCCGTTTCTTTTGCATTGCGTTTCACCTCTTGGGACAATCCTATGTGCGCACCCGCGCCGATATGACATAGCGCGCCCGCCGCTTTTCGCTTGCAATTTTCGCGTTCGCGTGGTATGGTGATGGCAGCGGAGAAAAACTCATATAGTTTCGCTTACATGGCGCGAAAGTTTCTACGGAGCCGCCGAAAGGCTCTGCTATGGGTGCTCAGCCGGGGGAGAAGTCCCCGGGCGGGGCGCTTTTTCTTTTGCACAAAGCTAAAACAGGAGTGACTGATATGAAGATCCTCAAGGGCAATCTCGTTTCCGCACTGGCGCTCGGCAAGCTCGAGATCGTCGAGCACGGCTGCCTCGTCCTGCATGACGACGGCAGCATCCAAAGCGTTGAAAAGGCCGCACCGCAAAGCGCCGACGCGGAAGTCATCGACTACGGTGATAGCCTCATCATGCCGTCTTTTGTCGACATGCACCTGCACGCGCCGCAGTACCCTATGCTCGGCATGGGCATGGACCTGCCGCTGATCGACTGGCTCAACACCTACACGTTCAAGACCGAGGCGCGCTTTGAAGACAGCGACTACGCCCGCCGCATTTACAAAAAGCTCGCGAGCGACCTCATCACGAGCGGCACGACGCGCGTTTGCATGTTCTCCTCCCTCCACACGGACGCGACGCTCATTTTGATGGAAGAGCTCGAAAAGGCGGGCGTCACGGGCTATGTCGGCAAGGTCAACATGGACCGCAACGGCAGCCCCGAGCTTCAGGAGACGACCGAGCAGTCCAAGCGCGAAACGCTGCGCTGGCTGGACGCGTGCGGGCGCTTTAAGACTGTCAAGCCCATCCTGACGCCGCGCTTCACCCCATCGTGCACCGACGAGCTGATGAGCTGGCTCGGCAAGCTCGCCGCGGAGCGCGGGCTGTACGTCCAATCGCACCTGTCTGAAAATAAGGGTGAGATCGCGTGGGTCAAAGAGCTCTGCCCCGACTGCACGCAATATTGGGAAAGCTACGACCGCGCGGGGCTGTGGAAGGACCACACCGTCATGGCGCACTGCGTCCACTCCGACGAGCGCGAGCGCGAGGCGATGCGCGAGCACGGCGTCGTCACGGCGCACTGCGCGGGGTCGAACATCAACATCTGCTCGGGCGTCGCGCCCGTGCGGACGCTGCTGCGCGAGGGGAACCTCGTCACGCTCGGGTCCGACATTGCGGGCGGCGCGCTGCTGGCGATGAACAAGGTCATCACCATGTCCATCCGCGCGTCGAAGTTCCGCCACATGCAGACCGACGGGAAGGACGAATTTCTGACCGTCGAGGAGGGCTACTACCTCGGCTCCAGCGCAGGACACGAGTATTTCGGCGGGCACGGCGGCTTTGTCCCCGGCGACTATCTCCACGCCATCGTGCTCGACGATTCCGACTTCACCGAGGCCGCGCACCCGCTCACGGTGCGCGAGCGCTTTGAACGCGCGATCTACATGATGCACCGGCACAACATCGTCTCCGTCTGGTCGGAGGGGAAAAACGTCGTTCGCCGATGAAAAGCAGGGGAGAGGGCGCGCCCCTCTCCCCGATTTTGGAAAATCGCAAAAATTTTTGGACAAACTATTGACAAAAGGCTATCTTATTTGGTATAGTAGCTTCTGTCCTGTCGAGCAGGAATATTTGGCGGCATAGCTCAGCTGGCTAGAGCATGCGGTTCATACCCGCAGTGTCCCCGGTTCAAATCCAGGTGCCGCTACCAGATGCACGGGATGCGAAAGCATCCCGTGTCTCATATGGCCCGTTGGTCAAGTGGTTAAGACACGGCCCTTTCACGGCTGTAACATGGGTTCGAATCCCGTACGGGTCACCAACTTGGAGGCTTAGCTCAGCTGGTTAGAGCGCCTGCTTCACACGCAGGAGGTCACTGGTTCGAGTCCAGCAGTCTCCACCAAAACCTCACTTCTTCGGAAGTGAGGTTTTTC